>Ga0136642_1000307_pt1 | contig 27824 bp, 27 predicted proteins | sample LowCatLa1302831Y_FD_115313 | JGI IMG/M metagenome (GOLD analysis project Ga0136642, IMG submission 115313) | Freshwater microbial communities from Lower Cathedral Lake, Yosemite National Park, California, USA - 13028-31Y | ecosystem: Environmental > Aquatic > Freshwater > Lake ... | reverse complement strand
TGGACTTGGTACTACAGGAACTTTGATGGGTGCAGGACGTTACCTACGTGAACAAAACCCAGATATCCAAATTATCGCTGCCGAACCACGTTATGGCGAAGTTGTTTACGGATTACGCAATATCGATGAAGGCTTTGTTCCTGAACTCTATGACGCCTCCGTACTGAGTCGACGTTTCTCAGTTGGTGCCGAGGATTCGGTAAAAGGCGTTCGTACATTATTAGAAGTTGAAGGAATATTTGCAGGTATTTCAACGGGTGCAATTGTGCATGCCTCCCTTGCCATCGCGAATCAAGCAGTAGCAGAAGGCAAAGCTGCTGATATCGCCTTTATTGTCTGTGATGCGGGATGGAAATACTTATCTACTGGTATTTACGGCAGTACGCAGGGAGAAAATTCAATTGATGAGGCTACGCAAGGCTTAGACGATCAGCTCTGGGCATAAACACACACGGTAGGCTTGGCAATATGAGCAACGCACCTATCGGTATTTTCGATTCTGGAGTCGGTGGACTCACAGTTGCTCGGGCAATATTGGATCAATTACCAAATGAATCAACCCTCTACATTGGTGATACTGCACGAGGTCCTTATGGTCCGCGCCCATTAGCCGAAGTTCGTACCTTTGCACTTGAAACACTCGATTTTTTAGTTGATCAAGGTGTGAAAGCAATTGTTATTGCATGCAATACGGCGAGTGCAGCGATGTTACGAGATGCGCGTGAAAGATATTCCATTCCAGTTATTGAGGTAATTCAGCCTGCAGTACGTAGAGCTGTTGCTGCCACTCGTTCGGGTCGTATCGGTGTTATCGGAACAAGTACAACCATTGACTCAAAGGCTTATGCAGATGCCTTTGCTGCAGCACCTCAACTTCAGATTACTTCTGTGGCATGCCCACTTTTTGTTGAATTTGTTGAAAGAGGTGAAACGTCAGGTGAAGAAATCACAAAGGTTGCGCGTCAGTATTTAGGGTCAGTAATGGAAGCAGATATTGACACATTAGTTTTAGGTTGCACCCACTACCCATTGCTTACTGGCGTAATTTCGTATGTCATGGGAAATGGGGTCTCGTTAGTATCGAGTGCCGAAGAGACTGCGAAAGATTTGTACAGAGTACTTGTAGAAAATTCCTTACTTCGCTCACCACAAAGCAGTCCCGCAACACATCGTTTCTTAGCTACGGGGGATGCGAAAGCTTTTGAAATTCTTGCTCGCAGATTTTTGGGACCGGAAGTTACACACGTTGAACATCATGAGAACTAAGGGGAGAAAATAATGGCACGCAACGATGGAAGAGATGTAAAGGATTTGCGCGACATCAAGTTCACCCGAAATTGGTTGGATCATGCAGAAGGTTCCGTCCTCGTCGAATTCGGAAAAACACGAGTTCTATGTGTTGCATCATTTTCTCCTGGAGTTCCCCGATGGCTAAAAGATTCTGGCAAAGGTTGGGTTACATCCGAATATTCAATGTTGCCGCGAGCAACACACACACGTTCTGATCGTGAGAGTGTGAAAGGAAAGCTTGGAGGACGTACCCAAGAAATTTCTCGTCTAGTTGGACGCTCGCTTCGCGCAATTGTGAATATGCAAGAACTTGGTGAAAACACAATTGTGATTGACTGTGACGTTTTACAAGCAGATGGCGGCACACGCACCGCTGCAATTACAGGCGCCTATGTTGCACTTGTGGACGCAATCAATTGGGCAAAAAAAGAAGGTCACATCAAAGCAACGGCGAAACCTTTGAGTGATTCAGTTGCAGCCGTGAGCGTAGGAATCATTGGTGGAGTTCCAATGTTGGATTTATGTTACGAAGAAGATGTTCGTGCAGATACTGATATGAATGTTGTGTGCAGCGGAGATGGCAGATTTATCGAAGTTCAAGGCACAGCTGAAGGAACGCCTTTTGATCGTGAATTACTCGATCAATTACTCAATTTAGCCGTTGCAGGATGCAAAGATCTTTCAGATCTTCAGCAACGTGTACTTGCTCAGTAAGTTTAATTTGTGTCGTCACGACTAATTCTTGCAACGCGCAATCAAGGAAAAATACTTGAGCTGCGTCGCATACTTGATCAACTTTCTGATGGGGCAATAGAACTTGTAAGTGTTGATCAGTATCCGGATATTCCTGATGTAGATGAAACAGGTTTAACTTTTGAAGAGAACTCGTTATTAAAAGCACGTGCAATTTGTAAAGCTACAGGATTGCCTTCACTTGCAGATGATTCAGGATTATCCGTAGATGCACTTGGGGGAGCACCTGGGATTTTTTCTGCTCGGTATGCCGGAACCCATGGTGATGATGAAGCAAATCTCAATAAAGTTTTAGAGCAGTTGAAGAATGTGACCGATGAAAATAGAAGGGCGCACTTTACGTGTGTGACTGCGTTGGTTATGCCAGACGGGCAAGAGGTTACGGAAGAAGGTTTATTCCATGGTCACATTACGCACGCCCCAATGGGTGAGAATGGCTTTGGGTATGACCCTATTTTTATCCCGACCGGTTCCACCGTCACATCGGCCCAAATGAGCGCCGAAGAGAAGGATTTAGTGAGCCATCGCGGCAAATCACTCCGTGCCATCGCACCACAAGTGATCGCATTGATGAAGGGGCTGGGGTAACCTTGGCATATAACGATGCATAATTCGTCGGAGCGTCGCAAACTCAAGGAGTAAAAGTGGCTGTAAAGAAATCAACAACAAAGAGGGTAGTAAAGAAAGCCGTTGCAAAAAAATCTGTAGCGAAGAAGACTGCCAAGAAAAGTGTTGCCAAGAAGAGTGTTGCTAAGAAGTCAGCTGTAAAGAAAACTGCTAAAAAAACAACTAAAAAAGTTGTAAAGAAAAGTGCGACATCGACGTTCACAGTCCCACCTGTTTCACGCCGGACAACGAGTGCACCAGAGCGCGTCAATGTTTCAACAACACCGGCGGCCAATGCCGCTAAGGCTCCTGTTGCTGTAAAACTGGGTGCTACCCCTGCACAAGGAACCTCAAAGGCTGTTAGAAATGCAGTAATACTTGGAATTGTTCTTTTGGCACTCGTAGTGTGGGCAAAGAGTTCATCAAAAAAAGATGATGCAGCAGCTCCCGCACCATCAATGAGTGCTTCACCAAGTGCAGAAGCTTCAACTTCTGCAGCACCAACAACATCTGCGAGCAAGGAAACAACTGCGAATGCAGCTGTTGCAACTGTTGAAGCCCCATCCAAGTTTGTTGCGCTCAAGAGTGCGACAGGTCTTACCTTGCGTTGGGTTGCACCTACAGCAACCACAGGTCTTACCGGTTACAACGTAGAAATTCGTGCGAATGGAACTGGTGACTGGAAAGTAATTGCCACTGTTCCAGGTGATCAGCTAACTCAATCTGTAACACAAGGTGATGGAACTGGTTGGACACAATTTAGAGTCACTTCAGTTTATTCAGATGGACAAACTGCATCTGCCACAGTGTTTGGAATTCCTGGAGTCTTTGCATAAATAGTTCTTATTAAAAAACCCTCGCCCTGTGCGAGGGTTTTTTATTTCAGATATTTTGTAATTGCATCGACATACGCCACTGCACCATTTGGAACTAAGTGAACTCCATCGGGTGCAAAATATTCTGGATGTCCTTGAGAGATTGATTCCCAATCAACAATTTCAGTATTTCGATAACGAGTGGCAATCTCTTTAATTAGGGCATTATTTTCCTGACGCCATGGACGAGGCACTGCCGTGTTGACGATAATGATGTGTGGCTGATTTTTTATCTCATCAAAAATACTCACCACTTGTTCACTTGTGAGTTTATTATTGTTGCCAAGATCAAGAATTATTGTTGCACCTGGCATATGTATTTTGTCGTGAGAAATTACGTCAAGGAGTTCAGGGGCTTGCCGTCCCACTCTGGCATTAATAAGACCAATATGCTCTCGTAGATCTAATTCATGTCGGATCCCAAGAATGACTGAATCCCCCGTTACCCAAAGCCCACTCACGGTTTGAGTATCACCCTTGTTGATTACAGGCTCGGTATGAAAAGCGAGTTCATTTCTTAGTTTCTTCTCAGCTACCGAGTTTGTTGAAATCGCATGAGCGGTGGCAAGAGAGGTTACAAGCAATAATGAAATGGAAGAAATGACCAGCACACTTAGCTGGCGGCGACGAACCTCTTTAGTTCGATATTTCATTCCTTTGAACCAGTATTGAACCGCCCCAGTACGGATAGGTAATTCAATTATTCGCAGAGATATATCAGAAAGTGCAAAGACAACTAAAATACGAAGTGCATAGAGTGCCCAACGCGCACCTTCAAGATCAAAAGTTGGGCGGGTGACTTGAAAAATAATCCAGTGCCATAAGTAAATTGCATATGAACGCTCACCTACCCACACCATAGCTTTGCTACTTAGTATTGGTGCAAATCGTGAAGCGGGGTGCACTATCGAAGTGATAATCGCACAACCAAAAATTCCAGCTAACGGGAATGCTAATTTATACAGCGTTGGGTCGCTCTCATTAATAAATAAAAATGTGCCAAGTATTCCTATGAAACCAAATATCCCAATGCCATCAATGAAGTCTTGCGCTTTCTTATTTACTTGTTCACTTAGATTCTGAGGAACCCACTTAACTGCGAGTGCTGCACCTAGAAATAATCCAATGCTATGAGTATCAGTGCCGAAATAGACATGGCTGACTTGTGCGGCATTTGCCGCGTCTACGCGCAATGAAACTAGTAGGAGTGAAAGACCAGAGAATCCTGCGATGACAAGTGCTGTACCGGGAATTTTATTCTTTCCCAGAAATCGTAGAACTAGTAACAAAATCAGTGGCCACAAAAGATAGAACTGAGCTTCAACTCCCAGAGACCATGTATGTTGTAATAGAGGAGGACGGCCGATAGCGTCAAAATAATCTGTGTGGCGAAATACCAACCACCAATTCATTAGTCCAAAAATTGAGAACGGTGCATCACCAAGGAATCTCTTGATTGTATCGGGAGCCCAAAAACTGACAAAGAGTGCAGTTGAAACAATCATAAAAATAAGTGGAGGTAATAAGCGCCGAATACGTGCGATATAGAACGCGCGTAAATCTAATCCGCCACTTTGCTGGATTGAATCTAAAAGTAAGCGAGTTATTACATAACCAGAAATAACAAAAAACAGATCAACCCCAAGAAAACCACCAGGTATCCAAGAAATCCCTAAGTGATAAAGCAATACTGCAACTACTGCTACTGCGCGTAACCCATCTACTGCAGGGATATATCGGATACCGCGAGGAGAAACCATTCTTATTACTTACGCTTAGGCGAAGTTTTCTTTGCTACCTTTTTCTTAGCTGGTGCACTAATCGCTTTTTTAGTTCGCTCGCTCTTTACGCTAATGGGACCACTATTGATTATTGTGTTATCAGCATTGAGATTTTCAAGAACACTCCGTTGTAATTCTTCAAGTCGAATGAAAGCGGACTCTAAACGAGTTCGAGACTGGTGAATTGCATTCTCAGCGGCATCGAGTGATTGTGTTTGGATTTTGTAGAGTCGTTCAGCCTCTGAAATCACACCAGTAAGCCACTGGCGATAATGTCCAATCTCCCCAGTTGCTGTACTAATAATGCGTTCACCTTCACGACGAGCAGCCATTGCAACAGCAGCGGCTTCACGTTTCTTAGCCTCGAGAAGTGTTGCCGCTTCACTTTCTGCATTCTCTAAGAGTTCCGATGCCTCTGATTCAGCAACTTGAATATATTTACGCCCTCGAGATTCAGCGCCTGAAAGAATAGAACGTGCCTTGAGATCTGTGCTTTCCAGAGTTTCTTTTGCTGCTCGCGATGTTTCTTTTATTACACGATCAGCTGCGGCCTGTGCTTTAGCTTCGCGAAGTTGAGCAGATTTAATCATGGACATTGCAGTCTCTGTAGCAAGAATTTCAAACTCTTCTTTACTGAGTGCATTGATATCGCGTCGTGAACGAAGGTCTGCTAATTGACTCTCGAGTTCACGGATGCGGTCGACAGAGTTAGGCGAATTAGTTTCCTCACCTTTGAAGCCAACCCAATTCAGGAATGAGTTCTTTTCGCTCATATTAACCTCGCACTGTATATATGGAACTCATTGAAAGCTCCAGATGAGAGACCTAGATTAGGGCACAGATGGCTACCTTCAAAAGTCCCAAAATTTGCAAAGGTGAGCCTAAGGCAGGGGATTAGCGCGGGCTACTTTGTGTATACAGCGATAGATATTGCCACATACTGAGAGACCCACGCTGCTAGGACAAAGATATGAAAAAGCTCGTGAAAACCGAAGTATTTTGCATTCATCCCGGGACGTTTGAGAGCATAAAAAACAGCGCCGATTGAATAGAGAAGTCCCCCAAAAATAATTGGTAGAAGAATCCAGAAACCGCCTGCTCGATAAATTTGCGGTAAATATGCAACAGCAATCCAACCGAGTATTAGATAATTTGCAACATAAAACCAACGAGGTGCACCAATCCAAAAAATTCGAACAGCTACCCCAATGAGAGCTCCAATCCAAATTACAGATAAAAGAATTGTGCGATCTCGTCCATGGAGCAATGTGACTGCGAATGGGGTGTAAGAACCAGCAATCAATAAATTTATATTTGCATGATCAAAGCGGCGCCAAATCTTTTTCTTAGATGGCGACCATGGAACTCGGTGATATACGGCAGAAACACTAAATAATAAAATTGCTGTTATCGAATAAAGTGCCACAGCAAATTTGAAAGAGTTCTTACTGAGAACAAAAAGCACTAGTGAGGCAATAATTACAGCAGGGGTAGCACCAAGATGAAACCACCCACGCAATTTTGGAGGAGCAACTTGTTGCGTCATGGTGACTCCGATCTTTGGACTACCCCTGACTGTACTTGAATTATCCTTTCGCGGCTGCAAACCCAACTTCAAGGTCTGCCTTGATATCTTCAATATTTTCAAGGCCAAGGCTCAATCGAACAAGGCCAGGAGTCACCCCTGCATCGAGTTGTTCTTGTGCACTGAGTTGAGAATGTGTCGTGGTTGCAGGATGAATAACTAATGAGCGAACATCACCAATATTGGCGACGTGGCTAAATAGTTTCAACGACTCAACAAATTTCTTTCCAGCCTCGACGCCTCCTTTGAGTTCAAATGAGAGAACTGATCCAGGCCCCTTAGGTGAATATTTCTTTGCGAGTGCGTTATAAGGTGAAGAAGCGAGTGCTGCGTAATTAACTTTAGAAACACTCGGATGTTTTTCCAACCATGCTGCAACTGCTTGTGCATTTTCAACGTGGCGCTCAATACGCAAGCTCAATGTTTCAAGACCTTGAGCGAGTAACCAAGCGTTGAATGGTGAAACTGCTGCCCCAATGTCACGGAGTAATTGCAAACGAATCTTGAATATGTATGCAAGGTTTGCACCAAATGCGGAACCAACTCCTAGCGCTTGTGCAAAGATAAGACCGTGGTAGCTAGGGTCTGGTTGATTGAATCCCTTGAACTTATCGGGATACTTTGCATAATCGAATTTTCCAGAGTCAATAATTGCACCAACGACAGTATTTCCGTGACCTGATAGGAATTTGGTTGCTGAGTGAATAACGACATCTGCACCGTATTCAATTGGCTTGATGAGATATGGCGTTGCAACAGTGTTATCAACGATGAGTGGGACACCGATTTCGTGGGCGATATCTGCAATCATTTTGATATCTAAAATTTCATTTTTTGGATTAGCAATTGTTTCGCCAAAGAATGCTTTTGTATTAGGACGAACAGCTTTACGCCATGATTCTGGATCACTTGCGTCATCGACAAAAGTAACCTCTACGCCAAATTTCGGTAGCGTGTAGTGGAATAAGTTATAAGTTCCACCGTAGAGACTTGGGCTGGAGACAATATGGTCACCAGCTTCTGCCACATTGAGTACAGAAAATGTTGTTGCCGCCGACCCGGATGCCAGTAGAAGTGCTGCAACGCCACCTTCAAGTGCCGCCAATCTTTGCTCAACGGCATCTTGTGTTGGGTTCATAATTCGAGTGTAAATATTTCCAAGTTCTGCAAGGCCAAATAGATTTGCAGCATGTTGTGTATCACGGAATTGGTATGCAGTTGTTTGATACAAAGGCAAAGCACGCGCGCCAGTTGTTGGATCCGGAACTTGTCCAGCATGGATCTGCAGGGTTTCAAATGACCATTCTTGTTCTGACATCCCAGACTCCCTCTGTTATTACGCCTTGTAGCGAGGAGTAGAAAATATCAATTAATGTAAAAAATGTCTCACGAGATATTAGTTGATGCGAATCATCTGCATAAATGGGTATTACTTGCTATTTCGAAATGAAATGTCCCTTTTTTTCATTTCAGATACGAGGATTCGAACCTCATTAGGACCTATTCCTGGTATGGCCTTCAATTTATCCAGTGAGACTTTTCTCAGATCACTCACTGTGAAGAGTTTGGCATCGACTAATGCATGCCTTGCAGGAGGAGCGAAGCCAATCTCCTTCCAGACTCCATCGACACTGTCGTAAGAAGTGAGCCCTTGGGGAACTTTTGAAGGTCGAGAAGATTTTTCTTTCTTAGACATAAAGATATTGAATCATTTATTTTTTTCTGGTGCGGGAGAAGGGACTTGAACCCTCACGTCCGAAGACACAGGTTCCTAAGACCTGCGTGTCTGCCATTTCACCACTCCCGCTAAAGAGTGTTCATATTTGAATTAATGCTCAGAGAAATTCTCTCAGAAAAATTCTCTCAACATCTCAATCCTCAAGAATCTAAATAGAGCCCCTTGGATAATGCCTAAGGTTAGGGGTAAGTTTGCTTTGTTCCAAAACGAGAACTAATGAAGAAGGAGCCCCACAGTGTCACTCACCCCAACACCAGCAGATAAGTTCACATTTGGTCTTTGGACCATCGGATGGCAAGCCAGAGATCCTTTTGGTGATGCAACTCGTGGAGCCCTTGATCCCGTTCGAAGCGTCAATGAACTCGCAGCTCGCGGTGCTCATGGCGTGACTTTCCATGATGATGATTTGATTCCATTTGGCAGCGATGACACAGCGCGCCGCGGTCACATCGATCGCTTCAAAAAAGCACTTGCTGAAACTGGAATGAAAGTTCCAATGGCCACAACAAATTTATTTACACACCCAGTTTTCAAAGATGGTGCATTCACAAGCAATGATAAAGATATTCGTCGTTATGCAATTCGCAAAGTAATGCGCAATATCGAACTCGCTGTTGAACTTGGCGCCGAGACATATGTTTGCTGGGGTGGACGTGAAGGTGCAGAAACTGATGCAGCTAAAGATGGTTATGTTGCGATGGAGCGTTTCCGCGAAGCTTTCAACATTCTCGGTGACTTCGTTGTAGATAATGGCTACAAGATTAAGTTTGCAATTGAACCAAAGCCAAATGAACCTCGCGGAGATATTTTCTTGCCAACAATTGGGCACGCAATGGCATTTATCTACACACTCAACCGTCCTGAACTCGTTGGTTTGAACCCAGAAGTTGGCCACGAGCAAATGGCCGGTCTTAACTTTGTACATGGAATTGCGCAAGCACTCTGGCAAGGCAAGTTATTCCACATCGACCTCAACGGCCAGCATGGTCCAAAGTACGATCAAGATCTTGTCTTCGGACATGGTGATTTGAAATCTGCATTCTTCTTGGTTGATCTACTTGAGCACTACAAGTACACCGGTCCAAAGCACTTTGATTACAAGCCATTGCGCACAGAAGATGACAAGGGTGTGTGGCAGTCAGCAACATCAAATATGCGTACATATTTGATACTCAAAGAGCGCGCAGCTGCTTATCGCAGTGATCCCCGTGTTATCGAAGCCATGAAGGTTGCAAATATTCCTGGACTTCTTGAGCCAACACTTGCTGCAGGAGAGACATGGAAAGATCTAGCAAAGCCTGAAGCTTTCGATGTTGAAAAAGCAGGAGAGCGTGGTTATGGCTACGAACTTCTAGATCAACTAGCACTTGAGCATTTGATGGGTGTAAAAATCTAATAGTAGATATATAAAAAATGGCCTAGAGAATTCTCTAGGCCATTTTTTATTGTGAAACTATTTGGCTGAACCTGCTCGCTTTCGCGATACTGCATCTACTGTTGCTGCCAGAATAAGCACTCCACCAGTAACAAGGAAGTTGATTCCACTAGGAAGTCCCAATAGTCCAAGCCCATTATCAATAATAGAAATAACAACCGCACCTACCGCTGCATGTGCAAGGCGACCACGACCACCGAAGAGGCTAACGCCACCAACAACTGCTGCAGCAACGCCAGGTAGAACAATTGATTTACCTGCTGTTGCTTCTACTGCGCCAATGCGGCTGGCGTTAAAAATTCCTGAAACAACTGAGAGCGCAGAACAAATGACGAAGGCAGAGATGCGAATCTTTGCAACTTTAATACCTGCGCGACGAGCTGCTTCTGGATTACCACCAACTGCATATAAGTGTCGGCCAAAGCGTGTGCGATCAAGAACTATGGTTCCAATAAACAAAATTGTCAGAGCCATTGGAATAACAATAGGAACACCTGATAATCCATTAGCTGACACGCTTCGGTTCTCATTGAGAACAGCAACAAATGCTCCTCCCAGTACAGCCATAAGTCCTAATTTCACAAAAGTTAGAACGATGGGCCGATTTGCAAGTCCAGATTTAGCTCGACGACGACGGTCATACATGTTCAACATCGCGGTGAGTACGAGGAAGATTCCAATCATCAACCAACCACCAATAGCTGGCATGTTGTTGTTCATAATTGCATTCAACTCAGGGACTTCTAGTCGGTAGAGACCGCCATCACCAAGTAGAGCTAACTGTAATCCCTGGAAACCTAAGAAGAGACCCAGTGTTACAACGAAGGATGGAACACCAACTTTTGCAACGAAGAAACCGATGAAATATCCAACAGCAATTCCTACGACAAATCCCATAAGAATTGACACACGCCAATCCCAATGTGCCTTATTTGTAAGAATAATAAAGAGTGCCATCGAGAGACCTGACGTAACACCTGCAGAAAGGTCAATTTCTGCAATCAAAATAACGAAAACGAGTGCCATTGATAGCATCATCAATGTTGCAGACTGAACAAATAAATTTGCGAAGTTCAGTTTTGTAAGAAAGTAAGGGTTCAAACCCGCAAAAAGTGCAGTGAGAACAATCAGTGAAATTACCGAAGGAAGTGCACCCATTTCTCCGCCTTTAACGCGGGAGAAATATCCGTTTATTTGATCTTTGACGTTACCTTCGTGTCCTGATCCGATATTTGTGCTCATCGTTACTCCTTATCCTGGCTGCGAGTTCCGGTGATGTATGAAACAACATCTTGATAATTTGTTTCCTTAGTCTTCAAACGAGCGACCATCTTTCCAAGATATAAAACGCTAATGTCATCAGCGACTTTGAAAACATCGCTCAAGTTGTGGCTAATGATGATGACGGCAACGCCTGAATCGGCAAGGCGACGTACAAGACTTAGTACTTGCTCAGTCTGTGCAACGCCGAGTGCTGCAGTTGGCTCATCCAAAATTACAAGTTTGGCATTACGCAAAACAGAACGAGCAATAGCAACAGTCTGGCGTTGTCCGCCAGAGAGTGATGCAACTTTTTGACGAACGGATTTGACTGTACGGACTGAGAGACCTGCAAGCGTTGCAGATGCCGCCTTCTCCATCTCAGGTTCGTTAAGAGTTCCTGCAGACATTTCTTCGCGTCCCAAAAACATGTTCTGAACAATGTCTAAGTTTTCACATAGCGCTAAATCTTGATACACAACTTCAATTCCAAGTGATGCCGATTGACGTGCCGTGTTTAGGTGCACTTCTTTGCCCTCAAATTTAACGATACCTGAGTCATAGGACTGCACTCCCGCGAGGCCCTTAATCAATGTTGATTTTCCTGCACCGTTATCTCCCACAAGTGCGGTGACGCGTCCTGCCTCAGCGACAAAATCAATTCCTTTGAGCACTTCTACTGGACCAAAACTTTTAATAACACCTTGGAGTTCAACTACTGGTGATGACATCGGATTCCTCTCGCGGAAACTGTGTACCTGGATCAAAATGACACTTACTGTGTAGCAAAAATACTACGAAAGTGCGAAAACCTTTGCGCCGACCAAAAGGCCGGCGCAAAGGTTTTTCACGCGTTTAGATTATGCGACGCCGTACTTTGCACAAGCAGCCTTCAATGCTGCAGTACAAACTTCAGCGATCTTTGCATCTCCTGCAGCAACAACGTCCTTGACCTTATCTGGGCCAACGAGAATTGGTGCAACGTGGATGAATGGAGTTCCATCAGCAAGAGTCTTATCTGCTGTTGGCTTCTCACCCTTAAGGAGTGCGATTGCCAAGTCAGATGCAGCTGTTGCTTCTAGTGTGAATGGCTTGTAGACAGTTGCTGTCTGCTTGCCAAGCAATACGTTCTGCAATCCAGCTGGTGATGCATCTTGTCCTGATACAGGAACCACTTTGTGGTTCTTGTCGAGGATTGTGATGATATTTGCTGCATTGTTATCGTTTGGAGCAAGAACTGCATCGACCTTACCCTGAACAGCTGTGTATGCCTGCTCGAAGAGTGTTCCGGCCTTTGCGCCATCCCATGTTCCAGCCATTTCAAATGCTGGCTTTACACCAGCTGCTGAAAGTACTGCAACCGCACCGTCATAGAACATCTTTGCGTTTCCATCAGTTGGGTCACCCTGACCGTAGATAACGCGAGCTGTCATAGGATCAATGTTCTTAGCCTTGAGGCCATCAAGAATTGATTGACCTTCTAGAGCTCCAACAGTTTCGTTGTCGAATGAAACGTAGAAGTCTGCACCAGCAATTGGACGGTCATAAGCGATAACAGGAATTCCTGCCTTCTTAGCCTTCGCTGCAACTGCAAGAGCTGCACCCTGGTAGTCAACAAGAATCATTACGCCGCAACCCTTTGAGAGTTGTTGATCTGCAATTGTTGCGAACTTTGCAGTATCGCCTTGTGCATTTTGAATATCTGTTTCAAAGTTTGCAGCTTTGAGTGCCTTATCTAGTGCTGGACGATCTCCATTTTCCCAACGAGCAGATGATGCTGAGTCAGGAAGGATGATGCAAGCACGAGTTGAACTCGCTTTGCTGCTCTTTGAGCAACCTGTAAGTGCGAGAGCAATAACTACAACTACTGTAGTAATAGCTAAACGACGCTTTGTCATATATGTGTAACCTCTCGAAAGGTGGCAATCACCCTAGGCCGAATCTTTTTCAGCCAAACAAGGAAGGTGAATCCATTATGAAGGTTATGCTACGAATCCAATTTGGTCACTAGAAATTTGGACATTTTCCCCGTTTTGAATCTAACGATTAGGTAACGGCGAAAGAGGGGCTCGCGGTAACCTTGCGTATGGCCTCTCAATTAGATGAGTTATCGCGCTGCATTAGTGAGGCGATTACGCGTGCGATTGCATCAGGAGCCATTGCTGCCAGCGTGCCAGAGTCAATCCCCCTTGAGCGGCCCAAGAACCGTGACCATGGTGATTACGCGACATCTGTAGCGCTCCAATTGGCCAAAAGTGCGGGGAAAAATCCGAGAGATGTCGCACTCATTTTGCAGAATGAAATAGGTATCACGCCTCTGATATCGGCAGTTGATATCGCTGGACCGGGATTTCTCAATTTCACTTTGAATCGTGCCAGCCAAGCAAATCTTGTGACGTCAATTATTTCAAATAAAGAAGAGTACGGAAAAGGAAATTCTCTCGCTGGAATAAATATCAATCTGGAATTCATAAGTGCAAATCCCACAGGCCCGCTGCATCTGGGCCACACTCGATGGGCTGCAGTAGGTGATGCGCTTGGTCGAGTACTCAGTGCAGCTGGTGCACAAGTGACTCGTGAGTTTTATATCAATGACCGTGGAAATCAGATGGATCTCTTTGGTGCCTCCCTTGAAGCATCCGCTATGGGTAATCCCATTCCAGAAGATGGCTATCAAGGAGATTACATTCAAGATTTAGCTGCACAAATTGTTGCATCTGATTCTTCAATAAAAAATTTGCCAGATACCAAGCGACTCGTTGAATTTAGAGAACGTGGTTATGGATTGCAATTGGCGCAACAACAAAGGGTGCTTGACGCTTTTGGTACACACTTTGATATTTGGTTCTCAGAGCGCTCGCTTCACGATGCAGGTTCGGTTGAACACGGCATAGAAGTATTGCGAAAGCAAGGACATGTATTTGAAAACGAGAATGCAACATGGCTTCGCACAACAGATTTTGGTGACGACAAAGATCGCGTCCTCACTAAGAGCGATGGTTCACTTACTTATTTCTCATCTGATACTGCCTATTACATAAATAAGCGCGAACGTGGCTTTGATATTTGTATTTACATGCTCGGCGCGGATCACCATGGATATCTAGGACGCCTCAAAGCAACCGCTGCCTGCGCTGGTGATGATCCTGAATACAACATTCATGTATTGATCGGCCAGCTTGTAAAAATTATGGAAGGTGGGGAAGAAGTAAAACTCTCCAAGCGCGCCGGCACAATTATCACTCTAGAAGAATTAGTAGAAAAAGTTGGCGTAGATGCTGCGCGATATACGCTGATTCGTTATCCGGTAGAGACACCTATGGTGATGGATATCGATATTCTCAAACGAAATACAAATGAGAATCCGGTCTATTACGTTCAATATGCTCATGCAAGAATTTCAGGGGTATTGCGCAACTGTGAAGAGTTGAAAATTTCAATGGAGATCAAAGATTTTGACCCCTCACTCCTCACACATGACCGAGAAAATGAATTATTGGCGACTCTTGCAGATTTTCCTCGGATTGTGGAAGGAGCGGCGCAGCTGCGCGAACCACATCGGATTGCCCGTTATCTTGAAGAATTAGCAGGGGTGTATCACGGTTTCTATTCTGATTGCCGCGTTTTACCTATGGGAGATGAAAGTATTGCTCCCATACATACTGCGCGCGCATTGCTCTGTATGGCTACAAAGCAAGTTCTTAGAAATGGCTTAGACCTACTAGGTGTTGGCGCACCAGAGAGGATGTAACGCATGAGCACTTCACTTTGGCCAGCAGGCGTTTCATTCAATAATGGAGTGCTGCATTTCTCAGGGATTTCTGCAACATCGCTTGCGCAAGAATTTGCTACACCTGCATTTTTTATGGATGAAGAAGATTTTTGCACAAGAGCACTTGGTTGGGATAAAGCCCTTCATCAGGCTTTTGATAGTCATGCCGGCAATGTTTATTACGCCGCAAAAGCATTCATATGTGTAGAAGTTGCGCGATGGATTGCTAATTGCGGAATTGGAATTGACGTATGCACCGGAGGTGAGCTGGCTGTAGCACTAGCCGGTGGTATTGATCCTAAGAAGATTGAAGTACATGGAAATAATAAATCTGTCTCAGAGATTGAAAGTGCAGTGAGTGTTGGCGTTGGCACTATTGTGATGGATTCAATTTTTGAAATTGAAAGAGTAGCTGCTGCTGCTCGAAAGCTAGGCAAGACTCAACGAGTTTTACTTCGACTCACACCAGGCATCCAAGCCCATACGCATGAGTCAATTGCAACTGCGCACGAAGATGTGAAATTTGGATTTTCGATTGCCAGTGGTGCTGCATGGAATGCAATACTAGAAGTGCAAAAATATCCTGAAATTGAACTACGTGGCTTTCATTCTCATATCGGTTCTCAGATATTGAATATGGATTCCTTCGAGATTGCAGCAGATCGACTTATTGGACTTCTTGGAAAATACCGCGACGAGTTTGGCAATCAACTCCCTGAATTGGATCTTGGTGGCGGCTATGGAATTGCATATCTTCCTGGTGACGTTGAATTAGAGGCAAGTGAAGTGCTCCCCGCGCTATTTGCCCAAGTGAAGAAAGCGTGCGAAAAAGCTGCACTCAATATTCCAACCATTTCAATTGAACCTGGTCGTGCGATCGTAGGCCCAACAATGTTTACACTCTATGAAGTTGGCACAGTCAAAGATGTCACATTGGAATCAGGAAAAAATCGTCGCTACGTATCTATCGACGGTGGAATGAGCGACAACATTCGTCCATCTCTCTATGGCGCCGAGTACACAACTTCTTTAGCGAATAGATCATCGAGTGCGCCACTAGTTGATACCCGACTTGTTGGAAAGCATTGCGAGACCGGCGACATTGTCATCAGAGATATCGAATTACCAAGTGATATTGCGCCAGGGGATTTATTGGCCGTACCTGCAACTGGGGCGTATGGGCGAAGCATGGCGAGTAATTACAACCACGTTCCTCGTCCACCAGTAATTTGCGTAAAAAATGGAAAAGCCCGTGTAATTCTGCGGCGCGAGACAGAAGCAGATCTGCTCAATCTCGATATTTAACGCCGATTGCATTAGGTGTGAAAGAATCACCCCATGAGCGCAACTAAGAAAATCACAATCGGAATGCTCGGTTGTGGCACCGTCGGCGCTGAAGTCGCACGACTATTGCTCTCCGATATTCCTGAACTTTCAACACGTTCGAGCGCGCCTCTTGAACTCAAAAAAATTGCGGTTCGAAGCGGCGGCGCTCGAAATGGAATTGATGCGTCTCTATTTACAACTGATCCACTTTCTGTTGTCAACGACCCTGCAATAGATATTGTCATCGAAGTAATGGGTGGAATCGAACCAGCCCGTGAATTAATTCTGCTAGCCATCAAAAATGGTAAGTCGGTTGTTACTGCAAATAAGAGTTTGCTTGCAACCCACGGAGCTGACCTTTATGCAGCTGCTGATAAAGCTGGTGTCGATCTTTACTATGAAGCAGCAGTTGCTGGTGCGATTCCAATTATTCGTCCGATGCGCGAATCACTTGTAGGTGACTACATCACACGCATCATGGGTATCGTCAATGGAACTACTAACTTCATTCTTACGAAAATGCATGAAGATGGTTTGGGCTTTGATGAAGCGCTGGCACAAGCACAGGCACTTGGTTACGCCGAAGCTGATCCAACTGCAGATATTGAAGGCTTTGATGCAGCTGCTAAAGCAGCAATTTTGGCAGGACTCGCATTCCATACAAGAGTTACTGCCGACGAGGTTTATCGCGAGGGAATTACCAAGATTTCGGCTGCAGATGTTGCGCTGGCGAAGTCCATGAATCACGTGATTAAGTTGTTAGTAATTGGAGAACTCACACCCGAAGATGCAATATCCGTTCGCGTGCATCCTGTCATGCTTCCAGTGAGTCATCCACTTGCATCGGTTCGCAATGCCTACAACGCCGTTTATTTAGAAGCGGAATCTGCTGGTCAACTTATGTTTTATGGTCGTGGCGCAGGTGGTGGACCAACAGCAAGTGCCGTACTTGGCGATGTTGTCGCTGTTGCGCGTCATATTGCAGATGATTCGATTGGCCATCGCGAAAGTGATTATGCAGATCGCGAAATTGCACCATTTGGTTCGGCTCGCACCCGCATGATGATTCGACTACATGTTGCAGATAAACCGGGTGTATTAGCAACTATTGCACAAGCATTTGCTGCTCAAGGCGTATCTATTCAAACAGTTCGCCAAGGTGGAGCCGGTAATGATGCCGAACTTGTTGTAGTGACTCATCAAGGTCTTGAAACATCACTCTTTGCTTTAGTAAATGATTTGAAGAATCTAGAGATTGTAAGCGCTGTGGAAAGTGTTATTCGAGTTGAGGGAGTGAACTAATCAATGAAATCCTTATTCGGTAACAAAAAGGGTACACATCAATGGCGTGGAGTTATTGAAGAATATCGACACCGTCTTCCTGTCAGCACAACAACACCTGTCATTACTTTGCGCGAGGGTGGAACGCCACTGATTCTGGCTCAACATTTATCTGAATTACTCGGAAATGAAATTTGGTTGAAATACGAAGGAATAAATCCAACTGGTTCCTTCAAGGATCGCGGAATGACAATGGCCATTTCTAAAGCGGCAGAAGATGGCGCCAAAGCAGTTATTTGTGCATCTACTGGAAATACTTCAGCGAGTGCGGCTGCCTATGCAACAAAAGCGGGAATGGTTCCCGCTGTGCTAATTCCTGCGGGAAAGATTGCAATGGGAAAACTTGCCCAAGCAGTTATTCACGGAGCAACAATTTTGCAAGTCAATGGAAACTTTGATGATTGTCTTATGCTGGCTCGAGAACTCTCCGAAAATTATCCAGTTGCACTCGTTAATTCAGTAAACCCTTATCGCATCGAAGGTCAAAAGACAGCCGCTTTTGAAGTAGTGGATTTCTTAGGCGATGCCCCAGATATGCATGTACTTCCAGTAGGCAATGCAGGAAATATCACAGCATATTGGCGCGGTTATAAGGAATATCGAAAAGATGGAATGTCATATCAGCTTCCACAGATGTGGGGATTTCAAGCTGCTGGTTCTGCTCCCATTGTTAAGGGAAAAATTGTAAAAAATCCTGACACTATTGCAACAGCAATTCGTATTGGTAATCCAGCATCATGGGAACAGGCAATTGAGGCACGCGATTCTTCTGGTGGACTTATTGATTCAGTAACAGATAAAGAAATATTGAGCGCATACCGACTTGTAGCAGGCAAAGAAGGCGTCTTTGTTGAGCCATCGAGTGCTGCAGGAATTGCCGGACTAATCAAATATAAAAAGAATGGCAAATTACCTCAAGGAAAGCGCATCGTTGTCACTGTTACTGGACACGGATTGAAAGACATTTCTTGGGCACTCGATAGTGCATCAAAACCAAAGATTATTCCTGTCAAAGCCTCAATTGCTGCGAAAGCTTTGGGATTGGCATAACGATGGCAAAGCCAACATATCGAGCACAACCTGTTCAAGTTCAGGTTCCAGCAACGAGTGCCAATTTAGGTCCAGGTTTTGATTGCTTTGGATTAGCACTAGGGATGCATGATCGTTATGTCGCACAAATTCTCGATGATGTAGTTCTAGACATCGATATCACCGGCGAAGGTTCAACTGATCTTCCACGGAGTGATAAAAATTTACTTGTTAAATCAATGTATAAAGGATTTGAATATTTAGGAGGCAAGCCTCGCGGATTAGCGGTGCGCGCACTCAATGTAATTCCTCATGGCCGCGGACTCGGCTCATCGGCAAGTGCAATTGTTGGCGGACTAACACTGGCACGTTCCTTAGTTCTTGGTGGCAATGAGCATATGAGTGATGATGTACTTCTCAATCTTGCAACAGAGATGGAAGGTCATCCCGATAATGTTGCGGCGGCAATTTTTGGCGGCGCAACGATTGCTTGGCAAGAGATGCAACATGGAAAAAAAGTTGCGTTATCGATAAATATGGAAGTGGATGCACGCATTGGTGCAGTGGCCTTTATCCCAACAAATGCAATATCAACTTCAAAAGCTCGCAAACATCTTCCTGAATTAATCCCTCATGAAGATGCAGTTGCAAACTCTGCGCACAGCGCACTCATGGTGCATGCCCTTACTCAAAGACCAGATCTATTATTTACTGCCACAGAGGATTTCTTGCATCAGCAGTACCGCCAAGATTTGATGCCGCTCTCCTTTACCTTGATGAACAAACTTCGTAGTGCAGGTGTGCCGGCATTTATTTCAGGGGCAGGACCAACAGTTCTCGTTCTCCATACAGGGGGAGCCAGTGATATCGCCGAGATGGAACGAGCTGCCGGCGATAAATTTGTTGTAACACCTCTCTCAATATCCCGCGCAGGAGCGAGCGTAGTTACTGCCTAACTTGCTACTGCGTATTTATGGGTGCTAACCTTTGCCATATCTGAACGGCCTCTTCTTAGGGCTGATAAAAGATTTCAGATAAATACCAGCAACACAATCCAATCACTTGAGTTTTCGATTAGAAAACCAAGCCAATCATGAAAAGAAACTAATGACTGAAACAGAAGCAGTACGTTCTAATAGCCCAGAACTTTCCGCGATGACACTTCCTAAATTGAAGGCAGTTGCTGCCCAACTTGGTATTGATGGTGCCGCAAAGATGAAAAAAGATGGACTTGTAGAAGCAATCAGTGACCTTCAAGCTAAAAACCGTGAAGCAGCTAAAGCTGAACGAGAAGCACGTCGTGAAGCTCGAAATAATCGCAAGAAGGAAGTACCAAGTAAGAGCGCATCAGCTGAGAGCGATGAAGAAGAAATTGATAATGATTCAAATTCACGACGAGATCGTGGACGCGATCGTGGACGCGATCGCAATCGGGACCGTAATCGCGACCGTGATCGTGCACCACGCGAAGAGCGCGAGCCAGTACTTTCCGATGATGATGTCTTAGTACCAGTGGGTGGATTACTCGACATTCTTGAGAGCTATGCATTTATTCGCACAGCTGGATACCTTCCTGGCCCAAATGATGTTTACGTATCATTGCAACAAGTTCGCCGCAACGGACTTCGCAAAGGCGATGTAGTTACTGGCCAAGTACGCCAACCTCGTGAAGGTGAACGCAAAGAGAAGTTCAATGCACTTATTACTTTGGAAACAGTAAACGGAGCAACTCCGGAAGAATCACGTAACCGTGTTGAATTCTCTAAGTTAGTTCCGCTCTATCCGCAAGAGCGTTTACGCCTTGAAACAGAACCAAATATTTTAACTACTCGCGTAATTGACCTCATTTCCCCAATTGGAAAAGGTCAGCGCGGACTCATTGTTTCACCTCCTAAAGCGGGTAAGACAATGGTGCTCCAAGCAATTGCTAATGCAATCACGACAAATAATCCAGAGTGTCACTTGATGGTTGTTCTCGTTGATGAGCGCCCAGAAGAAGTAACAGATATGCAACGCTCGGTCAAAGGCGAAGTTATCGCATCAACATTTGATCGCCCTGCCGATGATCACACCACAGTTGCAGAACTCGCAATTGAGCGTGCAAAGCGTCTAGTTGAACTAGGACATGACGTCGTTGTATTGCTCGATTCAATTACGCGCCTTGGTCGTGCGTACAACATCGCAGCACCTGCATCAGGTCGAATTCTTTCTGGTGGTGTTGATTCAGCTGCTCTCTATCCACCAAAGAAGTTCTTTGGTGCAGCTCGAAATATTGAAGATGGTGGATCACTCACCATTCTTGCAACAGCACTTGTCGATACTGGTTCACGTATGGATGAAGTTATTTTCGAAGAGTTCAAGGGAACTGGAAATATGGAACTCATTCTGGATCGCCGTCTTGCAGATAAACGAATATTCCCAGCAGTAAACGTGGTTGCATCCGGTACTCGTAAAGAAGAAATTTTAATGGGAACTGAAGAACTCAATATTGTGTGGAAACTTCGTCGTGTGCTTCACGCACTTGAGCCACAACAAGCCCTTGAGTTATTGCTGGAAAAGATGAAGGGTACGAAGTCCAACGTTGAATTCTTGATGCAGATCCAGAAGACAACAGTGGGCCCAGGTAACGAATAAGCACGCTCAGATTTCTCAGAAGAGGGGCTCATCGCTTACTCTTTGGGGGTTAACCGAAGCGCCTGGTTCACGATCTTGTTCGCAAGACGACCCAGGTATACGAAAGGGAAAAAATGAAAGCAGATATTCATCCAGAATATAAAGAAACACAGGTCACCTGTGGTTGCGGCGAGAAGTTTGTAACTCGCTCAACAGTTGCAAGCGGTTCAATTTATGTTGAAGTCTGCTCTGTATGTCACCCGTTCTACACCGGCAAGCAGCGCATCCTCGATACTGGTGGACGCGTAGCTAAGTTCGAAGAGCGTTTCGGTAAGAAGAAGTAGCTTTCCTTAAGACCGCAATTTCGCTGCCAGAGATGGTGGCGGTTGCGGTCTTTTGCTTTCTATTCAAAATTTGTTTCGACGCATAAAGGAAGGAGAAGCCTGATGACAAATGATCGTTTCGCATCTGCACACGAAATGGTTCGCGAATATTCTGAACTTGAAATAAAAATGGCTGACCCCTCCATTCATGATGATCAAGGCAAAGCTCGCCAACTCGGACGACGCTATGCACAACTTGGCCCAGTGGTTGCAGGATTCAATGCTTGGAAGAGTGCTGAAGATGATCTTGCTGCTGCCCGTGAATTAGTTGAAGTTGATCCTGACTTTGCATCAGAGATACCAGCACTTGAACACACCAGAGACTTAGCAGCAACTAAGTTAGAAGAATTACTTCTGCCTCGTGACCCAAATGATGATCGCGATGTTATTTTGGAAGTTAAAGCAGGTGCTGGAGGCGATGAGTCGGCACTCTTTGCGGGTGATTTGCTTCGCATGTATTTACGTTATGCCGAAAAACATGGATGGAAGACTGAAGTAATTGACGCCACTGAAAGTGAAATGGGTGGATATAAAGATATTTCTATTGCAATCAAATCAAAGGGAATTGCCGCGCCAGGTGAATCACCATATGCACGTCTGAAATTTGAAGGCGGAGTGCATCGCGTGCAACGTGTACCTGAAACAGAATCCCAAGGCCGAATACACACTTCTGCAGCTGGTGTGTTAATTTTGCCTGAGGCCGAAGAAGTCGATGTTGATCTGAATATGAACGATGTTCGAGTCGACGTTTATCGTTCATCTGGTCCAGGTGGACAGAGCGTCAATACGACAGACTCTGCCGTGCGCCTTACCCATGTTCCAACTGGAATCGTCGTTTCATGTCAGAACGAAAAGAGTCAGCTTCAAAATAAGGAATCAGCACTTCGTATTTTGCGAGCACGTCTACTAGCTGATGCACAAGAAAAAGCTGACGCGATTGCCTCAGCTGAACGTAAGAGCCAGGTGCGCACTGTTGATCGTAGTGAGCGAATTCGTACCTATAACTTTCCTGAAAACCGATTGAGTGATCACCGTGTTAATTACAAGTCAAATAATTTAGATTCAGTTCTCAACGGTGAACTCGACGATGTTATTCAATCGCTCTTAGATGCAGATAAAGCAGCTCGTTTGGCATCTACTAACTAATCTCATGAATATTCGAGAGCTATTGCGCGATGCAAAAAGCCAGCTAGCTGAATCTGGGATTTCCCAAACGGATGCAGAGCATTTGCTTGCACACTGCCTTGGTATATCTAGAATGGATTTACATAATCCAGTTATCGTTGAAACTACCCTTCAAAATATTGGTGACAAGGAAACAGTAGAAGAAACTTTTTTCACATTGGTAGATCGCAGAATTGGACAGGAACCATTGCAGTACCTCACTGGCCGTGCACCTTTTCGGTATTTAGAAATTGAGGTAGGCCCAGGTGTATTAGTCCCTCGGCCAGAAAGTGAATTACTTGTAGATGCTGTCCTGCACCATATTTCTAATATGGAGGGAATTATTAGTGTTGTTGATTTAGGCGCTGGTTCCGGTGCGCTCTCACTCGCTATCTCAACAGAATCTACAAATTCGCGAGTAATCGCTGTTGAAAAAAGTCCAGAAGCAATTTTTTGGTTGAAACAAAATGTTTCTACAATTGATGAGAAAGTGCGAATTGTTGAGGGCGATGTGAGCGAAGTTCTCATAGGAGTGAAGTGCGATCTCGTTATTGCAAATCCTCCCTATATTCCCGATGGCCAAGTATTGCCACGCGATGTTGCAGGTTTTGAACCACATGTGGCTCTCTTCGGAGGTCCAACTGGGATGGAAATTCCTCGTCAGTTTATTGCTGCTGCCGCTCGACTTCTCAAAAGTGAGGGAGTACTCGTTATTGAACATACCGAAGAGCAAGGCGTTGATATAGCCATGGAGTTGTTCAATAATTTTGAAAATATCGTTCTGCATCGAGATCTCAATGAACGTCCTCGCTGGACAAGTGCGGTGAGAAAATAAATATGTCAAAAGTTGTAAATTTGAAAACTGGTGTCATGACTAAGCATGTAAATGCTGCAACTAAAGCAATTCGTGATGGCTATATTATTGCAATTCCTCTTGAACATCATTACGGATTAGTGTGCGATGCGTTTTCACACGATGCCGTCAGAGAAATGCATGTTCTTCGAGGTGACGATTTAGGAATTGCAGCACAAGTTTTACTAGCCGATGTTAAAACCGCTAGCGGAGTTGCCCGAGAAGTTACGCCATCTCTGAGCGCTCTTATGAAGAAATTTTGGCCAGGCATGTTGTCACTTAATCTCAAACCACAGTTAGGTCTGAATTGGGATCTTGGTGACAATGGCGAACTCGACTTAGTCAGTTTGCGAGTGCCTAGAAGCAAATTTATTCGAGATCTCTTAAAAAATACTGGGCCACTCGCTGTTGCAAGTGCTTCACTTGCAGGTATGCCGCCACTTAGAAAGATTTCAGAGATGTCGGTTTTAGAATCTGGTGTGGCAATGCGTTGCGACGGTGGGCTATTGAAAAAAGGCTCACCCACAACAATTCTTGAGGCACAAGAGTCGGGTATTCGAATCATGCGCGAAGGGGCAATCTCTTTAGCTGAGATACGAGCAATCGCGCCAGAGGTATCCGCGCAACTTTGATTCTCAGGCTATAAGGTTTGACCATGTCATCAAATACTTTCTACGGACCTGATTTCGATCTTCTCAGCAAACAAGATCCCGATGTTGCAGCAGTTCTTCTCTCTGAACTGAGACGCCAGCAACAGAATTTACAATTGATCGCGTCAGAGAATTTCACATCGACTGCGGTACTTGCCGCCCTTGGTTCAACGTTGTCAAACAAATATGCCGAGGGATATCCAGGAAAGCGTTATTACGGTGGATGTGAAGAGGTTGATAAAGTTGAATACCTAGCAATAGATCGCGCAAAAGAATTATTTGGTGCAGAGCATGCAAATGTTCAACCTCATTCTGGGGCAAGTGCGAATGTCGCGGTATATCAAGCATTTACTAAACCTGGCGATACCGTGTTAGCGATGTCGCTTCCTCACGGCGGACACTTGACTCACGGTTCGAAGGTAAATTTTTCAGGTAAATGGTTCAACGTTGAGTCCTATGGAGTTCGCCAAGATACCGAACTCATTGATTACGACGAATTGCGTGACTTGGCAATCAAACACCAACCGAAGATGATTTGTTCCGGAGCAACTGCTTATCCAAGTCTTATTGATTTTGAGAAAGTACGTGCAATTTGCGACGAAGTCGGTGCGATTATGTGGGTTGATGCAGCGCACTTCATTGGCTTAGTTGCTGGAAAAGCAATCCCTTCACCGGTGCCATACGCCGATGTTGTTTCATTTACTACTCATAAAGTTTTGCGCGGTCCCCGCGGAGGAATGATTCTTGCAAAAGCGCAACATGCTGCTGCAATTGATAAAGCAGTTTTTCCGGGTATGCAAGGTGGCCCAATCATGTCTGCTGTCGCAGGCAAAGCAGTAGCTCTCAAAGAATGTGCTCAACCTGCGTATCAAAAGTATGCAAAAGATGTAATTATCAACGCACAAGCTCTCGCTGCCGCATTAGAAAAAGAAGGCATGCGCGCTGTTTCAGGTGGAACACAAACCCACCTTGCACTCATAGATATTCGCTCAACTGGAGTAAATGGCAAAGTTGCCGATGAGCGATGTGGAGCCGCTGGAATTGTTCTCAATAAGAATTCAATCCCATTTGATCCAGAGGCACCATCGGTCACAAGTGGTATTCGTGTTGGAAGTCCTGCAACAACAACGCAAGGTATGGGCGTTGAAGAAATGAAACAGATCTCTTCATTTATCGCTCGCGCAATACGCACGGCTGATAACGATAAAGCCGCTCAAGAAATCAAAGCGGATGTACATGCACTCACTGCACGTTTTCCAATCTATACGGCCTAATAAATAATGCGCGAATATTTAGTAACGCTGCTTTTATCGGCAGCACTTTGCTACTTAATCACGCCTTTTGTGCGCACCATTGCAATTCGATTCGGAGCTATGGCCGATGTGAGAAGTAGAGACATTCATATCTTGCCGACACCACGATGGGGTGGCTTGGCGATGTTGATTGCAATGGCATTGACATTTCTTATCGTTAACAATTTGCCACTTGTCGGTAAGTCTTTTGGGCATGAAACGCAAGGTATTTTCTTAGCTTCAACTTTTGTTGTTTTACTTGGTATGGCAGATGATCGGTTTCAGTTGGATGCACTTACCAAATTAGCTGGTCAGGCTTTAGCGGCAGGCATTCTCCTAATTTATGGAATACAAATTTTGTGGGTGCCCATCAATGGCGTCATTACATTGCCAGCAAGTATTGGGCAATTAGTAACAGTGCTTATAGTCCTTGTGACTATCAATGCAGTTAATTTTATTGATGGAATGGACGGTTTAGCTGCGGGCATTGTTGCTATTGCAGGTATTGCATTTTTTGCTTTTGCCTATTTATTAGCAGTTGATTACGGATTTAGTCGTGCTGGTGCGCCATCGCTTACAACGGCAATACTTATTGGCATATGTGTGGGCTTCTTGCCGCATAATGCGCATCCCGCAAAGATTTTTATGGGCGATTCTGGTTCCATGTTGCTCGGACTATTACTCGCGGCAGCATCAATTACATTGACGGGCCAGATTGATCCCAACGCAATCTCTGCAGAAAAAGTTGGTCCAACTCTTTTGCCTCTTTTACTTCCCTTTGCAGTTCTCGCTATCCCTCTTGCGGACTTAGTTTTAGCAGTGCTGCGTCGAATAAAAGCAGGAAAATCTCCATTCGCACCTGATAAAGAACACTTACACCACCGACTTATGAAGGCGGGAAATTCTCAACTCAAGACTGCCATCATTCTTTATTTATGGACAGCTACAATTGCATTCCCAGTTACCATTTCTGCATTTGCGCCACTCTGGGTAGCAGCGATCACTGCAGCGATTCTGGTTGGAATTACCATATTGGTATCTCGAAGAAGTAAGGTGACGATGTGAAATATTCTATGGAATCTCAACTTTGGAAAGGTGCTTTATTACCTTCCAGCATCACGGGAATCGTTGGCATAATAGCTATGGGAATTCTTCATGGAAGGCCTGGAGTTGTGGGTGGAATTCTCGCTGAGTTTATAGTTCTTATTTTTTTTGCAGTTCATTTAATTATTTCTGTTATTTCAAACAAATTAGATCCGATAATGACTATGGCTTTAGCAATGCTTTCATATTTTGCCAAGCTAATTGTTCTCGGAGTTTTTCTATTAATTGTGCTCAAAACAGTTCCTGCTCAAGATTTAAACAGACCCAGTTTTGGAATAGTTGCCTTTGCGATAACCTTCGCATGGTTAGCAGGTGAGGTACGAGCATTTTTGAAATTGAAATTGCATTTACCCTTACCCGGTGATTCCAGTCACAAGTAGATTCTGAGTGAGGTAAAAATGGCTAAAGATGATGATGGTGCTTTCTGGTCAATCGTTGCCTATTTAATTTCTGGTCTAGTTTTTTGGGGCGGCGCGGGCGCTGCCGGAGATCATTTTTTCGGAACTCATTTTCTATTGGCTACTGGGCTTTTCCTTGGCATGGGCTCTAGCCTTTGGCTCATCTGGCTGCGCTTTATACGCGAATAAAACAGCAATTCTTGGTGATGTGTCACCTACTGACTCGATTTTGCAACTATAGGCCGCAGGCTCTAAGTTAGCCCAGTACTACTTCCTCCACAGGTACCTCTCGATTTTTGAAGGAGTTTGACCTTGCATACGCTGCATTTCGAATCTGGGAGTGGTTTCGTGCCTCCGAGCAGCGCAGATTTTATTTTTCAACCAATATTCGGAAATAGTATTTTTCTTACAAAGCCAGTTCTTCTAGTCTTTTTATCAGTAATAGTTGCTGGAACTTTTTTTACACTTTCAGCCCGTAAAGCAGCCGTTGTCCCTTCCAAACTCCAATTTGCCGGCGAATCCATTTATACATTTGTACGCAATGGATTAGGCAAAGATGTTATTGGCCCAGAGTTC
>Ga0136642_1000306_pt1 | contig 27940 bp, 21 predicted proteins | sample LowCatLa1302831Y_FD_115313 | JGI IMG/M metagenome (GOLD analysis project Ga0136642, IMG submission 115313) | Freshwater microbial communities from Lower Cathedral Lake, Yosemite National Park, California, USA - 13028-31Y | ecosystem: Environmental > Aquatic > Freshwater > Lake ... | reverse complement strand
GCTTCGCCGGTGAAACTTGGGCGCGATCCGTCGCCGTCACAACTTGCGTTGCGCCTGCGGTGCTGGATTTTGCTTTTGGTTTCATTCGTTAAAGCCCGGGTCTTTAGGCCCGGGATGGTTTACTCTAAGGCATGAGAGCGCGGTGTGGAACGACTTGATCACGGTGATCGCGATTTACCCGTAAACGCGGGTGACTTCTAGGTGACAGGAGGGCGCGAAGCTGTGGCCACGGACCGGTTCACTGGTGTGGCCATGCGTGAGGAGGTAATGCACGCGGTCTCTTAAGCACGGTAAGGGATCGGCGGCGATCAGTCGTAGTCGCCCCGGTCCGCATGGTTCAATGTACAAGAGGGTGTAGTCGCAGTCATCAACGCGTAGAGTGGATGGATTCATCCGCGGAGATTACCCGAGCGCTTGGGACAACCGTTGGGTCAGGCCACGATAGCATCGCCAAAGGGGAGGCCCAGAGCGTACGGCTTGAGGGTTGCATTGCGTTCACTCCGATGGACTAATATACCCTATTTGTGGTTTGAAACTTATCATTTTACGGGACTCCTGAGATTCCCATGAACTACTCATCTCTGAGCTACTGGGCGCACACTCTAGGTAAAACTTGGAGACTTAGCCTGATTTTAACGATTTTGAGTATCGTTGGGTCGCACGTCCTCGCTCAAACAAAAGTAACGATAACGAGTGCGAGCACCACTTCATCGTATGGTGCCAACTATACTGCGGCCAAGGTGATCGATGGAATCACAAACCAAAGTAACAATGGTTGGTATTCCAGTTCGGATGGCTCTGATACCAATCCCAAGCTCACGCTCGATCTAGGATCGGCCCAGTCGTTGATAACTTATCGTATTTATCATGAAAATCACTCGGGGTATAACCTCAGTCCGAAAAATTGGACTTTTGAGGTCATTACCGATTGGAACCGCATTAGCGGTTCAGCTTATTTAGTCGCCGCGGCTGCGCAGACGGGCGCCTTCGCGTTGCCCAGCAGCAGTAAAGATGCAGCGGTCGTAATCACGCTCAATCCTGGGGCCTACACCGCGCAGATCAAATCAGCGAAGAACACTTTCTCTGGAGTGGCACTTATCGAAATCTACGAAGTGCCGTAATCTATTTTGTTAGAAAAATGTTAGCACTAAAAACGTCGGGTTATACCTAGCGGAAATGAAATCCAAAATAGCGTTGGGCTTGCTCTGTCTATTAATGAACGATGCACCGGTTTTTGCGGGAATCGCGCCAGTAACAACCCCGCCCCTTAAGGGACTGGGATCGCCTTTGCCGGAATTAACCACTAAGCAGCTCAGTTCCTTTGTGGATGGGCGGGCCTCATTTAGTGGTACGGAGACCGTGGCCGATGGCATCGGCCCGATCTTCAACGATACCTCGTGCGTGGCGTGTCATGACGCGGGTGGGGTAGGCGGAGCCAGTGTGAGAACGGTCACACGATTCGGGCGTATGGTGAATGGGGTTTTTGATCCAATGGAGGCACAAGGCGGCTCGCTGCTGCAGGAGCGGGCGATTGATCCCGCGGTGCGCGAGGTGGTGCCAAAAGAGGCTAACGTGATTGCGCGGCGCCTGACGACGCCGCTGTACGGGGTGGGCTTAATAGAGGCCATCGATCCGGCCGAAATTTCATTAGGTTTGCTCAAGCCCAAGCCCGAGGGAATCAAGGGCAAGGTATCCATAGTAAAAGATGTGGTCAGTGGTAATCTTATGATCGGTCGTTTTGGTTGGAAGGCGCAGCAAGCAAGCCTCCTCGCCTTCGCCGGTGATGCGTATGTGAATGAGATGGGTATCACGAATCGCTTTTTCCCGACCGAGAATGCACCCAACGGCAACAAAGCGTTGCTTGCGCGTTTCGATAAAGTTCCTGACGTAGAGGACAAAATCGATCCAATCGACGGGCTAGCCGATATTGATCGGCTGGCGGATTTCATGCGTTTATTAGCACCGCCGGAACGACTTGAGTTGAGGACCGACTCAGCAGAAGCCGGGCAACGCTTATTCTACAAGCAAGAGTGCGCTGCGTGTCACATTCCCTCGATGAAGACGACACGCCACAAAATTGAGGCCCTGAGCGAAAAAAAGGTTATGCTCTATTCAGATTTATTGCTCCACGATATGGGTGCGCTGGGCGATGGCATCGCTCAGGGGACCGCGGGGATACGCGACATGCGCACCGCCCCGCTCTGGGGGCTGCGCTCACGCCCGGCTTATTTGCACGATGGCCGCGCTACGACCGTAGATGCTGCGATCCGGGCGCATGAGGGTGAAGCGGCGAACGCGCGTAAACTCTACCTCGCCGCGAGCGCGGCAGACCGCGCGGCATTGCTGGATTTTTTGAAAACCCTGTGAAGCCACGCCTCAGCGGTGGGATAACCACCGCTGTGGCCGCCCCTCGGCGTAATAACAGGCAATTGCGTCGGAAACCATATTCTTCAGCTCGGTGAGGGGATCCACTGAGGTCATGTCACCACGGCCTCTCGAGTCGACCCAACGGGCTACGCCGTCTGACTCTCCTCGCGATTTTCTTTAGGCGATCGAAGTGAACCCGATCTGACGCACACAAGTATGTCCTTAAACGCCCGTTCCGCATCCCGAGAAGCTTGACCCCTTCAGGGTGTTTCGAGACTCAGAGCGAAGGAAGCGTAAAGCTAAACCGGGCGCCAGCTCCGGGGGTGCTGTCCACCCGGACTTCACCGCCGTGGGCCTGCACCACGTGTTTTACAATCGCGAGCCCCAGGCCGGTACCTCCTTGTTCACGGGAGCGAGCTTTGTCCCCTCGGTAAAAGCGTTCAAAAATGCGGGCGCATGCCTCGGCCGGAATCCCTGGACCATCGTCCTGGACGGTGATTTGAACCCGGCGTTGATCCAAGGCCTTAGCACTGACCAAGACGTTGCCTTCTATGCGACCATACTTGATGGCATTATCGACTAGATTGGAGAGCACCTGGCGGAGTCGATCGGGATCGGCCTGCACGATCAGGTTCGCGGGGAGCTCGTTTTTAATAGTCACGCCCCGCGCGCTCGCTTTGCCCCGTAGATCATCGAGTACTTCCTGCACGGCCATCCGCATTGAAACTGATTGGAGGGCGAGGCGGATGTTGCCGGAATCAAGCGTGGAAAGCATCAAGAGATCATCGATGAGTAAGGTCAGCCGGTTGGCGTGTTTATCGATGATCTGGAGAAATTTGAGCAGTGATTCAGGTTCATCTTTACCGCCGTCAAGCAAGGTCTCAGCGGCGCTCTTAATTAAGGAAAGGGGGGTGCGCAGCTCATGGCTGACGTTGGCGACAAACTCCTGCCTTACGGCTTCGAGTTGGCGCAGCCGGGTGAGATCATGAAACACCAAGATGGCGCCGTCGCGCTCGCCGAGGGGATCCCGCAATGCGAGGGCATTGACCTGCAAAAACTTGGAGGACTCGAGCGTCTCCAGGCGCAGTTCGTGACCTAGGATTTCCGGTTCGTTTGCGAGGCGGGTAACCAAAGCGGACACTTCGTGGTGGCGCGTAGCCTCTAGAATCGAAGAACCCTGAACGGGCAGCTTGAAATTAAATAATTCTGCCGCGGCACGATTGGCGAGGCGGATGCGGCCCGCTGCGTCTACGACGATGAGCCCTTCAATCATCCGATCAAAAAGGGCGGCGGTGCGTTGGGCCTGCTCGCGTAGTTCGTGCTCGCGCTGGATGCGCTGCTCGGCGAGTTGACCGATCCGCTCGCTTTCTAAGCGTTGATTACGACCGCGCTCGAGCCACCACGCGACGGCAAAAAACGTCGCCAGCAACATTAAAAACACGGTAAGAAACGTCATAATGGGAACCGGGCGGGAGCAAAGACCCGCCGGCACCATGAGGGTTATTCCTCTGCGAGGCAACGATAGCCGACGCCGCGCACTGTTTCGAGGTAGCGTGCCGTATCATTGAGTTTCTCGCGCAAACGGCGCATGTGGGTATCAACCGTGCGGCTATCAATTGGATTGTCGTAGCCCCACACATCTTGCAGCAGACGGTCCCGGGTCTGCACGCGGCCGCGGCGACGAATCAGGATTTCTAGTAATTTGAATTCGGTGGCGGTGAGCTGCAGAATCTCGCCAGAGATAGTCACTTCATGACGGGCAACATCCAGGGTGAGCTCACCCATTTTCAATTCGGAGCTAGCGTCTTCGCTGCTTTGGGCGCGGCTTAGCAGTTTTTTAATGCGCAGGAGCAATTCACGGGGGCTAAATGGCTTAGTGACGTAATCATCGGCGCCCAACTCAAGACCGAGGACCCGGTCCATCTCGGCAGCTCGCGCCGTGAGCATGATGATGGGGATGGACGCGGTATTGGGATCGCGGCGTAGGATTTTACAGACCTCCAGGCCGTCGACTTCGGGCAGCATGAGATCGAGCACAATCAGAGCGGGGCGCTCATCACGGGCCAGGGCGATGGCCCGGGCGCCGTCTTTGGCAAGTAGCGCAGTATAACCGGCCTGCCGGAGCTTGAATCCTAGGATTTCGAGCGCATCGGGCTCGTCGTCGACGAGCAAAATCTTAGACTTCATTGGATTTGTCGGCCGTGTGCCGGATGTCTTTAGCCTCGTACAAGTACACGACTTCTTCGGCGATATTGGTGGCGTGGTCGGCGATGCGCTCGAGGCTTTTGGAGATCACCATCAGATTGAGGCAGCGTGAAATATTCGAAGGACGTTCGACCATGTAGCTGGATAATTCGCGATGCAGTTGGCGATTGAGGTTGTCGACGTCGCCGTCGCGCGGAACGACTTTGCGGGCTTTCTCGGGGTCGCGGTTAATGAAGGCGGTGATAGCCTCTCGGAGCATCTCCAGGCCCATGGTGGACATGCGTGGCAGATCTACGTAGGGCTTAAGTTGTGGTTCCGCGTTAAGATCGATGCTGCGCCGGCATATGGTGACCGCTTCGTCGCCAACGCGCTCGAGGTTTTGGGAGATTTTCATCGCGACAGTAATAAGTCGCAGTTCAGTCGCAAGGGGCGCCTTGGTGAGAAGGTGGATGGCAATGTCGTCGATCTCAACCTCGAGTTGGTCGAGAATATTATCATCTTCCTGGACTTGGCGCGCTAGGGCATCGTCGCGCTCGATCAGTGCGCGCATGGAGCGCAGCACGGCTGACTCGGCGTGGCTGGCCATCGCAATTAGGCTCTCTTTGAGCCGATTCATTTCTTCAGAATAGTGCGTCATGTCAGTAAGGGGTGGGGTGGGTTTAGCCGAAGCGGCCTGAAACGTAGGCCTCGGTTTGGGCGTTGGCGGGGTTCATAAAAATCGCGCGAGTGTCGGCGAATTCGATGAGTTTACCCATGTAGAAAAAGGCGGTTTTATCCGAGCAACGTGCAGCCTGCTGCATGTTGTGGGTGACGATGACGATGGTGAACTTGGTGCGTAGCTCTTGGATGAGTTCCTCGACCTTCACGGTGGCGATCGGATCTAGGGCGGAGCAGGGCTCGTCCATCAGAATCACTTCTGGTTCCACGGCAATGGCTCGCGCGATGCAAAGGCGCTGTTGTTGGCCACCTGAGAGACCGAGCCCAGAGGAATTAAGACGATCTTTGACCTCATCCCAGAGCGCAGCCCCCCGTAGTGATTTTTCCACCACCGCGTCGAGGTCGGACTTTTTGGAACGGCCTTGGAGGCGAAGTCCATAGGTGATGTTTTCGTAGATAGATTTGGGGAAGGGATTAGATTTTTGAAAAACCATACCCACGCGTTTACGTAGTTCGATGACGTCTACAGTGGGATCGTAGATGTCGATCCCTCGAATTTTAATCTGCCCCTGGGCGACGCGAGTGCCATCAATCAGGTCGTTCATACGATTCAGGCAGCGCAGGAGTGTAGATTTACCGCAGCCAGAAGGCCCGATGAAAGCGGTGACTTTTTTCTCTTCGATCTTTAGATTGATGTCGTGGAGTGCCTGTGAGGCGCCGTAGAAAAAATCGACGTGATCGATATCGATCAGGGTCGTACCGACCGGGGCGCTCACGATGGGAATGGAGCGACCCGCAGTGACGGAAGAGGAAGGTGAGCTGGAATCCATGGAAGTTACTTGGGACAGAGAAGGGTGGGTGGAAGGGGGGTCACCATTTGTAGCGATTGCGCAGGTTATTGCGCAGCAGGATCGAGCACGTCGCAATGAGCGCGACGATCATCAAGAAGACAAAAGCGGTGCCATACTGGACGCGCTCGGTGTATTCGTTTTGAGGAATCTTAGAACTAACAACGTAGATGTGGTAGGGTAGCGCCATGACCCCCTGAAAGAAGAAATCGTTGACCGAGGTGAGCCCTTGCCAGGGCAATTTATCCCGCACGACATAGGCTGCGGTGAACATGATGGGGGCGGTCTCGCCGGCGACGCGAGCGATGCCGAGAATCGAGGAGGTCAAAATACCGGGCAGCGCGTAGGGTAGAACGTTTTTGCGGATGGTCTGCCACTTGGTTGCACCCAAAGCGAGTGAGCCCTCACGAAAACCTTTGGGGACTGCCTTGAGAGATTCTTCGGAGGCCGTGATGACGACGGGTAAGACCATGAAAGCGAGGGTGAACCAACCGGCGAGTAGCGAAACGTTCCAATCCAGATAGATGACAAAAAGCCCGAGTCCAAATAAGCCGAACACAATGGAAGGCACGCCCGCTAGATTCAAAATGGCCAAACGAATTGCCGTAAGTAGGCGGCCCTGTTTGGCGTACTCGTTCAGATAAACGGCCGCGCTCACTCCCAGGGTCAGGGCGATAATCATGGAGCCTAAGACGAGTAAGACGGTGCCGACAATGCAGGGAAAAATTCCACCAGCAGAATAAACGAAACTCTCCGCCTTAATGTCCTTCGACTCGGGGTGCTCCGCTTTGAAGGCCCGGAACGCACGATCGCCCAGCTCGATTTTCTTGCCCTGATACTCGAAAACGTAGAGCGACTCAGGCGCCTCGGTTAAAAAGGGGACGTTGATAAACGGAGCGCTGGAGGTGAACACCGTCTTGGAGCCTTTGAAGACGATGTTACCGAAAACCAGGGCCCCACAGATTAGCACCAGATAGGTGGCGCTGCGAAAAAGCCAGAGTACGGATGACTCCCAGCGAAGGGCCGCGCTGGGGCTGGATTGAAATTCGTGACGGCTAGAAGGGCTCATGTTCAACCGATCGAGATGCGGTATTTACGCACAATTTTCTGGGCGATAAAATTGATGCCCAGGGAGAGGAAGAAAAGCACGATGCCGACCACAAACAAAGCCCGGTAGTGAATGCTTCCGCGCACGACCTCACCCATCTCTTGGGCGATAATTCCGGTCATGGTGTGCACGGGCTGAGTGACGACGGCGACTCCCGCCGTGAAATCGGGAATGGCGATGCGATTACCCGCGCAAAGCAGTACAACCATAGTCTCACCGATGACTCGACCCAAGCCGAGGAGCACCGCGGAAATAATCCCAGACAAGGATGCGGGTACGACGATTCTTATGATGGTCTGCAGGCGGGTGGCCCCGAGTGCAAAGGAAGCTTCTTTAAACGCCTTAGGTACATTTTGTAGGGCGTCCTCGGCCAGGGTAAAAATGGTGGGTACGGCGATGACCGCGAGCAGGCAACCCGCGGTGAGAATATTGAGGCGCTCACTGAAAGGAAATCCCGGGACCCAGGCGAGCCAGGCTTCCTGGGAGAGCCAGCGCAGCGATTGGCCCAGTACGGCAATGCCGAAGAAGCCAAGTACGACGGAGGGAAACGCGGAGATAAACTCGATACTGGGTTTAATGATCCTTTGCTCCCGGCTGGAGGCAATTTGGTTGATGTAAATGGCCGCACCAACCCCTAGAGGAACGGCAATCACGAGGGCAACTAAGGATACCATTAACGAGCCCATTAACAAAGGCACGATCCCGTACCAGTCCTGCCAAAAACTTGCGGTGAGCCATTCACGCCCAAAAAGAAACGCGCTGATAGCCTGATACCAGGGTACTGGCCGAGTGTAGTCCCAAGTGGCCAAGCTGTGCGAGGTGGCGGGAAAGCTCGCAAGGTACTCGCGGGTTAACTGGGTGAGCCGATCAAGGCGGATGGCGAGTTCTGGAGTCGCCATCTTGGGGGCAAGCGCGAGTGTAGCTTCGAGTTTCTTAGCGAATTGAGCGCTGGTTTCTTGGTAAAGGGGTAAAGTGGCGGTGAGGGCCTTGAGTTCGACCGCGAAGTCCACCGTTTCTATTTTGACCGCGGCGGCTTGATCCTTTTTGCCGACGGCGAGCAATTGGGCGCGTTCCGTTTTTTTGTCTTCGGCGACCAAGAACTTGGTCTTAATGGCTGAGGCCTGTTCGGTGAGGTCGGAAACTAAGCCCCGGATGGGGTCCACGGCGTCGCCGTATTGGGTGGCAAAATCGTCGAATCGAGTGAGTGCCTGATTGGCGGCGGCGGGCGTGAGCTTTTGTTCGGTGACGAAGTAGTTGTACTGGCGAAGCCGCAGGTCTGAAAGGTAGCGGGTGAGAGCGGTGTGGCCACTTTCTTGGGTGCGGATAAAATCAACGTATTCTAGACCCGCCTGCCGGTAGGTCATCAGGTTGCGATTATTTTGACCGAAAAAGCCGAACCCCTCTTGGAAAAGAAAATAGGTGATGAGCGCTAAAACGATGACGGAGACGGCGGCATTGCCGCCGAAGAAAATCTTGATGGCGTCATCGAAGCAGAGCCCGAACACGCGAATGCGCTTCTTGTTAACCAAGAAATCCGAGTGAGGAGTCGGGCGCGGGGAGTCCATCTTAAAGGGAGGATCGTGACGTAGAGGCGAAGGCAGACCAGACACAAAGGCCCGCTGACGGAGCGTCAAGCGGGCCGATGGTCAACATAGTGTAAAAAAATCAGCGAATGGAAACGAATCCGATTTTCTCGCAGATCTTCTGGCCTTCGTCACTGAGCGTAAACTCAATGAATTTAGCGGCTTCGCCGGTGGGCTCGCCGTTGGTGTAGTAGAAGGTCGGACGAGCGTAGGGATATTTCTTGGAGAGGACGCTAGCTTTGTCAGGCACTAGGCCTTCGATCGAGACCACTTTGATGCCCGCGTCATGGATGTACGCGAGGCCGACGTAACCGATACCGTTTGGATTCTTGCCCACTTCGGAGGTGATCTGCTCGTTACCAGCCATCTTTTGGGAGGAAGAGGCGTAGTCGCGTTTCTTCATGGCGAGGTCCTTGAAGTCCGAGTAGGTGCCAGAGGAGGTGTTGCGGGTGTAGATCGAGATCTTACCGGCAGAACCGCCGACAGCGGACCAATCCGTGATATCACCAGCAAAGATTTGTTCGACTTGGCGCTTAGTGAGCGTGCTGACCGGGCAGTTAGCGTTCACCACGATAGCGATGCCGTCATAGGCGACGATGATCGGGTTCATGGTGACCCCCTTGGCTTGGGCCGCGGAAACTTCCGTGGTCTTGGCGCGACGCGAAGACATCCCAATTTGAGCGGTGCCATCGATGATCGCCGCAATGCCGGTGGTCGATCCTTCGGCGGCAATCTCGAACGATACGCTCGGGTTCTTAGCCTTGTATTCTTCGGCCAAGGTGGGGACAAGTTTGGCGCCGAGGGTATCGGAGCCTTTGATCACGAGCTTTTGCGCGGAGGCCGTCGAGACCAAGGCCAGAGCGGCGAGTAGGAGGGAGATTTTTTTCATGTTAGGTAATAGTTATAAAACGGATTATGAGCTTAGAATTTCACCACGAGATCGAGTTGGAGGAGCTGGGTGTGATCACGAGCGGCAAGTGAGTAGGTCAGATTTTTTTGGATATCTGAGGTATGGAAATAAGTGACGTTGAAGTTGGTGAAATCGGTCACGTTGTAGCTAAGGGCGAGCTTGTAGCCGGCTTGGTTCAGGAAGCCGAAAGCGAAGTCGGAGTCGGTGGTGTTAACATCGAGGGAACCTAGACCGATCGAGCGGTAATCAAGCTTGGCGCTGTAATCACCTTGGACCTTGCCGGTACCGTAGCTGTAGCCGACGCCGGCCAGCCAAGCGGAGCGGTCAGTCTTCCAACGGGTGGCGGAGAGGCCGTAAACTTCGTTAACGCGCACGGCGGCATCGTTATTGATCGCAGAATCCCAGTACAGTTTAAGCGCGGTACCGGCGCCGTTGATGTTAGCTAAATTAACTTCGCCAGCGAAGGTCATTAGGCTCAGGCCGCGGGTGGGACCGTTAAAGGTATTCTCGTTAGCGGAGAAGCCGATGCTAGCCTGATTATATTTGGAGAAGCCGGGAGCAAGGACGATGCTATTCAGCAGATCTTTGCCGAAGTAGTGGGTGTAAACAGCTTGTTGCGAAAACAACCAAGCGTCACGACCGAGCAAGCCCGCGGTAGATTCGTTGCGATCTTCCATGATGTCTTGGAGGGCGCGGACTTCAAAGGTGTCCTTCGAGCCGATGAAATACTTGTAAGTTTCGGTCAAACCTTGGGGATTGATGTCAGCGTCCCAGACCAAGTCGGTCGAGTAGAGAGGTTGCTTAAACTTACCGGCCGTGAAGGACCAGTTGAGGTTAGGATTGTAGGAGACGTAAGCGCGGGCGAGGAAGATGCTGTAATCATCGTTACCCGAGCCGCTACCAGCGGCACCGCCAAAGGTTTGGTTGCCCGAATCAGCCGCTTGGCCGGTTTCCAAAGCGAAACCAGCGCCCCAGCCTTTTTGGAGCAGCACATCGCCGTTGAAACGGAAGCGGAAGCGCTCACGGATACGCTCGTTGGTGACAACTGAGCTGCCGGTGGCGGTGGCGGGCGCTTGGGTTTCGATCTGGTGGCGCATCCGGATGTCACCGGAGAGCTTAAACTCGGAAAGGGAAGAGCTGAGGTTCAACTTACCCGCAGAGGAATTAGCCACGAAATCTTTTTGCAATTCGACGCGAAGCACTTCGGCTTCCTGGTCGCTGACGACGCCTTTTTTGACTAAAAGGTCGATGAGCGGGCCGCTGTCTTGTGCGAGCAACGCGGCGGAGGAAAATAGCAATCCTGCGCTAAGGCTGAGAGATTTTTTTAGAAGACTGAGTTTCATATTTGGTGTGTTTACGGTCATGATCTAACTGCCTCCATATTGGCCTACAATTGTTACGAAATGATGGCTTTTATGTTACGACCTTGGAACTAAAGCCGAGACCGTGGGACCTTAACGTCGGTCAATTGGTCTTTGCCTGACGCCCACGGCTCTCACGCTCACAGGGCACGCACGGCGCTAGTTACTTTACCGTGTTCAAGTGAACTACCGGCTCCCAAGCCTAAGCGGCTTTGGACGCGGTTCAAAGGCCGGGTTCCGAAGCGATCTTCGGTCCTGAGTGCTGGCTAAGGTTCCCTCCCCACTGGCCTTGCGGCGTGGGCTACGGCTTGCGACTCTGGCTCGCGCTCTGCGGCTAGGAATGTAAAAAGCCGATGGCCGGCTGCTGCCTCCCCACTCGCGCCGAGTAAGAGAAATCAATCGCGGAGCAAATGGTACTACTAGCGGAATTCCTCCCTCAACTCTCTAGGAGACGATTCGGCGGTACTCACTCCTACCATAGCGGGAATTTAAGTAACTGCGTAGGTTTTCATGACCGCCACGCTGGAGGAGGTATTTTCGCTGATATGATCTGAGCAGTTTAGGCGCGGAGGCCGGAATAAAATTAACACCGCCACCTCTTTGCTGCTGCGTGTTAGCGTCCTAGGCTGGCGCTCTTGAGCCAGGGGCATTCCGCACTTTTTCGCCCAGTTGATCTTATGTTTCGCCCAATTCAACGCATTATTCTTTATCATCTAATGATGATCTAACACTTAAAGTGCCCAACAGATATACGATCCCGAGAAACGCAATTTCATGATTTTTTTTGCCCATCATGCGACAACGATTTCCCTTCATTCTCGGTGTTTTAGCAGTGGTTGTTCCTCGCGCTTTCTCGCCTGCGTTTTCCGGCGCTATTACTGAGCCCGCTTTCCCGCCACACTTTGCCTAACTTGAATATACTCTTAAGATGTTTGATTGTGGATGATGAGCCCTCCGCCCGTCAATTTCTGCGCAAGCGCTTGGCGGCCCATCCTGAAATAGAGGTGATTGGTGAGGCCGAATCCAACGAGGAGGCTTTGGCTTTCTTTAACACGCTGCTTCCCGACGTAATTTTCCTGGATATCAACATGCCCCAATCCAATGGCCTGGAATTACCGGCCTTGCTGCCTAAGCACTCGCGGCCGGCGATTGTATTTGTGACGGCCCATGAGGACCATGCGCTTCGAGCGTTCGAGTTAGATGCGATCGATTATCTGCTAAAACCCTATTCGGCCCAGCGCATGGCCGCTACCGTAGATAAACTACGCAGACACTTCGAGGGTAAGATTGCCCTTACGACCGAAAAGATGGCGCCGCTTGAGCTCGAGGTGCACGCGCTTGATGCTATAGTGTTGCGAGAGCAGAAGCAGTTGATTCAAGTTGAGCCTCATAATATCAGCGTGATTAAAGCCCTGGGCGATTATACGCGGCTCACTTTACTTACGGGTAAATCCTACTTGCTCCGCCAGCGATTGATGAGTTGGGAAGAGTTGTTACCGCAGGACAATTTTTTTCGGGTGGATCGCTTTAGGATCATCAACATGGCGGGCCTGGTGAAAGTGGAGCGGGTATCTCGCAATAAAATGTTCGTCACCATGATGGGTTTAAATCAGCCGGAGGAATTGGCGCGGCTCGCAAGCATCCGTCTCACGCAGCGACTTAAACAGCGTACGATTCTTTGATCCCTATCCCTTTAGATAGACGATTTTAGCGCGCATCAAAACGCGGCTAAATTAGAGGCGAGTGAGTTGTTTTCGCCCATTTCGGCGTATTTAAAACCATTCTCGGCGCATTATTCTTTCAAGACGTTAGAATTTGACGCGTTCTACCGCGCTAACGTTCACGATGCTCCGAAACTATACGATCAGGCATTACTTTCAGCTCCTGCAGCAACCGCTTTGGGATCGCGTTCTAGACTTTGCGTTTGCTGGCCCGCAGCCGCCTCTTCGTCTGAATTTCGCGGCTCGAAAAGTGAGCCTGTAAATATCTCTGGCCAAAAAATGCATAACAAAAGCCTACCGCTGCGGTCTTTGATAGTGGATGATGAATCGTCCGCCCGGCAATTCCTGCGTAAGCGCCTGGCCCCCCACTCGGAGATAGAAGTGATTGGAGAGGCCGAATCCAATGCCAAGGCTTTAAGGGTTTTTAAAACACTGCGTCCCGATGTGATCTTTCTAGATATCAACATGCCCCAATCCCATGGCATGGAATTACCGGCCTTGCTGCCCGTCAATTCGCGGCCGGCGATTGTTTTTGTCACAGCCCATGATGAACATGCGTGTGAAGCGTTCGAGGTAGAAGCGGTCGACTATCTGCTCAAGCCCTATTCGACCCAGCGCATGGCCACGACTATTAAAAAGTTGCGCAAGCACTTCTTTGGTCCTGTAGACGATGAATTAGAGGTATCGCCACCGCTCGAGCTCAGCACGCAAGCGCCCAAATCCATAATGGTGCGAGATGAAAAACAATTGATTCAACTGAATCCGAAGGAAATCGCCCTAATTAAAACCGAGGGTGATTACTCGCGGCTCACTCTAATTACGGGCAAATCGTACTTACTGCGCCAGAGCTTGACGCGCTGGGCCGAACTGTTGCCACAAGACGTATTTCTGCGGGTGGATCGATTTAGTATGATCAACGTAGAGTGCATTCTAAAATTAGAGCGGGTGTCCCGAAATAAAACATTCGCCTCCTTGAGGGGATTGAATGAGCCAAAAAATTTGGGTCGCGTCGCAGGTATGCGTTTAACCCAGCGCATGAAAGACCGAGTCATAGTCTAATCGATGGGGCCGGTTGATTGCTCGCCTAGTTCACCAGATTTTTTGCCCACATAATCGCATTTTGCTTTTCGGTCAAAAATCAATCTTTAGCATAAGGCATATAATTTTGACGAGTACGCTTATAACTACAATCTAGGATCGTGATTGCCCCCCCATGAAACGCCTGCTGCTTTCTTTTGTTTTTTTCCTAGTCGGATTGGCTCCATTGACCGTCGTCTCTCAGGCTGAGGAGCCGCGCCTAGCCAATCTATCCACCCGAGCGCAAGTAGGCATCGAGGCCAACCAGCTCTTTACGGGCTTTGTCATTGGCGCTGGAGCTAGTAAAACAGTTTTGATCCGTGCGGTCGGCCCAACCTTGGCCGGCGCTCCTTTCAATATCTCAGGTACGCTCACAGATCCTTACCTCACGCTTTTTAACGGAGCCAACGTCCAGATTGCCGCCAATGATAACTGGGGCACTCCACTCAATGGTGCGGCCGCAGTGACCGCCGCCACTTTCAGTTCGGTTGGGGCTTTCGCGTTAGCCGCAACCAACTCGCGCGATGCGGCCATTCTCGCCACGCTGCCACCGGGCAGCTACTCGGCCGCGGTCAGCGGCGTCGGCAGCACCTCGGGACTAGCCATTATCGAGGTGTACGAAATCGGAGCCACTGCGGGATCCACTCGACTGACTAATATTTCTTCTCGGGCCCAAGTCGGGATCAACGCAGCGGTTATGATTCCTGGGATCGTGATCGCGCCCGGCTCAGGCACCCGGCGTTTGTTGATCCGGGCCGCGGGTCCAGCGCTGACCGCGCTGGGGGTGCCTGGCGCCTTAGCCGATCCCACGATCACCCTAACCAATCCTGCCGACACCATCACCTATGCCTCTAACAACGACTGGGGCACCCCAATCGGTGTGACGGCCGCCTCGGCTGCGACCCTCTCAGCTGCGTTTGCGGGCTACACGGGGTTTCCTTTCCCGGCCGGCAGCAAAGATGCTGCGCTTCTGGTAGATCTCGCGCCAGGTTCATACACCGTTAAAACCAGTGGCACGGCAAACACTACTGGCGTCGCCTTAGTCGAGGTTTACGACCTCACGCCCGATACACCATCCACTGTCACGCTCGTCGCGTCCAAATCTACCAGTGATGAATCTGGCACGAACCCGGGTGAGTTCACCGTTACGCGTACGGGAGGGCTTATCTTGCCGCTAACGGTTAATTACGCGGTCGGTGGCTCCGCGATTAATGGCTACGACTACCCATACCTCTCGGGCTCCGTCGTTATCCCGGCCGGCGCGAGTTCAGTCAAAATTCCGCTCTCACCCAATCCCGATGTGCAGGTCGAGGGCACCGACACCGTGGTGCTCACCCTGAGTAGTGGCGCGGGCTATACCGTAGGTCTGGCTAACTCGGCCACAGTCAGTATCACCGATAGTCCCGCGACGCTTTACATCGCGGGGGTGCGCCCCACCGGCGCCGCGCTCAGTGGTACGACGGCTTCTGGCACGGCCTCGATTCTCTTAAGCTCCAGCGGCACGCTCGCTGCGGTCAACGTCAGTTTCTCGAACCTGAGCTCCCCGATAACCAACGCCTATTTGGTCCTCGGCCCAAACGAAGATTTTATCTTTAGTCTTGGCACAGCGGGCCAGATTAGCGGCGCGCAGTGGAGCTTCACGCCCACGGCTCAATATAGCAGCGCTCAACTGCTCGACGCCTTAAAGAGTGGTAAGATTTCGGTCCGCATCGACACCTCAAAATACCCCACAGGCGAGGTCAAGGGGGCCTTCATTCAGGGTGCCGGTACGCGAACCTTCGTCGCCCCGGATGCGCCTCCGGCGGTCTCGATGACGAATGTCTCCGCCGCTGAAGCCGCTCGTCTACTCACTCAAGCCACGTTTGGCCCCACCAAAACGGAGATCGACGCTCTAACCGGTGGCAGCATCGACACCTGGATCAGTGCGCAAATGGCCCTACCGTTCACCTCGCACCGCACGGCCACGGTCGCCGATCGCAACACCTATGGGGGGTCGCAGAGCTTTAGTAATTGGAACGCGATACATCTGCCAAATCGTCAGTCGGCATGGTTTAAGACAGTCCTGACGGCACCCGACCAGCTGCGCCAACGCGTCGCCTATGCACTCAGTCAAATTTTGGTGGTTTCTGATATTTCGTTGGGGGAAGATTCCCACACTGAGCCGCTCGCCCTGTACTACGATATGCTGGGCAACGGCGCCTTCGGTAACTTCCGGACACTGCTAGAGAATGTGACCCTGAGCCCGATGATGGGCATGTATCTTAGTGCCTTGCGCAACGCCAAGGCCGACCCGCTCACCGGGCAGACGCCCGATGAGAATTATGCGCGCGAGATCATGCAGCTGTTCACGATTGGACTGAGTCAGCTCAACCCTGATGGCACCCTGATGCTAGATGCCAACGGCCTGCCGGTGGCCACGTATGATCAGACTACAATCACCGAAATGGCCAAGGTCTTTACCGGTTGGTCCTACGCGGGTACGACCAATTTTCGCACCGGCGGCGGATATGGCACGAGTTTGGTCACTCCCATGATTTTATTTCCGGCGTATCACGACGACACGGTAAAAAAACTCGCTCCGGTCACGGCGACGGCGATCCCCGCCGCACAAGGAGGGGTCAAAGATCTACAACTTGCCCTCGATGCTCTTTTCAACCACGCGAACACTCCGCCCTTCATATCGAAGCTGCTAATCCAGCGCTTGGTGACCAGTAACCCCAGTCCCGGCTACGTGTACCGAGTGGCCCAGAAATTTATCAATAATGGCAGTGGCATTCGCGGTGATTTGGGCGCGGTCGTACGGGCGATCCTCACCGACTACGAGGCGCGCTCACCTGCGGTGGTGAGCAATGTTACCTACGGGAAACTAAAAGAGCCCCTCCTGCGCCTCACGGGACTCATGCGCGCGTTTGGCGCTTCCTCCACCAGTGGCCGCTTGATGGGCTATTGGATTGGGGTAAACGGCGTCCCCATTGACGGTAACACGCCCAAGCCTGTCACCGAATCGGCAATTTCCACCAACTATACCTCGATTAGCATCTTTGGCACATTGGGTAATATCGGTCAGGCCGCGCTGCGCTCCACGACGGTCTTCAATTTTTATCACCCCGACTACGTGCTGCCGGGCCCGCTGGCCGCGGCGGGGTTGGTCGCGCCCGAGTTTGAGATCACCGATGACAACTTTGCGATCAACGTACCGAATTATTATCGTACGTTTGTAAATTCGACCACCACCGGTGCAACCGCGGCCAATCAGCCCTACATCATTACGCTGAGCACCACCTATGAGCAGAGCCTAGTGGTGACCCCAGGGGCGCTGCTCGATCACCTGAACTTGGTGTTGTGTGCGGGCTCCTTATCAAGCGCCGTACGCGCGCGCATCCTATCCGCACTTACCGCGCTACCTACGAGTACGACCAACGAAGACCGCGCTAAAACCGCGATCCTACTGGTTCAGACTAGCCCGGCGGCCGCGATTCAGAAGTAAACGCCTGAGCCTCCTTAACCCTTTCTTCCATGAGCAAAAAATCTGCCTCCGAAGTGTCCCGTCGTGAATTCCTGGGGAGCGCGTGCTGTGCGGCGGTTGGCGCCACGGGTCTACTTTCCACGCTCGGTAGCCTCCGGCTCATGGGTGCAGCGGCCAGCCCCGATAACCGGCCCCAAGTGCCCACGATTCTTGGCGCCCCCATTGGCTCTGATTACAAAGCCCTCGTGTGCCTGTTTCTTAACGGGGGCAACGATGCGAATAATCTGATTATACCAACTGGGTCAGGCTACGCGGGATACGCCTCAGCCCGCTCCAATCTGGCCCTTCCGCAAGCCAGTCTGCGCGCCATCTCACCGAAAACCTCCGACGGGCGCACCTGGGGGCTGCACCCTAGTGTTGCCGAGCTCCAATCGCTTTTTAACTCCGGTCAAGCGGCGTTCCTCGCCAACGCAGGCACGCTCGTCTATCCCACGACCAAGGCGCAATACAGCGCCAATTCTATCCCTCTGCCGCCTCAACTTTTTTCCCACAGCGACCAACAGGTGCAATGGCAGCACAGTGTCCCCGATAAACCCACCACGACGGGCTGGGGCGGTCGGATCGCCGATCTCGTTAATGCTTTCAACACGAGCGATCAAATTTCGATGTCCATCAGTGTCGCCGGTAAAAACACCTTTCAGGTCGGCCACCAGGTGAGCCAATACGCGATTGGCACGGGCGGGGCCACGACGCTGGCGGGCAGCACCACTTCACTCGCGCCGACCAATCTCGATGGCATCCGCTTCCGCGCGCAAAAAGATATTTTTGCCCAGAGTCAATCCGCTCTCTTTGAGACGGCCTTCGCTTCGGCCTCTGGCGATGCAATTGTCAGTTCTGATTTGCTGAACGCGGTCCTCGCCGCCTCGACTACGCTTAAAACTACTTTCCCCAACACCAGTGCCGGTAACCAACTGAAGATGGCCGCGCGCATGATCTCGGCCTCGCCCGCGCTTGGCCTCAAGCGGCAGATCTTTTTTGTCCAGCTCGGAGGTTGGGATCTTCACGCCGGCCAATTAGCGGGCACCGACGCAGCTACGGGCGCCCACGCCGATCTGCTCGCTCAGGTGAGCCAAGCCGTGAACGCCTTCTACAACGCCACCGTCGAACTCGGAGTTTCGAGCCAAGTTACCACCTTTTCGGCCTCTGATTTCGGCCGCACGCTTCGCTCCAATGGTGATGGGTCCGATCACGGCTGGGGTAGCCACCACTTCATGGTCGGCGGAGCCGTGAAAGGCGGTGAGATCTATGGCAAAATGCCTACGCTCGCCGTCAACGGTCCCGATGATACAGGCCTAGGCCGCTGGATCCCTACCACGAGCGTCGATGAATACGCGGCCACCCTAGCGACCTGGTTTGGCGTCAGCTCGACCGATCTACCGAAGGTCCTGCCTAACATTGGTCGCTTCGCCAAACCCAACCTCGGCTTCCTTTAATAGCCGCTGCGCCCTCGTGCTCCGCCGAAACACCCTTACGCTCGCGCTGCTGACAGGCATTCTCGCGCTTATTTTCTGGTTCTTCTGGCCCACAAGGCCGGTGCCCCTACCGCCCGCTCTCACTCCAGTCTCCGCTGGCCTTAAGGAGCCGACCGCCCCCGCCCAATCCGCTCCGCTGCCGGTTGAGCGTTCGGCTTTGGCGGATGAACTCAACTCCTCTCGAACTGATATAGCTGCGGATCTGCGGATCGTGCACGAAATGATCGCCGCTTTCCGCACTAATTTTCCGCGCAACGGCAATCCCGTTGGCAGCAATGCCGAGATCACCGCTGCGCTCAGCGGTCGTAACGCCCTCCACGTAGCCTTTATCGCACCCGATCATCCTGCGATTAATCGCGACGGTGAATTGTGTGATCGTTGGGGTACGCCTTTTTTCTTTCACGCCGAAAGCGGTAGACGCATGAATATCCAAAGTGCTGGGCCGGATAAAAAAATGCACACCGCTGACGATATCATGCTGGCACCATAACTGTAGAGGGCAGGGTGTTTCAGGTGGATAGGAACATGGGTAACCGGTGCCTCGGCAACCAAACTGAACTTTTTTGGTCAGGAACCCAGCCACCCGACGCTGTTCGTGCCTTGTTCAGCGATTTCTCTGCCAAGTTCAGCGCAATATTCTTCGTTTCGAATAATACCAACGGCTATTGATAATTAGGCTTTAGATTGGAGCGCCACGATTTACTTTATCGGCGAGCCAGCCGTGGATGAGACCGGCGACGGCAGCCGGAGTGGACCAAGGCCGAGCGGCGGCGATGAGATGATCCTCAAGTTTGCGCAGGTTCAGATAGAGCCGGTTCGAGACGGCGGCTTTGAGCAGACCGCCGAAACGTTCGACCGGATTGAGTTCGGGGCAGTAGGGCGGCAGCGGTAACAACCTGAGGTTGGCCGGAATGCGGGCATCGCCGACTGGCAGATGAAAGCCGGCCTGATCGGCGATGACTACGTGCAAGGCAGTGGGATCGGACTCGGCAATCTGGCGTAGAAAGAGGGCATGAATGTCGCGATCAATGGCCGGCGTCAGCAGCAGTTCGCAGGCGTGCGCGCCGTCGACTTCCAAGGCTTCATGCAGGTAGCCCCATTTGTAGCGGGTGGCGTAGGGCGCGTGCACGCGGACTCCGCGCCGACCCCAGACCCGACGCATCACCGGCAACAGTACCGTAACGGTGCTCGTCGAGCACCCACAGGCGGACCGGTTGCGTGGCGGCAGGGACCACCCACCACGGCGGTCAGCCGCGCCGGCAGTTACGCCTTAAACGCCGTGGCTTTGGCGGGATCTTTTTTCGCGTGCGACTTGCGCGGCACCTTGAGCTTGCCGCCCACTCGGCGCAAAAGCTGCCGCACGCCGCTCTCGGTCAGCTGGCGATGCGTCCGCTTTTTGATCCACGCCTGGGCATCGCGGGCTTGCCGAAACTTTCCCGCCTCCAGCCGGCTGATAAACTCCTGGGCCACCGCGCCGCGCACCGTGGGCTCTCGGCCCGGCGCCTGTTTCCGGGTCAAGAGCGCCGCCACGCCACCCGCCAACACTGTATCGCGGTAGGTGAAGACGCTCTGCCGGCTCACCTCCGCAACTCGGGTGATCTGCTCCACGGTCAACTCATGCTGTGCAATCAACCGCACCACCAGTAGCCGTCGTCGCGCCCATGCTTCCTGCGGCTGCGCCCACGCCGCCTCAATCTCCGCCACCAGTTTCTCCCCCAAGTCCGGTAGTTTTCTTGCCATGCCCAAAACTCACCTAACTGCTGACCAATGTAAAGTCAAAATATCAAAAGCTGATGGTATAACCTATGACCTTTGGTTAACATTTATATCTTTCATTGGGTTTATTCGCAGAAACTTTCTGCTCGATGCGTCCAGCCCGCACGAAATCAGAGCCTGGATTTCGCGCGACCCACAGACTTTTATTAAGCTAGGCAAACCCGCGAACACTGAAGCAAGTTAGGGCGGGTCAATCGCCACATGGCAGAACCAGTCTGAGGCAGTATCTATAGCTTTATTATACTTTGCTTAAGTCTATGTGGTTTAAATTTTTTTGCGTAGGGTGAGTTCACTTTGGGCTCAGAGTCGCCTTGCTGGGTCGCTGAGCTCGTCAAAAGGCGCGCCCACGAAAATATTAAAATAAGGCCTTCGGACCCCTCAAAAGCCCTTTACTGTCGCTGACCTGCCCTGTTCGGCGAATTTATTGCCAAGTTCACAGCAAAATTCTTTGGACGGGTGTAATTAAGAAGTGAAATGCGAGGTTATGTCCAAGGTTGGGTTTCACTCTCGAAAATCAACGTTTGATTCATGCTTTAGGCATGAAATCGGAGCGTTTTTTTCGTGTGTGGTAGGCTCGATTGGAAAGCTCGGCCTAATACTCGGGTTGGCGCTCCGTCGCATTAATTTCGCTTCGCACCTGCTTAGGACGTGGATCCTGCTTTTGGGCGGTCCATCGATCTGAGATTGCCTCGATTCAGTGGACATAGACATCCGTGTTGACGGGTAGTTGCACGAATCTACGCAGAACGAATCCTCGAATAAAATGGCAAGACGTCTGCTTTATGGTCCTGAAGTGCTACGGCTAATTGAAAGCCCGGAATTCCGAGCTTACTTTTGTAAGGGAGAGCGGCCTAGTACGAGCACGACCGAGCATCCGCAAGAAGCCGCACCTACAAACCGAGCATACGCGGACTTGGCACAGGAACGCGGTTGCCTACAGTCTCGTGGTTCTGCCGGCTGGCGCTAATGTGCATGCGGCGGGCCCGTTCCTTACTCAATACCTGAGCTGTTAACCAGCCGCCAGCGGTATCTCCACCTGCACGCGCACCGACTTGGGCAGGGATTCGTGCGTTACCTTTGCTTGGTCACCATAAATCAACTCAAGCCGTCGACGCAGATTGCTTAAGCCGATTTGCTGGCCGGGCAATGGGGTGGCTTTCCGCTCAACCCAGTAGCCCGTGTTTTCAACCGCAGCGATAAAGCATTTTTCGGTCATCTTCGCCTCCACTCGAAAAAGCAGGGGCCATAAGCTGGTACTCATTCCGTACTTGATCGCATTTTCCACCAAGGGCAGTAGCAGCGGCTGGGGGACCATGGCCGTGTCTGCAGCTGGAGTTATATCGATTTCAATTATGATTTTATCTCCGAATCGAAGCTGGAGAATCGATAGGTAACTCCTAATGGCTTGGACCTCTTTGGCGAAAACATCCTTGGCGTCCGTTTGTGCCAAGTTGTACCGGAGCACATCGGCGAGCCCTCCCACCATCAAATCGACTTCGGGCTGAGTGGAACGCGCGCTGATCGCTGTGAGTGTGTTAAATAAAAAGTGAGGATTAATCTGAGCTTTGAGTTCGCCAATTTCGGCCGTGCGGGCCAGTAACTCGACCTCCAGGCGGCGGTGCTCTAATTCCAGCAATCGCTTTTGCTGGAGCTTATAAAAATAAAACAAGAGCGATCCACAAAGAAAAGAGCCACGAAGTCCGATCATACTAATCAAACTCACCCATTGATTTTGAACTCCGGGTTTATCCGTCCTGAAGAAATTATATTGGGCCGCGATCAAACCGAGGATCAAAAGACCATACACGACTAACGGAACGGATCTGCGTGCTTTAGAAGGTCGCGGTTGCAGGAAAGCAATCGGTTGAAAAAGTGAAATCCCGAATGCGATCATCAAATAGTTTAAAAACAAAGACGCGAAGGTGATCAGTACTAGCTTTGGACCACTGACTCCTGAAAAATATCTTCCCGAAACCATGATCGGCAGTGCGAGAAAAGTGCCCAAACCCAAGACATAAAAATATATGTCCCAGTCGAATTTAGTCTGGGTAGCAGGGGATGTGGTGCGAACCATGTAAAACTAGATAATTAATCAATGCGCTGATAAGAAAAGTGCAAATCGCCCAACCGGTCGAAAAAAACGCTGAACAAGCCTGGCCCACACAATATAATAAATTGCAACTATGATCCGCGTTAAGGAATAAATCGGACCATTTCGTGTAATCTTCAAAAGCCATTTTTTGCAATATTTGTATACTTTTATTATCCATATTCTCAAACCATCGTGCACTGACGCAGTGTTCGAAAGCCTAAGTTTCAAATGAAGTCTAAAGATGGATTCAATATGCGAGGTAATCCTTGCACTAGTGAAGTTGTATCCAATCTTGCGCTACAATTATCGGCTTTGGGCTTAGTAGAAAAACCCGTTACGATGCCTTTTGAGGGATAAGTGAATTATTTCTCTTGTTTCATTTTTTCGTCCGGCAGAGGTGTGACCCTAATCTCATCAGCTAGAAACAACGCAACCGTAGCTTTCCAGTCCGCACCGTGTTGAGCTTTTCCGGCCACGCCACGAGTGCGATTTGGGCAGTCCGGAATAAAACTAACCACAAGGTATTATCGGGTCCGGTAAAGACGTCAGCGAGTCTATTACGGCTGAATTTGAATTTTATACGGCTAAGCAGGACCGAGCCAGCTTGGAAATCATACCTCAGGCTGTGGCGTACTACCGACTCACTGAAATCGATTCCGTGCGTAGTCTCCGCAATTCGCGACAGACGAGCGTTAAAGCCGTTCTTAAACCATGGGCTGGGCGTGCTTAAATCCCAGACAAAATGTCTGATGCCCATGCACGGGATTGATAAATCACGCTGGCTTTTTCTGCGGTCAGTTTAACCGTATCCGTTAAAATGTAACCAAAGGGGAAATCCCTCTATTGACCGATTAAGCCTCGGCATCTTTATTGGGGTTATGTTAAACAAATGTCGCTTACGTGTTCTTGGGCTTTTAAGTTTCGCACTGTTGGTGAGTCCGGTGGAGAGCCGAGCCGAGCGCGGTGTCATCATAGATGGCGGTGGCTTTTTTTCTGACTCGGCCAAAGCCGAAGCCAATCGACAACTTTTGGAGCTCGGAATGCGCTTCAAAAAAGAAGTCGTGATCGAGACTTTTAAGGGGATTCCAGCGCGGGTAAGCCAAGGGGTGAACCTAGAGGACCGCGCGGCGGTTAACCGGATGTTTGAAATGTGGACGCTGGAGCAGGCCCGCCAGCAACGCGTCAACGGGATCTATGTTTTGCTCTCGAAAGAGCCAGCACACCTACAGGTGATCATTGGCAATGAAACTCAGAGGACGCTTTTTACCGGTAAAGACCGCGCTGTCCTACTTGAGGTCATGCTCGCGAAGTTGCGAAATAAGCAAAGCGACGAAGCGTTGCTCCAAGGAGTGGGGGTCATCGCATCGGCGATGAAATCGCACCTGATCGACCGTTCTCAGTCTGCCGCCCAAAATCGTGAGGCGGTAAAAAACGAAGAGTCTAGTCCGTGGGGCTGGGTGCTCGCCGCGGTAGTGGGGTTTCTCGTCGCCTGGCTGCTGGTGGGCATTATCCGCTCAATGTTTAGCGGAGGAGGAAATGCGGGCGGGATGGCAGCCCCTGGTTCAGGGGGAGGCTTCATGACCTCGTTGCTCGGCGGCATGTTCGGCGCTGCGGCCGGCATGTGGCTTTACGACCAATTCTCAGGACACAGCGGTTCCGATATGGATCGGGGCGGTTATGATGACTCTAACCCGAATAGGCGTGATACTGACTACTCCAGTTCGGGTGATACATTCGGTGACGACGCCGGTGGGGGCGATTCTGGCGGTGGAGATTCGGGCGGTGGCAACGGTGGTGGCGGTGGCGGAGACTTTTAGGCCGGTTGTCAGGCCATATGCGCAAAGCGGGTTCTTGTGATAAATAGCCCCGAGCGGATTAAGCAGATGGGTGGCGTTAAAAGAGTGGCTCTTGGCGCGCCCTGTTCATGGGAGCAATTAGCGGCTTAGCCATCCTAGTCTGCACTATTGGCGGAGAGATCTGGAGTCGTGACCGGATCGCCGGGAGCAGCATAACTGCTTGATATGCATCCTCAGGCTTTGTGATATTTTTTTAAGATTATTATTTTTTCAACGGCTGCGCGACTCCCCGTGATTTATCGCTATATTGGACTTTTATTTTTCACCTGCGCTTCCGTTGGGGCGCGACCGCCGGTCATCACGGAGGATACAGAAACACCCGGTGATAAAAAATGGGAAATAAACACGGCCTGGACGTACACACGAGGCTCGGGTGCAACTGATTCGACGCTGCCGTTCGTTGATGTGAACTATGGAATTGGTGCGCGTGGTCAGTTTAAATACGAGATCGGCGGACTGGAACATCGAGCCCCCGATGAATCCACCCAGCGGGCCATCAGTGATTCGCTCGTAGGATTAAAATATCGCCTGCGCGAGGGGGAGGATTATTCGATATCGATATTTCCGCAGGTGCAGTTTCAGACTCCCGGCTCAAGCGCTCGCGTGAAAGGTCTTGAGGATAACGGGGTCGCAACCTCTGTGCCCATGCAAGTGAGTACATCGATTGCTGATAACGGCGCTCGATCTTGAGGCGGGACCAGTTTTTCATAGCGGCGATGATTCGCGTTGGTGTTACGGTTTCGCAGTCTCGCGCGCTTTCAGTGAGCGCCTGGAGCTTGCGATTGAACTACGTGGTGAGGCCTTATCGGGTTTAAATCGAAATGCGTTGTCGGTGAATGTTGGAGCTCACCTCAAGGTGGTGCAAAATGGCGGACTGCTTCTGCTGTTGGGTCGAGATTTAGGGCACAGTAAAGCAGGCGGGGCCACGTTTACCACTTACGTTGGATGGCAGATCCTGCGCTAAATTGAGGCAACTAATAGGATCTACTATAGAGCGAAATTCAGATCCGTGCCCGCAGGAGCGCGGTGACTACATTTTGTAGTGCGGGATATCTAACCACGCGCCGCCCTTAATCGCGGATTGATGGGCCACGATGCCAGCGACGGTTAAGTTGAGCGCCATTGCGACATGCACCAGAGGCTGACGGCCTTGAAGCAAGGCGCTCACGAATTCGTTGGTTAAGTGAGGATGGGAGCCGCCGTGATGGCCGGTGTAGGCGCCAACCATCGTTGACGGGAAAGCTGGGCGTTCGAGGTTGGGGAGTATTTCGCTAAGCCCCTTATATTGGCCGTAAAATGAGCCCCGTTGGCCGCGAATGCGGCCCATCTCACCACCGGCTCCAGGGGTATCCCAACTGACCGCCATGCGGGCCATACCGTTTTCGCTGGTATGAAAAAGGGCAATTTCTGTCGCGTAAGGATTCTGGTAAGAATTGTTCTGCGCCTGAAAATCGCTGATTAAACTTGGCGTACCGAGGCAGGAAACTTTGGTGAAGGATTGGCCCGTTACACAGTGATAGTAGGCGTTGGAGTGAGTGGGGTACCACTGAGGCGGAAGTCCAATGCGCCATCCTTTGTAGGAGTCGATGGGCGATGACATGAAATGATAGTATTCCCCTTCGGCGTAGACGAGTTTGCCCAGATCACCGGCCCGATACAGAGTCCGCATCGCGTGCAGGTCTGCGTGGAAAGCGGAGGTTTCGAACATCATGTAAGTAAGGCCGCTGGCCTTAACCGCTGCCCAGACCTGCTCGGCATCTTCGAGCGAGCCGAATACTGCTGGCACTGCGGTTGCGACATGTTTGCCGTGACGCAGAACCTCGAGGCAATGCCGAGCATGACTCGGTGCATCCGTGGCAATGAACACGGCCTCGATCAGAGGATCTTTGACCATCGCCTCTAAGGAGGGATAAGTTTGAGAGCAGCGGCAGGCCTTCGCTAGGGCGGCGCAGCGCTCTGGAATCAAATCGGTGACTGCCACCACCTGCACATTGGGATGATCCTGAAAACCAAAAGCCGCGCCAAATTGGCAAACGCCATAGCCGGCGATGCCTACTCGAATTTTTCGATTTGAAAGGGGCTCCCAACCAGGTGCAGCAATCGCTTTAGGATCACCAGATTCGAAGCCTTGGATGGACTTTATATCAGCACCCAGGGCTTGGACGGGCAGGCCTAGGGCGGCAGTTCCCAGCAAAGCACCAGCGCTCTGCAGAAAATTACGACGCGAGAAGCCGGCGCTTTCGCGATGGACTCGCGAGGGCAACACAGGTCCAACAGGTGGGGTATTCATGCCGACAGCTTAAGCTAGAGCCCCTAGAAGTAAAAGTGAAAACTCAGCCCGCAATTGGTTGCCCGCAATTTTTTTAGAGTGACGGCGCCTACAAAAGTAAAGCCCGTGGCTCAGTAACCGACAGCCACCGCGATATAAACGGCCAACAATGCGAGTATCGTAAGCACTAGAAATAGGGGTAAGGAGTAACGCAGCCATTTCCCGTAGGGGATATCTGCCGTGGCAAGATAAGCCAGTAACATACCAGAGGTAGGAGCGAACATGTTGATCAGGCCGTTGCCCATGAGATAGGCCAATACCGTGGTTTGTCCGGAAATACCCGCCACGTGCGCCACAGGCACCAGAATCGGCATACTGATTGCCGCTTTGGCTGAGCCAGATGGAATGAGTAGACCCAAAATCATTTCAATGAAGACAAGCGACATGGCGATCATTGCACGGGGCAAGTGGGACGCCCAACCCGCAAGTTGGCTAACAATCGTGTCGAGGATTTGCCCATTTTGGAGGATCACCTCAACGCCCTTGGCCATACCGACGAGAAAGCCCGCTAGCATCATCGACCGCATGCCGTCGACGAGGCAATGAACCGCGCGTCGCGGTGCCAGTCCAGCCACACCGGCAATCAAAAGTGCCATAAAAAGATAGAACGCGGCGAATTCAGGATCCCGCCAATCACGTTCCGCCGCGCAATAAACAAGCGTTACCACCGCCGCGCCGAGAATGGCGATTATGGCTGTGTGCCGTCCGGCTAAAGACTGCACTTGGGCAGGGGCCACCATCACGGCCGGTTCCCGCGCCAAGCGCATGACGTAGAAAATGCCGACCGCCATAAATACCATCCACAGTATCAGCCGAAAAAATAAACCACTGAAAATGGGTAAGCCGGCGATGGGCTGCGCAACCATGAGAATCACGGGATTGGCCACTGAAGCAATGTAGCCAATTTTAGCGGATACAGTGACAAGCGCAAAGCCGAACATGGGCTGTAGTCCAAGTCGTTTAGAGAGCGCCAAAAAAAGAGGTATGATGAGCAGATATTCTGAAATAAGTCCGAGAAAGGTACTGCCCACTGAAATGACGATCATCAGTAT
>Ga0136642_1000305_pt1 | contig 28052 bp, 19 predicted proteins | sample LowCatLa1302831Y_FD_115313 | JGI IMG/M metagenome (GOLD analysis project Ga0136642, IMG submission 115313) | Freshwater microbial communities from Lower Cathedral Lake, Yosemite National Park, California, USA - 13028-31Y | ecosystem: Environmental > Aquatic > Freshwater > Lake ... | reverse complement strand
GCCATTGCCTGAACTAGTCGTCACACAGGCAGCCAGCATGAGAGCGGCGGCGCTGAAGCCGAGGAGGCGGTGAAAGGCGGAAAACATGATGATATCGTGAGCTGAATCTGGCGCCTAGTCAACAGAGCCTCCCCCGCCCTATCCTCGCCGCTGGCGGCTTAGTACCGGAAGGCAGCTGAGAGTGTAAAGGTATTTGAATTGTAAGAAGAAAGCGGGGTGGCCGGGGTCTTCGAGTCAGTGAAGTTATAGCCCGCCTGGAAACTAAGGTGGGCCGTGTATTTATAATCTGCCCCGAGGGTGTAGATCATCGTGTTTACTTTAACCGTATCGGAGAGAACGTCGGATTTTGCCACCGAGAGATTCAGGCTTAAATCCTCAGCCGCGCTGTAGGAGAGCCCGTAGATGTAACTCTGCGTTAAGGATTGGCCGTTGGTCGAGGAGGCGGTGATATCGCGACTGAGGGTCAGCGACTGCGAGATGCGCTCCGTCAGGGCATGCGTAAGGCTCACGGAGTAAGAGGGGTCGTTCGTGCTGGCACCACCATCATAGTTATAACGGCTGTAGCCGACCTTAATAACACCATTGAGCTTACCCGACTCCGTCAGCTGACCCTTGACCGTCAAACCGGCGAATTCCTTGTTCATTTGCTTGTTCGTGAGCGCAGGGCGAGGGGTCCCAGCAGAATTAAAATAAGGTGCAGCCGAGTAATCCGAAACATCGTGCGAAAGGGCTAAACCGAAACTCAGTTTCTCAAACGCCATGTAGTCCAAGTCGAAAGGAATAGATTTGGTGTTAATCTCGCTCAGGGAGTTGGTATTATAAGTCGAAATCCCTGAAGCCACCATGATGGTCGGATTGATGTAATGGTTGTAATTATTAGCATAGCCAAGCCCCATGGTCATCTTCTCGGTCAGCTTGTAATTGGCCTTGAAGGCGTTGTTGTAGGCGGCCTGCCGTACGAGCGTGGCCCCCAGCGCAGCGACACTTACCCCAGCCTGAACGAGGTCGTCATTACGGGCCGTCACGCGATAGGAAGAATCCAAAGAAAGAGTGAGCGGGCCGCCGTCAGCGTAACGGATGGCGGCCGTCAGGGCGTCGCGGGAATCCTGCAGGTTGGAGAATTCTGCCTGATTAAAATAAATATAGGTGCGCTTGGCGGAGAGGGTGATCGAGAGGGCCGAATCCTTGCCGTACTCGAGCGAAAGCCCCGGGGTCACGGTCCAATCCGTGGCGGACTTCTTCGCGGATCCTGAAAACAGGTTGTCGGTCACCTCCAGCGCGGCGGAAGAGTCGAAGAAGATATCAATGTCGTTACCGATTTGAATCAGTGGCGAGGTGGGGAGCCAATTAGCAGCCTGGGCCGCGGTAGCAATGGAGAGTAAAGAAGCCGCAACGAGGAAACGAGACATGGGGGTCTTGGGGTTGATAGTTAGATAGGCAAAATCCCACCCCCCATCAACCCCCAAACAAAGTAAAACCACCCAAAACAAAGACCCCGCCAATTCGGCGGGGTCTGTAGGTCACTTTCAGATACCTTAGGCGGGGGTAGGGGTAGGCGTCTGGAACACGCGAATGCGGCGGTAGGCGGGAAGGCCGGTGCCGGCGGGGACCAAGTGTCCCATGATCACGTTCTCCTTAAAGCCCGTCAGATTATCCCGCTTAGCCATGGTGGCGGCATCCGTCAGCACTCGGGTCGTCTCTTGGAAGGAAGCGGCCGAGATGAAGGATTCCGTCTCAAGCGACGCCTTGGTGATACCAAGGAGAATCGGCTCGGACTCAGCAATCTGGCCACCGCGCTCATTGATCGAGCGGTTGGCATGGCCAAGCAGAGTGCGGTCGACCTGCTCGCCCCAGAGGTAATCGGAATCGCCAGGCTCAGTGATGCGGACCTTGCGGAGCATACGAGCAACGATGATTTCAATGTGCTTGTCGTTAATGACGACGCCCTGGGTGCGGTAAACCTTTTGAATCTCAGTGATGAGGTAGTCTTGAACCTTGGACTGACCCAAGATGTCGAGAATGTCGTGTGGATCCACGGCACCATCCGTGAGGGCTTGGCCTTGCTTCACCTTTTCACCAGCGGCGACAACGATGTGCTTGCCGTGCGGGATGAGGTGCTCCTCTTCGCGACCGATGGAGTCGGAGATGACGAGGCGCTTCTTACCACGAACCGAGGGCTCAAAGCGGACTAAGCCGTCAATCTTGGCAATCTCGGCGGCATCCTTGGGAGGACGCGCTTCGAAGAGTTCCGAAATGCGCGGCAGGCCAGCAGTGATATCCTGTGTCTTGGCAGCTTGGCGAGGAATCTTGGCGAGGATGGAACCACGGCTGACGGTGTCTCCTTCATCCACTTCCACGCGGGCGCCAGCAGGAATTGAGAATGAGCCCACTTCCTTGCCCGAAGCATTGATGACTTGAATCTGAGGATTCTGCTCATCCGAGTGCTCGATGACCGATTTATAGAAGGCATTATTCGAAGCATCGCGCTCTTCCGTGAAGGTCACCCCGGAAATCATGTCCACTAGGCGCACCTTGCCGTCGAAGTTCGCAATAATCGGAGTAGAATTAGGATCCCAGGCGGCAATCAGCGCACCTTTGTCGACAGGCTTACCATCTTCGACGCCGACCAAGGAGCCAGCGACGATACGGTATTCTTCGACAGGCTGGCCGAGCTCATTCAACACGCGGATGGAGCCGTTGCCGTTGACAGCAATATACTTCCCGTGAACCGGGACGGTCGTGAGATCTACGAAGGCGACGATGCCCTTACTCTTAGCCTTGATTTCAGGGGTCTTGATCTGCGCAACGCCACCAATGTGGAAGGTACGCATGGTGAGCTGAGTGCCAGGCTCACCGATGGACTGGGCGGCAATAATGCCAACCGCAGTACCACGCTCGACCATGCGTCCAGTCGAGGGGTCAAGCCCGTAGGAGGTCGGAGGAATCGCGTTCACGTTCATGTGCGTGAGCGGCGAGAGTACCTTGACGCGATCGATACCGACGGTCTCGATGCGTTTCGCAGCAAGTTCGTCGATGAGATTGCCGGCCTTCACAATGATTTCTGAAGGATTCAGCGGATTGAAGACGTCGTCGGACGGACAACGGCCCACAATGCGGTCGGAAAGCGAAACCAGGAGTTCGTCGCCGTCGTAAATCGGAGACTTCCACACGCCGTTAGGCAGGTGAACGTGCACGCGATCCACGCCAGCATCACGAAGTTTAGCAATGAGCTCCTCCGTCAGGGGCGCGTCAGCCTTAGCAAGTACCTTGGCGGCACCAGACGGATTGGCCACCTCGGCCGCGAGGTGGCGACCGAGGGCGGCGTCAGAGATAGTGATGACTTCGGAGCCCGGAGCCACGTCGCGATTGTCGGTGACGATGACATCCATGGCGACGTCGCAAAGCTTACGGGTCATGTAACCAGCGTCAGCGGTCTTGAGAGCGGTATCGGACAGGCCCTTTCGAGCACCGTGCGTCGAGATGAAGTACTCCAAGACGGAGAGGCCTTCACGGAAGGACGAGAGAATCGGGCGTTCGATGATTTCGCCGGACGGCTTGGCCATCAGGCCACGAGCACCGCAAAGCTGCTTCACCTGGGCCTTGTTACCACGAGCACCGGAGTCCATCAGAACCCATACTGGGTTGATGAGCATGCGGTGTGCATGACGCGGGTCGCCCTTGCGTACGCCAGCCACCTTGGCAGAAGCGGAAAGCGTGCTGTACACCGAGGCCGCGATGGCATCGGTTGCGCCAGACCACGTATCAACGACTTTGTTGCGTCGTTCTTCAGAGGTGATGGTGCCAGCTTCATTCTGGCGTTGGAATTCGCGGACCTTGGCGGTGGCATCGCGGACGAGACCTTCCTTCTCCTTCGGATAGATCATATCGCTGACACCAATCGAGATGCCAGCCTTAGTGGCGACGCGGAAACCAGTCTCCTTCAATGCATCTAGGACCGGAATCGAAGCCTCGCGGCCGCAATATTTGTAGGTCTTGAGAATGAGGTCACCGAGTTGTCCCTTCTTCACGGTTTCATTAAAGAAACCGAGTTCATCGGGCCAGATGGTGTTGAAGATAATACGCCCAACCGTGGTAACGATCGTGCGGCTCTTTTCATCGCCATGCACGGTCTTACGGCCGCAATCCGGATTCGCGTAGCGCACCCAGTCATGCAAGTGCAAGGAGCCTTCAGCTTCAGCAAAGGCAGCTTCGGAGACGGACCCAAGAACAGGCAGGTGCGTCTTGTCGGCCGGCTTGTCGGCCGGCTCAAGGGTCAGGTAGTAAGAGCCGAGCACGATGTCCTGGGACGGCGTGAGAATCGGCTTACCGCTCGACGGGGAGAAGATGTTGTTCGTGGACATCATCAGGAGCTTACACTCCATGATGGCTTCCAAGGACAGCGGGACGTGGACGGCCATTTGGTCACCGTCAAAGTCCGCGTTGTACGCCGTACAGACGAGCGGGTGGAGACGGATGGCGTCGCCTTCGATCAGGATCGGCTCAAAGGCCTGGATCGAAAGACGGTGCAGCGTCGGAGCGCGGTTCAGGAAAACGGGGTGACCCTTCGTGACTTCTTCCAAGATATCCCAAACTTCGGGCTTCTTCTGCTCGATGTGCTTACGGGCACCGCGAACGGTATGGGCGAAGCCGAGTTCCTTAAGTCGACGGATGATAAAAGGCTCAAAGAGAACCAACGCCATCTTCTTGGGAAGACCGCACTGGTTGAGCTTGAGCTCCGGCCCGATGACGATGACGGAACGACCCGAGTAGTCGACGCGCTTACCGAGAAGATTCTGGCGGAAGCGGCCGTGCTTTCCCTTCAGCATGTCCGAAATGGACTTCAGCTGACGGTCGCGATCCTTGACCGGCTTACCGTGGCGACCGTTGTCGAGCAGCGCATCGACAGCTTCCTGAAGCATGCGCATTTCATTATGGATGATGACGTCGGGCGTCTTCATCTGAATGAGTTGCTTCAGGCGATTATTACGATTGATGACGCGACGATAGAGATCGTTAAGGTCAGAGGTCGCGAAGCGGCCGCCCTCGAGGGGGACCAACGGACGGAGGTCCGGCGGGATGACGGGGAGCACCGTCAAAATCATGTGCTCAGGGCGCTTGCCGGAAGCCAGGAAGCCCTGGATAATCTTCATGCGGCGAGCGATCTTCTTCTTAATCTGCTTGGAGCGGGTGGAGCGGAGCTGGTCGCGGAGATTCTCCACCGTGGCGGCGAGATCCATCTTCTTGAGCAACTGCTGGAGAGCTTCGGCCCCCATGCGGGCCTTGAAAGCGTCAGGGCCGTGCTGTTCGACGGCACGGCGGTAGGACTCCTCGTCGAGGAGTTCCTTTTCTTCCATGCCAGTGGCGCCTGGGTCGACGACCAGATACTTCTGGTAGTAGATGACCTGTTCGAGCTGGCGGGTGGTCATGTCGAGCATCAGCGACAGACGGCTGGGCATGCTCTTCAGGAACCAAATATGGGAGACGGGAATCGCGAGGCGGATGTAGCCCATGCGCTCACGGCGGACGCGGGAGACCGTGACTTCAACGCCGCACTTATCACAGACAACGTCCTTATATTTAACTTTTTTGTACTTACCGCAGTAGCACTCGTAGTCGCGGACGGGTCCGAAAATGCGCTGGCAGAAGAGGCCGTTAGGCTCCGGCTTGAACGAGCGGTAGTTGATGGTCTCAGGGCTCTTAACTTCCTTGAGTCCTTTAACCTTACGGTTGCCGTGTTCGTCAAGTTCGTCGAGGAACTGTTCGCCCGTCCACTGGACGATCTCCTCGGGAGAGGCGATCGAGATGGAGACGAAATCGAAGGACTGTTCCTTCGTTTCGTTGGCGGTGAACTCGGGGGTGTGCTCCGGGTGAATCATTTTTTTAAGGTCTGGAGTTTAGTCGGTGGTCGTTCAGTTGCGGTCCGGGGTGCCGGTGCCGGTGCCAAGTCGGACATCCAGGCACAAGGCCTGCATTTCCTTCATGAGCACGTTGAAAGACTGGGGAGTGCCGCTGACGAGGGTGTTGTCACCCTTGACGAGCTGCTCGTAGATTTTGGTACGTCCAGCGACGTCGTCGGACTTAACCGTGAGAAGTTCCTGCAGGGTGTAAGCTGCACCGTAAGCCTCGAGGGCCCAAACTTCCATTTCGCCGAAGCGCTGGCCACCGTACTGGGCTTTACCGCCCAGGGGCTGCTGCGTGATCAGGCTGTAAGGACCGGTCGCACGGGCGTGAATCTTGTCCGCGACAAGGTGATTCAGCTTCATCATGTAGATGTAGCCGACCACGACGTCTTGGTCGAAAGCTTCGCCAGTATGTCCGTTGATGAGCATCGCCTTGCCGGTTTCCGGCAGATCAGCTTGCTTGAGATATTCGCGAATCTGCTTCTCGGGAATGCCGTCAAAGATGGGGGTGGCCATCTTCAGGCCGAGCTTGGAGCAAGCCCAACCGAGGTGCGTTTCGAGAACCTGACCGACGTTCATTCGGGAAGGAACGCCGAGCGGATTAAGGCAAATGTCGACGGGCGTGCCGTCCGCGAGGTAAGGCATATCTTCAACTGGCACAATGCGGGCGACGACGCCCTTATTGCCGTGACGACCGGCCATCTTATCGCCGACCTGAATCTTACGCTTGGTCGCGATGTAGACCTTAACATTCTTGATCGCGCCGCCTTCATCGATGCCTTGTTCAATGGCTTCAACCTTACGAGCGCGTTCCTGTTCGAGTTCGTCAAAGCGGCGATGGTAGCCGTCAACGATCTGGCGAATCTTCTGCTTCACAGGCGAATCATTCATCTCGATGGAGCGAGAGACGGATGCCAGGCGACGCAACAGGGTCTTGGTGATCTTGCGGTTGGCCGGAATAATGGCTTCACCGGTCTCGGAGTTCTTAACGTCGAGAGGGATTTTTTCGCCGAGGAGGATGTTAGAGAGGGACTCCGTCATTTCCTCGCGGAGGCGGGAGTCGGCGGTGCGGTACTCTTCGTTGACCTTCTTGAGGGCGCGGCGCTGATCGTTAGGCGAGAGACGTCCGTCGTCCTTATCGGTACGAGAGGAAACCTTCACGTCCATGATGATGCCGGAGATGCCGGAGGGCACGCGGAGAGAAGTATCCTTAACGTCGCGAGCCTTCTCGCCGAAGATGGCGCGAAGGAGTTTCTCTTCAGGAGCCAAGTCGCCTTCGCTCTTCGGAGTGATCTTGCCGACAAGAATGTCATCGGGCTTAACTTCGGCACCGATGCGGATAACACCGTCACGGTTGAGGTTGCGCAGGGCTTCCTCACCGAGATTCGGGATATCGCGAGTGATTTGTTCTGGCCCGAGCTTGGTGTCGCGCGCGGTGACTTCGAATTCCTCAATGTGGACCGAGGTGAAAACGTCGTCCGTCAGCATGCGTTCGGAGAGCAGGATCGCATCTTCGAAGTTGTAGCCGTTCCACGGCATGAAACCCACGAGGACATTGCGACCAAGGGCGAGCTCACCCTTATCGGTGGCGGCACCGTCGGCGATGATGTCACCCAGTTTCACCTTATCGCCACGGCGGACGAGAGGGCGCTGGTTGAAGCACGTGGAGGAGTTGGTCTTAAGGAACTTGCGGAGGTCGTAGACGTAGATGCCCTTGGAAGGCTCGCTCTTAAACTTCTTGTTCTCGAGTTGAGCCGGGACGACTTCTCCGTCCTTTGTGACGACGATACGACGCGAATCAGCGGCGGCGACGATGCCAGGGCCTTCGGAGACGATGACCGTCTTGGAGTCGATGGCGACGCGACGTTCGAGGCCGGTACCCACATAAGGGGCTTCGGTTACGACGAGTGGCACGCCCTGACGTTGCATGTTAGAACCCATCAGTGCGCGATTAGCATCGTCATGCTCTAGGAAGGGAATGAGTGCGGCGGCCACGGAGACAACCTGCTGCGGAGAGACGTCCATGTAATCGACGTCTTCGGGGTCGACCTCGAGGATGTCGTCGCGGAAACGGACGGTGACCTTGCCCTTCAGGCGGCTGGCGTCATCAAGTTCAGAGTTAGCCTGAGCGACTTTGAATTTCTCTTCCTGGTCCGCGGTCATGAACTCGACCTGGCTGGAGACCTTGCCGCGCACGACCTTACGGTACGGGGCTTCGATGAACCCGAACTCGTTAATGCGGGCGTAGGTGGACAACGAATTGATCAGGCCGATGTTCGGACCTTCGGGGGTCTCGATTGGGCAGATGCGACCGTAGTGGGAAGGATGAACGTCGCGGACTTCAAAGCCAGCACGGTCACGGTTGAGGCCTCCGGGCCCGAGGGCGGAGAGACGACGCTTGTGGGTCAACTCAGCCAGAGGATTGATTTGATCCATCAGCTGAGACAGCTGGCTGCGGGCAAAGAATTCGCGGATCGAGTTACCGAAAGGCTTCGGGTTAACCAGCTTCTGCGGGGTGATCGAGTCGACGCTCTGGTCGTACTCGTTGATGCGAGCCTTGACCGTCTTGACGACGTTCTTGAGGCCGGCGCGACACTGGTTCGCAAGTAATTCGCCGACGTTACGAACGCGGCGGGAACCGAGGTGATCGATATCATCGATCGCACCGTCGCCAGCGCTGAGCTTACAGAGCAACTTAGTGGCTTCGACGATGTCCTCAGGAGTGATCGTGCGCGTATCGAGAGAAACGTTGAGGCTGAGCTTCTGGTTCAGTTTGTAGCGACCAACGCGACCTAGGTCGTAACGCAGCGGGTCCTGGAACAGGCGCTGCATGTGGGCACGGGCGCCCTTGACGTTGACGGGTTCACCGGGGCGAAGTTTGCGGAAGATTTCCTTGAGGGCTTCTTCTTCGTTACGGACAGCACCGATATCCTTACGCAGGGAAAGGATGATTGAGCCGTTATCGAAGGCGGTATCGAAAACGCCGAACTTCTGCTTCGGAAGTTGTTTGTGGATTTCCTTCAACGTCTCGCGGGAGAGCTTGTCGTACTGCTTGGCGACGACCTTGCCGGTCTCGACGTCGACAATCGGGTCAGCGTAGACGAGGTGGGAGAGCTCTTCCGGATCCAGCTCAAGCGCGGCCTTGGCGGTCAATTCGCGGTGTTCGTAGAAAAGGGCAAGGATGTCCTTGTCGTCCTTATAGCCGAAAGCACGCAGCAAGGTCGTGACGAGGAACTTGCGGCGACGGCGGCGGCGGTCGAGGTAGACCCAGAGCAAGTCGTTCTGGTCGAACTGAACTTCGATCCAGGTGCCGCGGTCGGGGATGATGCGGAAGGCGTGCAGCATCTTGCCGCTCGTGTGGGCAGACTCTTCGAAACAGATACCAGGGCTGCGGTGCAACTGGGAGACGACGACGCGTTCGGCACCATTGACGATGAAAGAACCGCGATCGGTGATCATGGGGATTTCACCCATGAGGATTTCTTCGTCCTTAAAAGCACCCTTCTCGCGAAGGCGGAGCTTGAGCATCACAGAGATCGCGTAGGTCGTGCCTTCGCGGATGCATTCAAGTTCGGTCTGCTTAGGCAGAACCAAGCCGTACTCGAGGTACTCGAGACGGAAGTTGCCATTGTTGCTCTCCACCGGGAAAGCCTCGCGGAAGACGGCGTCGAGCCCGACGTTCTTGCGGGCGGCGGCGGTCTCGTCCAACTGCAGGAAATCGTTGAACGAGAAGATCTGGTTCTCGATCAGGTTGGGCGGAGGGATTACTTCGCGTAGTTTACCGAAGTTTTTGCGCTCTTGAGGCATGGCTGGTGAAGGTGGGCTCGGAGTGTCTGGATGGTTCGGTGGTGCTGACTGGTTTGCCTAGTTGGGTCGGACTGGGCGGCCGTTGGGAAAGAAAAAGCGGGGAGGGGCTGGCGTCCCGGAAGGGTGCTCCCCTCCCCGCTCTGAAAGATGATCGTCGGAGGATTACTTGACTTCGACCTCGGCCCCGGCGGCCTTGAGCTTGGTCTCGATATCCTTGGCTTCGTCCTTGGACACGCCTTCTTTGACAGGCTTGGGAGCGGTGTCGACGAGGTCCTTGGCTTCCTTGAGGCCCAGGCCAGTGATGGCGCGGACTTCCTTAATGACATTGATCGGGGTAGCACCCTTGGCCTTGAGGATGACGTCAAACGTCGTCTTCTCTTCGGCAGGAGCGGCAGCGGCGGCGCCAGCGACGGCGACGGCGACAGGAGCGGCGGCGGAAACGCCCCACTTGGTCTCGAGGTCTTTAACGAGGTTAGCGATGTCCAGGACGGACTGGGCGCTGAGCCACTCGATGACTTGGTCTTTGGTGATGTTGCTCATGGTATCTGTTTTCCTTGAATGGTTAGCGTCTGATGAAGGACATTTGAGGGCGCGAGGCCCCTAACCGGGGTTCTTTGGATGTTGGGTTGTTTTTGGTTTGGGTTCCCCTCGCTCGGACGCCGCCACATGGCGACGCCTCCGCAAGGAAAGGGGTTAGGCGGCCGTCTCGTCCTTCTGGCGCTTGGCGTCCAGGAGGCGGACGATCTGCGAGGCAGGAGTAGAGAGGAGCGAGAGAAGCTGGGCGCGGATGCCATCGAGCGAAGGCAGTTTGGAGAGCGCTTCGACTTCAGACTTCGAGAGGAGCTTGGCATCGAGAACGCCAGCCTTCACTTCGAGCTTCGAGAAATCTTTGAAGAAGGAGACGAGCACCTTGGCCACTCCGGTCGGATTCTTACCGCCCGTGACGAGGGCCGTGTGGCCAATCAGGTGCGGGGTCAGGTCAGGCAGGTTCGCCTGCTTGGCTGCGATGTTGAGAATGCTGTTCTTAACGACGTGATACTCGGCGCCATGAACGCGAAGCTGATCGCGGACGGAGGTGGAGTTCTCAACCGTTACGCCCGTGAAGTTCGCGAGCAGCAGATAATTGGAAGCGGCCAGCTGGGCGGCTACTTCGTCGACGAGGAATTGTTTTTCAGCGCGCATGTTCGTAGGTTCTCGTGGTTGCGTGGGTTAGGCGGTCGCGACAGCGGCCGAATAAGGCTTGAGATCAACACCGACGCCTGGGCTCATGCTGGCGCTGATGGTGATGGACTTGATGAAGCGGCCACCGGCGAAGCCCGCAGGCTGAGCCTTGACGAGAGCGGAGAGAGCCGCCTGGGCGTTCTCGGTGAGCTGGAGGGCCGTGAAGGACTTCTTGCCGATCACGATCACGATATTTCCCGTCTTATCCATCTTGAACTCAACGCGACCTGCTTTGACTTCCTTGATGGTCTTCGGGATGTCATCTGAAACGGTGCCAGACTTAGGATTCGGCATCAGGCCTTTCGGACCGAGGACGCGGGCGACCTGACGGACGTCCTTCATCGCGGTGACCGTGGAGATGGCGACATCGAAGTCGAGGAAGCCTCCGTTGACCTTAGCGATGAGGTCGGCGAGGCCGGCGTAATCGGCGCCAGCCGCGAGGGCTTCAGCGGCGTTTTCGGTAAAGGCGAGGACCTTGATCTTCTTGCCTGAGCCGTTCGGAAGGGAAACCGTGCCGCGGACCATCTGGTCCGACTGCTTCGGGTCGACGCCGAGGAAGGCCGAGATTTCGACGGTTTCGTCGAACTTGGCTCCGGGCATCTTCTTGATGATTTCGGTGGCCTGGGCCACGTCGTACTTGGACTTCAGGTCGGCGACCTGAAGGGCAGCGCGGTAACGCTTGCTGGGTTGTTTGCTCATAGCGACTTTTAGTCTCCTGCGGGATGCAGTGGTTGGTTGGGTTTAGGGTTGGGTTGAAAATTAGCCGATGACTTCGATGCCCATCGAACGCGCGGTGCCAGCAATCATGCGAGCAGCGTTGTCAGGGTTGACGGCATTGAGGTCCTTCTTCTTCAGCTCGACGATTTCGAGAAGCTGCTTCTTGGTGACCTTGCCGACCTTGTCACGATTCGGGACCTTAGAACCACTCTCGATCTTGGCGGCCTTTTTCAGGAGCACCGAGGCAGGCGGAGATTTGAGGATGAACGTGAAAGATTTATCCTGATAGACGGAGATGATAACGGGCAGGATCAGGCCAGCCTGATCCTTGGTCCGTGCATTGAACTCCTTACAGAACGCCATGATGTTGACGCCCTTGGCACCCAGTGCGGGGCCGACAGGAGGAGCAGGATTAGCGGCGCCCGCGGGGAGCTGGAGCCTGATTTCGCCGACGACTTTCTTTGCCATGGTGGTTGTTTAGATGGTTGGGTTGAAAATGAGATCAGTCGCGGTCATCGCGTTCGACCTGCCAGAATTCGAGTTCGACCGGAGTGGAACGACCGAAGATGTCGACGGAAACCTCGAGCTTTCCTCGATCGGCATCGATCTTATCGATATTACCAGCGAGATTGGCGAAGGGGCCGTCGGTAATTTTGACACGCTCACCGATATTGAAAGTGACCTTCGGGACGACCTTATCTGCAGCGTCCGCAACCTGCTGGAGGATCGTGTTGATTTCTTCAGTTTTGAGGGCGACAGGATTCTGGCCGCCAATGAGTCCAATGACGCCATCGGTACGCTTGAGGAAACTCCAGGGAGCTTCGAGGAGCAGGCCTTCGTCGTCAAACAGGCGGGCGCGCACGAAGAGATACGAAGGGTAGAGCTTCATCTCGCTCTCGCGCTTCTTTCCGTTACGGAAATCCTTCACGGTCTTCACCGGCATAAGAATCTCAGCCACGAAGTCACCCATCTCGTCGTCCCGGATGGCCTTATCGAGCAGGCGCTTTACCTTGCTCTCATTATTTGAGAGGGTCTGGATTGTGTACCAGCGGAAATCGGAGGGAGAGGACATGGGGTAATCAGCGCACGAGCTTGGTCGCGAACTGGACGAAGTTGGAGAGAGAGAAGTCGCAGAAGAATACCACGGCACCCAGAAGGGCGACGGCGGTGATAACAACCAAAGTCGAGTCCACGAGCTCCTTGCCAGTAGGCCACGAGGCCTTGACGAAGACCTCGGTGATGGTCTCGTTCCAGAAGGCGCGAAGGCGTCCGAGAAGGCTAAGGAACATGGTGACTGTTGTTTGGTTTGGAGAGTGGCAGGACGGGAGGGAGTCGAACCCACAACCAACGGTTTTGGAGACCGCTACTCTGCCAATTGAGCTACCGTCCTGTACTGGTGGTTAAAGAGACGAATGCCGGGGCCCTTTTTAGGGGGCCTCGGCACCGTAGTAGGTCGTTTTTGGTCAGGAAATCACTTGGTGATTTCGAGGATCTGGCCGGCGCCGATGGTCTTGCCACCTTCGCGGAGAGCGAAGCGCTGGCCCTTTTCCATCGCGACGGGCTTCTGAAGCTCGATCGTGATCGTGACGTTGTCGCCAGGCATCACCATTTCCACGCCTTCAGGAAGGATGACGGTGCCGGTGGCATCGCAAGTTCCGAAGAAGAACTGAGGACGGTAGTTATTGGCGAACGAAGTGTGGCGGCCACCTTCATCCTGCTTGAGGACGTAAATCTGGGCCTTGGCCACGGTGTGAGGCTTGATGCTGCCCGGCTTAGCGAGAACCTGACCGCGCTCAATCTGGCTCTTTTCGATACCGCGAACGAGGAGACCGACGTTGTCGCCAGCTTGGCCCTGATCGAGTTCCTTACGGAACATTTCGACGCCGGTAACGGTGGTCTTGAGGGTGTCACGGAGACCGACGATTTCGATTTCTTCGCCGACCTTGATAACGCCACGCTCGATACGACCAGTAGCGACAGTGCCACGACCCGTGATGGAGAAGACGTCTTCAACGGACATCATGAAGGGTTTATCGACTTCGCGCTTAGGCTCAGGAATTTCGGTGTCGAGAGCGGCGAGAAGGTCCTGGATGGACTGTTCGCCTTCCTTGGTGCCTTCGAGAGCGGCGGTGGCGGAGCCACGGACGATCTTGGCGGTGTCGCCTTCGTAATTGTACTTATTGAGAAGGTCGCGGACTTCCATCTCGACGAGGTCGATCAGGTCAGGCTCGGAAAGGTCGACCTTATTGAGCCAAACGACGATCTTCGGCACGCCGACCTGGCGGGCGAGGAGGATGTGCTCCTTCGTCTGAGGCATGACGCCGTCAGCAGCGGAGACCACGAGGATGGCGCCATCCATCTGGGCGGCACCGGTGATCATATTCTTAACGAAGTCGGCGTGGCCCGGGCAGTCAACGTGGGCGTAGTGACGGTTGATGGACTCGTACTCAACGTGCGAGGCAGCGATGGTCACGGTCTTGGTGGCGTCACGCACGGTACCACCCTTGGTGATTTCCGCGTAGGACTTGTTCTCAGCCAAGCCGCGACGGGCCTGGACTGCCACAATGGCAGCGGTGGTGGTCGATTTACCATGGTCAATGTGACCGATGGTACCGACGTTGACGTGAGGCTTTGTGCGATTGAACTTCTCTTTGGCCATGGTTTTTGGTGGTGAGGAGGTGGTTTAGGTTGGTGTGTGGAAAGTGGTGGAGCCCCCGACTGGAATTGAACCAGCGACCTCGTCCTTACCAAGGACGCGCTCTGCCAACTGAGCTACAGGGGCGAACCGTCAACGTACTTAGACGCGAAGGGAAGGGTTTGAATGACTATCCAAAACCCCATCGTCAAGCGGATTTTTGCAAGGGTTTTACAACACGTTAGGGCGACCTAAGGACCTACCCTAAGCCGGTAACTCCCGGGGGGCAATCGATGTACCCAGTCCATCCGCCCAGCCCAGGCCAAAATGGCCCGATCAAGGTCCTTATCCCCCGAAGAATGCAAAATGGCACCGAAAGATGCCTTGCCCATGGAATCTACCCCCAAAATTAACTCATAAACAGAAGAAAATGGGGCACTAACTGATAAAAACTGGTTGTTGCCATAATTTTTGATATCATTTTGGGTTATATTCCCAAAAAAATATGGCTTATCTGACCCACTTAATGAAGTAATATTGAAATAGCCGACCCGTGGGGTAACTAAATTAGCCTTAAGCCCTAGGCTGCCAAAAGTCGTAAAGGGGTCCGTTTGGTCGATGGGGATAGCCCGGGCGGCGGTGGGTGCGACTTGGCGGGGGACTTGGAGCGTTGAATCTCGGCCCAAAGCCTTACTGGGATCAAATTGTAGAATGGGGGCGATTTTAGGGAAGGGTGCATCCTCAGGCTGCCCTAACTCAGTCTGAGCCGACCCTAGATTACTCGGGCGCGATGGGAAATAGACCGCCGAGGGATCCAATAAGATTACATTCTCTGTCCGTGCGTCGCCTGGCGGGACGAGCCTGACGCCTCCAGTAAGGCGCGAGGCGGGCGCATCGCCGCCTGCTGAGGGACGGAAAATCAGAAGCGTGAGCACAAAGATTGTCAGTCCGCTCATCAGGGCGGTCCTCGTCAGGGGCGGGATACGTCCTCCGGCTAGATTCCTGAATGTGCTCAAAGCTTTCATTAAGGTTCAGCCGCCCGCTTGGCGTTCAGCCACCGTCACGCGCGTGACCGACCCCCTACCCTCACGAATATAATTCAACAGGATAACCTCGCCCGGCTTATGTCGCGAGATGGCGAGCCGTAGTTCATTCCAGTTTTCAAAAGGCTTTCCATCAAGCGCGACAATGATGTCCCCTACCTTCAATCCGGCCTTTGCCGCAGGCAAATCGGCTTGGACTAAAGTTACGCGGACTGCCCCAGCCTTCCCGAGGGAAAGTTTATTCGCCTCAGCCAGCGGCAGATCCTCCCCCTGGACGCCTAATAGCCCGCGGACAACTTTACCGGTATTAGCCAAATCAGTGGCGACGCTGATGATTAAATTAGCAGGAATGGAATAACCGATTCCCACACTGCCTCCATTCTCCGACTTAATGGCCGTATTCATCCCAAGCACCCGTCCCTCAAAGTCGATTAAAGGCCCACCACTATTGCCCGGATTGATGGCTGCATCGGTCTGAATAAAATCCTCGAAGACCAAACCCATCCCTTGCTTCCCCGAACGGCCCAAAGCGGAGACAATGCCAGAGGTCACGGTCATACCAGCGTCTAGGGGGTTACCGATGGCGAAGACAACATCCCCCACCCGGGCCTTATCGCTATCGGCAAATTTGGCGGCCGGTAAGTTCCGGCCATCAATCTTCAGTACGGCGATATCCGTAGTCGCATCCACCCCCAGAACCTTCGCCCGGAACTCCCTTCGGTCGGAAAGCTGGACAATCACCGTGACTGCGACCGTGCGACGGTCCTCCTTCATCACCACATGTCGGTTGGTAATCACGTATCCGTCAGAGTGGATGATGGTACCAGAGCCCAGGCCCATAGGCATCAGGGTCTCCCCCGTCTTAACGTCGGTGAGCACCTTGTCGGGGTCAATGCGACCGCGATAACGGTCAAGGACAGCCTTGGGGATGACTTCAGCGGTCCGGATGCTCACCACCGAAGGCATGATGCGAGCAAGCATATCAGCATAACTGGCCCCAGGCACGGCACGATTAATCGGACGCGGGTCAGTGTCGAAGCCGATTCCAGCTGTCAGTGCTAAAGGAATGAGCGCAAGGAGTAGAAACAAGCGATTCATAGGCGGACTATAGATATCCGCTAGACCAATGCAAGCCGACCTCAGCGGGCCATCGTGAAACCGCCACCCGGCTGGGTGGGCTCGGCCTCGTCGCGCTCCTTATTGAAGCGCATTGAGAAGAGGCGGGTCACGCCCTTCTCCTGCATCGTTGCACCAAAGATTGCATCAGCCGCTGACACCGTCCGCTTATTGTGGGTAATCACCACAAACTGAGAGTAACGTGTGAACTCGCGGATGATATCCGTGAACCGGGAGACGTTGGTGTCATCCAGGGGCGCATCAAGTTCGTCCAGCACGCAAAGTGGCGAAGGCTTCACCATGTAAATGGCGAAGAGCAAGGCGACGGCGGTCATGGTGCGTTGGCCGCCAGAAAGCAGGGTAATTCCGCGCAACTTCGTACCCGGGGGCTGGGCGATAATTTCGATACCGCTCTCGAGCGGGTCTTCGGCCTGCACCATCGTGAGGTCCGCCGTGCCACCGACAAAGAGACGCTCGAAGGTGAATTTGAAATTCTTGCGGACCTGTTCAAAGGTGTCGGTGAAGAGCTTGAGTGAAGTCTGGTTGAGCTCATCAATGGCCTTGGTCAGCTCTTCCTTCGCTTTCCAGAGGTCATCGCTTTGCTTCGTTAGGAAATCATGGCGATCGCGGAGCGAGGAGTATTCCTCAACGGCCACAAGATTGATTGAACCCATCCCCGACATACGGTCGCGCAGTTCAGCGATTTCACGCACGAGGGGCGGCCAATCCGCTGACTCCATCGAAGCAAGGTCTTCCGCCGTGGGTTCGCCGCGACGGGCAACCGCCTTGGGTGCTGGCCGGGAGCCTTCTTCTTCTGGATCTTCGAGGTCATCAAAAGCGGCGATGCCATCCGGCTCGCCATCAGAAAGCCATAACTGCAGGCGCCAATCGACGGTGGACACATCCAACTGATGGTCAGCCTGCACCTTCTCTAAAATGAACCCACACTGCGAAGATTGCTCTGCCAAGGAGACCTCGAGGGTCTTAAGTCGGGCATCGGCAACACGCAGGCGATCACGGTCGACCGACAAGACACGGTCTTCGGATTCCACGCCGTTATCCGTTTCCGAAAGCTCGGCGCGGGATTTGGCCAGACTGGCAGCGGAAACCTCGACCTCGGCGGCCAGCCGAGCGGACGTCGCCCGAGATGTCACTGAGTTCGCACGCAATTCGGCAACCTGCTTCTCATTGTGCTGCGACTCTTGGCGACGCGAGACAAGGCGCGCGGAAGCTTCGGCGCGGCGCGATTCGAGATCGGCGAGTTCCCGTCCGACCAGTTCCAATCGTTGACGCTGCTCAGCGAGCGAAAGACGGACTTCGCCAAGGGCGTTCCGGCGCAGCTCGGCGTCGGCGCGGGACGCCTCGACTTCGATTTCACCAGAAGAAATGGCTGAGCGCAGATTGGCCACCTGGGTATCCTTGGCGGTCAGGGTTTCCTGAGCCCGATCGCGACGCTGCAGCGCTTCGGACTTAGAGTTTTCAATTTCCCCGAGCTGGCGTTGCTCACGGGTGATACGCTCATCGGAAGCGACCAAAGCTTGTCGGGCGGAGCGCTCATCAGCTTGGGCGACGGAAAGCTCCTGGGCAGCGAATTGCGTAGCATCACGGCAGACGGACACGTCGTTTTCATTCGCATCCATCGAAGCCTGCAGCCCAATTGCGCGCTCATTAAGCGTGGTGAGCTGGTCATTCTCGGTCTCGAGATTCGTCCGGACGGCCCGGATTTCGCTCTCGCGCGAAAACACGCCAGACGCGGAGTTGGTCGCCGCCTTGCGAGGCCGGCCGGCGTAAACAAGACCACGGCGATCGACGAGGTCGCCCTCAGTCGTCGCGACGAGGAAGAATTCGAAGCCAGGATTAGCGCGCCACCATTTGATGAAGTCGCCAAGTGAAGGACAAACGAAGCAACCGTCGAAAAGGTTTGAGACCAAGCGGGCGTGCGCCGGGGATTTGGCTGCAACGGCCGTGACGGCCGGACGCAACCATGCGGGAGCAGCGGAGCCAGTCCGCGAGGCAGGCGGAGCCTCGACCTGAAAGACTGCCCGACCAAGTTCGCGCTCACCCATCTTGGCAACGATACCAGGCAGGAAGTCGGCGTCCTCGAGTGCGACCGCCTCGGAGGCAGCTCCCAGAATGTTTTCCAAGGCTGAAGCCACCGTGCCGTCAACGACGGTCACCAAGTCAGCTAGAGCGGAAGCCTTACCGGAGCGCATTTCTTCGGCAAACTCTCCACGCAGGACGGCCTTCGCCGCCTCCGAAAAGCCTTCGAGGCGCGACTGCATCTGTTCCAACAGGCCGAGTTGGGCGGAAAGTTTGGCGACCTTGCGGTCTTGCTCTGAAATAGTCTGCTGGAGGGCACGGAATTCGCTCAGGAAATCCCGACCTTTATCCGTGGTCTCCGATTCAGTCAAGCGAGCCGCCTGCAACTCGCCATGACGGGCGGTCACGACGGCACCACATTCCGCGACGCGACGCTCGAGGCCTTCACGTTCTTCCTTTGCTTGCGTCAGGGAAGCGGAAACATCGACGTGGCGTGACTGGTAGCCACGAAGATCAACTTCGAGGTTAGTAACGTCGCCACGGGCCCGGGTCATCTCGCCTTCCGCGATGAGAATGTCTTGGCGGGCTCGGCGAAGTCGGTTTTCCGCATCAACGAGCTGTCGGGCAGCATCTTCGACCTGCGAGGCCTTATCGCGGTACGCGGCGTCCGTCGCTGTCACGGAACCGGCGGCCGTGGACTTAGCGTCCGAGCTACCGCGCAGTCGCATCTCATATTCAGCGATGGCCTGCTCGGCCTCCTGGGCCTCACGGCGAATATCACCCAAGCGTGAAGCCAGATCGTCCGCCCGAAGGTCGGAGGTCCGGGCATCATTCTCGGCATTTTCGCGAGAAGTGCGCAGGTCAAAGAGGGCCTGCTGGGCGAGCTGGACTCGCTCCGCCAGTTCTGCCCGTGAGACACGTAGTTGAGCGAGAGCCGCCTCCCGGTCGCGCAGGCTATCGGCTAGACTGGTAACTTCGGCACGACACCCAAGGGCATCGGCCTCGTGCGACGTGACCTGCGCCCGACGGTCGCCATACTGCTTAGCGTGCCAGGCAAGATCAAGATGCGTGAAGCGGTGGCGCAGGCGGCGGAAACGCAGAGCCTTGGCCGCCTGACGGCGTAGGCTGGCGATCTGACGGCCAACCTCACTGATGACATCGGTGATGCGGGCCAGGTTGGTGTCAACGCCGGTGAGCTTGTTAAGGGCTTCGCGACGCTGAGCCTTGTATCGAGTGATACCCGCGGCTTCTTCGAAGAGGTAACGGCGCTCGGCGGGATTAGCAGAAAGAATCTGGTCAATCTGTCCCTGGACCATGAAGGAGTAGGACATTCGACCGATGCCAGTGTCCATGAATAGACGCTGGATATCTTTAAGCCGAGAGGGTTTGCCGTTGATGAAATAATCGCTGGCGCCCTCGCGATGAAGGCGCCGCATGATAGACACCTCGGCGAAAGCGGTCCCCAGCTCCTTTTCGCAGTCCGCAAAAATTAGTTCGACCTCGCACTGCGGTAGGGGCTTGCGCCGATCTGTACCGGCGAAGATGACGTCCTGCATCGCGGGCGCACGAAGGGACTTGGCGCTCTGCTCGCCAAGCACCCAGCGGATGGCGTCGACGATGTTGGATTTGCCACAGCCATTAGGTCCGACAACGGCTGTGACTCCGGGCCGGAGCTCAATGCGGGTCCGGTCGGCGAAGCTCTTAAATCCGTTGGCGACGATTTCCTTGAGGTACATCGAGGGGTGAAAAGGCACGATTGCCCCACCCTACCCCTGCCGCAAGCGTCTAGTGCCCTCCCGGGGGGCCAGTTATTCACGGCTTTAAATCGGCATGGTTTCGGGGTTGACGAGACGGCTCCCCCCTTGTTCTTTCGACCCTCCAACCGCTAATATGTCCGTAGAAATCAAGATTCGAAAAGGCGAGACTGTCGACAAGGCCCTCCGCCGTCTAAAGAAGAAGATCGACCGCGAAGGTATCATCAAGGACGCCCGTGCGAAACGGGGCTTTGAGAAGCCTGCCGAACGCCGCCGCCGTAAAAAGAAGGTTAAGAACTTCGGCGCCTACCTGCGCAAGAAGTGGGATAACGTCTAAACGACCACCCCAGACCAAGCCCGAAGGCCCGTCATCACGACGGGCCTTCTGCTTTTGGGAGCGACCAGCCCCCGGCACAACAAAAAGGGCCGAACCCAGTAGGTTCGGCCCTCGATTCGGCAAAGCCAGCTGAGGCTTAGCGGAGGAACAGCAGCTCTTGGTAGGAAGGCAGCGGCCAGTATTCGTCGGCGACGATCTCTTCCAGCGCGTCGGCAGCGGCACGAACCTTGAGCATGGCTGGGAGGACCTTATCGCACGCGTGCTTCGCCTGGGCGTGCGTATCGGACTTGCTCACCTCGCGAGCAGCGTCGAGGGCGTCGGCCGCGGCGGCGAGTTCATCAGCGAGTCCGATGACTTCCTTCCGGAGCTTGCCACCAGATTTGGTCTTCTCGACCGGGGTCAGATCCGCAGCAAACTTCAGTGCAGCCGGAAGGAGCAGGGTCTTGGCGATGTCGGAGACGAGCTTGGACTCTGTGTTGATTGTCAGCACATAGGAGTGTGTGTAGATCTCTTCGCGGGACTCGAGTTCGGCCTTGGAGAGAACCCCTTGGCGCTCGAATACATCGACGCTCGACTTGGAGATAATCTCTGGAAGGGCATCCGGGGTCGTGCGCAAGTTCTTGAGGCCACGCTTGGCGGCTTCCTTGTGCCACTCTTCCGAGTAGCCGTTGCCATTGAAGACGATGCGACCGTGCTTGCTGAGAATATCCTTGAGGACGCCCTGCAGCGCAGAGTTAAAGTCGGAGTTCTTCTTGAGGGCAGCGGCGAGGTCATCGGCGAGCTTATCGAGCGAGTCGGCCATGATCGTGTTGAGCACCGTCAGGGGGCCGGCCACGGAGAAGGCAGAGCCCACGGCGCGAAACTCGAACTTGTTACCGGTGAAGGCGAATGGGCTCGTGCGGTTACGGTCACCGGCGTCCTTCGGGAGAACGGGCAGGGTGTCGACGCCGAGGGTCATATGACCTCCCTTGCGGGAAGTCGAAGCCGAGCCACTCTTCTTCACCTGTTCGATGACTTCATTGAGCATGTCGCCGAGGTAGATGGAGATGATGGCAGGCGGGGCTTCGTTGGCGCCGAGGCGGTGATCGTTGCCGGCCGAGGCGACGGACGCACGGAGCAGGCCCTGATGCAGATCGACGGCACGAATCACCGCAGAGCAGAAGGTGAGGAACTGGGCGTTCTCGTGCGGGCTGTGTCCAGGCTCAAGGAGGTTGCCGACGCCGGCACCACCGATGGACCAGTTGACGTGCTTACCAGAACCATTAACGCCCGCGAAGGGCTTCTCGGCGAGGAGGCAGACGAAACCATGCTTGGTAGCGACGCGCTTGAGCAACGTCATCGTGAGCATCTGGTGGTCATGCGCGACATTGGCGGATTCGTAAATCGGGGCCACCTCGTACTGAGAAGGGGCCACTTCGTTGTGTCGGGTCTTGATCGGGATACCGAGCTTGAAGCACTCACGTTCGGTTTCCATCATGCATGCGAGCACGCGATCAGGGATGGTGCCGAAGTACTGGTCTTCGAACTCCTGACCCTTCGCCGGCTTGGAGCCAAAGAGCGAACGGCCGCAGGTGTAGAGGTCGGGACGGAGGTGGAAGAGGCGCGTGTCGATCAGGAAGTACTCCTGCTCAGGGCCGCACGAAGCGGAGATGTAGCCGTGCTTCTTGCCGAAGAGTGCGAGGACGCGGGAAGCTGACTTGTTGACGGCAGCCATCGAGCGCAACAGTGGGGTCTTCTTGTCGAGAGCTTCGCCCTTCCACGAAACGAACGCGGTCGGGATGCAGAGCGTCGAACCGTTCTCGGTGTCGAAGATGTAAGCCGGGGAGGTAACATCCCAAGCAGTGTAGCCACGGGCTTCGAAGGTGGAGCGGAGGCCGCCATTCGGGAAGGACGAGGCATCGGGTTCGGCTTGGATGAGCGCCTTGCCAGAGAACTGCGCGAGGGTGCCATTGCCGTTAGGCTCGAAGAAGGTATCATGCTTCTCGGCGGTGAAGCCGGTGAGCGGGTAAAAGACGTGCGCGTAGTGGGTCGCGCCGCGCTCGAGTGCCCAATCCTTAATGGCTGCAGCGACGACATCGGCAGAAGCCGCATCCAGTTTGGTACCAGACTCGATGTTAGCCTTGAGGGACTTGAAGACGTCCTTCGGGAGGCGCTTCTCCATCTTATCGAGGGAGAAAACATTCTGGCCGTAGATCAGATCGATCTTCTCATTGCGGAAGTCGAAGCTGCCCTGAAGGCGAGGCTGGGAGGCAATCGCCTCGATGGCGTTGCGGCGGGCTGGGTTGGTGCTCATTGGGGGATTGGAAAGATGATTAATTACGAACAAAGGAAAAGCACCCCTCGTGCCACCCTTCAATAGGTAACGATTCACACCCTATATTGCTTAATTTTAATCAAATATGACTAAAATTAGGCTATCGCGGGGTGACTACTTCCACACATAGGTCGTCCGCAGGAAGTACGAGGTATCTAATTTAACCTGATTAGAGAGTGGTTTTGACCTAAAATCGTTAGAAATGCCCAATTTAAGGGAAAGAGGGCCAGAGCTTCGTAATATATTCAAACTGGTCTCGTGGTGGATGTAATAATCTCGGGTATCCTGAAATGACGGCACGATATTCAGGGAGGAATCTAAGGCGGCCCACCCCAGCTCCCGGGCGAAGATTAATCCCAGGTCGGCCGATGGTGCACTGAGATTGGGATGCGCCGAGGTTGTGTATCGTTCCGTTCGATGAGCGAGACCGGCACGTGCATCGAGTTTGCCGCGACCGTCCGTGTACAAGCGAAAGCCCCAGCCGGCGGCATTCACCGACGAGAAGTCGATGGAGCGGGCGTGATCATACCCGGTGTCGGTGCGCAGATACCAGAAGACCACATCCGTAGGATTGGTCTCATACGAAAAGGTCGCATGCAAATCATCCGAGGAAATCTGGTTGCCCGACTCGGCGCGCGTAAAGCGAATACCTGTATTTATGGTATCAGCCTTGGTCACGCCCTTCGCCGTAATGCCAGCACAGTACCCAGAGCCCTGCACAACCCCAGAACGGCCGGACACATCTAGGTCGGCCTAGGGTGACCATTTACGCAGCCCCGCGACTTCGGCCGGCCGAAGCGAGGGATCGTGCCAAAGCTCCAACTGTTTATCGAGGGGGCTGGTCTCGGGGCCACCCGACGAAGCCGCCCGACCGCCCACAGCGGAAGCGATACCGCGCTGCACCACCCCACCGGAGCTAATTACCGCCGGATTATCTGTGCGGAATGACTCGACTGAAGAAAGGGTGATACTCTGGGTCGAATTACCAAGTGCAGGCACCTTCATCTCAAGTACGCCGTCGGCAATACGGACAATATGACCTCGCAGGAAGGTGCCATCGGTCATCGTCACCGTATCGGCCACCGCTAGGACTGGAATTAGGACAAACAGAGCGCTCCGCATGGGTGTTTAAATAGCCCGAAGGACGCAGGGTTGCCAATCATAGGATTTAAAGATGGGATGAGGTTCATGGTTCATGATGCGGTCATCCTCGGGGCCGGGCCAGCGGGACTCGCTGTCGCCCATGCGCTCACCCGTGCTGGGGCGAAACTCAAACTGATCGAACCTTCGCTGCGAGTGGGTGGCTCCATCCGTACCGTCAAGCAGGACGGCTGGCTGGTCGAGACTGGCCCCAACACGCTCCAACTGGAAAGCACCGCCGACCGTGAGTTACTCAATACTTACGGACTCGCACCATACACCCAGGAAGCAGATATGACCGCAGCTCGGCGTTATATTTTTGCCCACGGTAAGCTGCATGGACTCGAGTCCAACCCTGTATCACTGTTCGGCTCCAGCTTGATGTCGTGGAGCGGAAAGCTGCGCTTGCTCGCCGACGTCTTCCGCGGACGGGGCGGCTACCCAGGCGAAACCATCGAGGCGTTCGCCACCCGTCGCTTCGGCACCGAGGCCGCCTCTTTGCTCATGGACCCAATCGTATCCGGGGTTCATGCAGGCGACCCAGCACGGCTCGTAATGGCTAATTGCTTCCCTAAGATTCACGCCTTGGAGCAAGAATATCGGTCGGTGATTCTCGGACTGATCAAGAGCCCAAAGACGACCCGAAAAGTGGTGGGGTTCAACGACGGCATGCAACAACTCGCCGAGGCGATGGCCGCACCCTTGACCGGCGACACGCTGAGTCTGGGTGCAAACGCGACGCTGATTCGTCGCGATTCCAAAGGCTGGAACATCCACTGGCGCGAAGCGGATGGCAGCGTGCGCGACACCAGCGCCAGACACCTGATCGTGACGGCACCCTTCTGGCATTGGGGCTCGCTTCCGTTTGACGAAGAATTGCGAGCGAGCCTACGCCTCTGGGACAAAGCCGAGGTGCCCCCCGTCACCGTTGTCGCCTGTGGCTATGATCGCACCGCTATCGCCCACCCGTTGGATGGCTTCGGGTATTTGACGCCTGGCTCTGAGAACCGCTCCGTGCTTGGCTGCCTCTTCCCTTCATCTGTCCTGCCCAATCGCACCCCTGAAGGAAAAGTCTTGGTCTGCTGTTTCATCGGCGGGGCCCGCAAGCCAGCCTTGGCCCGCCTCAGCGATGGGGAAATTAAGAAACTGGTAGACGCTGAGTTAGCCGAAACCTTGGGGGCCTCTAAGCCACCCGAACACGAATGGATTCAGCGATGGGGTCGGGCCATCCCTCAATATGGTGCCGAGCAGCAACTGCGCGAAGACGCCCTAGATTGCGCCGAAAGAAATAATCCAGGATTACATTTCCACGGTGCTTTCCGCGGCGGCATCTCCCTCATGCACGTCATCCGCCAGGGGGATGCGCTAGGTAAGCAGATTGCGCGAAACTAAGCCCTTCAGGCGCCCTTCGTCTGCGGCTCAGGCAAACCCCGGACCACCCAGAGCGCCGGGAGCATGAGCAAGGTAGCGCACACATATACCCAGCAGTGCGACCCCGTCTTGAAATAAATCAGCGCTGCCGTGATCGGGCCCACCACTCGGGCCAAAGAACCAGCGGACCGCAGGATGCCCAGGTTGCGCCCCTGCTCAGTGGGACTGGAGTACAGTGATGCGAGCGCAGAAATGCTCGGCAAAATCAATCCAGTCGCAAAAGAGATCAAGCCCATGCCCACAAAGAAGGCGCTCTTACCCCATGAAACCATTCGGGTCGTATCGCCTTCGGGCGGCTGAGGGATGAAAGCCACCAAGGCGAACGCGATGACGGCGAAACCCATCCCGAGCATGACTACTTTACGCTGCCCCAGGCGCTTCACCAGCTGCCGAGCCATACCCTGAGCAACAATCATACACCCACCGTTAAAAAGGAATAGCCCTGCATTATCACGAGGGCTGTAAGCGAACAACGCGAAGGTCAAAAATACGACCGTATTTTCCATGCCGGTAAACGCGACCTGGTAGAGCAAGTTCGCCAGAGAAGTACGTCGGACGGCGGAAGACTCGACTTTAGCCAAATCAAAGATGGAAGGACGGACGGCATCGACGCCGGCTCGACGCTCGGGCGGCAATGTCTCAGGGAAGTACGCGAGCACCAAGATAAAGTTCAGGGAGGCCATGCAGGCCGAGACGAATGCCGGCAAAGAAAACGGATTAAGGGCCAGAGAAGTATCGGGAATACCTTGGGCGATCACCGACGGAGCCGTCAGCGCGCCGATAATGGGTCCGACCAAGAAGCCCATCCCGATAGCAATACCGACAACCGCCATCCCTTTAGTGCGATCTTTTTCCTCGGTGATGTCTGCGGCGGCGGCACTAGCGACGGCGATATTTCCAGCCATCATGCCGCAGATAAGTCGAGTGAACACCACCACCCAAAATTGGGCCGCAAAAATCCAGAGCATGTAGGATAGCGCACTCCCCGCGAGGGTGATGGTAAGGATACGACGACGACCCAAGCGGTCAGAAAGTGCACCCCAGATGGGAGAAAAGATAAACTGCAGGCCAGAATAGAGACTGCTGAGCAGGCCTCCAAATAGGACCGGGAGCAGGACCTTCTTCTGAAAAACGACGTCGCCGCCAATCCACTGGGCGACGGACATCAAGGTGCGGACGAGTGAGCCAGTGACGCCCTCTGCCTGGATGTAATAGTCGAGAAGATGCGGGAACAGCGGGATGATCACGCTGAAACCGATGATATCCATGAACACCGTCAGGAAGATGAGCCCGAGGATACGACGCTGGGGAATGACGACGGAGGCAGACATTCGCCCAAGATGGGGCGAATCCGCCTCTTCGCAAACAAAACAGCGGCTTGCGAAATCGGGGCTTCCTCGGATGATGACCCTATGCGCCTTTCCGTTCTAGTAGTCTTATCGTTAGCCAGCTTACTCCCGCAGTATGGCAGTGCCGCGATTGACCCGAAGCTACTCCTAGTCGAGCAGAAGCTCGGGGGCTTTGAAGACAAAGACTACGGACCAGCCGTCGAAAAGACTCTGGTTGAATTCGAGGGCCGCACCGGCATCAATTTACACCCATCGATACTCAAATCGTGCGGCCTCAAGCTGTCGTCAGAATCCGGCATCGGCCTCTCAACCCCTAAACCCTTGGTGCGCGCCGTAACCTCCGCCTTGATGCGCCGCGGTTTCACCCAGAAGGCCATCTACCTGTGCGACACCAAGCAAGATACCCTTCGCAAGGCTGGCTTCCTTCCAGCCACCTCGGAGGCCGACCAGTCTTTCGAAGGATTTCCCGTGCTCGCGTGGGCTGACCGAGTCGGCACTTGGGTCAAAGACCCGAGTTGGATCAAGGAGCCCCAATACCGCTTCGAAAATCAAGTGGTGCCTAAGCCGAGCACGCCAACGCAGACCTGGAGTAACGAACGAACCAGCATCCTTCCGAAGACCCTCATGGATGATGTCGACTTCTGGATTAACCTTCCCGTCCTGTCCGACAGTAAATCTCTTGGCGTCCATGGAGCCATTGCCTCTGCTTCGCTTGGGAATATTCTCAACGCCGAACGGTTTCTGGATAATCCCGCTAATGCGGCCAAGGCCGCCGTCGAAGTCTACGCGACACCTAAGCTCGCGAAGCGTAATGCGCTCACGATTCTCTCTCTAGAGCGTTACCAAGTGCTCGGCGGACCAAGCTTCGACGCAGGCTGGTGCCGCTCCGAGAAAACCATGCTGTGCAGTGCTAACCCCGTCATCATTGACTTCGTGGGCTTGCAGAAAATTAATTCCGGGCGGTCTGCCAGCGGCATTGAAACTATCCACCCCGAGCCGCCTATCTTTGCCACCGCTAACTCCAGCGAGATTCGACTGGGCACCTGCCGTCCCTCGGAGATTACACTGGTTCGATTGCCCGCCCCCTGATCAACGCGATGCGCGCAGGTTGGCTAGTCCAGCCCGGAAGGCAGCCAGCTGGAAACGCCGATAGACTGGAAGCCCCAGCCAGACATACCAGCGCGCGGGACGGATGTGGCAGGTCACGGCGAGAATTGCCCGGTCGTCCGATCGACTAATTTCTGCGAG
>Ga0136642_1000304_pt1 | contig 28101 bp, 22 predicted proteins | sample LowCatLa1302831Y_FD_115313 | JGI IMG/M metagenome (GOLD analysis project Ga0136642, IMG submission 115313) | Freshwater microbial communities from Lower Cathedral Lake, Yosemite National Park, California, USA - 13028-31Y | ecosystem: Environmental > Aquatic > Freshwater > Lake ... | reverse complement strand
GGCGCGAAAGACTGGAACGCGGACGCAGGTTGTGCTGACCTTGAGGCCAGGCAGGTCCATAATCTTCCGTCCTTCATTGAGCATCTTCATCTCTTCCTTGGTATAACCATCCTCGAGGAAGGAATCAACCTGGGGGATGACATTGAAGTTAATCGTGTGCGGGTAGACCTTGGCGGGAAGGCTTTCGCCTTTGGCCCACGCGCGGGCTTGGCCGTCCAACTCACGCATGGCTTCTGCCCCGGTGCCCGAGACGGCTTGGTAGGTGGAGGCGAAGAACTTCTTTAAGCCGAAGGCTAGATGGAGCGGGTAGAGCCCCATCAGGGCGATGGCAGTCGAGCAGTTGGGGTTCGCGATAATACCCTTATGATTGGCCAGGTGGTGGGCGTTGATTTCGGGCACCACGAGCGGTACCTCCGGCAGCATGCGGAAGGCGGAGCTGTTATCGATGACGATGCAGCCGCGTTTGACGGCTTCCGGGGCTAGGGCCAGGGAGATGGAGCCTCCGGCGCTGAAGATCGCGAAGTCAAGGCCCTCAAAGGCTTCGGGCTTGGCTTCCTGGACGATCCACTCCTTGCCGGCATAGCTGATCTTGGAGCCAGCCGAGCGGGCGGAAGCGAGGGGGCGGAGTTCGGCCACGGGGAAGTTCCGCTTAGCCATAAGTGCCAGCAGTTCTTGACCGACCGCGCCTGTCACGCCCACGATGCCGATACGATATGCCATGTTCTGATTTCGAGTTAGGTTTGAAGAAGGAGGTGACAGAACGCCTGAAAGGGCTGAGTCTGCCTTTAGCGGAAGATTGCATCGTTGTGTCGATTGACCAGCAAAAACTATGGCATTTCAGTGGGTCAGATTGCGAAACCTACGTCGTTAGCACTGCTCGGGCGGGACGAGGCTGCGTTCAGGATTCCCTGCAGACCCCCGTGGGGCTGCATCAGGTCGCTGAGAAGATCGGCGACGGTGCCCAGGCAGGCATGGTGTTCAAGGCCCGTCAGCCGACAGGTAGGCTCGCCGCCGAATGGCCGACGCCTGAAGACAATCTGATCACCTCGCGCATCCTCTGGCTCGAGGGATTAGAGGCAGGCCTTAACCAAGGGATCGATGCCGAAGGTCGCGTCGTCGACACACGTCGCCGCTTCGTCTATATCCACGGCACGAATCAGGCAGGTACGCTCGGAAGTCCAAATAGCCATGGTTGCGTGCTCCTTTCCGATGCGGACGTGATCCGGCTCTACGGTAAGGTGTCGGTGGGAATCTGCGTGCTGATCAGGGATTAGCGGGCTGCGTCTGGCTTCTCTTCTAGGTTCACCTTCACCGCAATCGGCCACCAAGTCTCCAGCATCTCCTTGACCACCGGGCCGGCGGTTTTTCCACCCCAAGTGTTGGTGTCGAGTTGTCCTTCAATTAAGACGCAGAAAGCAACGGCGGGATCTTTCGCGGGGGCATAGCCAATCATCCAAGCGAGGTGGGCTTTTTTGCCGTCTTTAAAATATTCGGCGGTCCCCGTTTTGGCTGCGTACGGTAGTCCGGGGATTTTTCCCGTCTTGCCGGTGCCTTCCTCGACACATCGTTCTAACCCCGATTTAAGCGCGGTGTACTGTGCGGTAGTGAGGCCAATGGGAGCGGCCCCGGGATGGGTGCCGCCGCGCAAGTCATGAATAATATAGGGAGTCGTCCGAGTTTCATTTCGTGCGACCGAAGCGGCAACGCAGGCCATGTGCAGGGGCGTCGTGAGGAGGTAGCCTTGCCCGATGGCTAAGTTGGCAGTGTCGCCCGGAGTCCACGCTCCACCGCCGATCTTTAATTTATAAGCAGGGTCGGGTACGACCAATCTCTTGTCGGCAGGATAAGGCAGGGCGGTCGCTTCCTTGTAGTTGTTTTCCGTATCCCCAGGCGTCTTGAGCAGCGGTGAGTCGAGGCCGAATCGACGAGCTTCGTCGTGAAGTTTATCGATGCCCGTGCGCAAGCCGACTTGGTAATTCCAAACGTTACAGGACACCGCCAGCATCTTTTCAAGGTCGACTTGCCCGTAGCCCGCAGGTTCATGCTCCGGGAAATCACGATTGCCGACCCGGAAGCTGGGGCCGCAGTCCAGAATATCGTCCCAATCGACAACTTTATTCCGCATGCCCGCGATGGCAGTGATGATTTTAAAAGTCGAGCCCGGGGCGTAGAGGCCTTGGATGGAGCGGTTGAGCCATCCCCCAGTATCATCTATCTCTTTGAAGTAGGCATTCGTTACGCGGTCGGCAAGGCGGTTGGGATCAAAGGTGGGTTGGCTGGCGAGCGCCAGAATCTCTCCAGTATGAACGTCCATCATGACCGCGGCGCCAGGCAGGACGGTGCCCTGCGGGTCCCGAATTTTGCTGAGAGCCCCTTCGGCGGCAGCTTGAATGCGCCAGTCCAAGGAAAGTGTGGCATGCGAGCCTTGCTGGGGGTCGCTTACTTTGAGGCGATTCTGGTTATAGCCGGCGGATGTCTTCGACCAGAGTTCCCAGCCGCTGTTGCCGCGTAGTAATGTGTCGAACGTTTCCTCAATGCCGGCCGCGCCTTTCTTGCCTGAGTACTGAAGTTTCTGTAACGAATCCATCTTGGTGTCAGCCAGATCTTCGACGTTGGGTGGAAGTTCGTCGGAGTCTTTTACGTAGCCGAGTACATGGGCGGCCAGAGTGCCATGAGGGTAGGTACGAATGATGTCGGATTCGAGACGGATGGGGCCATCGACCGGGAATTGTTCAATGAAGCGGGCAACCGCCTTCATGCCGTCTTGTGGTGAAAGTGCTTGTCCCGCGCCGGGGAAAGCGAGGTCAGTTACGAGGGTGTAGGGAAGCGGTCTGCGTTCACGTAAGTGTTTACGGAGGTCATCAATCGAGACGAAGCGTTCTCCCGGTGAGGTTACTGCCGGAACCTTAGTTCGGCTAGATTTCGCTGATTTATTAGTTTCATCGATCACGAACCAGATTTTATCTAACCACCGTTGAAGCACGTATTTGCGTGCGTTCTCCTGGAGTTCTTCGCGATTCAGGGTGGCGGCCTCACGGGCTTTCTCCGCCGCCAAGAGTTTTAAGTATTCGGCGCGGAATTCTTTTTGCAGGGCGGCAAGGTCCGCTTTGACGCTCCAGCGAGCGCGGTTGTCGACGAGGATTTCACCATTCCGGTCGTAGATGCGTCCGCGCGCGGGCGGCAAAATGACAATGCGGCGACTTTGTGATTCTGAGACGGCCTTTAATTTTCCTGATTCTACGAGCTGGCGGAAGCCGAGGCCGACGGAGACGTAGATGAACCCGATCGCAAAGAAGAAGAAGACGCCGTATAGTCTAAGGCGATCGATAGGCGTCGAGGGAAGGACCTTGCCGGGAAGTTCTTCTTTCATGGCGTGTCTGCTGCGGGCGGCACCCCGATGCGGTCCATGGCGTAATTCTGAACGAGTGAAATTGGGATGTAGAGAGCGGCGCCGATGAGTGCGGCGAGGGCAACTTGTAGAGCAAAATGGGTGAGGGCGCTATTGCTGCTAGGTGCTTCGGTGGTGCTGAGCGCTAGTGCGGTGGCCGCGGCCCACGCTATGCAGGCTAAGGTATTCGAGATGATGGCGCCGCGGAGAAGGCCGGGGGCGTTGCGGAGCAATGGTTTATTCGCTGTCAGGAAAATGCTGATCGCCACAAGGGTGAAGGCGAGAACCCCATCGGGAATCGGTCGCCGGGCTTCAAACAGGAAGCCAACGCAGGCGGCAAAGGGGATGGCTTGAATGGGCCGCAGGCGTCGGCAGGGGGCCACGATGCAGACTCCTGAGATGAACACCACGAAGCCGCCTCTCGCTAACACATCTGAGGCGAGATCGGCACCCAGTAGCCATGGGTAGGTCGCCAAGAGCATGATGAGCCAAGCCCAGCCCATGACTATTGGAACTGGTCTCCCTGCAGCAGTGCTTCGCCAGGGTTTTGATGAAGAGGGACGAGCACGGAGACTTCCTGAAGGTTGTAGAGTTCGCGGGATGGGTTGAGTCGCCCTTCTTTGAAGCTGGAACCTGGCTTGGTGGCTTTGGAATCTAGGTCGACCGTGCCGAGGACGAGGCGACTCGGAAAAACGCCGCCCATACCCGTCGTGAACGCTTTGGGGGACTGTAGTGTTCCCGTAGAGTAATCGTTAGGAATGACGCTGATGCGTGCTTGGGGCGTGCGCAGTGAATTGCCCGCGAGTCCGTTGATGAGCACGATGCTATTCTGGTCATCGCCTTCAAGGAAGGCGGTGCAACGGAAGCCCGGGCTGGTGACGAGATCGACTTCGCTGGTGGTGAGGTGGACGGCGGTCACTCGGCCGACGACGGAGTTGCCGAAGATCACCGGGGCGCCCGGCCGGATGCCGTCATTGCGGCCTTTCCGAATGACGATCCGATTCCACCACGACGAACTATCACGAGTAGCAACGCGAGCGACGACCGACATGTAATCCGCAGGTACGGTGTACCGGGTGATTTCGCGGAGACGGGTGTTTTCGCGTCTGACGTCATCCAGTGAGGCCAGTTTTAATTCCAAGGCAGCATTCACACGGGCAAGGTCGCGACCGGCGAGCGCCATTTCTTCACTACTCCGGCTTTTAAGTTCCCAGAAGCGGGCGAGATCCCTACTTTTGGAAACCAGATGTAGGCCGGGGGCTTGGAATTCCGTGAAGGCCTCGCGATTGAAGCGGCGCACGGTGCTTGGCATGAAAATCCAGACGGCCAAAAAGATCGTCAGGGCGACATACGAAGCACGAGCTCCTCGGCGATTCTGGTCCATGTGGCGGGTTAGCCCGCAGGGGCTTATTCGCGACCGCTCCAGCGGGAGGAGTTGGCCAAGATTTTACCAGTGCCATTAACCACGGCGCAGAGAGGGTCTTCGGCCACGAAGACCGGCAGACCGGTGGCTTCGGAGATTGCTCGGTCAATCTTGCGAATCAGCGAGCCGCCGCCGGCCAGCACGATGCCACGATCGACAAGGTCGGATGAGAGTTCGGGCGGAATGCGCTCCAATGAGCCTTTCACCGCTTCGATGATTTGGTTGATGTTGTCCGCCATGGCTTCGCGGACTTCCTGTGAGGTCAAGTGGAGTTGGCGGGGCAGGCCGGTGACGTTGTCCCGTCCTTTCACTTCGAAGGTAAGTTCCTGCTCAAGCGCGTAAGCCGAACCGATCTTAATTTTGATTTCTTCCGCGGTGCGCTCACCGATGATAAGATTGTACGAATTGCGGATGTACTTGATAATCGACATGTCGAACTCATCACCGCCGACGCGAATCGAACGGGCGTGGACGATGCCGCCCAGGGAGAGGACGGCGACTTCCGTGGTGCCACCGCCAATGTCAACGATCATTGACCCCGTCGGTTCTTCGACGGGTAGGCCAACGCCAATCGCCGAGGCGACAGGCTCAGGGATGGTGATGACGTCATCAGCGCCCGCACGATAAGCGGAATCCATGACAGCACGACGTTCGACGGCCGTGATGCCATAAGGCACGGCCACCACGACCGTAAGATTGGTGAAGAGCGATTTCCGTGCGACCTTGCCGATAAAGTAGCGGAGCATGTGCTCGCTGATTTCGAAGTCGGCGATGACACCGTCTTTCATCGGACGCAGTGCCTGAATATCGCCAGGGGTTCGGCCCAGCATCATGCGTGCTTCATTGCCGACAGCGATGGGCTTGCGAGTGCTGGTGCGAATCGCCACGACGCTAGGCTCGCGGAGGACGACGCCACGATCTTTCAGAAAGACCAGAGTGTTGGCCGTGCCAAGGTCGATGCCGATGGCTTGGGTGAATAGCCCGGGGAAGCGCTTGAACATCAGGGTCGTGTGGTTTCCTTTATGAACATCTTATTCACAGCATAGTCAAAAGGAAAGTGAGTAGCCTGCACTGAGTGGTTCAGTTATAAGATTCAATCTGACAGAGAGATAGGCAAGATGACCGAAGGAATCATCTCCGGAATGAGAGTAACTTTCTCCTTGGGATGGTTATTGCCCAGCTGGGCGCTTCCTGGGGGCGGCTGATAATGTCGTTATTGCTACAGTTTAAGACGTCCGGCTGCGATGTCATCCCGTTAAATCATTCTCTGGATTCATGGAACTTGCGGATGGTTCAGGGGGTCGTAATCAAGACAGACCCCTAACCCATGACACCCCAACTGAATCGTCGTAGTTTTCTTCGTAACACTGGCATGGCCGCCGCGGCGTTTGCCGTGTCGCGCCCTTGGCTCAACTCGGCGGCCCGCACGGTATCGCCTAATGAGAAACTCAATGTCGCCGCCATCGGTTTCGGTGGCGTCGGAGGCAGCAATGTCCGTAACTGTGCCGACGAGAACATCGTCGCCCTGTGCGATTTAGATCTGAAGCGCTGCGCCGGCACGATTAAGTCGCAGCCTAAGGCGGCACTCTTTACGGATTTCCGCAAGATGCTCGACGAGCAGAAGGACATCGATGCCGTCATCATCGCAACGCCTGATCATTCCCATGCGTACATTGCGATGGAGTGTATGCGCCGGGGCAAGGCCGTCTATGTCCAGAAGCCGATCGCCCACTCCGTCTTTGAAGCCCGCACACTCACCGAAGGTGCACGTAAATATAAGGTCGTCTCGCAGATGGGCAATCAAGGCCACTCTGGTGAAGGCATCCGCCAGACCACCGAATGGATTGCCGCAGGTTTGATCGGTAAGGTGCGTGAAGTTCACGCCTGGACCAACCGTCCGATCTGGCCGCAGAGCCTCGAGATGGATCGTCCGAAGGATGTCCAGTCCGCGCCTGAAGGCATGGATTGGAACGCTTGGTGCGGTCCGGCACCGCTTCGTCCGTTTCATGCTGCTTACCATCCTGGTAAGTGGCGAGCCTGGTGTGATTTCGGTACGGGCTCCCTGGGCGACATGGGTTGCCACATCATCGACCCTGTCTTTATGGCCCTCCGCCTCCGTTACCCGGAGAGCGTGGAAGGCAATGTGTCTTCCGTGTATGAGAGCTTTGGTAAGAAGACCGAAGGTAAGAACGAGTGCTTCCCGCGATCATCCATTGTCCGCTATAAGTTCCCCGCTCGCGAAGATATGCCGCCCGTGACCATGACCTGGTGGGATGGCGGCCTGATGCCTCAGCGCCCTGAGGAGCTCGAAGAAGATATGCCGTTTGGCGATTCGGATGGCGGCGTCCTCTTCATCGGCGACAAGGGTAAGATTGTTTGCGGCTGTTACGGCAGCAAGCCACGCATCCTGAACGCAGATCTTCGCGAAGTAGCGAAGAAGCTGGAGAAGACGATCCCGCGCATTGCTGGCGGACACGAAAAGGATTGGATTCGCGCCTGTAAGGGCGGTATCGCTGCCTCCTCGAACTTCGACTATTCTGGTCCGCTTTCCGAGATGGTGCTCATGGGTAATCTCGCTTCCCGTTTCCCCGACCACAAATTGCTCTGGAACGGTGAGAAGATGGAAGTCACGAATCACAAGGCCGCGAACGCCTACGTTCGTCGCGAGTATCGCGCCGGCTTCGAACTCGGCGTTTAAGTCTCGCGGGTTCTCTCCATGCCTCGGGGCGTTTTTACGCCGCGAGGCATGTTTATTTCTGCACGGCAATGAGCACCGCCAGAATGATGCCGCCGAGGGCGATACGATACCAAGCGAAGGGTCCCATGCCACGGCGGGAGACGAAGCCCACCATCCATTTGACGGCAATGAAGGCCGTAATGGCAGCGACGAGGAGGCCCAGTCCCGCGGGGCCGGCAGGGTAGACCTGCGTCAAGGCGGGTCCGAGTGACCACATCTTGTAGATTGAAGCACCCGTGAGCGTGAGCAGGCCCACAAGGAAGGAAAATTCCGTAGCAGCGGCGTTTGAAAGCCCGGCGAATCGACCACCGAGGATGGTCGATAGCGAACGACTGGTGCCCGGAATGAGGGCGCAGCACTGGCAGAGTCCGATGATGAGGGCTTGGCGTGGGTTGATTTCGGCAACCTCCCTTTCGCTGAATTTAATCTTTGGGAGCAACTGTTCGGTGCCAAGGATGACGACGCCTCCGACCATGAGCGCACCCGCGACGACTTCCACTGAGAACAGGTATGCACCGATGGCTTCTTTAAAGAAGAGGCCAAGGAGGGCCGAGGGAAAAAAGGCGATTAGGAGGCACAACGTAAGTCGCATGGCCGGGCGATCCGCGCGCAGAAGTCCACCAATCACGCTACGCACTCGACCGAAGAAGACGACGAGTACAGCGGCAATGGCCCCTACTTGGATAATAACAATATAGTCATCGGCGACCCGTTCCTGGGTGACGGGCCGGCCTTTGCGGTCAGTGACGCCGCTGACGATGACCTTGGAGTCGTCAGGCACGTTCATCACACGATCGCTGATGATCATGTGCCCGGTCGAACTCACCGGAAGGAATTCGGTGATGCCTTCGACAGTGCCGGTGATGAGCGCTCGGCGATAGGTGAATACCGCTCGTGTTTGTTCGGGTGTTTCATTCTCCGCGGCGGCCAGCCCAATGTAAACGGACAGGAAGAGCAGGACACAGGCTAGTCGGTGCATGGCTCAGGATTGCCCGAAGGAACGAGACTCGGCAAGCCTACGACTTGCCCTTGTCGCTTGCCCTTGGGTTGGCTTCTCTCTTTATGTGGGTATTCCTATGTCGGCCTCTAGCCTTATTCCGACCACCGACCCGCGATTCGCGGTTCCCGATGCGCATGGTCGCTTCGGACAGTTTGGCGGAATGTATGTCCCAGAGACTTTGATGACTCCGCTGTTGGATCTCACCAAGGCCTACGCGCAAGCCCGCCGTGATCCTGGCTTCCAAAAGGATTTCACCGACATGTTGCGCGATTACGCCGGTCGTCCGACGGGTCTCTATTTCGCGGAATCGCTCACGAAGCACGTCGGTGGAGCCAAAATCTATCTTAAACGCGAGGATATGCTCCATACGGGTGCCCATAAGATCAATAATGTGATCGGCCAAGCCTTGCTGGCTCGCCGGATGGGCAAGAAGCGCATCATCGCCGAGACCGGCGCTGGACAGCATGGCACCGCTACCGCCGCCGTGTGTGCACGATTCGGCCTGCAATGCGTGATTTACATGGGTGCGGCAGATATGGAGCGCCAAGCTTTGAACGTCTACCGGATGCGATTGATGGGCGCCGAAGTGCGCGGGGTCGAGGCAGGCCAGCGCACGCTTAAAGAGGCCGTTAACGAGGCCATGCGTGACTGGGTGACGAATGTCCGCGAAACCCACTATATTCTAGGGACCGCTTACGGTTCGCATCCTTATCCGATGATGGTGCGCGATTTTCACCGCATCATCTCGATTGAATCAAAGCAGCAAGTTTTGCGCGCCGAAGGGCGCCTGCCCGATAGCGTCGTCGCCTGCGTCGGTGGCGGATCCAATGCCATCGGGGCATTTTTCGAATACCTTGATGAGCCGAGCGTGAAGTTGATAGGCGTAGAAGCTGGCGGTCGCGGCATCTCCAAGGGTGAGCACGCAGCCCGATTCGCGGGTGGCCGTCTCGGCGTTCTTCAGGGTTGCATGACCAATATCTTGATGGATGGGGAAGGGCAAATCGAAGGAACCCACTCCGTTTCCGCCGGACTCGATTACGCCGCGGTGGGCCCGGAGCACGCGTATTATCGCGAACGTAGTCGTATCGACTTCGCCTACGCCACCGACACGGAATGCCTCGAAGCCTTCCAGTTACTCTCGCGCACGGAAGGCATCATCCCGGCGCTTGAGTCCAGCCACGCCGTCGCCCACGGTTGCAAGGTCGCAGCGAAGGCAGGCAAGGATGAGGTCGTCATGATCAATCTCTCCGGTCGGGGCGACAAGGACGTGTGGAGTGCCGCCCGTGCCATGGGTACGGAGATTAAACTGTGAACATGGCCGCCTCCTCGATGACGGGGTTCGGTCGTGCAGAGCTCAATTTGCCCGGCGTCCGCCTTGCCGTCGAGATCGCCGCAGTTAACCAGAAAAACCTTCAGGTTTCAGTATATGGGCCGGAGGCCTGGCCAGCATTAGAATCCGCTGCTTCTGGCTGGATTCGGGCACGTCTCCAGCGGGGTAAGGTGACGGCCCGCGTTACGCAGGCAGCAGCTTCAGTCTCCTCTCGACAGTGGGACGCCGATGCGGTGGAGGCATCATTGGATGAGCTCGCGAAGGTTGCCCAACGCGTTGGGATCAAATTTTCTCCTGATACCGAACTGGTTCATCGGCTTGCCGAATCGAGCCGTCGATCCTCCGTATCCTTGCCGGAGATGGTTGAGGTGGAATCCCAGATTAAATCTGCCTTTGAATTGGCACTTACGGCACTTGTGAGCATGCGCGCTCAGGAAGGTTCCGCCTTGGCGAACGATCTTCGCCAGCGGCTTGCCCATATGGGGCGGATGGTAGAAGGTATGATCATCGCAGAGCAGGGGTCTGCAGCTCGTCATCGCGAGGCCATGCTCAAGCGTTTGAAAGAAGCGGGGCTTAGCCTCGATGTCGGGGATGAGCGGGTGCTGAAGGAGTTAGCTTTGTTTGCCGATCGTTCGGATATCACTGAAGAGGTGGTTCGTCTGAAAAGTCACTTTTCTCAGTTCGGCGACGAATTAAACCAGCCCAATTGTGGTAGGAAGCTGGATTTTTTGGTCCAGGAACTCCTGCGCGAGGTTAACACGATCGGCAGTAAAGCTGCGGAAATCGCCACGACTAAGCTAGTTTTGGAGGCGAAAACCGAGATTGAGCGCATCCGGGAGCAGGTCCAGAACCTCGAGTAAGGTTTTTGGGGTGCGGTGTTGCCACGACCGCTTTCCCATGCCTTTGTCTATCAACACTTACGCAACGTCCATGTCCAACAACCTCACAAAGCGCGACATCGTCCTCAAGATTTTCACGGACAAGGGCTACCCGCAGAAGCATATCCGCGATTCAGTCCAGATGACCCTTGATGCTATTAGCGAGGCACTGTTATCGGGCCGTGACGTCGAGCTCCGTAATTTCGGTGTCTTTCAGGTTCAGGTGCGCAAAAGCCGCATTGGCCGTAATCCGAATCGTCCTGAAACCGATGTCGTGATCCCCAAGCGTGCCGTGATTAAATTCAAGGCCGGCAAGGAGCTTAAGGCGAAGTTGAAGTCTTACGACGTCGAGAAGCCCGCTCAGTAATTCGCTTCGCGATGTCTGATATTAGAACGCTCCCCGGTTTCCGGGAGTTTTATCCTGAGGACCGTGCGGTCCTTGGACATGTCATGGATGTGTGGAGGCGGGCCTGTCGTCGTTATGGCTTCCGTGAATGGGAGTCGCCCGTACTCGAGCCCCTGGAGCTTTTCACGGAGAAGTCGGGCGAGGAGATCGTCCGGCAGCTTTTCAATTTTGAAGATAAGGGCGGCCGTAAGGTCAGCCTGCGTCCCGAGATGACCCCGTCCCTCGCACGCATGGTCGGGGCTAAGGCTAATGGGATGCCAAAGCCGATTCGATGGTTCGCCATCGGTGAAAATTACCGCTACGAGAAGCCGCAGAAGGGACGCCTCCGTGCATTTTACCAATTGAACGCCGACTTGCTCGGTGAAGCCGGTCCGGCCGCAGATGCTGAGATTATCGCCCTCTGTGCCGATTGCCTTACAGGCTTTGGGCTCACTCAAGCTGATTTCCGAATTCGCATTTCTGACCGCACGCTCTGGTTCCGCTATCTTGGCAGTCTGGGTATTGCGGAAGCACAGGCGACCGCAGTACTCGGTGTCGTCGATAAACTCGAACGTGGCGCCCCCAAAGATCTCCTTGAGGCCATGACGGCCGCCTTGGTCGGTACGGCGGTTGATCCTGTTCAGGCGCTCGAGTCTGCCCGCTCTTTTGCGAATACGAAATCCCTAGCAGACTTGGAGAAACTTGCAGCAGGCGACGAAGCCATGACGCTGCGACTCACCGAATGGAAGCAATTGCTCGGTACGCTCCAGGCGATGGGTTTCGCCGAATGCGTGGCCATCGACCTCACCATTGTGCGCGGTCTCGCCTACTACACGGGCTTCGTATTCGAGGCGTTTGAGACGGGTGGCGAAGCTCGCGCCCTGGCTGGTGGCGGCCGCTATGATGCTTTGGTGAAGAAACTCGGTGGCCCAGATCTCCCCGCCGTCGGCTTCGGGATGGGGGACGTCACCCTCCGTGATTTGCTGGATTCGAAGAAATTGATTCCAGCCTATGTGGATGGTCCGGATTTCTACGTGATGATTCTCGGGGATGACGCCCGGAATGCCGCCTTGGAAGACTTGGCTAATCTGCGCCGCGCCGGCTTCCGCGTGGAATATAATCTCAAGGACGGTAAGTTTCCAAAACTCATCCAGGCGGCGGAAGTCGCGGGTGCGAAATACGCCCTGATCTATGGAGGTACGGAGGTGGCCAAGGGTGTCGCCAAGGTGCGCAGCCTGCAGGATCGTGGCGAGGCCGAAGTGCCCCGGACGGACTTGGTGCCGGCCTTGCGGGCGGTGCTGGAGGAGGGGATGCGGGCCATTCAGCCCTGATCGACGATGAGCGAGCAGACGCGCCAGTACGGGGATATGGCGAAGACCGCCTCCTGGACGATGGTTTCGCGCGTGCTCGGGCTGGTGCGTGATCAGCTCACGGCGGCCGTGTTCGGCGCTGGTGCGGTGGGTGCGGCTTTTCTCTTTGCCTTTCAAATCCCTAATCTCTTCCGACGTTTACTGGGTGAAGGCGCGCTCACGGTCGCGATTGTGCCAGTGCTAGCCGATAAGACGGCAAGGGAAGGGAAGGCCTCCGCGTTTGCTTTCCTTAATTATGTTATCCGACGGGTGCTCCCTTGGATGATGGGGATAACCTTACTCGGTATGGGGATCGCCATTGCGTGGTCTTGTCTCGCGATGGATTATTCTAAGGCGAGTCGGGCAGCGGAACTGACGGCCTATTGCATGCCGTACATGCCGTTAATCTGCCTGGCGGCGCTTTTTACCTCCGCCGTTAATCTGAGCGGTCGGTTCGGTTTGGCGGAGTTCGCCTCGGCGATGCTCAACCTGTCCATGATTATCGCCCTGGGGTTCTTGGGGGATAACTTAGCCTCAAGTGATATGGGCAAGGCGCGCTGGCTTTGCGCTGGGGCGATTGTCGGGGGTGGTTTACAGTTATTGATTCCGCTTTGGGGGCTGCGCCAAGAAGGGTGGCGCCCCCGTCCTGTTGTTGCTGATGATGTGGCCTGGCGGGTTTTATTAGCTGCTTTTATCCCGGCGGCTTTAGGCGCAGGGATTCAACAGATAAACTTCCTCGTCTCACGTTTTCTGGCTTTCGGGGTCTCGGATGAGTCCCTGACTTATTACTATATCGCCAATCGCATTGTTGAACTTCCCATCGGATTGTTTTCGGCTTCGATTGCGACGGTGATGTTCCCGGCGATGGCGACCGCTTTCGCCGCCCGAGACGATGCCGCACTCTCCCGTAACTATGCCCGCGGTATGCGGCTCATTATCGCAGTGAATATCGCCGCTGCCGTGGGGCTCGTCGTTCTCTCTGGTCCCATTGTTGAATTACTTTTTAAATTCGGGAAATTCAGTGCGGCAGACTGTGCAAGTACTCGCGTTATTTTGGTGCTATTTGCATTTGTCATGCCGTTTTACGCCATGATTTCGATGGTGACGCGTGCGCTCAATGTCGCGGGTAATACCAAGGCCACTTTCTGGGCGGCCGTCCACGCTTTCGCGGTCAATCTTGGAGCCTCACTCATTGCCGTTTGGATGGGCTGGGGCATCCTGGGTCTCGCGATAGCGAACGGCATTTCAACTTTCTGGCAGTATCTGGTGCTTCGCCGCATGCTGCAACGCAGTGCACCTGCTTTCTTGGGGGAAAGCCTGCTTGTCCCGACGTTGAAGGTGTTGGTCGGTTCAGCGGTGCTTGGGATTGTGGCGTATTGGAGTTTCACGCTTCTCGATGGCTGCATGAAGTCTTTGCTTCATCTGAAACTTAGCCTGTTCGTGGCTATGCTGGTGGCGGCATCGGTTTCCGCCTTGCTCTATGCGTGGATTCTCTGCGTCTGGGGTTATCCGGAGAAAGATTTAGTCCTTTCTTATCGGGATAAAGTGCTACGACTATTGCGACTCTGGCGCGGCCGCGGGGTTGAATAAGCAAATGATCCTCCAGGGTTCTGACCGACCTGATTTAATCCGCGACGAGACGCTGTCGGATTTGCTCGAAACCACCGTACGTCGGCAACCCGATGCCCCGGCCATCTTGGATGGTTTGACACGAATTTCTTATGGCGAACTTTGGTTTCGTGCCAGTTCGGTGGCAAATGCTTTGGCGTCGCGCGGCTGTGGTCCTGGTGAATGTGTGGGGCTTTGGTTACCGCGAGGCCATGCTTTGATTCTCGGTCAGGTCGGCATCGCGCTGTCGGGTGCGGCTTGGTTACCGTTTGATGCCGCCGTTCCGCTTGATCGCCTCGTGACCTGTATGAGTGATGCTCGCGGTCGTTACGTCGTAACCGACCAAGTGGGGGCGGAAGTTCTCCGTGCCCGTGGCGTGGAGCCACTGATTTTAGCTGAACTTGAGCGCGAGATCGTCGAAGTCGAACTAAGACGCGCAGCCCCTGGGGATATTGCGTATGCAATCTACACTTCGGGTTCCACGGGTGAGCCGAAGGGGATCGCCATCACTCAGCGAAATGTCTGCCACTTCATTCGGAGTGAGAATGAAGTCCTCGGTGTCACGTCGGTCGACCTTGTTTATCAGGGTTTTTCCGTCGCGTTCGATATGTCTCTCGAGGAAATCTGGATTTCCTTTTTCGCTGGGGCAAGCCTCTGGGTGGCTCCCGTCGAAACCGTCGCCGACCCCGATGCGATTCAGGCTGCACTCGCTGAGCAGGAAATCACCGTCTTGCATGCTGTGCCGACCTTGGTGGCTTTGGTTGCGGTATTTCCAGAAAGCCTCCGTTTGCTGAACTTGGGCGGCGAAGCTTGTCCCGACTCGTTGGCCGCACGGCTGACGGGCCACTGGTATCAGGTCCTGAATACCTACGGGCCAACGGAAACGACGGTGACGGCTACCATCGCCCGGCTCCAGCCCGGCAAGGCCGTTAATATCGGCATGCCGCTCCCGAATTATGGTATCGGCGTTTGCTCCCCCGAACGCCAGCTTCTGCCCGCCGGCGAAACTGGCGAACTGGTCGTCTTCGGTCCCGGCGTTTCAAGTGGATATCTTGGCCGTCCGGAGCTCACCGCCGCCCGGTTTGTAATGATTGAGGGTCGCTCAGCCTATCTCACCGGCGATCTGGGCAACATCGGCTTCGATGGCGAAATTCGCTGTCTGGGTCGGGTGGATAATCAAATTAAGTTAAGAGGTTTTCGTATCGAGCTCGACGAGATTACGGCCGCCTTGAGTGATCAGCCTGGAGTGGGTACCGCCGCTGCGGTGGTGCGTCCGTTGGCAGGGGCGGATGAGATTGTCGCCTTTGTGGTGTTGGCTTCCGGAGTCGCGGATGCAGAGCCGTTACGGGCCGCGTTGATGGCGCGACTGCCAGCCTACATGGTGCCCGCGAGTTTCATCTTTATCGATGAGATGCCGCGCTTGAGTTCCGGTAAGACGGATCTTGGGGCATTACGCCGACGTGAATTGGCTGTGGCTACCGCTCAGTCTGATGACTTGCCCCCGCCGCAGGATGAGCACGAGGCTGCCCTCCGTAATATTTTGAACGAGCTTCTCCCGGGAAGACGCCTTACGCCATCGGCTGATTTCTTTACCGATCTCGGTGGACATTCTTTGCTGGCTGCCCGCCTGGTGACGAGGCTTCGTCGCGATTCACGTTATGCATCCGTCGGTGTGCAGCATATCTACCGTGGACGTTCGATGCAGGCAATCGCCATGGTCATGCGTGAACTCGCGGCGGATGGACGGGCGGCGGAAGCTGCCCCGTTTCATGAATCGGCGTCACTGTGGCGTCGGTTTAGTTGCGGCGTGGCCCAGGCAGTTTGCCTGCCGTTCCTCGTGCTGCTCCAGATGCTGCAATGGCTATCGCCGTTCTTCGCCTACCACGGGCTGACAGGTGATCCCGGTGATAGTACGATTTTTGCAATTACCGTAGCTCTAGCTACCTATCTAGCGGCCTTGGCACTTTCCTTCCCGCTCGGCGTTTATTTGCGCTTGTTACTGGTAGGGCGCTTACGACCGGGGAATTATCCACTCTGGGGACTGACGTATTTCCGTTGGTGGCTAGGTGTACGTCTCGCTGAAATCCCCGCGGTACATCTTATTTCCGGCACCCCTTTGAAATCTTTTTATCTCCGAATGCAGGGAGCCAAGATCGGACGTAAATGCACGATTAATTCTGTGACCGTCGCGGTCCCCGAATTACTCTCCGTGGGTGATGGGGTCTGCCTAGGTACTTTCGTAAATATTGAAAACGCCCGAGTCGAGGGCGGACGCCTGATTATCGGACGGGTGGTGCTGGGAAGTGGTGCGTCGGTGGATTCTTATTCGGTGTTGGAGAACGACACTCAAATCGGACCCGGCGGTAAGCTCTGCGGCCAATCAGCCTTGGGCGAAGGTGGCTCGATTCCGGCCAATGAAATCTGGGCGGGCGCTCCGGCGCGTCAGACGGGTGTGGCCCCCCGTCTGACCCCTCCAGAGCGCTTACGACTTTGGGCGACTTGCCTGCGGACGCTTGGTTTCATTGTGGGTGCGGCAGTCGTCGCGGTCCTCTTTTATATCCCTGTTTTTCCGAGCTTCGTCGTCGTTGATAATTTGGATTCCGCTTGGGAGCTTTCGGAAAGCCTCGAGCAGTGGTGGAAGGTGTTCCCCGTCTTCTTCCTCTTGGCGATTCCGGCGTCCGCCATCCTGTTGCTCATCACCGTCGGGCTCGCTGGCTTGCTGCGCCGCTGTATGCCGCGTCAACAGGCTGGGCGCTTTTCCATCGAGGGACGTGAGTATTTCTGGAAGTGGCAGCTTTCCGCCGTCCTCGATGCATCACTTCAGGTGCTTCATGGCCTGTATGCCTCGATCTATGTCGCCTCATGGCTGCGTCTGATGGGCACGAAAGTCGGGCGTGATGCGGAAGTATCGACGGCCGAAGGCATTATCCCGGAGCTGTTAGAGTTGGGCGATGAATCGTTTATTGCGGATGGGGCGATGCTGGGAGATGAGGGGCAGCAGGATGGTTGGATGACTTTAAGCCAGACGCGAATTGGCAGCCGGTCTTTTGTGGGGAATGGAGCTTATGTGCCGGATGGGGCGAATTTCCCTGACGACGTTCTCCTGGGGGTCCAATCCAGCGCGCCGACCAATGAGCAGATGCAGCCAGGACAGACTTGGATGGGCTCGCCCCCGATGTTACTGCCAGCCCGTGAGGTAATCGCCGAACAAGACCCCGCACTCACATTTCGACCATCGCCGGCACGGCGAGTGGCGCGGGCCATCATTGAAGGACTCCGCATTGTGGTGCCGTTGGCGTTCGTGATTGCCGCCGGTTATGTCACGGTTTTTGAGACCATGCCTTACGTGGAAGAGGAGGATTGGGGCGGTTTCTGTCTCGCATTGATGATCGCTGGTATGCTCTACGGTCTTGTTTCGTTCGCCTTTGTGCTGATGGCGAAGTGGCTGCTCATCGGCAGGTATCGACCAAGGCTAGCCCCGATGTGGACGATGTTTGTCTGGGTCAGTGAGGCCGTGACCACTTTGCATGAATCATTAGCGGTCCCCGCACTGCTTAACCTGCTTCGCGGTACCCCCATGTTGCCTTGGGCTTTTCGACTACTCGGGGCGAAGGTTGGCCGAGGGGTTTGGATGAATTCGACGGACCTAACGGAATTCGACTGTGTCAGTATTGGCGATGAAGCTGAACTGAATGACCACAGCGGACCGCAGACCCATTTGTTTGAAGATCGCGTCATGCGGATTGGCTTAGTGCGCATTGGGGCGCGCTGTACGATTGGCACCCGGACCACGGTGCTGTATGATGCCTCGGTTGGCGATGGCGCCCATCTCGGACCGCTGACCCTCGTCGCCAAGGGTGAGCATATTCCTGGAAATACTCGCTGGGAGGGCACGCCGTCCGCTCCCGCCCCGCGATGATGATCTCGCTCATGACTTTCGAGCAGGTCTATTCGGCGAGCTCAGTCGAGTTGCCGGGTTGCTGGCTCATGCATGTTCCGGGTGTTGGCCGAGGGCCTACCGCCCAGAAGCGTTTACGCGAGGTCGTCCTAGCGATAGCGAAGCGTCATCATGGCGGTGATATTGTCTTGGCCGAAACAACTACGGGGCCGCGTTTACTTGGAGCGGATTGGGACATCTCCTTTACCTATGATGGTGATGATGGTTGGATTGCGTGGTCTCGCAACGGTCGGATTGGTGTCGACGCGGAAAAGATTCGCCTAATTCCCGAAGCGAAAGAAATAGCTGAAGAGTTTTTCGCTGGGCAGAGGGACGGATACCTGGATGCTGATTTGGAGACAGCATTTATCCGACGTTGGACGGCGCTGGAGGCTTCCCACAAAGCCCTCGGGACTGGTCTGGGTGCATGTCCGTCAACGATACCATTGAAGGTATCACATTGCCTCCATGGCGATGTGATGGTCGCCGTGGCGCAGTAGGGCGGGCGGTTAGACTTTAGGCAGACGTGCCCGGCGGAGTTCTTCGGAGCGGTAACGTCGGACCAATGATCGTAGGATGGCTAGCGTTTCAGCGTCAGCGATGCCCGTGACCTTGGACGGGCGAAAATGTCGCTGGAAAGCTTCAATGCCGAGTTTTAAACCAGGTTCGCCAGGTTCAAGGTGGTAGCCGTAAACTTCGAGAAGTTGTCGGAGTTCTGCGGGCGTGGCTGATTTATTTTTGGATAAGTTAGCTTTGACCTCCTCAGGTAGCGGCCACGCACCAATCCCGAGTGAGGCGAGCTTCGCCCATGGGAAAAGGGAACCAGGATCAATCTTGCGACCGACCGCGATGTCGGAATGACCCAGCACATTGTTGGGCCTGATGTCGTTGCTGCGAATGATATCCGTGCACAGCGTAAACACCACCTCGGCTTGGGCGGCGGAATAGGGGTGAACATTACCGTCGAGATTGACGATCTCGATGCCAACAGAACGCTGGTTGAGGGCGTTAAGCTCGGACCAGCCGCTTTTACCGGCGTGAAAAGCTGCCATCGTTTCGGGGACCATCCGGATGACGCGTGGGGTCGGCTCATCCGTAATCACATAGTGGATTCCGACTTTATGGGCGGGGTCCTTGCCTTGTAGGATATCAAGGGATGAGGGTAGGGTGCCCGCGGTGTAGTGCAGGATGAGGTGGGTAATCTTTTCTTTGCGCGGTTCAGCACCCAGGGAGCTGGGGCCTTGTTCGATTTGTAATCCCGTGAACTTAGCAATCGGTGGCGGTATAAAGGCCGTTTTACTTGATTTCGTAGGGGTTGCGCAGCCAGCGAGTAAATGGGTCAAAATCAATAAAACGCACATACGCACGTAATATGACCATAAGGGGTTGTTCATCTCTGTAGGGTAGATTGCTTAGTTTAATTCATGATTTATCCCAAGATAATACGATTAACATCGATTTACCCCTTATTTATTGGATAACAACTAACTAGACATAATGTATATTGTGCGAAATATACCTAGGGTGTATCAGGTCGAGAAACTAGGTTATTGATTGCTCGATTGGATACGCTCATAAAATAGAGTCTTACCCCCAAGACACCGATTACTTTATGAAAGTCGCCCGACACATCATTGAAGCCCGCCGTGAGGCTATTGCTAAATTACTCTCTAAAGTTGGCTACGTCCCCGTCCTGGAAATCTGTAAACAGTTCAACGTCTCGGAGGCCACGGCACGTCGTGATTTGACGGAACTGGAGAATCAGCGCCGCATCACGCGTACCCACGGAGGAGCTCTCTCTGACTTTAATCGCAACTTCCCGCCGCTCGATGATCGCAAAATCGAAGACGCTGAAGCCAAGCGCCGCATCGGCAACATGGCCGCCTCCCGCGTTAAGGCTGGCATGACCGTTTACCTGGATTCGGGCTCCACGATTTTCTTCGCCGCTGAAGCGATTGCCTCTGCCGGAGTCCCGGATTTACAGATTGTCACGACCTGTCTGCCGACGGCGCAGCTGATTTCCTGTCTCCCTGGGGTTGAAGTATATATTCCCGGTGGGCTGTTTCTGACGCGCCACGCAATGGTCGCCGGCGACCGTACGCTGGAGGAAGTTGCCCGCTGGAATTTTGACGTCGCCCTGCTCGGGGCTGAAGGCATCGATGAGAACGGTTTGTGGAATTCGCAGCGCGACATCTCTCATCAGCAACGCGAAGTGATTCGTCGTTCGGATGAAGTCTTGATCTGCATGAATAAGGTCAAGCTTGGTCGCGGTGGTCCTTGTGCCGTTACGCGTGATGTCAGCGCACTCTTTTTGGTCACCGATGCGGATGCGGCCGCGGTGCAGAAAGCCAAGGTAAAGCTGCCCCCGGAACGCGTTTTTACGGCTCTCTGAGCGTTGTTCTGTTTTCCTGTGAAGAACCGAACCGTCTCTCTTTGCGGAGAATTCTGACCATGTCCGTCGAAGCCATCCAAAGCCTGCTGGAACTTTCTCATCAATTAGGTGGGGACCGTTTACGCATGGCCATCTTGGGGGAAGGCAACACGTCCGTCCGACTCGATGCCGACACGTTTGTGGTCAAAGCTTCGGGGTCGAATCTTGCGAGCCTGCGTCCGGGTGACGTGACTACCTGCCGTTTCGATCGCTTATTGCCTTTGATTGAATCCACGAGCGCGACGGATGACGAAGTGGATGCCGCATTGTTTGCTGCTCGGGTCGACGGACAGGCCAAGAAGCCCTCGATTGAGGCTTTGTTTCACGCCTATTTACTTACGCTACCTGGGGTGGCTTGCGTCGGGCACGTCCATGCCATCGCCGTTAATCAGATTCTTTGTTCCCCGCGGGCCCGTGAGTTTGCCGAACGGCGAGCTTGTCCTGATGAGATTGTGATGTGCGGTATTGAGTCCGTTTTTGTACCTTATGCCGATCCTGGGCTGGGTCTGTCTCAAGGCATCCGCCAGGAAGTCTTGGCTTTTGTGAAGCGTACGGGTCGTGACCCAAAAGTTATCCTCCTTCAGAACCACGGCATCATTGCGGTGGGTCCATCCCCGAAGGCTGTGCTCGGCTCTCTCTTGATGGCCGAAAAAGCCGCGGAGATTTTCATCGGCGCCGCCACCTTGGGTGGCCCGGTGTTTCTGACCGCGGCCCAGTGCGAGCGTATCGCTGGCCGCCCTGATGAGCATTACCGGCAAAAAATGCTTGGATTATAACCCGCTCGCCCTCCCCTCTCTGATTATATGTCCCATTATCTCGCCATCGACCTCGGAGCTGAATCCGGACGCGTCATTCTCGGCACTCTGAAGTCAGGTAAGTTCAGTATGAAGGAAGTGCATCGCTTCTCCAATGGTGCCATCACGGCCAATGGTACGCTACGCTGGGATATCATCCGCATCTTTCGTGAAATCCGGATTGGCCTAGCGAAGGGTGCCAAGCTTGGGCCGATCAAGTCCGTGGCCTGTGATTCATGGGGCGTCGACTACGTACTCCTAAAGGGAGACGGCCCGTTGCTGTCCTTGCCGTTCACCTATCGCGACGAACGCAGTTTCAAGTCCTACGAACTGGCTATGCGTCGTTTCTCTCAAAAAGAGATTTTCGAGGGGACAGGTATTGCCTCGATTTCCATCAACACGCTCTACCAGCTTTTCGATGACGCCCTGAATCGTCCGGAAATGTTGAAATTCGCCGATAAATTTCTCCTCATCGGTGACTACATTACTTGGTTGCTCACGGGGAAAGCCCGGGCGGAAGAGACGTTGATTTCCGGCAGTCAGTGTTGGGACACGCGCAAACGTGCGTGGGCCTTGCCGGTATTAAAGAAGCTGGGCATCCCTAAGCATATCTTGCCGAAGCCAGTCGCACCTGGCGTGAAGCTTGGGAAGATGCTCCCTTATCTGGCCAAGGAGACGGGCCTCGGTAAGACGGAAGTGGTCACGACCTGCGCCCACGACACGGCTGCCGCCGTCGCCGCCGTGCCGGCCACCAAGGGGGACGATTGGGCTTACCTGTCGTCGGGAACTTGGTCACTGCTCGGTGTTGAGCTACCGAAGCCGCTCGTGAACGAGACGGTGCGCAAGGCCAAGTATACCAATGAAGTCGGTTTCGGGGGCACGTCTCGCTTCCTGAAGAATCTCGTGGGCCTCTGGGTGCTCCAAGAGTGCCGTCGGGAGTGGATGGAAAAAGGGGAAGTCTCCGATTATGGCGAGATCGTTAAGCTGGCACTTAAGGCTCCGACGCTACGCTCCTTCATCCGTCCGGATGATATTCGCTTTGCCAAGCGCGGCGACATGGTGGCCAAGGTTCAAGCCTTCTGCCGCGAGACCAAGCAGCCGATTCCGAAGACCCACGGGGAAATCGCCCGCTGCGTACTCGAGTCTCTTGCCCTGCTTTACCGTGTCGAGATGGACGGCATGGAGAAGTTGACTGGCCGTAAGTTGAAGCGCTTGCACATTGTCGGCGGTGGTTGCCGGAATGCGCTCCTCAATCAGGCGACCGCCGATGCTACCGGGCGTATCGTTATCGCTGGACCTGTTGAAGCCACCGCCGCGGGTAATATCTTAGTCCAAGCCATCGCCATGAAGGAGCTCAAGAACCTCGACGAACTGCGTAAGGTTGTCCGAAACTCTTTTGAGGTAGTGACTTACAAGCCGAACGCCACGGCTGCCTGGGCTTCCGCCCAATCCAAGTTTAATGGTTTAAAGAAGTCATAAACCCCCTTACTCAACACCCCACTCTTCCACGTAACACCTATGTCCTCCTATAAGTACGTCTCTCATCTCTGGAACGATGCCGAAGCCGCGAAGCTCGATCCGGTTGGCCGTCTGGTCTACCGCTCGAACAAGCTCGGTGCCGATCAGCGCATTACCAATACCGGCGGTGGCAATACCTCCTCGAAGATTGTGGAGAAAGATCCTCTGACGGGCGCCGAAACCCAGGTCCTCTGGGTCAAGGGTTCTGGTGGCGATCTCCGGACGAGCAATCGCGAGAATTTTTCCTCCCTCTATCAGGATAAGCTCATCGGTCTGCAGAAGTCCTACGCCGCTCGCGCCGACAAGGGTCTCAAGTCGCAGGCCGAAGATGACATGGTCGGCATGTATAACCACGCCACCTTCAATCTGAATCCACGTGCATCCTCCATCGACACCCCTCTGCACAGCTTCCTGACAGGTAAGCACGTCGACCACATGCACCCGAACGCGATTATCTCAATCGCTGCTTCCAAGAACTGCGAAGCCCTCACCCAGCAGATTTTCGCAGGTAAGATGGCCTACGTGAAGTGGATGCGCCCGGGTTTTGAGCTCGGACTCGCCATGCAGGAGATCTCCGGCAAGCAGCCCGACATCAAGGCTATCATGATGGGCCAGCATGGTTTCATTTCTTGGGCAGATGATGATAAGGCCTGCTACGAGCTCACGCTGGCGATGATCGAGCAGGCTTCGGCCTATATCGATGCTAAGTACCAAGCCAAGGGTGGGGATGCCAAGGCCTTTGGCGGTGCCCTTTACCAAACCCTCGATACGGAGAAGCGCCACGCGGCCTTCGCCGCTATCTTGCCTTGGCTGCGTGGTCAGGTCTCCATTGAGAAGCGTTTCATCGGTACGATCCAAGATGACGAAAAGATTCTCCGCTTCGTCAATTCGAAGGACGCTCCTCGTCTGGCCGAGCTTGGCACCTCCTGCCCGGACCACTTCCTCCGCACGAAGATCAAGCCCCTCTACGTGAACTGGAACCCCCAGTCCGAAGACACCGCCGCACTGAAGACCAAGCTCGCCGCCGCCCTTGAGCAGTACCGCAAGGACTACGCCGCTTACTATAACGCCTGCAAGCGAGCCAACTCTCCGGCCATGCGCGACCCGAATCCGACGGTCGTTCTTATTCCTGGCCTCGGCATGATTGCCTGGGGCAAGGATAAGTCCGAATCTCGCGTTACCGCTGAGTTCTATAACTGTGCCGTCGAAGTCATGCGTGGAGCCGAGGCGATTGACCAGTATATCGCCCTCCCCCAGCAGGAAGCGTTCGACATCGAATATTGGCTGCTCGAAGAGGCTAAGCTGAAGCGCATGCCAGCCGAGAAGGAACTGGCCCGCCAGATTATCATCGTTGTCGGCGCCGGCTCAGGCATCGGCAAGGAAACCGCCCATCGTCTGGTTAAAGAAGGCGCCCACATCGTCTGCGTCGACAAGAACGTCGAGGCCGCCCAGGCTACGGCGAAGGAAATTACCGACAAGCTCGGGACGGGTATCGGCGTCGCTGGTACCGGCCTCTCCAACTGCGGTCCGGCCATCGGTCTTTCGGGTGACATCATGGATCGTAATTCCATCCGTAAGATGCTTGACCAGGTCGCCCTCGCTTATGGTGGTTTCGACTCCATTTGTGTGACCGCGGGTATCTTTGTCTCCCCCGATACTACTGGGCATATCCCGGATGATAAGTGGGCGCTCACCTTCGCACTCAATGTGACGGGTAGCTATCTTGTCGCTGATGAGGCTTTCAAGACCTGGAAGGAGCAAGGTTTGCGTGGTAATCTCGTGCTGACGACCAGCGCCAATGCTGCCGTCGCCAAGAAGGGCTCCGTCGCCTACGACACCTCGAAGGCTGCCGCCAACCACCTCGTGCGCGAGATGGCGATGGAACTCTCGCCCCTTATTCGCGTCAACGGCGTGGCTCCGGCCACCGTCGTCCAAGGGTCGGCGATGTTCCCTCGTGACCGAGTGATCGCCTCGCTTGCTAAGTACGGCATCCCTTACACCGATGATGAGGCGACCGATTCACTGACCACGAAGCTTTCCCGCTTCTACGCCGATCGCACCCTGACGAAGAACCCCATCACTCCCGCTGACCAAGCCGAAGCCTACTTCCTTCTCGTGACTAATCGCTTAAGCAAGACGACCGGACAGGTCATCACCGTTGACGGTGGTCTGCACGAGGCGTTTCTGCGCTAAGCTCGTGCGTGTCTCTCTCTTCGTCCCCTGCTTCGTCGATCAGCTGACCCCCAAGGTCGGACTGGCTACCGCCAAGGTGCTTAAACGCTTGGGGCACGATGTTGAATTCCGCTCGGCGCAGACCTGTTGCGGTCAGCCGTCTTTCAACTCCGGACAGTGGGACGTTGCTCGCGAGGCTGCCATTCGGGCTCTGGGCGTATTTCGTGGTGCCGAAGCCGTCGTGGGTCCCTCGGGTTCCTGCGTGGCGATGATGCGTAATTTCTATCCTGAACTGCTCAAGGGGACGCCGCATGCTGCGGAAGCTGATGACCTCGCTGCACGTACGTTCGAGTTCTCGGAATTCCTCGTGAAGAAACTCGGTGTCACGGATGTTGGGGCGAAGTTTGCGAAGAAGGTCACCTATCATGATGGTTGCCACGCTTTGCGGGAACTCCGCCTCAAAGAGGAACCACGCCAGTTGCTGCGTGCGGTGAAGGGGCTCGAACTGATTGAAAGTGAGGAAGGTGAGTCTTGTTGCGGCTTTGGCGGCCTTTTTTCCGCCAAGTTCCCGATGATTTCCACCGCGATGGTCCAAGTTAAGGGCGGCGCGCTGGCTCGTACCGGTGCCGACTTCGTCGTCTCGTCTGACCCCTCCTGTCTCCTGCAAATCGGTGGCTGGCTGTCCCGCGAAGGTAAACCGATCCTCCCCCTCCACATCGCCGAAGTCTTGGCGAACGACGCCTGAACATGGACAATTCTAAGGCTATTTTCTTAAAAGAGGCCACGGTCAATGCTGCCGATGGCGTCCAGCGTGCCTTTATCAGTAAGGCGCTGGGTGGTTATTATACGAACCGCGATTTGCAGAAGGCACGTTATCGCGATTGGGAGCGCGCCCGGGACGCGGCCTCGATGGCCAAGTGGAGCGCCGTCAACGACCTCGCCAATGTTCTCGAGAAATTCGTGAACAATTTTGAACGCAACGGTGGAGTCGTCCACTGGGCCAGAGATGCGGCGGAGGCTCGTGATATTATTCTAAAAATCGCCGAAAACGCGAAAGCTAAGGCCATCGTGAAATCCAAGTGCATGACTTCAGAGGAGATTCATTTAAATGATGCGCTCGAGAAGGCAGGCTTCGGTGTCGTGGAAAGCGACTTGGGCGAATTCATCCAGCAGCTGCGCGGCGAAGCCCCCTACCACTTTGTCTTCCCGTGCATGCACGTGAAGCGCGAGGCCATCAGCGAACTCTTCACGAAACATCTCGGCACGGCTCCCACCGACAGTCCTGAAGAATTGACGATGATTGCCCGTCGGCACCTTCGCCAGCTCTACGTCGACGCCGATATCGGCATCACGGGTGCTAACTTCCTCGTCGCCGAGACGGGTCAGATTTCGATCACCGAGAACGAAGGGAATGCCCGGCTCACGGCTGCCCTGCCCCGCATTCATATTGCACTTTCGGGTATCGAGAAAGTGGTCAATGAGCTGGATGACTTGTCGGTGCTGCTCCCGATGTTGGCCACGGCCGGTGCCGGCCAGCCGATGACCTGTTACAATACGCTCTATTCCGGACCTCGGAAGAAAGGCGAGTGCGACGGTCCCGAGGAATTCCATATTGTCCTACTCGACAATGCTCGCACCCGCCTCCTGGCCGACCCCGAGCAACGCGATGCTTTGCATTGCATCCGCTGCGGGGCGTGCCTCAACGTCTGCCCGATTTTTAAAAATATCGGCGGCTTGGCTTATGGCACGACCTACCAAGGCCCCATTGGCTCGGTGATTACTCCTCACCTGCGCGGCCTCAAGCAGTGGAATCACCTCTCCGGCGCCTCCTCGCTCTGCGGTGCCTGTACGGATGCGTGTCCGGTTCGAATCGACCTGCATCATCACCTGCTGCATAATCGTCGTAACGCCGCCAAGGAGTCGCCGACGTTCTTTGATCGCGTTTTCCATAATGGATTTAATTTCGTCATCAAACGCCCCTGGCTTTTCGCGATCGGTGGCCGCATTTTCCGTGCGACTTTACCGCTGCTGCCGAAGGCACCCGCCCAATCCTTCCGCGACCAGTGGAAGCACGACCATGTCTGACGCCCGCACCGATATCTTCGCCCGCATCCGGGAGGCCTTGAAGGTCAAGGCACCCACGCCCCATCTTAAGGCCCAGACCTCTTCGCCGAAAACTTCGGTCGCTGCCAAGCCATGGTTGCCAGATGGCGGGGAGACCGCCGAGGATGGTCTGCTGATCCTCGCGGAACAGCTCGCCAAGCTCAAGGCGGTGCTCATCCGCGTGCCAGATCATGCCAGCGCGGCCAAAGCTTTCGCCGAACTTGCCACCACCAAGTCTTGGAAGAAAGTGGCCTACCACGGGCATGAGCTCACGCGCCCGCTCGCCGCCACCCTTACTTGCGAGGCCTGGGAGGCTGACGCCTCCTTCGATAAACAGAAGTTGGAGGGCAGCGACGCTGGCCTCACCACCTGTGAATCCATCGTCGCTCAGTTAGGTTCGATTCTCGTGTCCAGTCGGAGCTCAGGCGGGCGGGCCCTTTCCGTGCTGCCTCACGTCCATGTCGTTATCGCTGAGGCTTCTCAGGTAGTCCCGGATCTCGGTGCTGCCTTGGCTTTGGTGAAGGCCCGCCATGGTACCGATATGCCGAGCATGCTTTCTTTCATCACCGGCCCTAGTCGTACCGGTGACATTGAACGGATTCTCGTTTTGGGTGCCCACGGCCCTAAGGAGTTATTTCTGATCCTAGTCGGTTGATCTCTATGCGCACGACCGGCCTCCAGTTTGTGCTGCTTGTTGTTGCGGGGATGGTTTCAGCGACGGAGGTCGCGCCTCGCAAATGGTCCGGCTCGTTGAACGTTCCCGACCCGGTCGCCTGCACCGTCGACGAGGCAGGTAATGTGTATGTGAGTTCCACGGCTCGTCGCAAAGCGGGCGATGTTGATATTCGTGAGCATCCTCTCTGGGTGCCCTACGATCTTGCTTTCACTTCGCCCGACGAGAAAGCGGCCTTCTATCGTCGGGAGATTACCCCCGCTCACTTTCGCGCCCCTCGGGGTGGTATCAAGGATTTCAATGGCGACGGCGTCATTGACTGGAAAGACCTGAGTTTTAATAAAGATAAGATTTACAAGTTGTCGGATGCCGATG
>Ga0136642_1000303_pt1 | contig 28105 bp, 27 predicted proteins | sample LowCatLa1302831Y_FD_115313 | JGI IMG/M metagenome (GOLD analysis project Ga0136642, IMG submission 115313) | Freshwater microbial communities from Lower Cathedral Lake, Yosemite National Park, California, USA - 13028-31Y | ecosystem: Environmental > Aquatic > Freshwater > Lake ... | reverse complement strand
TGAACCTGCAGCACCTGTTGCTCCGGGTGAACCTGCAGCACCCGTTGCCCCGGGTGAACCTGCTCCACCTCCACCAGAAATTGTGGCAATGCCTTGTAAGCCAGTTGCTCCGGTAGCACCTTTCTCACCAGTTGCACCTTTCTCACCTTGTATACCTTGCGCCCCTACTGAGCTACTTGTTGATTTAGCACCTGCAGCACCAGTCAAACCTTTTGGACCACGTAAGGAAGTCGGAGTGTTCCAGCTGTTGTTTACTTTTGGACCGTAGATGTTGAAAGTTGAAAGATCTATATAGAAATCACCATCAATACCTAGTGCTGAACTTGGCGCGCCCTTCCCATTTCTAAGTGTGTTAAGTGGGTCAGTTATGGTGCGCCCAGCTTTTACTGGAATTTTGACGGAAGCTCCAGCAAATGATGACGTTGGAATGCATAGAGTGATACTTAATACAAAAACTAAAGAGCGAGAAAGTTGTTTTGAAATCACGAGATTTCCCTGCTAAACCGAATGCTCCGAAGTGGAGTGAGTATTTCCAGCGTATGTGGATAAGGGGCCCTTTAACCCGAGCCAGCACTTACTCTCCCGCATAAGGCCTAGTCGGAGTGCCAATACTCACAGATTGCTCCCAGCAGAACTGGGCTGCTTTTTCAGGTCTAAAGAGCACTATGCAGTTATTCGGGTGTGAGGGCACCCGATACCTACTAAGGAGAAATATGAATAAGTCCACAACGGCAGTCGCTGCACTCGTTGCAGTCACTGCGTTCGGAACCGCAGGCGTTGCTAACGCAGCAACAGTTACCCACAAAACAACAACCAAGAAAGTAACCTTCACAACAACAGGTAATTTTGTTGGTGCTAATCCAATTGCATCCGTGCTCGCAGGGTTAGTTGCAAAAGCGACAATCACCCAAACTCAGTCAGATGCAATTGTGGCAGCTCTTGATGCTGCGCGTCCAGCACAAGCAGCTCCATCTATCAATGGCGGTCCAGAAGCAGGTGAACACCGCGGTGGTGGGATGGGTAAAGATTCATCAGTCATTTTAAGTACTCTTGGAATTACAGCACCTGAACTTCAGGCTGGCCTCACCGCCGGTAAATCACTTGCAACAATCGCTGGCACAAAGACGCAAGCGTTGATCACTGCCATGGTGGCAGCTCAGACTACAAAGATCAATGCACAAGTAACTGCTGGGAGAATCACTCAAGCACAGGCAACTCAATTGATCTCAGGTCTGGTTGATCATGTGACTGCTGAAGTGAATAAAATTCCCGGCGCACATTTTGCAGCTCGGCACGGCGCTCCACTAGCACCAGCTACCCCAGCAACACCCGGCCCAACCTCAAACTAATAAAAGATCATAAAGACCTCCGCCTGAATTGGCGGGGGTCTTCTTTTTTATTTGAGAGGATTACTCCATGAGAATCCATATCGGCAGCGATCATGCAGGCCTGGACTTCAAAAGTGTCATCATTGAACATCTCAAGGAACAAGGCCATGATGTCGTTGACCATGGGCCCCACGCATTAGACCCCCAAGATGACTACCCAGTTTTCTGTATTCCAGCAGCACAGGCAGTAGCAAGTGAACCTGGCTCACTTGGAATTGTTCTTGGCGGTTCAGGAAATGGTGAACAAATTGCGGCCAACAAAGTTAAAGGAATTCGGGCAGCACTTGTCTGGAATGAAGCAACAGCAGTTGCAGCTCGTGAACACAATGATGCAAATATCATGGCAATAGGTGGGCGTATGCATAAAGAAAGTGAAGCGATCGCACTTGTTGATCTCTTCCTTAAGACACCATTTACAAATGATGCACGCCATATTCGTCGCATCAATTTGATCAGCGACTTTGAATCAAAACGTTAATCCTTTTTAAAATATTTTAAGTCTGTAACAAGATGACCCTTTTTTACACCTTTACCCTCAAACTTAGTCAGAGGCCTCCAGTCTGGGCGCGCAATCTCTCCACCACTAAATTTCTCACTCTGGCTAAACACATTTTTGATCCACTCTGCATATTCCACCCAATCAGTTGCAATATGGATATGCCCATCTGTCTTTAACTTTCGGTAAATAAGTTCAAGAAATTCAGGTTGGACGATCCGTCTTTTCCAATGCCTTGTCTTTGGCCATGGATCTGGAAAATAGAGATGAAATGCATCAAATGTCTCGTCTTTGAAATGATCGCGCAAAATAATATGCACATCTTCTTCCATAATTTTAAGGTTCTTCAAACCGGCGGATTCAATTCTCCACAGTAATGAGCCGATACCAGGTTGATGAACCTCAACTCCAATAAATGCTGTCTCTGGAAAACTTTGGGCAATGAGCGCAGTGCTCTCCCCCATGCCTGTTCCAATTTCCATAATGAAATGTGTGAAGCCTGGAAATAAAGAAGCGGGATCAATGGTCCCTTCCATTGGGATACCAAACCTCGGCCAGAGTTTTTCAAATGCAGTGGATTGAGCAAGGGTTGCCCTTGCGCCTCGAAGTTTGTAACTTCGATTATCCGGTCGGATGATCATCAAGTAACCTCCATCCAGGAAGCCTAAAGGAGACAAGCATGCCTGGCATCAATATTTCACGAAGTGAAGCACAAGAGCGCTCACGCCACATCAGCGTTGAAAGTTATGACGTATTTCTCGATGTAAGCCAAGATGCCGATACCTTCATAGCTAAGTCAACTGTGACATTCTCGTGCAATCTTCCTGGGTATGACACATTCATTGATGCAGTTGCCGTACGGATCATCACCGCAACTCTTAATGGGCAAGCTATCGATACATCTTCATTCGATGGAGAAAGTGTATTTCTGAAAAATTTGGCAAAAGATAACGTGCTAGTAATTGAATCTGAGGTTGCCTACTCAAAGACAGGTGAAGGCTTACAAAAATCTGTTGACCCTGCTGATCAGGAGATTTACCTTTACTCACAAGGGGAGACTGCTCATATTCGAAAGATGTATTCATGCTTTGACCAGCCAAATTTGAAGGCGATCTTTAATCTCTCCGTATTGACTCCCAAGCATTGGCAAGCACTCTCTAATAGCCCTGTTGCAGAAGAAAAAATTGAAGGTGAGTTCAAGCGCACGAAGTTTCTTCCAACTCCACCTATTTCGACATACATCACAGCATTTGTAGCTGGTCCTTATCATCATGTTCACGATGAGTATGTGGGAGAGAAAGTTGTCCCTCTTGGAATTTATTGCCGTAAATCCTTAGCTGATGATGTAGACCCTGCAGAGATATTCCAACATACTAAAGAAGGCTTTGCCTATTTTGAAAAGACTTTTGGTCTTGCCTATCCATTTGAAAAATATGATCAAGTCGCTGTTGTTGACTTTAACTGGGGCGCTATGGAGAACTCAGGTGTTGTGACATTCCGTGAAGAGATTCTTGTTTTTAGAAGCCGCGTTACAGATAGAAACCGCCAAGCACGCGCCCATGTGATCCTGCATGAGATGGCGCATATGTGGTTTGGAAATATGGTCACCATGGGTTGGTGGGATGACTTATGGCTCAATGAATCATTTGCCGAGTGGACTTCATACCTTGCGTTGGTTGAGGGAACACGATTCAAGCAAGGATGGGCATCTTTTATTTCTGAAGGAAAGAGCTGGGCATATACACAAGACCAATTAGTCACAACTCACCCCATCGCGGTTGATATGCCAGATATTGAATCCGTGAATGCAAATTTTGATGGAATCTCTTATGCAAAGGGCTCCTCGGTTATGCACCAACTTTGTGCCTATGTAGGTCGGGATAACTTTATTGAGGGACTACAGAAATACTTCAAGAAGTATGCCTGGAAGAACACACAGCTTTCAGATCTACTTGCAGAACTCCAAAGCACAAGCGGCCGGGATTTGGATGTTTGGAGCAAAACATGGCTACGCACGGCCGGAATCAATACCCTGCACCCTGTCTTAGAAATCGAAGATGGCGTTTATAAGAAAGTGTCAATCAAACAAGACGTTCCCGCTGTTCCGGCTGGGTCGAAAGAAATTCGTTCTCACTACACATCGATTGGCCTCTTTGATCTTCAAGGTGGCAAGTTGGTTCTTCGAAAGAGTGTCGAATTTGATATCACTGGTGTAAACACTGAGGTTATAGAGCTTGCTGGCGAACCCCTCGCAGACTTATTACTCATTAATGACCGTGACTATGCATATTCAAAGATTCGCTTTGACGAGCGTTCATTAAGCACTTTGCAAACAAACCTTGGAAAGATTACAGATCATGTAGCCAGAGTGATCTGCTGGGTTGCAATTTGGGATATGTGGCGCGACGGAGAAATCACAACTACTAACTTCTCTAAAATGGTTCTTGAAGGTCTTAAATCTGAAGAGCTCATCACAATAGTTTCAGGGCTTGGCAACGATGTTATTAGCGCGGTTGAACATAACTCCAACCCAAAGATTCGTGCAGCTTTGCGCGAGGAGATAGCCACAGGACTTCTAGCGATCGTTCAAGGTGCAAAACCTGAGAGTGATATTCAATTACAACTTGCTCGTATTTTTGCGGCTCTTGCGCGCACACCAGAGCACATTGCATTTATTCAGACGATGCTAGATGGCGGACTTGCAGGGCTGAAGGTTGATCGCGACCTTCGTTGGTATTTTGTGAATATTCTTGTCGATAGAGATGCTTTTACCCAAAGGGAATTGGATTCTGTCCTTGCCGAAGATAAGACTCTGACAGGTGAAACAAGTTATGCCCAAGCGGTTGCCTCATTTCCTAATAAGCAAGCAAAGGCTGCTGCCTGGAAATCTCTCATGGATGATGAACTGTCAAGCTATAAGCGCTTAGCGCTACACCGAGGATTTATGCGCATTGGCCAGGACGAGCTCCTTAAGGACTACGTCAACCCATATTTTGATTCACTTCTAGATATGTGGAATTCAAGTTCATATGAGGTTTCCAGTTCAAATGTGGAGATGCTCTATCCCCGCTACATCATTACCCAAGAGGTTCTTGACAAGACTGACGCATGGCTAGGTGGCGTTGGTAAAGGTGCTCCAGATACATTGCGAAGGCTTGTCTCAGAAGGTAGAGATTCTCTAGCTAGAGCGCTGCGAGTACAGCAAAAAGATATCTAATTACTTATTTGTTTTTGTGCGCGAAAAGTAAAGCGCAAAAACCGTTATGACTCCAAAAAGACCAATGGGAGCCAGAAGAAAAATAGATACCGTCTGCCATAACTTAAGTGGCCCTGCTGGCTCCGCTCCTGGTTCTTGCGCAATTGATGCCCAAGATGTGAAAGCGTGATGAAAACTTGAAATCATGTTCTTATTCTATTGGGGAAACTACGCAGTTGCTGCCGCAGCGAGCATCTGTTCAACGCCATATGGCTTTAAATATGTAATCCATCGCACATCTGGACGACCTGTTCCAAGAATTCTCCATGCTGCGCCAACTGGTTCACGTGGAACTGAACGTAGTCTCCAACCAATCTCCTTCAGTGTGCGATCAGCTTTCTGATGATTGCACTTGTGGCAGGCGGAGACAACATTCTCCCAAGAATGCATGCCGCCTCTACTACGTGGAATGACATGGTCAATAGAAGTTGCAGGCGCCGTGCAATAAACGCAACGACCACCGTCTCGAGCAAATATTGCACGGCGAGAGAGCGGAACTGCATGACGATAAGGAATACGGACAAATTTATGTAACCGGATTACCGCTGGAAGAGTGAGTGATCCACCGGCGTAATGCAACACGGTGTCAGAGTCTTCAATTGCAGTGGCGCGCTGATTTAAGACGAGTAACAACGCCCGCCTATCTGTAACGACACCTAGTGGCTCATAGGTGGCGTTCAGAACTAATGTCTGATGCACCAAACTGCTCCCTTGTATGAGCAGCGCGTGGCTCGCGCTGTCAGAGGAAATACTGCCCTATGGCTGGCCTAAATGCACTCACATTTACCTAAACAGTTGGTTAATCAGCCGCATTTATGAGGGAGGCTGCCGCAAATTCCATGTAACCCCACAGCTCATTTTTAAGTTCAGGAGAACATTCGATCTCATCCACGGCCGATTTCATGCACCGCAGCCATGTGTCGTGCTCTACCTGTGAGATGTGAAATCCGGCATGTCGCATTCGAAGCCGCGGGTGCCCCCTTTGTTCTGAATAAGTTTTTGGTCCTCCCCAGTACTGCTCAAGAAACATAAGCAATCTATTGGCAGCTCCATGTAAATCTGATTCTGGGTACATCGGCCTGAGGACTGGATCAACTGCTACAAGTGCATAAAAATGTGAAACGAGATTCTCGAAAGTTTGATGGCCTCCAATGGCCTCATAGAAATTCGCAGAGGGTTGATCAAAACTCATGATGGAAAAAGCTTAGCGAGTTAGTTTGCGATAAGTGACGCGGTGCGGCCGGGCAGCATCCACGCCTAGACGCTTAATTTTATTCTCTTCGTATGATTCAAAGTTGCCTTCAAACCAGAACCACTGAGAGTCACCTTCGTAAGCAAGAATGTGGGTGGCGATGCGATCGAGGAACCAGCGATCGTGGGAAATCACGACCGCGCATCCAGGAAATTCGAGGAGAGCGTTTTCAAGTGAGCCAAGTGTTTCAACATCAAGGTCATTTGTTGGTTCATCTAGTAGCAGAAGGTTTCCACCCATTTTCAGTGTGAGAGCAAGATTTAGCCGGTTTCTCTCTCCACCTGAAAGCACGCCAGCCGGTTTCTGTTGATCAGGACCTTTAAAACCAAAAGCTGAAACGTACGCGCGTGATGGCATTTCAACATTGCCAACCTTCATGAAATCCAAACCATCTGAAACAACTTCCCACAGTGATTTCTTTGGATCAATTCCACCACGTGACTGGTCGACATATGAGATCTTTACGGTCTCACCAATCTTCACGCTTCCTGAATCAGGTTGCTCAAGTCCTAGAATTGTCTTAAATAACGTTGTCTTTCCAGCACCGTTTGGTCCAATTACTCCAACAATTCCATTGCGAGGCAATGTAAAGGAGAGGTCATCGATAAGAAGGCGATCTCCAAAACCCTTCTTGAGGTTTTCTACTTCAACCACAACGTTTCCAAGGCGAGGCCCCATAGGAATTTGAATTTCTTCAAAATCAAGTTTGCGAGTTTTATCCGCCTCTGCTGCCATCTCTTCATATCGAGCAAGACGAGCCTTTGACTTGGTCTGGCGGCCCTTTGCATTCATGCGAACCCATTCAAGTTCTTCAGTCAAGCGCTTTGCTCGCTTTGCATCTTTCTGGCCTTCAATTTTCAGACGAGTAGATTTTGTTTCAAGATATGTTGAGTAATTTCCTTCATACGGATAAGCACGACCTCGGTCAAGTTCTAAAATCCACTCTGCAACGTTGTCTAGGAAGTATCGATCATGGGTAATTGCGACAACCGTTCCTGGATATTTTGAAAGGTGCTGCTCGAGCCATAAAACTGACTCTGCGTCCAAGTGGTTAGTGGGTTCATCTAGAAGTAAAAGATCCGGTGCTTGAAGTAAGAGTTTGCAGAGAGCAACACGGCGGCGCTCACCGCCAGAGAGCACTTTCACATCAGCATCACCTGGAGGACAACGAAGTGCATCCATAGCTTGCTCTAATTGTGAATCTAAATCCCATGCGTTGCGATGATCGAGCTGCTCTTGAAGAGTTCCCATTTCGGCAAGTAATTTGTCGTAGTCAGCCTCTGGGTTAGCCATCTCATCACTAATTGCATTGAATCGATTAAGCATTCCGATCGTCTCGCTAACGCCTTCTTGCACATTTTCTAAAACATTCTTCTCTTCATTCAGTGGTGGTTCTTGAAGCAAAATTCCGACTGTGTATCCAGGACTCAAAAAGGCTTCGCCATTTGAAGCAGTTTGAAGTCCAGCCATAATTTGAAGAACGGTCGATTTGCCAGCACCATTTGGTCCGACGACGCCAATTTTGGCGCCTGGATAGAAGGCAAGGGTCACATCATCAAGAATGACCTTTTCCCCATGCGCTTTACGCGCCTTCTTCATCGTATAAATGAACTCAGCCATGCGGTGAACCTTATCGGTTAGAATTATGTTGTTCTAACACGTGAAAATCTCACCCACATATGCGCCTGTAGCTCAGTCGGATAGAGCACTCGCCTTCTAAGCGAGTTGTCGCAGGTTCGATTCCTGCCAGGCGCGCATATGCAAATTTCCATGAAGACCCCATGCACTTATGCCTTAGGGTTGAGCCATGGGAAGTGATGCACCAAATCTGATCTGGGTCGATTGTGAGATGACCGGACTAGATTTAGAGAAAGATGCTTTGGTTGAAATCGCGGTATTAGTAACCGATAGCCAACTCAATATTTTGGGCGAAGGTGTCGACCTTGTTGTGAAGGCGACCCCAGAAGAACTGGCAGGAATGAATGACTTTGTCCGTCAGATGCACACAGATTCTGGCCTCATCGAAGAGATCCCAAATGGTGTAAGTAAGTCTGAAGCAGAGACTCTGATTTTAGAATACGTTAATAAATATGCACCTGGTACTGGTAAATCTCCCCTTGCTGGAAATTCAGTCTCGGTCGATCGCACATTCATCACGCGCGATCTCCCAGCCTTCAATGAGTATCTTCACTATCGAACGGTAGACGTCTCCTCAATTAAGGAATTGGCCCGCCGCTGGTATCCCAAGGTCTACTTCGCCGCCCCCAAGAAAACTGGGAATCACAGGGCTCTAGGTGATATCCAGGACTCAATTTTGGAGCTGGAGTACTACAGAAAAACAATTTTTATCCCCAACTAAGTACCGTACAATTATCACTCCATGGTGGTCGTAGCTCAGCTGGTAGAGCACTCGGTTGTGGTCCGAGATGTCGCGGGTTCGAGCCCCGTCGATCACCCCAATATTTTCTAACAACGTGCACCACTACAACGAGGAGCCTGACTTGAAAGAAATGATTTTCGATGTTGTCATCGAAATCCCTGCAGGCAGCCGTAACAAATACGAGATCGACCACAAGACTGGAGAAATTCGTCTTGATCGAATGCTCTTTACAGCAACTCGTTTCCCCCATGACTATGGCTTTGTGAAGAACACCCTCTCACTCGATGGCGATCCACTCGATGCTCTCGTTCTACTTGATGAGCCAACTTTCCCAGGCTGCGTAGTGAGTTGTCGAGTTGTTGGAATGTTCCGTATGGTCGATGAGAAGGGCGGAGATGACAAACTTCTTTGCGTCGCTGCCGGTGATATTCGAAAGAGCGCACTTCGCGACCTGAAGGATGTACCTGAATACGAACTAGAAGAAATCAAGCACTTCTTTGAAGTGTATAAAACCTTGGAGCCTGGAAAACAAGTTCATGGTGGAGACTGGGTAGGCCACGAAGTTGCCGAGCAAGAAATTAAAGACTCGTATGATCGCTATAAGGAGCACGCATAATATAAGTCACAAATATGAGCGTGTTTCCTCGTTACTCGCATTAGCGCACTTGCGCTGATAGGGTCGCCCACGCACAACAAACTCGCGTTGTTAGCTCAGTTGGTAGAGCAGGTGACTCTTAATCACCGGGTCGGGGGTTCGAGTCCCTCACAACGCACAAATAAAAAAAGCCCCTTGGATTTCTCCTTGGGGCTTTTTTTTGCTTTCTGACGAAGGGCACTTAAATATTAACACCATCCCCAAGAACAAGTTGTACACAAGTTCAAATCTTTAGATATTTGTTTAACTATTGCCTGGCATACCGTGCAGGAATGCGGTTGTAGCTCAGTGGATAGAGCAGCTCTTTGACGAAGGGCAGGTCGTGAGTTCAAATCTCACCAATCGCATATCTATGGATGGACCCTCGCAACGTCAGCGGGGGTCTTTTCCAAGAAAATGTTCTTCGGTATCTGGTCTCTAAACAACTTGGGGGGTATGGTCCTTTCATGAGTAGGCAGAGAGTCTTTTTACCTCGGACAATCCGACTGTTACCTCTTGTTGCAATTATTTTTTTTAGCTCATCGGGCGGTCCCTATGGGATTGAATCTGTTCTCTCATCATCGGGTATTGGGATGTCACTGGTGCTCTTAATTTCAATCCCACTGCTGTTATCACTGCCTATGTCACTTATGAATGCTGAATTAGGTTCAGCTCTTCCTCTTGAGGGTGGGTTTTACTCTTGGGTAAAAATTGCTTGCGGGCCCTTCCTGGGATTCATGGAAGCAACATTTAGTTGGCTTGCCTCTTGGCTTGATACGGCGCTTTACCCGGTAATTTTTGTTGACTACTTATCAATTTGGTTTCCAGGAGTGGCACGTGGAAAACATGTCCTCTTCTCATTTTTTGGAGGAAACTTCAGCATTGATCTTCATTGGTTTGTTGCAATTGCAGTCATGATTCCCATTGCATATATGAACATACGTGGGGTGCAAATTGTAGGCAGGGCACTTGTTGCCTCTATGGTGATACTTTTTGCTCCACTCCTCATTTTTATAGGGCTAGGAATCCAAAACTTTTTTACGCATTCCACGAGTCACTTTCTTTCCCCAGCAATTCTTCCAGGGCAGTCACTTTTTAGCTCTGCTGGGGCGGGACTTGGAATAATGCTATGGAGTTACATTGGATATGACTCTGTGACAACTGCTGGCGGGGAAATTGAAAATCCATCAAAAATATACCCACGAGCGTTAATGTGGAATTTACCGCTGATTGCATTGAGCTATACATTGCCAATTTTAGCGGCTCTTGCATCCGGATTGCATAGTGGTGATGTTTCAAAGTGGGACAACGGAGACTTTGCAAATGCTGGTGGAATTCTAGGAGGTGCTTGGCTTAAGAATGCATTAATTATTGGCGCACTTGTTGCTCAGGCTGGTCTTTTCTCTTCTTTCTTGCTCTGCATGTCAAGACTGCCATTTATGCTTGCGGCAGATAAATACTTGCCCAGTTCCTTAGGCAAAATTTCTCCGAAAACTAACACGCCAGTTCGCGCAATTATTGTGAGTGTCTGTATTTATGCTTTTTTCGCTTCACTAGATTTCACTACTCTCATTGATTCAGATATGGTCCTGACGCTCTTCGCACTACTTCTTGAGTTCGTAGCACTTTTGGTTCTTCGCTACAAATATCCAAATATGAAAAGGCCATTTAAGATTAAGGGCGGATGGTGGGGCGCAATTGGCGTTTGTATAACGCCAACACTTCTAACTGCCTGGCTCCTTCAAAGTACATTTACTACTGAACCACTAGCATTTTGGCTGGGAATTGGCTTATCTTCCGCTGGTGCAATTTCATACGTGTTTCTAAAGAAATACGTCAAACGAGGACAACCTGATGCAGAACTAGATTTATCAGGGGTTGATTTCGGAGATGGGCTCGTCGCGAATTCCCCACGGTGATCCGTACTCTTCCAATTTTTCAAGAAATGGCTTTGGGGGATTGTCTTCAGGCCCATTAACCCCTTTTGGTTTCCAGACACCGCTATTAATTAATTCCATCGCGATTACTGGATTGAGCGCTGTCTGCCAGACCACAGCTTGATCACCATACTCTGACATAGTCATTGCATTATCAACGACATGATACAAATAAGTTGCTTTCGGATTACCCAACTTATCTAACCCTTTGACCACTAATCCAGCGCAAGTCTTGCCTTTCATAATTGGACCGAGCGTTGCAGGATTTGGCAACATTGATACAAGAAAATCTCTGGGAGAAATCTCCGAGCCGCCTACCTGTATAGGCGTAGTGCTATCAAGCCCCAAAGTATGGATTACCTTCAAAATGTTAATGAATTTATCCCCAAGACCATACTTGAATGCAACTCTTCCTGCATCAATGTATTTGGGAATAAGAATTACCTCTTCATGCTCCACATTTACGCACTCAACTTTTCCAATACCTTCTGGAAAATCAAATACTTCTGCCCCAGAAAAAGGTTCTGTTGTATACCAGCCTCTCCCCCTCTCCCACATAACAGGAGGATTTAAGCATTCCTCAATTGTTGTCCAAATTGAAAATGAAGGAGCAAACTCATATCCCTCCACTTCTAAATTTGAACCGTCCATCACAACCATCGAATCAACTCTTGAAAATAGATCATCTGCGGCATATTTTGCAAAGACATTACTTAATCCTGGTTCAATCCCGATACCCAAAAGGGCATATATGCCTTTACCGGTCCAATTTGAAGAACGTTCAAATTGTTCATCACCGAACTTAACTCCTGTTTTATTAAATGGATCTGTTGGATGCGGCTTGGAAAGCGACATCGCCATGTCTATATAACTAACACCCTCCTCCTCACATGCACGGAAAATTGGCATAACAAACCGTGGGTCAACAGAGTTGACGACGACATCTGGCTTGAGTGTCTGAATTAAGTCACGAATATTCTCGATACTTGAAGCATCAACTTGCGCACTGCTAAATCTAGAATCGTTAAGTCGGGAAACAGAAGAATTTGCTTGCTTCAAATCACGATCAGCTAGGACCATCGAGGTGATGAATTCTCTTCGGGAGGCGATATTAGCTATCGCACTTCCAACCCCACCCGCTCCTATAACAAGGACTTTCACGAGATCAACTCCAAACGATTACTTTAATAGTAGTACTACTAATCAAATTGTGAAGTGAGGCAACGCAGTATTTTTTCTGTGGTTGCCAGATCCCCCTCAAGCGAGCACTATTAGTGGGTGCCCGCACTCAAAAAGGACAAAACAGTTCGGGCAGAATTTAGGAAAGATCTTCAAGGTCTCCGAGCAATCGCCGTCTTATTTGTCTTACTTTTTCACGCTGGCGTTCCTGGATTCAATGGTGGGTTCATTGGTGTTGATATTTTCTTCGTCCTCTCCGGTTTTTTAATTTCCAGCAACCTCCTGCGTGAGGCAGTTTCAAGCGGAACGATCTCACTTCAAAAATTCTATGCAAAGCGTATACGGCGGCTCTTGCCGGCATCATTGCTCGTCCTATTCTTAACGCTAGTTACATGCTTCTTCTTCCTGCCCCCAGTACTTATTCCAAACTTTGTTGGGGATATAACTTCAGCAGTTCTGTACATATCAAATATGTCTTTTGCCTCTCAAGCAACTGATTATTTTGCATCTGGGGTAAGCCCATCTCCGGTTCTACACTTTTGGTCTCTTGGAGTTGAAGAACAGTTTTACATATTTTGGCCGATGGCTGTACTTATGCTTTCCAAAAGTAAGCTACAGGTGAGGCACTCTGTTCGCATATTTGCCTCATTAACTTTTGTCACTTCTCTACTTTTTGCAGTTTGGCTATTGCCCCGTTCACAACCATGGGCGTTTTTCTCCCTTCCCACACGAGCATGGGAGCTTGCCTTAGGAGCAATATTGGCAACGGTGATAAGTCATGTACCAAAAATGAATCATAAATTAATCAATGTCGTTGGATTCTTTGGATTATTTCTCGTCATATTTTCTGGATTTTTTATTCGCAGCGCTAATCAGTTTCCTGGGTTGCTGGCTCTCGTTCCAACTGTTGGTGCAGGACTCATCATTTTTGCTGGTGCTCATAAAGGAAAAGCACTTACTAGCAACCTATTAAGTGAACCTCCCATGCAATATATCGGGAAGATTAGCTACTCCTTGTACCTATGGCACTGGCCATTATTTGTTATTCCAGCAATCATTGTTGGGCATTCTTTGTCTTGGGCTGTTCGCATATTGCTCCTTATTCTCACTTTTCTCGCTGCTTCACTATCTGAAAAGTTTATTGAAAGGCCCTTCAAGGGGGGATTTCTTACCCATTTGAGTTCTAAAAGAACCTTTTTGATCACAATGATTTCAATGGCATTAATCATTGCAACCGCATTTAGCTTCCGGTATGAGTCAATGCATGGATTTAGACCATTCAAGATTTTTACCTCATCGACCTCCCTCGTAGCACCGGCACAAGGCAGCATAAGGGCTGCAACTATTGATCTGCCTGTACCAATGAAATTACATCCTTCTCTGTTTAACGCAAAGAGTGATAGATCGATCAACTATGCCGATCGCTGCCACACTCAGTTAAATATGACCGCTTCCTCGGCTCGGTGCTTATATGGAGATCTGAACTCCAAAACAAATATTGCGCTATTTGGTGACAGTCATGCTCTCGCCTGGTTCCCTGCTGTAAACAAGCTTGCAAAACTTCATCATTGGAAGCTCTACTCCCAAACAATGTCATCGTGTGGCCCAGCAGATATCCCTGCATGGAGTCCATCCACTGGCTCTCTCATGCGAAACTGCCCTATCTGGAGAGAAGCTGCGATAAATAAGATCATTGACGCTCATCCTCTCTTCGTCTTGATGGGAGGAACTCGAGGTTTTCAAACGCTCAACGCTCGAGGATCTGTCGCAAGCCCACCCGAAAACCATTTGATTTGGGAGGCTGGCATTAAGCGAAATATAGAAAAATTTAAAGCCGTAGGAATACAAGTAATTTTGCTTTCAGATGTGCCAGTAGCAAATGGTGATCCAGTAGTTTGTCTTTCCAACCATCCAGATAGTTCTCTAGCATGTGCGAACCCAGTTTCTCAAGCTATTGATACTGAGTGGCTGGCAACAGAACGCAAAGTTGCGCATGATGAGGGCATCACGCTGGTGGAAGCCCAGATGTGGGTTTGCCCAACAGACCCATGCCCCGTAATTATTAACCAAACTCTGGTCTACTTTGATCCAGGGCATATGACTGCTACATTCTCGGCCTCGCTTTCACCTAAGTTAGATAGGGCAATTTTAAAAGCTCTCCATTAGGTTCTGAAAGAACCTCTCCAAATCTCTTGCCAAGTTGCCCATACAAGAGAATCATCTCAGTAACGGCAAGACAAAGGAGTTGGCCATGAAAGTACAAACATTGGTTACTGGCAAGCGTGTCCATACAATAACTGCAGATTCAACTATTAGTGACCTTGTTGAAAAATTGTCAGCGCTCAAAGTTGGCGCACTGATTGTTTCCCCGGATGGCAAAAAGATCGACGGCATTGTTTCTGAGAGAGATGTAGTTGCAGCAATGCCTGTTCATTTTCATGAGCTAGATAAATTACATGTCAGAGATATCATGACAGCAAACGTAACGACAGCTAGTATTGAAAATCAAGTTATAGAACTGATGAATTTAATGACTGACAAGCGTATTCGCCATATTCCGATTGTGGATGAGTTTGGTTTTCTTATTTCTATTATTTCAATAGGAGATATAGTCAAAGCCCATGTCAACGAAATTGATTCTGAGCGCAATGCACTCATTGATTACGTGCAAAACCCTCGTTAAAAGCAAAAAGACCCCGATTAAACTCGGGGTCTTTTTTAGACTATTTAGTCTGTTGGATTCCCCGCAGACTTCGCAAGTGCAGTAAGAACACGATAACCGATGACCGCAAACAGAGTACCGTTTACGATTCCATTAAATGTGTAACTTCCGCGAGTCCATGACATATCGGCGGTTCCGATGATGAGTGTCGTTGCAGCGACGATCAGATTGGTCGAAATTGAGAAGTTCACTCGGCTTTCAATCCAAATCTTTGCACCAAGAACAGCAATCATTCCGTAGAGAACGACTCCCACGCCACCAAGAACGCCAACAGGTGTTGCGCTCAGAATTGCTCCAAACTTTGGGGAAAGTGAGAGCAGAACTGCTCCTGCAGCAGCAACCCAATATGCAGCTGTTGAATAAATCTTTGTTGCTGCCATTGTTCCGATGTTTTCAGCATAGGTTGTAGTCCCTGAGCCACCGCCAGCACCAGCAAGTGTTGTTGCAATGCCGTCAGCAAAGAGCGCCTTGCCGATTTGATCATCCAAATTCCTACCAGTCATTGCGGACACAGCTTTAATATGGCCCACATTCTCCGCCATAAGAACAAGGACTACTGGCAAAAAGAGAACTATTGCGCTCATTTTGAATGAAGGACTTGTGAAGTGTGGCATTGCAACCCACTTTGCTGCTTTGAAGGCATCAAATTTCACATCGCCATGCACAATTCCAAATACGTATCCCACAACGACTCCACCAAAGATACTAATTCGATTGATAAAGCCTTTTGTGACCGCTCCAATCAGTGCGACTGCAGCAAGAGTTACGATTGCTACTAGTGGCCCCTTTTGGAAGTTACCTTTAGCGGCGCCAGCCAAGTTGAGACCAATGATCATGACAATTGAGCCAGTAACGACTGGTGGAAGTAGCCAGTTCACCCATCCGATGCCAAATTGATTCACAATTAATCCAACAACTGCAAGCAAGACACCTGTTGCTACAACTCCGCCAAGTGCTACTGCCATTCCACCTTTAGTGACGGCGGCTGCAATAGGAGCTAAGAAGGCAAATGATGAACCCAAATAGCTAGGAACTCTATTGCGGGTAGTTAATAAAAAGAGTGCGGTTCCGATACCTGAGAAGAACAAGGTAGTCGTTGGTGGCAAACCAGTAATGATTGGAACTAAGAATGTTGCACCAAACATTGCCACAATATGTTGGATACCGATTCCAATGGTTCTAGGCCATGTGAGTCGTTCTTCAGGCAGTACAACTTCTCCTGCCTTGATCGATGATCCACTTCCATGAAGCGTCCAAGAGAATAGCGACATTGATTTCCCTTCAATTGACTTACGGGGAAGCCAGTGGGGAATGCGACTATAGATTACGCCTTCTCAAACACTCAGAACGTAAGGTCATACACAGCGACACGCGGGGATTTAGGCAAAGCACCCTTATTTTCCGAAACCAGAGAGTTAAATCAAACCTTCAAATAGCGACGTAGTGTCCATATAGATGCGAGTGCTGATACCAAAAGTCCAACTCCAAGTAACAATGCTGAAGCCACCCACACATCAGACCATAAAAAGAAACGAGTAAAGGTGAGTAATGGCGCAACTCGTGAATCAACAAGGGCTTTAAAGCCCGCTAAAAATCCAGTTGATATTACCCAGCCAATAACTGCTGACATAAGGCCTTCAAGTAAGAAAGGAAGTTGAATTGAAAATGATGAAGCGCCAACAAGCTTCATTACTCCAGTTTCGCGGCGCCTATTAAATGCTGCTAAACGCAATGTGTTGCTAATTAAAAGTGCGGCCGTTAACACAGATGCAATACCAATCAGAAGCGCACCGTCGCGGAGTACTCCAAGTAATTTAAAGAACTTATCAAGAATTGTTCTTTGATCTTGCACTGTATCTACACCTGGACGACCAGAAAATGCACTTTGGATCACTGGGTACTGAGTCGGATCTTTTAGCTTAACCCGAAAACTCTCGGGTAGTTGTCCAGCTGTAACATTTTGCGCTAGTGCCGAACCCTTAAATTGTTCCTGAAAATGTTGATATGCAGTCGCTTGTGACTCGTAAAAGACATTTTGAACAACTGGTAATCCTTGTAAATCCTTTTGAATTGAAACACGCTGAGCATCTGTTACTGCCCCGCCCGAACAAGAAGTTGACTCGGAAAGAGTTCCGCATAAAAAGACAGAGACTTCAATTTTGTCATACCAATAATCTTTCATCACACGCACTTGTGAGTTAGCTAGAAAGCCAACACCAAGGAGAGTCAAAGAAATTGCAACGGTGATTACTACTGCAAAGGTCATCGTCAGATTACGGCGCAGACCAATTCGAACCTCACTGAATACAAAACTCGCGCGCATGGATTTAGCCTAACCTGTATATCCGTAAACACCGCGAACCTGATCGCGAGCAACGTGTCCTGAATCTAGTTCTATAACTCTCTTGCGCATCTGGTCCACAATTCCGGCATCGTGTGTTGCCATTACAACTGTTGTGCCGTCACGGTTGATCCTGTCTAGAAGCTTCATAATTCCCACACTTGTTGCGGGATCTAGATTTCCTGTGGGCTCGTCGGCGATCAAAATCATGGGTCTGCTGACATATGCACGGGCGATTGCCACACGCTGCTGTTCACCACCAGAAAGTTCACTTGGCTTACGGTCAGCTTTTTCTTCGAGTCCTACTAGTTCCAAGACTTCTGGTACTTCACGATTAATTTCCTTTTGTGAAAATCCAAGCACGTGGAGGGTAAACGCAACGTTTTCAAAGACAGTCTTATTCGGCAACAGACGAAAATCTTGGAAAACAGTTCCCACTTGGCGTCGCAACTCTGGAACTTTATGGTCAGCTAATGAGCCGAGTTCTTTTCCTGCAACCACAATATTGCCGGCAGTTGGTTGCTCCTCCCTCAGAACAAGCCTTAGAAAGGTTGATTTACCTGAGCCCGAGAGCCCGACCAAGAAGACAAACTCCCCCTTAGTGATCTCAATGCTCACGCGATCAAGCGCTGCATGTTCCTGCTTGGGGTACATCTTCGTTACGTTTTCAAACTTAATCACCTAGATAGTTTAGTAAGTGAGGGGGAGAATCTTGGGAGATTCAAGCAACCTTACCTGTGAATATCCACATACATCGCCGCCAAATACGCGTAAAGGTATTTAGTTTCGGCTCATTCTCCAGCGAATCCCAGCTTCAATGAATCCATCAAGGTCGCCATCTAGCACTGCCGCAGGATTACCTACTTCAAAATCTGTTCGAAGGTCTTTGACCATTTGATAAGGCGCAAGTACATATGAACGCATTTGATTACCCCATGATCCGCTGTTGTCACCCTTGAGGGCATCAATTCGTGCCCGCTCCTCTTGCCTGCGCCTTTCAAGGAGTTTTGATTGTAAGACAGCCATTGCGGTCGCTTTGTTTTGGATCTGAGAACGTTCATTTTGGCACGACACAACGATCCCCGTCGCTATGTGAGTAATTCTCACGGCCGAATCAGTTGTATTGACACCTTGTCCACCTGGTCCTGATGAGCGGTAAACGTCAACACGAATTTCTTTCTCGTCAATATCAATATGATCAGATTGTTCAACCACAGGAACGACTTCAACGCCTGCAAATGAAGTATGTCTACGGCTTTGGCTATCAAAAGGTGAAATGCGCACTAATCGATGCGTTCCTTGCTCAACTGAAAGTGTTCCATAAGCGTAAGGAGCACTCACGCGGAAAGTTGTTGATTTAATTCCGGCCTCTTCGGCATACGATGTTTCAAGCACATCCACTTTATATATATGTCTTTCGCAATAGCGCAAATACATGCGCATTAACATCTCAGCCCAATCAGCAGCCTCAACCCCTCCTGCTTCAGAGCGAATTGTCACAAGCGCGTCTCGCTCATCGTATTCACCACTTAGCAATGTGTGAACTTCTAAATCCCTAATTGCTTTTGTTACATCATCTAGTTCACTACCGGCATCAAGAATGGCCTTGGAGTCCTTTTCATTCAGAGCCAGTTCAAGGAGTATGGGAATGTCTTCAAGTCGACGTCGAATTGTTGTCACTCTATTGAGTGTTGCTTGAACCCGGGAGAGTTTGCTTGTTAGTACTTGAGCCTTTTCGGGGTCATCCCAAAGATTAGGCGCGCTGGCTTCTGCCTCGAGAGTCTCCGCATCTGCATACAATTTAGGGAGATTTAAAACCTTCTCAATGCTAACAAGGGTCGCATCAAGAACCTTTACCTCTTGTAAGTACTCGCGAGCGGCCATGAGAGAAGACTAACGGCTACTTAGCAGTCGTTATAAAGAGTAACTCCAAACACTAGTATTTCAGCATGAAAAAGTTTGAGGTTAGTAGCGCTGTGGGCACTGCACTGCTCGCGCTCTTACTCAGCGCATGTGGTCCACCTTCGGGTGATGCAAGACCTAGCGACTCGAACTTAGTGACTAGCATAAACCTACTTCTCAATACCTTTGCGAGGAATCATCCGAAATTAATTAACTGGAAGACTAACGCAGTTAAAAATCAGCTTAAACTCAAACTACCCACTGGTGTCAGTACGGATGCAGGGTGGTACTTGAAATGGAGCGATCCAAGACCAGGTGAGCTCAGTCAAGTTTATGTTCCGTGGACTTTGCTGGGGCAATACCCAAACAATCCGCAGCCAGCAGGTTATAAATACCCTGGAGGTAATTTAGTACCACAAACAACAATTGGTGACTTAACGACTGTTATACAAAATTTACAGATGCAAGGCGACGAATACTTTGCCGCAGTTACTGGAGTTCGCATTTCAAAAATCAATCCACAATGGTTAATTTTTACCACAGTTCCCTATCTGCCAGTCACAGACAATGCATATGGCTTTGCTACCGTGGGTAAGAAGCATTGGGTCGTAACGGATTTTGGAACGGCCAATGTTGGTTGTGGCAAAGTGCCTAATGAAGTTGAGAGTGAGTTTGGGTTTAAGTGTCCTTGATGAGTAGTAAAAGAAAAATGAAAACAAGTAGTTACGAATGTAGTATCAAAAGACGCACATCAAAACTGATGGCCTCAGTAGTTGGAGGCGTTCTTGTGCTTGCTACAGTTGGATTAGCGGCTTGTGCTGCTGGACCGTATACCGAAGCCAGCGGACTACCCAATAAGTTGCTTACGCCCGGGGCGATAAATCCTGCGGTAACACAAGCAAATATTCATAGCAATATCTGCGTAAGTGGTTGGACCAGAACAGTTAGGCCACCTGTTACTTACACAAACCAGTTAAAGTATTCCCAGCTTCACAGCGGATACAACTTAGATGGCGATATGTCGCTCAAAGACTACGAAGAAGATCACCAAGTTCCTCTCGAAATTGGAGGAAGCCCTGCGAGTGTTCAAAATTTGTGGCCCGAGCCTAGAAATATTCGATTGGGCGCTGCCCTCAAAGACCAGCTGGAAAATCGCATGCATGACTTGGTGTGCTCTGGACAAGTGACACTCAAAACGGCTCAGTCAGTTTTTATGATTAATTGGGAATCAGGCTACAAGAAATACATAGGGCCACTTCCCTAGTACTTAAAAACCCCAAGTCTCTAGCAACTTATTTATGAATTTACGTGATGGGTCATATCTCTCTCTGTAGGCAAGAAATTCATTAAATTTTGGGTACAAAGATGAAAAATCAAACGCGGTATTTGTGAAAACTTTACCCCAATGAGGTCTTGCCTTAAACGGCTCAAGGCAAGCTTCAATCCTGGGAAGTAGCTGTTCGACTGCAGGAATATTTGGCCTCCATGTGAAGTGAAATACAAATGTCTCTCTTCCATATGCCTCGCTAAGCCAATTCTCATCCTGTGCAACTGTTCGCATCTCACAAACCATAATGAGGTCTGTTAGCTCCTTGCGAATCTTATATATTGCATTTAGTGCAGCGGGCGCATCTTTCCTCCCAATAAAATATTCAGTTTGTAACTCTTCACCAAAACTTGGTGTGAAATTTAATTTAAAATGAGGCAAGCGTTCAAACCAAGCGCCTGGAAGGCCAAACTGTTCAGTTGCTGCCGCGCTATCTGCTTCCCTGATTGGATTAGACTTTCTAGTTGCGATTTTTGCACCAAACCACTGATTCTGAGTAAGCACTGGGTTAGTTCCAATCTTAGATTTAATCCAGACTTGATCAGCAAATTCATCACCCCACATACTCAAAACACTCACGCTATAACCAGCACTGACAATTGCATCCAAATTACTTACGAGTTGATCAAACGGTAAATCAAAATAAACAGTTTGCGCAACATCGTATGTAGGGACAATTTCAAGGGTCACGTGATGAATAATGCCGAGTGAACCTAGGCCGACTCGAGCCGCGGGTAATTCACCTTCCTCAAGCGCAACAGAGTCTCCGGTCGCAGTTATTAACTCAATACCGCAAATAGAGCCGGATAAGTTCTTGTTCCCCACACCTGACCCATGAGTGCCAGTTGAAGTAGCACCAACAACGGTTATGTGAGGAAGTGATCCCATATTTTTTAGCGCAAAGCCGTTTACATGGAGTTTTGGCGCAAGCTCCCCGTATCTAACACCTGCTGGAACTCTTACGACCATCTTCAATGAATCGATGTCTATATTTTTATCAAATTCAGAAAATACAACCATTGTGCCTTCAGTGTCAGCTAATGTATTAAATGAATGTCCACTTCCATACGCGCGGACTTTGCTTGCATCCGAGACAACTTTCTGCAATTCAGAGATATTTTTTGGCATCGTGATGTTGGAAGGCTGATATTCGATATTTCCGCTCCAGTTTTTCATTCCATTCTCACTCACTTTTTTTGTTCCCTTTTGGCAATTCTGATTTGAGAAATAACACCCAACACCGCAAACACGGCCAAAATTAAAATCACTGAATAAATAATCACGTAAACACTATGCGGAGCTTTCCTAGCGCTGAGTAAGATGTAAATTTGCGGAATCGCAAAATTTATAGCGGCAAGCCATGCCCACTTTTGAACTTGATTCCAACGCTTCTTGATAAATGAGCCAACTAGTCGGGCAGCAGCAATTCCGTAAAACCATGAGGTCGGCACATCAATAATGAAATAGAGGATCCAGTTTGTGCCGTATTGCCGAAGTTCCTTATAAACTACAAATGTGGCACACAACGTGTAAATGACTACTGTGCTTGCCAAGACTCTCTCCCAGAAAGTCTCACGCTTGCTTCTCATTCATCTAGCGTACTGGGCGATTTACTTTAAAGCATGGGTTGGGCGTAAAGGCAATCAGAGTTAGAATTTCCGCATGGAGTTTACTAGGGGCAAGCACCTACAGAAAGTCATTTTGTATTATGGCTTTACTCCTCTTGAAGATCCAGAAGCAATTCGACTTTGGCAAGAAGGACTGGCCCAATCACTTGGACTTACAGGGCGAGTGATTATTGCCCCCCATGGCATTAACGGAACGCTTGGAGGAAGCCTTCCTTCACTCAAAAAGTATGTGACGGCCACAAAAAAGTATCCAGGATTTAGAAATATTGATTTCAAATGGTCAAATGGCACAGGAAATGAGTTCCCAAAGATAAGTATTAAGACTAAAACCGAGCTTGTTACTTTCGGTTCCCCCCATGAAATAGATATTGATAAAAATGGCGTCGTAAATGGTGGAAAACACCTTAAGCCGTATGAAGTAAATAAGTTGGTCGAATCTCGGGGAGATGATGTTGTCTTCTTTGATGGACGTAACGCATTCGAAACTAAAATTGGTCGTTTTAAGAATGCGGTAGTGCCTGATGTATCAACAAGTAGAGATTTTGTGAAGGAAATTGAAAGTGGTAAGTACGATCACTTGAAAGACAAGCCAATTGTTACTTACTGCACCGGTGGTATTCGCTGTGAAATATTGTCCTCGGTAATGGTTAAACGGGGTTTTAAAGAGGTCTATCAAATTGCTGGTGGTGTAGTTAGTTATGGGAAAAAATATGGAGATGAAGGACACTGGGAAGGTTCTCTTTACACATTTGACGCCCGTATGGCTATCGACTTTAGCGATAAGGCAAAGGTTATTGGGGAATGTGAAAAGTGTGGCTCAGCTTCAAAAGATTTCCGCAACTGCTCAACAGTCTCATGCCACTCATTGATTTTGCTCTGTGGCCCATGTGCCAATCTTCCTTCTTACTTAAGCTGCACCCATGAAAATTCAGAGACAAACTCAGAACTTATTGGCTAATGCTTGATATATCACTCAAGATATTTACGAATTGGTGCAGGAAGCAACTTAAATAAACGCTGTTGCCAAATTTTTGCCTGATCAATCGGCGACTTGGAGAGTATCTGCTGGCTAGCTGGCCCTTGGGGTGTTGGAACCTTACGAATAGCGGGTGATATTTGATCAAGTGAATCTGCTATCACCATCACGCTTGAAATAATTGTCATTATTCTTGCAAACTGACCTTGTTCAAAGTGCTCAGCTCTATTTATGACTGTCGCGGTTGCTTGCTCTGCTGACATTCGCATTTCGGCGGTTATTGGATCCTTCAAACGTGCATATGGATCAAATTTAAAATTCTCAGCACTTACTGATAGAGCATAACTGGCGGTTGAGAGCATCATTGCTATTTCTGCAGCAATCACTTCCTCAAGTTTGCCGTTGAGGGCAATATCAAATAAAGCTCTAGAGATTGCTCTGACCTGAATAATCGTGTGCTCAACAGCAACACCTCTCAGGTATAACTTTTCTGCATTTTCACTTCGAACAGTTGGAAGCCACTTGGCAAAAACTCTCGCTTCCAGTGCCTGGCTTCGAATACTTGGAATTTCCTCCGCAAGTAATCTACCTCTAGCGAGCCAGCGCCCAGTTTGGTCTTGTGTAATATCTTCAAGCACTCCCTCTGCCATTCTTGCTAGCAATACTGCAGATCGATCAGTAAGAGAAGAGATTCGGTCAATCGTACGCCCTGCCGGAGTTTTAGGATGAGCAAAAATAGAACAGACAATGGCAAGAAGTGCGCCAGTAATAGTTGAAATCAAACGGTCCGAGGCATTGTTCTGACTTAATCCCGGACCAATAACAATCAAGGCGGTAACTGGAACGTTAATTGCGGCAACTTCTCCTAGGTGGAGCACCCGTGCTGCAATCAAACAAATCAATACAGTTAAACCAACCGTAATAAGGCCTAGCCCAAAAAAGTGAACCGAAACAAGCGCTGCTCCTGCACCAACGGATGATCCAAGAACCTGGCCGAAGCCCTCACGTGCAGATTTATGTAACGATGAACGGACGGTAAGCGAAGCAACAATAGCTGCAACCACACCACCATTTTTAAGTATGTGATCTCCCACTTGCCACGAGAGCGCAGCAGCAAAAGCTGTAACTAGAACTTGCTGAATCCAATACCAGCGATCAACAACAGCTTGGCGGAAGCGAATGAGCACCCTCGCCAACCATGCTCTCTGTTGTTTATTAGTTTGTCCCGGAATCATGGGATCAGTCTAGCGAAAACTTCTTTTACCTATTAGTAGCGTGCTGAATCGCTTTAAATGTTGTTAAATATTGAATTCAAGCTCGGTATTTTTTGAGATCGAGTTCACAACAACTTGATTAGCTCCAATTGTGCTATTTGCCCCGATCGTAATATTGCCTAGAATTTTGCACCCAGCACCAAGTAATACTCCATTTTCAATTGTTGGATGACGCTTGCCTTTAGAAGCAGTACGACCACCCAAAGTGACTCCATGATAAATCATCACGTCATCGCCAATAATCGAAGTTTCCCCAATTACGACACCCATCCCATGATCGATAACTACTCGTTGACCAATCTGGGCACCTGGATGAATCTCAACTCCTGTTCTATTTCTTGTTCGGCTAGCAAGTACTCGTGCTAAAAACTTAAGGTTATTTTTCCAAAGCCAGTGTTCCGCTCTGTGAGCCCATAGAGCATGCACCCCAGGATAAGTGGTGAGTATTTCAAAGCGACTACGCGCGGCAGGATCTCGAAGCATGACCGCATCAAGATCCTCACGAATGCGTGAAATTACGTTAATCATCGATCCCAATCTTCCTAAATATTTACTGAAACTGGCTCATCAATGAACTCTTTGTACAGAGGTGTTGACAGGTAACGCTCACCAAAGGACGCAAGAACTACAACGATAATTTTTCCAGCAAATTCTGGCCGATCAACAATCTGAGACGCTCCCCAAAGGGCAGCACCTGAAGATATGCCGGCAAGAATTCCTTCTTCTTGTCCTGCTCGCTTTGCAAATGTAAAGGATTCTTCATTCGGAGCAGAGAGAACTTCGTCATAAATCTTTGTATCCAAAACTCCTGGAATAAAGTTAGCTCCAATACCTTGTAGTGGATGGCCAGCAGGAGCTCCACCGGTGAGGACTGGTGAGGCCGCAGGTTGCACTGCAAATATTTTGATTGCAGGATTCTTCTCTTTCAATGCCTGTCCAACACCTGTAATAGTTCCGCCAGTTCCAACTCCCATGATAACTGCAGCAACTTGTCCATCTGTATCTTTCCAAATTTCTTCAGCAGTAGTTGCGCGGTGAATTGCAGGACCTGCTTGGTTTTCAAACTGACGGACTAATACGCCACCTTGTTCTCTACCAATCTCTTCTGCTTTCTCAACGGCACCCTTCATGCCAACTGCAGCAGGCGTAAGCACTAAAGTCGCTCCAAGTGCACGAAGGAGCGCACGGCGTTCTTTTGACATTGAATCTGGCATTGTAAGTACAACTTTGTATCCGCGTGCAGCGCCGACAGAAGCAAGTGCGATGCCTGTATTGCCACTTGTTGCTTCAACGATTGTGCCACCTGGCTTAAGTGCACCACTTTTTTCTGCATCATCCACCATGGCAATGGCCAGTCGGTCCTTGACGGTTGCTGTCGGGTTATAAAACTCTAACTTCCCCACAACAATTGCTTTGGTATTGCCAAATAAGCGCTGAAACTTGACCAGTGGTGTATTTCCAAAGACCTGGCTGATATTGTCATAAATCTTCATAATTCTCCTTAGGGTTTATTTAATAGAAATTTATTGCGATGTTTTAAGGAAAATTAAAGACAAGCAGAAGTATTAATGCGCATAAAATCTATGACACGGCGCTTAATAAGAGGCACGTGGTTTCTTTGATAATTTGCACCTAACATTCGATGAAGGTACCAGAATAAAAATATTCCCACTTGCGAACCTTTTGCAGAAATGAAAAACGGGCAGAGTAACCGCACTCTGCCCGTGATTAAATTGAGAATTATGACTGTTGGTTAATTGACCAAAGTGTCCAGATGTGTGTTCGAACCGAACGAGGTTGCTTCAAAATTGTTGTAATTTGGAAAGCAATATCTTCGGAGCGAAGGAAGCTAGCAAGTACCGGTGTACCTGGCGTGCGACCGGCACCTAGAGCAAACTCTGTCTCGGTTCCTGCTGGACAGACAAGTGCAACGCGAACACCCTTTTCGCGAAGTTCGCGATCAAGGCCTCCTGCTAATCCAACCTGCGCATGCTTTGTTCCTGCATAAATTGATTCATCCCCGCCACCTCGGAAGCCAGCAACGGAAGAAACTATGACGATATCTCCGGCTTTCTTGGCAATCATAGTTGGCAAACATGCACGTATTACATGCACTGTACCCTCATAGTTAGTACGCATCATGCGATTTACTTCATCGTCGCTGTAATCCAAGATTGATCCATACATACCAATACCTGCGTTTGGTACAACCGCGTCAATCGTTCCAAATTTATCAATTGCTGCCTTCGCAATGGCCTTTGATACTGCAGGCTCAGAGCAATCTCCGGCAACGTAAATAGCATTTTGCTCACCAAGTGAAGCAACTATTTCTTTTAGACGTGCCTCGTTGCGCGCATTGAGTACAACTTTTGCACCTTGTTCAACGAGTTCTTTTGCAGTTGCAGCGCCCATTCCTGCGGTGGCGCCTGTAATTACTACTACTTGTCCGGCTAGATCACGAAGTTTATAAGTCATGGTGCTGATTATGCTCGAAGAGCAGCAATCGCGCTAGATGAGTGCTGGAGAGCAGTAATTATTCAAGTTCGTTGATGAGCTTAAATTCACTCGCTCCAAGTTGACCTTGCTTTGCGTAGAGCTCTAACTTGGCCCGGGTATCAGCAATATCAAGGTTGCGCATAGTCAGTTGCCCAATACGGTCTGCTGGACCAAATTCTGAATCTTCATTGCGCTCCATTGAAAGTTTCTCGGGAGCATAAGAGAGAGCTGGGCCAGTTGTATTAATAATTGAGAAATCATCCCCACGGCGCAACCGGATTATCACTGTCCCCGTGATAGCAGATGCAACCCAGCGGGTGAGGGATTCACGAAGCATTAGCGCTTGTGGATCAAACCAACGTCCCTCATAAAGAAGGCGGCCAAGCCTGCGTCCTTCAGCGTGATAGTTAGCAATCGTATCTTCGTTATGGATTGCTGAAACTAAACGCTCGTAGGCAATGAACAAGAGCGCCATTCCTGGTGCTTCATAAATGCCTCTCGATTTGGCTTCAATAATTCTATTTTCAATTTGATCTGCCATACCAAGACCATGGCGGCCACCAATTTCATTTACTTCTTGCATGAGTGCAACAGAATCTTTAAATGTCTTTTTATTGATAGAAATGGGACGTCCCTGAGCAAATTCAATGGTGACATCTTCTGAATCAATCTTGACTGAGGGATCCCAGAACTTCACACCCATAATTGGGTCAACAATTTCAATTGAGGCGCTGAGTTCTTCTAGATTCTTTGCCTCATGCGTCGCACCTAAAATATTTGCATCTGTTGAGTAAGCCTTCTCTGCGCTATCGCGATATGGCAACTTGTGGGCAACTAGCCACTCAGACATCTCTTTACGGCCGCCAAGCTCATTTACGAAATCAGCATCCAGCCAAGGCTTATAAATTTTTAAGTTG
>Ga0136642_1000302_pt1 | contig 28118 bp, 28 predicted proteins | sample LowCatLa1302831Y_FD_115313 | JGI IMG/M metagenome (GOLD analysis project Ga0136642, IMG submission 115313) | Freshwater microbial communities from Lower Cathedral Lake, Yosemite National Park, California, USA - 13028-31Y | ecosystem: Environmental > Aquatic > Freshwater > Lake ... | reverse complement strand
TCTAATCGAGGAAGAAATCCATTAAGAAATCAGTAGTTCCGGGCTTCACAGAATACTTCTCAAGATCGGTAATCCCCTCCGACGCCAAGAGCTCATCATCAACAAAGAAATTTCCAGTCGTCGACTTCGCATCCCTTGTGAGGATGATGTAAGCCGCATCAGCGAGAATCTCTGGTGTTCGGCAATAGTCTGTATCTACCCCTGGAATCATTGCGAGAGCTGCAGTATCGATCGCAGTTCGAGGCCAGAGTGCGTTGACGCCAATACCCTCGCGTTTGAACTCTTCAGACATTCCAAGGACACACATACTCATTCCATATTTCGCCATGGTGTAGGCAAGATGCGGTTTAAACCATTTCGCCTTCATGGAGAGCGGTGGAGAGAGCGTCAAGATATGTGGATTACGGCCAGCGGCAGCTGATTCCTTGAGGTGTGGCAGAGCTGCCTGTGATGTGAGGAAGGTTCCTCGAACGTTCACATCAAACATAAGGTCAAATCTCTTTGCTGGTGTGGCAAGAGTTGGGGTGAGGTTAATCGCACTCGCATTGTTGATCAGAATATCAATACCGCCGAATGCTTCAACAGTTTTAGCGATCGCTGACTCAATCTGGGTCTCATCTCGGATATCGCATTGAATGGCTAGTCCTTCACCACCTGCAACGTTAATCTCTTCCACAGCTGAATAAATCGTGCCTGGAAGAGTTGGATGCGGCTCAGTGGTCTTTGCTGCAATAGCAACCTTGGCACCATCTCTGGCAGCTCGGAGAGCGATTGCTAATCCGATCCCCCGTGATCCCCCGGTAATAAATATCCGCTTACCCTCGAGTGACATGACTACCCCTTCATCCGTGAACTCATGAACTTCATAAATGCGCCTTGCGTCTCATCCGATTGCAGCGCGATGCGGAACATTTCACCCTCGGCCTGCATGACGTTCTCCACAGCAATGTGCGAACTACTCTTCAGTAGCGCCTTTGTATTCAAAACAGCGGTAGGTGGCTGGTGAGCGATTACTTCGGCGATCTCCAGAGCCTTGCGGGTTGGGTCATCTTCGATTGCGTTGATGAGCCCGAGAGCAAGCGCCTCCTCGGCTCCAAAACTTCTTCCGGTAAGAAAAATCTCTGAGGCCTTCACATGTCCTACTAGCTTTGGAAAGAGGATGCTAGACCCAGCTTCAGGGACGAGACCAAGTGTTACAAACGGCATGGAGAAGGTTGTATCCGCTGCGGCATAGACAAGATCACAATGCATCAGCATTGTTGTGCCGATCCCAACCGCATTCCCGTGCACTGCTGCAATCAGCGGCTTTGGGAAATCGTGGAGCGCTTTGAGAAAGTGAAAGACTGGCGAACTCATCGTGATCTCTTCATTCATGAAATCCATAATGTCGTTACCGGCAGTGAACGCCTTGCCGGCACCTGAGACCACTACAGATCGAATACTGAAGTCACCGGCGGCTTGATTGAGATTTTGAGCGAGGCTTGAGTACATCGACTGCGTAATTGCATTCTTCTTCTCTGGGCGATTGAGGGTGAGATGAAGCACCTGGTCTACCTGCTCGATAAGAATCTCTGACATAGGGCTAGGTTAACCATCACCATGCATTCTGTTGTGCTCCCCTTCAGCACCACAGTGAACCGTCCGAACGCTGAACAGATCTCCCGCCCGAGACAGGACCTTGTCCGCGTGTTGCAGATCACACCAGTTAGTAGCCCTCTAAGGTAGGTCTCAGCGTCCTCCCACCAGGTGGTCGCTCCCCTCCCGCCAACGGGGCGCAGTGGGGCAGATAGATAGGTGTCGAGTAAATGGCTCTATTTTCATGGACTGAAAACAAATCTGGTGGCGTAGTGGCTCCACATGAGCGCCTCAGCTGGCCAATGACCGTCGGAACTGGCCTCCAACATATCGCAGCGATGTTTGGTGCGACCTTCCTTGTTCCCATCATCACCCACTTACCACCAACCACAACAATCTTCTTCTCTGGCATCGGAACTCTTCTATTCCTCCTCATCACCCGAAATAAAGTTCCCAGCTATCTCGGCTCTTCATTCGCTTTCCTCGCTCCGATTGCGGCTGCAGTGAGCAAAGGTGGCATGGCTCAAGCCCTCGGTGGCGTCGTTGCAACCGGCGTTGTGCTCGCTCTTGTCGGTCTTGTTGTCCGCAGCGCAGGAATCAGTTGGATCAACTGGCTTCTTCCGCCCGTCGTTACCGGAACAATTGTGATGGTGATCGGCCTCAATCTTGCTGGAGCAGCAAAGAATAACTTCGTTACCAAACCGCTACTCTCGATTGTTACGCTGGCAGCGATCGCAATCATTTCCGTCGCTGGCCGGGGCTTTATTTCGCGTATTTCAATTTTTGCTGGAATCGTCATTGGCTATATCACCGCGATCGTTACGGGCGATGTTCACACTGACGCGATTAAGGCTGCTAAATGGTTTGCTCTTCCTTCCTTCACGCATCCCTCTTTCAAAATGAGTGCGATAGTTCTTTTCTTGCCTGTTGTGCTTGTTCTCATCGCAGAAAACGTTGGGCATGTTAAGGCCGTTGCAGCCATGACCAATTCGAATCTTGATGATCAGATGGGCAATGCTCTCGTGGCCGATGGGCTCTCAACCGTCTTGGCCGGAATGGGTGGTGGTTCGGGAACAACTACCTACGCTGAAAATATTGGCGTCATGGCTGCTACAAAGGTCTATTCAACGGCTGCATACTGGTTCGCTGGTCTTGGTGCCATCCTTCTCTCGCTCTGCCCTAAGTTCGGAGCAGTACTTAGTGCAACTCCTGCAGGGGTCCTTGGCGGAGCAGGTGTCGCTCTGTACGGAATGATCGGAATCCTCGGAGCACGTATCTGGATCGAATCGCGCGTAGACTTCAACAAGCCTAAAAATCTCATCGTCGCTGCCTCTGCTGTGATCATCGGTATTTCCGATCTCTCATGGACTCGTGGTAGTTACACATTTAGCGGGATCATTAACGCCACTCTCGTGGCCGTTATCGGTTACCACATCCTTCACGCGCTAGCTAAGGATTAATTTCAAGAGCTCGGCTATGAGAGATAGCGAGTGATACCTCTCAAGAGGGCGGGCACATCACGTGCCCGCCCTCTTGCCTCTCTCTGCGCGCCATTTACTTCCATATACTTATTGCTATGACGATCGTGATCCCTTCCCGCATGTGGGAGTACGCGATCGCCGCCTTCTTGATCATTCTCGCTCCTGGGCCAAGCGTCCTCTTCACCATTGCTCGAGCGATCGCCTGGGGGCGTGTGACGGCGCTTCTCACCGTCCTCGGCAATGTCATGGGCATGTACCTGATGGCGATCTTTGTCTGCTTCGGACTTGGTCCAATCCTCTCTCGCTCCAGCATCATCTTCAATCTCGTCCAATGGGGTGGCGGCCTCTACTTGATCTATCTCGGAGTAGGCGCGATTAAAGATAGCCCGCGCGATGCGGAAGGAATGCGCCAGATCGCGCAAGCTAAGCCATCACCGCTCGCAACGATTCGTCAAGGTTTCATGGTCGGAGCCCTCAATCCCAAGGGAATGGTCTTCTTCGCTGCCATCGTTCCGCAATTTGTCGATCGCGAGAAGGGATCCATCACGATGCAGATGCTCATTATGGCGACGATCTTTGCCGCCATTGCCTTGCTCTCTGATGGAAGTTGGGGTCTCTTAGCCGGGACTGTCCGACAGTGGTTTGCTAGCGATGTGAAACGTTTGATCAGAATGCGTACCGCAGGCGGCGGCATCATGATCTTCTTAGGTATCTTCACGATCGCCCAATCACTCTGGAAGAAGTAGCACCACTCCCCGCGAGTCTCATCGAGCGCTGTCAGTCGTAGGTAGTTAAATATGGCTACATCAAAAAATAGGAGCGTAGATATGGGTGAGCGAAGAGTCAATTTAAGTCCAAGCGATCTGACATTCTCGTGGGATGGTTGCCATCGCGAGTTATGGCTGCAATATAACCACCAAGTAAAAGCACCAATGTTTATGCCAACAGTTGCCGAGCTTGCTGAATCGCAAGAGAGCTACTTTATGAATAAGAGCGCACCCCTCAGCACTTCGGCGATGCATCCTGATATTCCAGAAGCGAAGATTGTCTCTCACGGTGGTTGGGTTCTCTCGCGCCCGATCCAAGTCAATGGCGTTGATAGCCACCTCTCGGTACGTGGCAAGTACGACCTCATGATTGAATTCCCTGATGGCACCTTCGGCATTATCGATTGCAAGATGCAGGCGCGAACTTCAGATAAAAGCGGCTTCTACTCACCTCAACTTGAAGCATATGCATATGCTCTCGAAAATCCGGCAAAGGGTGAGCCAAAGAAGATTTCGATGATCGGTATTTACTCCTGGTCACTCCCTCAAGCTTGGGGCAATGTCAACGCTGGCTTTGGTTATCGAGTGAACTCCAACTGGTACCCAGCAGAGCGAAACCCAGAAGCGCTACAGAATCGTTTCGATGAGTTCATCACGATGATCAATGGTGATTGTCCCCCATCCAAGGATGGATGCGAGCATTGCAAGTATCTCGCAGAGCGAGAAGCGATTCTGAAGAAGAGTTAGCTACTCGTTATCTGTCGAAGCGTTACGAGATTTTAAAATCTCAGCCTTCGCCTCTGAGGCATACATATCAACAAACTCTTGTCCTGATAACTTCTGGATGGACTTCATGATGACATCAGTTGCATCACGGAGTACCTGGAGATCACGACTATCGCCAGTAAAGAAGAGTGGCTCGCCGAAGACCATCTCCACGCGACGCACCTTAGGAACGATCTGGCCCGTAGGTTGGATCTCCGCGGTGTTAAACATCGCAACTGGGACCACTGGGCATCCAGATTCGATCGCCATGCGTGCGATGCCGGTTCGTCCTTTATAGAGACGCCCATCTGGTGAGCGAGTCCCCTCTGGATAAATTCCGATGCACTCACCCGCTTTAAGAAGATCGAGCCCCGTCAGGATCGCCGCTTCACTTCGACGGCCGCCAGCTCGATCAACCGGTACCTGTCCAAGGGCGATGAAGGTGATCTTCTTGATAAAGCCCTTGAGGCCGGGTGAGGTGAAGTATTCGCTCTTCGCCAAGAAGGTGACCTTGCGTGGGACTACAAGCGGCATAAAGATCGAGTCGCTAAAAGAGAGGTGATTCGAAGCGATAATGACACCGCCATTATGTGGGACTAGACGTAGCCCGGTTACCTTCGGCCGAAAGAAGAGCATCAGAATCGGGGTCAAGAAAGATTTAAGGAAGGTGTACGCCACGGGGTTAATTTAGGGGATCAGCGCTCGGGTGTGACACCATCTGAGCGTGGCCGATATTGAAAATTCCCAATCTTTTCTCCTCTCAGGAGGAAAAGTAGGCGTGTTGATGGCTCACGGATTCACCGGATCCCCAGCAACTGTTGCGCCGTGGGCGCGCGGGTTGGCGGATGAGGGATACACCGTGAGCGTTCCACGGCTTGCAGGTCACGGAACTCGTTGGGAAGATTTAAATGAGACTACCTGGCGAGATTGGTACTCCTCGATTGAAGAGGCCTACCTAGAACTTCGCACCCAATGCGATCGAATCTTTATTGCCGGCTTTAGCGTCGGCGGAGCGTTGGCTTTGAAATTTGCTGAGATCCGTGGAAGTGAGATTGAAGGTCTCATCCTTCTCAACGCCTCGATCTTTGATGAACGTAAAAGGTATCTCCTCCTTCCAATCCTTAAACATGTCATCCCCTCTGTAAAGAGTGGCGCGATGGATGTCAATAAACCAAATCCAGTTCGTCATAGTTATGGACGTCTACCACTCAAGGCGTTAGATTCGCTGCGAGGGCTATGGAAGTCCGCTGAAGATGGTCTCTATCTCGTCGATGCGCCATTAATGGTGGCCTACTCAGTAGATGATCACGTCGTTGATCCACGAAATTCTGAAACGATTATTGATAATGTCTCATCATCAGATATCCGCGAAGTAATCTTTGAAAAATCTTTCCATAATGTCGCACTCGATTATGATTCAGAGGTCCTGATTGAGGAGACTCTTGTATTCATACAAGATGTCTTAACAGGTGAAATAACTCGCACCCATGAGAGCGATGAACGCGAACTCATTGATGCTGAATTCGATGCCATTGTCTCTGGGTTATCCCTCGATGAATCAACACCAAACACTTACCTCGATGAACTCGATAAGCCACAGGCAGATGATTTTCATATTCCGAATCCGCAACTTGCGCCTCTTTCAGAATCTAACCGCAGCTCACTCTGGTTGCTCTTAGCAGGTGCGCTATTGATACTGCTCTATATCTTCACTGGCTTTGACCTCTTCGGAACCGGAGCTTGGCCAGGAGTCGTTGCAATTGTCGCTGGACTCGGCCGAATCATATGGAACACCGCACGCAGATTTGATAGCGGCGAAGATGGCGCGCGCTTTTAACGAGTGTTAGACCCGAGCTAGATCTGCTGCTCCAACTAAGCCAGCGCCATTTCCAAGCTCTGCATGAATGATTCGAGGCAATGGCACCTTCCCAGAAAAAGGCATAAAACGCTTAAGTGCAGAACGAGTTGGAGCCAAGAGAATTTCCCCTGCATCAACGACTCCCCCGCCAATAACGACACAGGCCGGGTTGAAGAGAACACTTAATGAAGCGATTCCGGCACCAAGCCATTGGGCAGTGGTATTAAATCCGGCGAGAGCAACGGGATCCCCATCGCGCGCTGCCTCAGTAATGTGATGGCCCGTGAGGCCTTGAGTAGTTCCATCACCGCGCGCCAGCAAGTTGTAGGCGGCATCTGGTGATGCACTGATCGCTTCGCGGATATGACGCATTAGCGCCGTACCTGATGCGTACTGCTCAAAACAACCGCGTTGTCCGCATCCGCAGATATGACCTTCGGGGACGACTCGCATGTGACCAAACTCTGCCGCGATTCCGCCAATCCCACGATGAAGTTTTCCATCGATAATTGCACCGCCACCAATTCCAGTTCCTACCGTCAAGAGAATCATCTCGCTCTCGCCACGACCGGCGCCGTACTTCGCTTCGCCCCATGCAGCTGCATTTGCATCATTCTCGATAACGACAGGAAGCCCTACAAGCGTTCCGATCTCATTCTTCAGATTGATGCCGTTCCAACCTGAAATATTCGGAGTTGCGATCATGACTTCGCGATCACTGCTCACAAAACCAGCAGCCGAAACACCAACAGCAACCGCTGGATAATTCTCTAACAAAACCTTGGCAACATCGGCGATCGTTCTTGTTAGCGCCTGGCCACCTTCTTTAGGAGTCGACTCTCGATGTGTTGCAAGAATCTTGCCGCTTTCATCAACGACACCACCGAGAACTTTTGTTCCGCCAATATCAATCCCGATAGTAAGAGTCATTGAATTACGCTTCACACTTTTCTTTGAGCTCTTTGAGTGCGAGATCAATTGTGTCGCGCTCGGCTTTGGTACGCATCATTGCGGGTACAGGCATTGAGAGAGCAACTGTGAGTTCGTACGTGACCGTTGTTGTCTCGTCGCCATTGTCAGCGATCGTGTAAGCCCCTGACATCTGCGTCAACATATCAGCATCATCGAGAGTGAAGGAGAGCGCTCCTGGCGCTGCACTCCAGTCATAATCCAAAATAACTCGATCTTTTACCTGGCCGGCTTTAATCATCATCTCAATTTTGGTGGCGCGACCTTCGCCATCCTTTTCCAGGACAGTGGCGCTCTTAATTGCGCTAGACCACTCGGGGTAGCCCGCTGGATTGAAGAGCAGGGCAGAGATATCGGCGGCCGGAGCCTCGATCGTGATTGAATTTTTCGATGTATCAGACATGCCCATAGGTTACCGCCCCAAGCCTCTAGCGGTTTGCGCGACCTGACCACTACCGTTCCGCCATGAACGAATTTTCGACTCCGGCCATCGTGCCAGCTGCAACCGCTGGAAACCTGACCAACCTCGTGGCCGAACGCGCATGGTTTGAACCTCAACGAGTCATGCTCTCTCGCCCATTAGGCGATGGCTGGCAGCAAGTGACTGCTCGGGAATTCGAAGAAGAGGTGCGCACGACCGCGAAGGGTTTAATCGCAGCTGGTATCTCTGCCGGAGATCGCGTCGCAGTCATGGCTAAGACTCGCTATGAATGGACTCTTCTCGACTTTGCTATCTGGTTCGCCGGGGCAGTCTGTGTCCCCATTTACGAAACATCAAGTGCGGAACAAGTGCAGTGGATTCTTGAGGATTCAGCTGCCGTCGCCTTGATTGTCGAGACTCCAGCGCTTCGTGAATTGGCGACACCAGTTCTTGGTAAAAACTGTAAGCAGGTTTGGACAATTACCGAGAATGCAATCCCAGAATTGATCCGGACCGGTTCAGGAATTACTGACGACGAGATCAATCTTCGACGCAACACGTTAACTCCTGATTCATTAGCGACCTTGATCTACACATCTGGCACGACCGGAAAACCTAAAGGCGTGATGCTCACGCATGGAAACTTCCTTGCAGAGTGTGGCAATGTCGTGCAAGGCGCGGCTGATCTCTTCTTGAAGCCAGATGGCTCAACGCTCCTCTTCTTGCCTATTGCTCACGTCTTCGGTCGAATGATTCAGATCGGTGCAATCACTGCCGGACTTCACCTGGCACATTGTGGCGACATCGCACGCCTCCCCCAGGATCTCGCCTCATTCAAGCCAACCTTCATCCTCGCAGTTCCTCGAATCTTCGAGAAGATCTACAACGGTGCTGAGGCTCGCGCTGAAGCAGCCGGTAAGGGAAATATCTTCCGCACGGCGGCAGATGTTGCTATCAAATACTCCGAGGGTCTCGACTCGGGTGGAATTGGCCTATCTCTTCGCGCGAAACACCGCCTCTTCGACAAGCTGGTCTACTCAAAGATTCGCGCTGGCATGGGCGGTGCCGTTGAAGCAGCGATCTCTGGTGGAGCGCCATTGGGTGCTCGCTTAGGGCACTTCTATCGCGGCGCCGGCATTCGTATCCTTGAAGGCTATGGCCTCACTGAAACCACAGCAGGTGCAACACTAAATCTTACTCGCCAACAGAAAATTGGATCAGTCGGTAAGCCGCTGCCAAGCACCACTGTTCGCATCGCAGATGATGGTGAAGTCCTTCTTAAAGGCCCCATCATCATGCGTGGATATTGGCAGAACGATGAGGCGAACAGAGAAGTATTTACCGACGATGGCTACTTCCGGTCTGGTGATCTCGGAGCACTTGATAGCGAAGGATTCTTGACCATCACTGGTCGCAAGAAGGAGATCATCGTTACCGCTGGTGGAAAGAATGTTGCTCCAGCAGTTCTAGAAGATCGCGTCCGTGCTCACCCGCTTGTCAGCCAATGCATGGTCGTTGGCGACAATAAGCCATTTATCGCAGCGCTCGTAACACTCGATGCCGAGGCAATGAAGGGCTGGTCAGCATCAAATAAAAAAGCTGGCACCTCTATCGCTGACCTCGCAAAAGATCCTGCTCTCATTGCCGTCATTCAGACTGCGATCGATGATGCGAATAAAGCCGTGAGCCGCGCAGAATCAATTCGTAAGTTCACCATCTTGCCGGTTGATTTCACAATCGCTGATGGCCAATTAACGGCAAAGATGTCTGTAAAGCGCCACGTTGTTGCTCAAGAATTCGCCCGCGAAATCAACGAGCTCTTCATCTAGAAAGCGCCCAGGATATGTCTCACTCAACAACTCGCGCCTTGCTGAAGCTGATAACTCATGACCTCAGTGCTATTGGGCGAAGCGTGGATGAGACGATCGGGCGCAATGCAACCAACCAACACACACGTAGCTCTTTACGCGATATCCGCGAAGCGATTGATCTGCTTCACGCCAAAATCAACGATCTTGGGAAGAGCGCCTCTATCCTGACCAAGCGTGAAGAAGAGATACTCATAGCTCTTGGCTCGGGTAAGACTGCGCTAGCCATCGCCCGCCTTTTACAGATCTCCGAACCGACAGTGAAGAGCCATGTGATGTCGATCTACCGAAAATTAGATGTGAACAATAAGACGAGCGCGTTGGCAGAGGCGGCTCGACGTGGGCTACTTCCCAAATAGCACTGTCGCGAAACGCGCTCCCCACATCTTCCAACTCCACTCCGCAAGCACCCATTCACGACCACGTCTTCCCATAGCAACCGCACGTGATGAATCTTGTAACAAGGTGATAGCTGCCGAGGCAATCGCCTGAACGCTCGTGCCGTCTACAACAAGGCCGCTCTCGCCATCGAGCACTGCATCTGGTGCGCCGCCGCTTGCACCGCCGATGACCGGCAGGCCAGCAGAGCTCGCCTCTAAGTAGACGATGCCTAGTCCTTCAACTTCCAATCCAAAGAGGCGCGAACGCGATGGCATCGCAAAGAGATCGCCAAGCCTTAAGTACTCAGGTAACTCCTGATACTTGGCACGTCCAACGAATCGAACGAATTCACCCAGTGAATATTTTTTGACGAGTGAATCTAGGTGCTCACGATATGGCCCTTCACCGACAAGAACGAGAACGGTGTTCGGGACAGATCGGAGAATCACAGGCATCGCTTCAATTAATCGATCTTGACCTTTTCGATGCACTAACCGTCCGACCGAAACAATGACCTTCTTGTCATTCAGGTTGAGCTCTTTAATAAGTTCTTCCGATCGCGGCCCCGGCGTAAAGTGATCAATGGCGATACCTGGCGCAATACGGACCGTTTGAACACCGTTACTTAAAATTGGTTTCATCGCGTTGTGCGTGAAGTCGCCGAGATAGGTGATGACATTCAGGTTCTTACTCATTGCTCGCATTACCCATGAGAACGGCCAGAGCCTTGACCACCACACCTCGTGGCCATGTGTGAGTGCAACTTGTCGTGTAGCACCATTACGGCGAAGGTGTCCCGCCATCGCGCCAAGTGGAGCCGCGGCGCCATACCAAATAATTGTCGAGGAGTGCTTCTTCATGATCGCCGCAACCGCACGATTCACCCGCGGAGTAGGTAATAAAATTCGACTCTTATCCCGATAGACAATGACGCCGTAACGGCGCGCAAGCTCGGCGTCGAAATCGAGATCTCCTGCTTGCGAGGAGGTATAGATGACGATCTCTTCGCCATTGAGTTCACCTAAAAGTCCGAGGATGAAGCTCTCAATGCCACCTGCTCGTGGACCTAGATCATTGGTGACGAGCAGAACTGGTCGTTTATCGCTCGCACTCATCTCGGAAGGTTAATGGCGGAAGGCTCACCATCTCAACTACGGTTGGCCAGTGACCATCGCTGCAAACCTCGTTATTGGAAGCAATGGCGGAACAACGATTAACGGCCGCTCCGCTCCCCTGAGCTCTCCCGCCGACCGCAAGCGATTCCATGAATTGCGCGAGCGGGCTGATGTGATCATCATCGGAGGTCAGACCGCAAGAAGTGAGCCATATTCGAAGACGCCACTACCGCTCATCGTCGTCACGCGCTCACCAGAGTTACCAGGCAGCGCAGCAAAAAATCCGACTGCCATCATGAGCAGCGACGATATTGCCACAACGTTGAAGCGGGCGATGCAGAGCTACCCAAATCTGCTGATCGAAGGTGGGGCGCATTTCTTACATGCCGCACTCGCTTCCACTCTGATTGACGAGCTGTACATCACCGCGACGCAGATGAGTGCCGAAGAACCTTTTGTGGATCAAACCACGCTGACCCAAGGGTTTCGCCTCGTGAGCGAGGTTACGATCGATGGCGATCTCTTCCTTCACTATGCGCGCCTTCCCAATAAGTAAAGAGAAAGAAATTACCCTTAGCCTGTGACAGGGTTTAAAGCAGCGGGTAGCAAATCCTGGGATGAGATAGTCGCCGAAATTCGCGCAATCTCACTGCGCACCGAAATTGTTCTCGAAGAAGTTCCTGCTCCTCAAAAACTTGCACCCCACGCGATTGCCCTCACCGCAGATGTTGATATCGATGTTGGTACCGGTCGCTTCGTTCTCTTGCATGACCCTGCGGGACAAGAGGGTTGGTCTGGCGAATATCGATGCGTGACCTTCGCCCGCGCTGCTATCGAAGAAGAACTAGCAAATGATCCATCGCTCTGCGATGTGAGTTGGTCATGGTTAGTAGAAGCGCTCGAGAATCATAGCGCCACATATGGAAGTCCGAGCGGAACAGTCACCCGCGTTGCTTCATCTTCTTACGGAGAGCTTGTTGGGCGAGATGAAGATTCTGAAGTTGAAGTTCGAGCTTCGTGGACTCCTACTGATGGTTCGTCGATCGTTGCACATGTCTTGGCCTGGGCCGAACTCGTTGCGCGCATCTCTGGGTTAGAACCACTACCTGAAGGTGTCACGCAACTTCCACTTGGTCGGTAGTCGATGCAGATAGAGGATACTTCGCAGGTGCCTGAACCTTTACTACTCCCTCGCGCAGGAATCCCTCCGCTTGTTGTGGATGATGCTGGCCTTCGTGATGTCATTGATCAACTCTCACGTGGTGAAGGTCCAATAGCGGTAGATGCCGAACGTGCATCAGGCTTTCGTTACAGTCAGCGTGCATATCTCATTCAGATATTTCGTCGTGGCGGAGGAATACATCTCATTGATCCCATCGCTGCGAATAATCACGCTACCTGGGCCTTACTCGATGCCACCTTTAAAGAGTGCGAGTGGATTATCCATGCGAGTACGCAAGATCTACCATGCCTTCGCGAGCTCGGTATTAACCCGACAAGACTCTTCGATACCGAACTTGGCGGAAGAATCGCTGGCTGTGAACGTGTGGGCTTAGGTGCGCTCACCGAATCACTTCTCCACCTACAACTTGCAAAAGAGCACAGCGCAGTTGATTGGTCGATTCGTCCGCTGAAGGATGAGTGGCTCGTCTATGCCGCTCTCGATGTTGATGTTCTCATCGATCTTCGAGATGAGATGGAGAAATTGTTAATAGAACGTGGTTACCTTGAGTACGCGCTCGAAGATTTTGCTGCGATCTTGCTATCTAGTGCGGTGATCCCTGCAGCGAAGCGTGACCCATGGCGCAAGGCTGGTGGCATTCACAAAGTCCGCGATCGATTATCGCTAGCGATCATTCGCGATCTCTGGATTGCACGCGATGAGTATGCCCGCAGTGTGGACACTGCCCCGGGAAGAATCTTCAATGATGATGCACTTCTTGAAATTGCAATAAAACGGCCAACCACGATCGATCTCTTTACAAAGATCATCACCAAGCGAAGCCGAGCAAAGGATCAACCAGTGGTGCAGTGGTTTGATCTCTATCGCACCACAATCAATCTTGCGAAGGATCAACTCCCCGAACTTCGTCTCTCGCCTGTCGGGCTACCACCGCAGAAGTTGTGGAAGGATCGCAATCCACTCGGGTATGCGCGATTGACCCATGCGCGTGCAGCAGTCGTAGAGCGAGCGCACGAGCTTTCGATGCCCGCTGAAAATCTCATCTCACCTGAGGCAGTCAGACAAGCGATGTGGCAAAACCCAGCAGATGGCGATGGCGTGAGTTACATCGAAGAGAAACTTCGAGCAGCAGGTGCCCGCTCATGGCAGATCTCGCTTATCGCACCTTCACTTGTCGCCCCCCTTCATGAGAGCGAGCCGCTCCCACCGGCAGCACCTGAAGTTGGCCCAGCAGGGCAGCTGGCAGCCGAGCCCTCCAAATAGCAGGTATTTACGCAACATTCAGGTTGCGTAATTCAGGGCTCGACTCTAGGCTTTACCCATGTTCAGCACCTTTCTGATCGCGCTCCGTGAAGGCCTCGAGGCATCACTGATCGTCTCGATCTTGATCGCCTACCTCAGCCGTACCGGAAGAGCAGCCTTTGCGCGCTATATCTGGATCGGTGTGAGCGGTGCGGTCGCTCTGAGCTTTGGCTTGGGTGCCCTCCTCTCCTTTACCTCTGCAAACCTCTCGAGCAATGGTGAGGCCCTCTTTGCGGGCGTTACCTCGGTCTTAGCAGTCTCTTTTGTGACAGTTATGGTCTTCTGGATGAAGCGAACCGCTCGAGGCTTAGGACGTGAGCTCCAGTCCCGTGTCGATGATGCCCTTCCGTTAGGTGGCTTTGCACTCCTCATGGCAGCTTTCTTTGCTGTTGCCCGCGAAGGTTTAGAGACTGCGCTCTTCATCTATACCAACTTTAAAGCCGTTGGCTCTCAGGCAGCTCCATCGATAGGGCTCACTGCGGGGCTTGCGACCTCCGTAACCCTTGGCGCCCTGATCTATCGCAAGACGGTAAAACTCAACTTAGGTAAGTTCTTCACCGTCACTGGCTATGGACTCATCATCGTTGCTGGCGGAGTTCTCTCCCATGCGATCGCTGAATTCCAAAGCCGTGGCGATCTCCCTGGTGCTTCTTCTCTCCTCTGGAACCAAGGCGATGGCAAGGGTGTCCTCTGGACGATCATTGATGGCAGCGTTGGTATCGGAGCGCAGATGAGCTACCTACAACTCGCGATCTGGGCTACCTACCTCGCAGTCGTGATCTCGCTCTATCGCCGACCAGTGAAGGCATCTACCCCGCAATCGATGGCAAACGCTCACTAGCTTCAGTAGTTCACATTTACCCTACTGACGAGTAACCTCTCACTCATACACTTCCTAGATCGACATCCGTTCGATCCATGTGGCGGGGTGCCGGTAAAGGGCGGTAAGAGCGTGAGTATGAACCGAGTCGTTCTCGTTGATGCAGTGAGATCCCCATTTGGTAAAGCTGGCAGCCTCTATCAAGGGACGAGAGCCGATGACATTCTGGTGCGCGTGATGCGCGGCCTCTTTGAACGAAACCCTGGATTACCACTCGCCCAGATTGATGATGTCGCAATTGCGGCAGCGAGCCAGACTGGTGATCAAGGAATGAATATTGGCCGCAGCGCTGCAATTCTCGCTGGCTTACCGAAAACTGTTCCTGGCTATTCAGTTGATCGTTGGTGCGCCGGTGCGATGACAGCAGTCACCACCCTCGCTGGTGCAATCGCAATGGGCTCATACGATCTCGCTATCGCCGGTGGCGTCGAGCATATGGGTAACCATCCAATGGGTGAACTCATGGATCCTAATCCGCGTTACCTCGCTGAGAAGTTAGTTGATCCCGATGCGCTCGCTATGGGAAATACTGCAGAGCGCCTTCACGATAAATTTCCACATCTCACGAAAGAACGTGCTGATGCCTATGCGCTCGGTTCGCAACGCAAGACCGCTGAAGCCTATGCGCGCGGTGAGATTCAACGCGATCTCATCCCTGTCGCTATCCGTAATCCAGAGCTCGGCTATGGCATTGCAACGACAGATGAACCACCGCGTCCTGGCACAACGATGGAAGTACTCGCAGGCCTTAAGACTCCATTCCGTCCAGCAGGACGTGTTACTCCAGGAAATGCTGCCGGGCTCAACGATGGTGCTACCGCTGCCATCCTTGCCAGCGAAGGTAAAGCAAAAGAATTAGGTCTTCCTGTTAAAGCAATCTTGGTGAACTTCGCATTCGCAGGTGTCGAGCCTGAAATTATGGGTTATGGGCCAGTTCCATCAACCATCAAAGCGCTCGCAAAAGCAGGCCTCACCATTGACGATATTGGGCTCTTTGAAGTGAACGAGGCCTTTGCGATTCAAGTTCTCTCATTCCTCGATTACTTCGGTATCGCAGATGATGATCCCCGAGTCAATATCCATGGCGGAGCAATTGCCGTCGGACATCCGCTCGCATCATCTGGCATTCGCCTTATGCTCAACCTTGCACGCGGCTTCGAGAAGCACCCAGAAGTTCGTTACGGCATTACCACTATGTGTATCGGCCTCGGTATGGGCGGAACTGTTATCTGGGAGAACCCACACTTCATTCATGGAAAGGTCTCCTAATGTCTTCTACTACCGGCATTGATACGACAATCACACTCCCAGAGGGAGCGCCAGAAGAAGTCATCTCTCTCTCGCTCTTGCGAGAGGTTGATCTTCGCCCCTTCGGCTTCGAGGGCACGCTCTCACTCATTACCCTCGATAACGGATTAGATCACAATCGTCCAAACACGCTAGGCCCGAAGACACTCATTGGATTGAACGAACGTCTCAGTGAAGCAGAGGCAAGCGATTCGGTTGCGATCGCAATTACCGGCAAGCCTTTTATCTTCGCAGCTGGCGCAGATCTCTCAGCGCTCTCATTTCTGGCAGATGCTTCCCAAGCACGTGCTATTGGAAAACTTGGTCATGATGTCTTGCGTCGATTCCATGGTGGAACGAAGCCAACCTTTGCTTTTATCAATGGCTTAGCTCTCGGTGGTGGACTCGAAATTGGGCTTCACTGCGATTACCGCACTATGGCATCAACAGCAGTCACTGGACTGCCTGAAGTCTTCTTGGGACTTGTTCCAGGTTGGGGCGGAGCAACGATTCTTCCAACACTCATTGGTCCAGAGAAAGCTGTCCAAGTAATCATCGTTAATGCGCTCAATAACAACACAATGCTCAAGGCGAAGGATGCTGCCGCTCTTGGGATTGTCGATGCAGTCTATGAACCATCTGACTTTCTTGAGCACTCGGTGCAGTTCGCTGCAGATATTTTAAGCGGCAAAGAAAAAATCGAACGCGCCGATCACACCAAAGATCTCAGCGCATGGGATACAGCTCTCGCGACTGGCCGCGCTGCCATGGAGAAGAAATATGGAAGAGCAGAGATCGCATCTCCCCTCAAGGCACTTGAACTCATAGCTGGCTCTCGAACTGCAACTCGAAGTGAAGGGTTTGACGCCGAAGATATCGCGCTCACCGAACTCGTCATGAGCGACCCGCTTCGCGCCTCTCTCTATGCCTTTAACCTTGTACAGAAGAAGCGCAAGAAAGTTGAAGGAGCGCCAAAGCCAGCGCTTGCTCGCAAGGTGACCAAGGTCGGTGTCGTTGGCGCTGGCCTCATGGCATCGCAATTAGCTCTGATCATTCTTCGCAACCTCAAAGTTCCGGTCGTCATCACTGATCTTGACCAAGAGCGCGTCGATAAGGGGATCGCCTACATCAACGCCGAGCTCACAAAATTAGTAGAGAAGCGCCGTCTCTCCCCTGAGAGCGCGACTCGTCTCTCTGGACTTATCACTGGTTCGGTCGATAAGAGCGCGTACGCCGGTTGTAATTTCATCATTGAGGCAATCTTTGAAGAACTCTCACTGAAGCAGAAACTCTTTAAAGAGCTTGAAGGATTTATCTCGGACGAGTGCATCCTTGCGACAAATACCTCTTCTCTCTCTGTCACAAAGATGTCTGAAGGTCTCACCCATCCAGAGCGCGTTATTGGCTTCCACTTCTTCAATCCAGTTGCCGTCATGCCGCTGCTCGAAATTGCTCGAACTCCTGCTACCGATGACGCAACGACTGCTACCGCCGTTGCGATTGGTAAAGAGCTCAAAAAGACGATTGTAATCGTGAAGGATTCCCCAGCCTTTGTTGTGAACCGTCTCCTCACGCGTTTCATGGGTGAGATTACTGATGCGATTGATGAAGGCACTCCAACAAATGTCGCTGATAGCGCGATGAGCCCATTAGGGCTACCAATGTCATCGCTCCAACTTCTAGGTCTCGTTGGACCAGGAGTTGCCCTCCATGTTGCCGAAACTCTCCATCATGATCTTGGAGATCGCTACAAGATCTCGCCAACGATGCAGGCTTTTGTTGATAAGGGAATCCGCACCTTCTACCTAAAATCTGATGACGGATCACTCGTCGTCAATCCAGAGGCAGCGGCGCTTGTACAAGCAGGGGCTTCACCGTCAACGGCAGAGCAAGTACGAATTCGCGCACTCAATGCGCTAGCCAGTGAGGCGAAGATGATGCTCGATGAAGGCGTAGTTGCAACCGCAGCAGAAATCGATCTCTGCATGCTCTTAGGGTGTGGCTGGCCATTCCATCTTGGTGGAATCTTGCCTTACCTTGATCGCGAAAATATTAGCGAGGCTGTGAACGGTTCGCGTTTCCATCCTGCGGGAGTTGCGTCGCTTCCTCAATAATCGCACCAGCTGAACTCGTTGAGCTCCAGCCAACGAGTGAGCGAGTAATACTCTGCACCGTTATACCGATCTCACTCAAAATTTGAGCTCGTTTAGCGTGCTCGAAGAATTCAAGCGGCACACCAATGGAGTGAACTGGGATAGCGAGATCGTGCTTGCGGAATAGTTCGGAGATCGTGCTTGCAATTCCGCCGTGCTCAATGCCATCTTCAAGAACTACCACGCTCTTGTATCGATCAGCCATGGTGACAAGTGATTGTGGAAGTGGCTTCACCCAGCGAGGATCTATGACCGTCACACCTACGCCTTCACGATAGGCCTGCGCTGCCGCTTCAACAGCGATCTGCGCTAAGGCACCGACGCTGACAAAGAGGATATCTGCGCTCTCGCCGCGGTAGAGAACATCGATGCCGTCACGGCGTTCAAAGGCTGGAATATCAGTATTTACTGCGCCCTTTGGGAAGCGAAGAAGAGTTGGGCGGTCATCAACCGTGACTGCTTCGCGAAGAAGTTCACGCAAGCGTTCGCCATCGCGAGGCGCCGCAATACGAAGCGTCGGAACGATGCCAGCGAGAGCAAGATCCCAGATTCCATTATGTGATGGACCGTCATCACCTGTAACACCAGCGCGATCGAGGACAAAGGTGACGCCAGCCTTATGGAGAGCGACATCGAGTAAGAGCTGATCAAAGGCTCGGTTTAAGAATGTTGAGTAGACGGCAACGACGGGATGGAGTCCGGCAAAAGCCATACCTGCAGCCGCTGCTGCTGCGTGTTGCTCCGCGATGCCGACATCGAAGGTGCGTTCTGGGAATGCGGCAGCAAAGCGATCAAGTCCAGTCGGTCCAAGCATTGCTGCAGTGATGGCGACGAGATCTTCCCGCTCGCCTCCGATCGCCACGAGCTCTTGCGAAAAGATTGAGGTCCACGACGGTCCAGATTGAGAGAGTGGTTCTCCCGTCTCAGAATCGACGATACCGACAGCATGGAACTTCTCTGCCTCATCACGAATCGCTGGCGCGTGGCCACGCCCCTTTTCGGTAAGCACATGAACGAGAACTGGTTCGCCATAAGCCTTTGCTAAACGAAGTGACTCTTCAATCGCTGCAACGTTGTGACCATCAACTGGTCCAATATATTTCAGACCCAGATCTTCAAACATCCCTTGCGGCGCGACGATATCTTTTATGCCTTTTTTAACACCATGGAGCGTCTCATAGATCGGATGACCAACTACCGGCGTGCGCTCTAGAACGCTCTTACCCCAGTCGAGAAACTTCTCGTAGCCACGTGTGGCGCGAAGGGTCGAAAGATAGGTTGCGATTCCACCAACAGTCGGCGAGTAACTCCGCTCATTATCATTCACAATAATGACTAACGGCAGCTCTTGCGAGGCTGCAATATTGTTCAGCGCCTCCCAGGCCATACCGCCTGTCAGTGATCCATCGCCCACAAGTGCAACGACCTTGCGATCTTTAATCTTCTGAATCTTGAAAGCACTTGCAATTCCATGTGCCCACGAGAGCGCTCCAGATGCATGAGAGTTCTCAATTACATCGTGCTCAGATTCGCTGCGGCTCGGGTACCCAGAGATTCCACCCTTTTGGCGAAGTTGATCAAATGCTGATGCACGGCCAGTGAGAATTTTATGAACATAACTTTGGTGCCCGGTATCGAAGAGCATCACATCAGCGGGTGAGTTAAATACTCTGTGCATCGCGATGGTCAGTTCTACAACGCCAAGATTGGGACCAAGGTGTCCCCCAGTGCGCGAGACCTTCTCGATCAAGAAGGCGCGAATCTCACCGGCAAGCTCAGTCAGCTCCGCTTGGCTCAGGTGAGCAAGGTCGGCTGGTGAGGTGATCTTTTCAAGCATGAGTGAAGTCTAAAGGCTCGCCCAATAAAGTGCCCTCTAAACCGAGCCTTACTTTAAGAGCGAACGTAGGACGTATTGCATGATTCCACCGTGACGGTAGTAATCCGCCTCACCTGGTGTATCAATACGAAGGCGAGCTTGGAAGCTCTTCCCATCCGCCGTCACCGTCACCTGCTTTGGCGCAGGCCCGGTATTAAGGTCAGTGATACCCGAGATCTCAAAGCTCTCAGTTCCGGTGAGCCCAAGTGTCGCAGCGCTCTGACCCGGGAGATATTGAAGTGGAAGTACACCCATGCCGATGAGATTTGAACGATGGATACGTTCGAAAGATTCGGCGATAACTGCTTTTACTCCAAGAAGCGCAGTTCCCTTTGCTGCCCAGTCGCGTGATGAACCAGATCCATATTCCTTACCAGCGAGAATGACGAGTGGAACGCCGGCAGCCTGATAATCAGCCGATGCATCGAAGATCGTTGATTGCTCACCGTTCTTCATAAAGTTACGAGTGAATCCACCCGATACATCATCAAGAAGAAGATTCTTCAAGCGAATATTTGCGAAGGTACCGCGGATCATAACTTCATGGTTTCCACGACGAGAGCCATAAGAGTTGAAGTCGATTCGCTCGATTCCATGCTCGGATAAATATTGACCAGCAGGTGAATCTGTCTTGATATTTCCTGCTGGTGAGATGTGATCAGTGGTGATCGAATCTCCAAGTACGGCGAGAACGCGAGCAGCTGAAATGTTTGTTACTGGCTTTGGTTCACGCGGCATTCCTTCAAAGTATGGAGGTTTGCGAACATAGGTAGATTCCCTATCCCACTCAAATGTCTTACCAGTCGGTGTCGCCAATGACTTCCAGCGATGATCGCCTTCAAAGACAGTGGAGTAATCCTTTTTAAACATATCTGATGTGATGACTTCATCAATCACGCTCTGGATCTCTCCGGCAGATGGCCAGATATCCTTAAGATAGACGGCCGTACCGTTCTGATCGGTTCCGATTGGATCGTTCTCAAAGTCGTGATCCATCGTTCCGGTCAGCGCGTAGGCAACCACTAGAGGTGGAGATGCGAGGTAATTCATCTTCACATCAGGGCTAATGCGTCCCTCAAAGTTACGGTTTCCTGAGAGTACCGCTGTAACAGCGAGATCGTTATCGTTAATAGTTTTGCTGATCTCAACCGGAAGTGGTCCAGAGTTTCCGATACAGGTGACGCAGCCATAACCAACTAGGTTAAACCCAAGTTCTTCGAGGTACGGGGTGAGCCCTGACTTGTCAAAGTAATTTGTTACAACCTTTGAACCGGGCGCGAGTGAAGTCTTTACCCATGGCTTTGAGACGAGCCCCTTCTCCACTGCCTTCTTGGCAAGTAAGGCAGCGCCGATCATGACTGATGGATTTGAGGTATTTGTACATGAGGTGATGGAGGCGATTACTACATCGCCATTCTTTAATTCCGAGCTCTTGCCACCGCGGGTATATGGCACCGCGGTCGTTGTTGTCTTCTCCGTGATGTATGACGGAATAATCTTCTCAAACGATTCTTTGGAATCACTGAGTGAGATGCGATCTTGCGGACGCTTTGGACCGGAGATCGATGGCACTACTGTGGCGAGATCGAGCTCGATCGTCTCGGAGTAACGAGGGGCTACTGCCGGGTCATGCCAGAGGCCATTTCTCTTTGCATATTTTTCGACAAGTTCCAATTGATCATCGCTGCGACCGGTGAGCTTCAGGTAATTGAGCGTCTCTTGATCAATCGGGAAGATCGCACAGGTAGAACCATATTCAGGAGCCATATTTCCGATAGCAGTTCTCGTTGCCATGGAGAGAGATGAGATACCTGCGCCGTAGAACTCTACAAACTTTCCAACTACGCCAAGCTTTCGGAGCATCTCAGTAATAGTGAGCACTAGATCAGTCGCCGTAGTACCTACTGGCATATCGCCAGATAATTTAAATCCAACTACCTTAGGAATCAGCATGGAGACAGGTTGTCCAAGAAGAGCTGCTTCAGCTTCAATTCCGCCTACGCCCCAACCAAGGACTCCAAGGCCATTGACCATCGTTGTGTGTGAATCAGTGCCTACAACAGTGTCAGGATAAGCGCGGAGTTCTCCTTCAACGGTACGAGTCATGATGACGCGGGCTAAGAATTCAATATTTACCTGGTGAACGATTCCGGTGCCAGGTGGAACGACCTTAAACTCATCAAAGGCTGTCTGGCCCCAACGCAAGAAACGGTAACGCTCTTGATTGCGAGCGTACTCAATGTCGGTGTTCTCTTCGAATGCGGTCTTTGTTCCAAAGAGATCGGCGATGACCGAGTGATCAATCACGAGTTCGGCAGGAGCGAGTGGATTTACCTTTGATGGATCGCCACCGAGATCGACTATCGCCTCACGCATTGTTGCGAGATCAACGATGCACGGTACGCCGGTGAAATCCTGCATGATCACGCGCGCAGGAGTGAACTGAATCTCGGTATCTGGCTCAGATGATGGATCCCACGAGGCGAGGGCTCGAATCTGTTCGGCGGTGATGTTGGCGCCATCTTCAGTGCGTAGCAAATTCTCAAGGAGGATCTTCAAGCTATAGGGAAGATCTTTCACCCCATCAAGCCCGGTGATGTCGAAAATCTCATAGCTCTTACCTGCGACGGATAGGGCCTTCTTTGCGCCAAACGAGTTCTTGCTCATGGAACCAATCCTAGTGAAAGTGTTACTGCAGATTAAATCTAACAACCGTTTCAACGTGCTGTGTCATTGGGAAGAGGTCAAAAGCTACGATCGAATCCATCGTGTAACCGCCCTCTGTGATCCATTTCGCATCCCGCGCCAGGGATGCTGGGTCGCATGAGATGTAGACAATCGTTGCGGGGCGAAGTTTGAGCAGGCTCAGAACCACGAGCTCGCCAGCGCCAGTTCTTGGTGGGTCAAGGAGAACGAGGTCGGCCTTCTCAATCTTAGGAAGGAGCTGCTCCACCATTCCAGAGTGGATCTGCACATTGGCATAACCCTTAAAAATTGCGGTCGCATCAGCAAGTGCGCGGCGATCTGATTCGATTAAGTGCACCTTGCCCTTGGCTCCGACAGATTGTGCGAGTGCTCCGGTGAATAGCCCAACTCCCCCGTAGAGATCGCAGACCGTATCACCAGGACGAACATCGAGAAGATCCATTGCATGCTCAACGAGCGTTGCTGGTGCAAGTTTGTGCGCCTGCCAAAAAGAAGATGGCGAGATCGTATAGGTCATTCCCTCGACAACTTCATGGAGCTGTGTTGGTCCAGAGAGGCTTCGTCCGCCGCGAGAGACATTGGTCTCGCGGGAGCTTGATGTTGCAACTTCGATGCGGGCATCACCGTTGAAGGTCTTCGCGGCCAGCGCTGGCACATCCATCTCTTCGACTGCAATCAAGCAATCGTCAATCTCTTGGACTTCCTTGCTTCGATGCTGGTACAGGCCAATCTTTCCGAAATCTGAGATCGCAAAATCCATTCGCGTGCGCCAATGGAGACCATCTTCGGGTTCAACTCCGCGTACTTCGCAGGTGAGACCAAGATCAGCGAGCGAGATCTTCCCAAGGCGTTCGAACTGCTCAGTGACGATCGCCGCTTTGAGTTCGCGCTGGTAGGCAACATCAATATGCTGGAAGTCGCAGCCACCGCAACCACCTGGACGGGCGTACGAACATGGCGCAACAACGCGATGCTCTGATGGTGTCAATACCTCAACGACATCGGCGCGTGTGACTTTCGAGACGACCGAGGTCACCTCAACTAGTACTCGCTCCCCTGGGATCGCATGCCGAACAAAGAGGACCTGCCCTTCGTGGCGCGCGATGAAATGTCCACCGTGAGCTGGGGCGAGGATGTCGACCGTTACCTGATCTCCAACTTCCAAGCGCGCAGCTGCGATGCCACCGGCTTGCGTATTTTCGTTGGGTTCGTGATCAGGCTCTGTGTGCATTAGACAACCCTAACCGAGATATAGGTGTAGGTTTTCCTCTGTGCATGTAGTCATCATGGGTTGTGGTCGTGTGGGTTCTGGATTAGCTCTCGAACTTGAAGGTAAGGGCCACACTGTCGCCGTTATCGATCAAAATCGCGAATCATTCCGCAGATTGGGACCAAACTTCAACGGCCAGACTGTTGCGGGGGTTGGCTTTGACCGAGATACCCTGATCGAAGCTGGTATTGAAAAAGCCGGCGCCTTCGCCGCTGTCTCTAATGGAGATAACTCAAATATCCTCGCCGCTCGAGTCGCTCGTGAGACCTATAGCGTCGAACATGTCGTCGCTCGTATCTACGATGCCGATCGCGCCGAGATTTACCAGCGATTAGGTATCCCCACAGTTGCAACCGTTCTCTGGACAACAGATCAAATTCTTCGCCGCCTCGTCCCTGAAGGATCACGGTCAGAATGGCGCGATGCGAGCGGACTTATCAAACTCTGCGAAGTAACCATTGAAGCTTCTTGGTACGGACACCCTGCCTTATGGGTTGAAGAGCACACACCGGCTCGCCTCGCATTTATAACACGTCTTGGGGAGGGTCTCATCCCCGATGCACACACCGTCCTCCAAGAGGGTGATCTCGTGCATGTCATGGTCGCCGAGAAAGATATCGCCGAAGTAGATCTCATTCTCGCAAAACCGCTTGAGAGGAACTAATGCGTATTGCAATTGCTGGCGCCGGAAATGTTGGACGAGCTATCGCGCGCGAACTCTTGGCCAATGGTCATCAAGTTCTTTTGATCGACCGCGAACCTAAAGCTCTGAAGATGGATTCAGTTCCCACTGCAGAGTGGCTCCTGGCCGATGCTTGTGAGATCGCCTCGCTCGATAATGCCAAGCTTGGTGGGGCTCAAGTACTCGTCGCAGCAACTGGCGATGACAAAGTGAATCTCGTCTGCTCCTTACTCGCAAAGACTGAGTATGGCGTGCCACGCGTTGTAGCTCGCGTCAATCATCCTAAAAATGAGTGGCTCTTTGACTCTTCCTGGGGCGTAGATGTCGCGGTATCAACCCCTCGCATCATCAGCGCGCTCGTTGAAGAAGCAGTCTCTGTTGGCGACGTCGTCCGCCTCTTCTCCTTGCGAAAGGGCGAAGCGAATCTTGTCGAAATTACCCTTCCAGATAACGCCACCTGCTGTGGCAAGACGATCAGTGAGATCACCTTCCCTGACAATTCATCGCTTGCAGCGATCGTGCGAGATGGCAGCGTTATAGCGCCACAGCCTCATATGATGTTGATGAGTGGAGATGAGCTCCTCTTTGTCGCGACTGCGCTTGCTGAAGAAGAGCTGAAGAGCTGTTTAATCGGTAACTAGTTTCTACTTCTCTAGTTGAGGCGCCTTTACTGACGGGACTCGGCGCAAAATCTGCCAAGTTCCCCATAGGACCGCGAGATAGAGCGGATATCCCAAGAAAAAGTTCGCGATACCGAGCGCATTAAGTTGATTGGCAGCGTAGAGCGGGTATTGAATCGCTATGCGAAGTGCGAACATTCCGGCCCACAACCAGCCAGCGCGGGTATACGCACGCTTGCGAGCAACGTTCTTACGCCATTCAAGATTTTCACCAATGATTGGTCCAATAATCAGACCAAGTAAGGGATACCGAGCGAGATTTGCTCCGCCGTACAGAGCTAAGAAGAAGATGTTTTTATAGATACTTGGTAGATAGAAGGCGGCAGCTTTTCCACTCTGCCGGGCAAAGAGCGCACAGATCGCAATGCCAAATAAGCCACTCAACGCATGCTGTAACGACTCTCGCTTGATGAGTCGATAGATCGTCAAGACCAACGAGAGCGCGACAGATCCATAGAGTGCGTTCTGAAGATGATGACCAAAGTTAAAGATCACGAGGAAGAGCAGGGATGGCACTCCACTATCGATGAGACCGCGAGTTCCCCCGAGGGCGGCTAGTATCTTGGCGCGATCATCGCGTGATTCATCAGTCGTCATGACTTCCCCGTACTTCCAAAGCCACCGCTCCCGCGTTCAGAGCCGGGAAGGTTCTCTACCTCAATAAATTCGGCACGTTCCACTCGTTGAATAACAAGCTGCGCGATGCGATCACCCTTTGAGAATGTGATTGCGTCACGAAGATCGTGATTAATAAGAATCATCTGCAACTCACCACGATAAGCGGCATCGATTGTGCCGGGGGTATTCACCATGGAGATGCCATATTTAATCGCAAGCCCTGATCGTGGGTGGACAAAGGCTGCATAACCATCAGGCAGCGCAATGGATAGACCCGTTGGTACTAGTGCCCGCTCGCCAGGTTCAATTGTGATATCAACTCGGGTGCAGATATCAGCGCCAGCGTCACCGCCCTTTGCATACTGCGGAAATGGAATTGATTCATCGAGGCGATGAATAAGTACCTTTACGGTCATGGATTGATCTCGAAATCTGGGTCAACAAAAGCGAGTAACTCAGGATGGGCGGTGACGTGATCGAGGTATGCCTTTGGCGCATTTTCCAAGAAGTGCTTCATCGGAACGATAATAAAGAGGGCCGATGACTTCACTGCAATCGGTCCATCGAGTGAACCTAGGTGACCTTCTGCCGCCACGTAAACTTTACGATTTACCTGACCCGAGATCCAGGCGCGAATATGTAACTCTGATCCGATAGGAACCGGCAGAATAAAATCTGTCTCAAGACGGGCGGTGACTGCTGGCGAACGAATCAACCACATTAACTTTCCAAGAGCTTCATCGAAGGCGAGTGAGAGCAGGCCGCCGTGCGCTAAGCCAGGTGCACCTTGATGATTCTCGGTAACAGTAAATACCGCGGTGAGATCTTGGCCTTCACCGACATGAGCGATGAGATGGAGACCGGTGGGATGCAACTCTCCGCAACCAAAGCAATGGCCAAAGTGCGATGGGATCTGCGTTCCTGAAGGTGGAGCCTTTGGATGGCGTTCTGGAATAATGGCATCTTCTGGCGGGATCGTGCTCGGAACTCTGCTCACAGCCTAAGAGTAACTTGTGAACGAATCAGGAGTAAGTTCGGCTCGTGGAAGAGATGAGATTTAGATCGCGTGATCGATGGCCCATCTGGCTCTGGCTATTCCTGATCTTCCTGGCTGGCTCACTTTCGGTGGCAATGGATGCCGCTCTTGGATCACAATGGGCGTGGATCAGCCTGGTCGCCCAACTCACACTTCTCGTATGGAGTGCGCTCTCTACACCCTTGCAGATTTCAGTCGATGAGAGTTGGCTCTACGTTGGCAACGCCTCAATCGAACGACGCTATATCGCCGCTGTCACGCCCCTCACCTCCCCGCAGATGGCTCTGCTTCGCGGGCGAGATGCCAATCCGCTTTGTTGGATGGCGCTGCGCTTCTGGGTCTCAACCGGAGTAAAGATCGAGATTAACGATCCGGCTGACCCAACTCCCTATTGGTTAGTGAGTGCAAAAAAGGCGACTGCGTTAGCAGCCGCCCTCTCTTGATCTCTTAACTTCTTTAATCGATTAAGCGCAATCCTGACAGATTGCCTTTGCACCCTCGCCCTTTGCGAGTTGAGTGATGTGATGCACTAAGAAGCATCGTGAGCATGTGAACTCATCTTCTTGTTTTGGAACCACGCGCACAGAGAGCTCCTCGCCAGAGAGATCTGCTCCTGGGAGTTCGAGGCTTTCAGCCGCTTCTTCTTCATCAATATCTACCTGCCCAGATTGGGCATCTGCCCGACGAGCCTTGAGCTCTTCGAGTGATTCTTCGTGAAGTTCTTCATCCGTTTTTCGCGGGGTGTCGTAATCCGTAGCCATGGCACCTCCTCCTACTTCTCATGCATCTTCGGCTTTCACCGACTTGCTTGGGCGTATTGGCCGGCTGGCTCACACGCTAATTACTTTGGGCGGTTTGGCTTAGCTGCTAAAACGCCGTACAGGGCGGATAGTGTCCTATCCCTGACCTATATCCAAATGAACGCTCGGCGTGTTGCATTTATTCCCCGAAAGTTCTCTCAGAAGAGAAGAAAGAGCAGATATCTGAAGTGGGGGAGTCTTCTAGCGTGTAAGTCGGATGCTCTCTTTACCTCGAGCGGCTAACCGTTCAAAGTGAACCTCGCGCTTATCGTTAAATGTTTCAACCTCGCGCGCCGCCTGTTTCAAGAAGAGTGAGAGCTCCTCGCGAGCGGCCGCTCCATCACCCGTCAGAGTTGTGAGTTCAAAGACACCCCAGGCGCGAAGTACCGGCATGACGACATCTTCAAGGTGAAGTTGGAGGTCGTAGATTCCAGCAAGTGCGATC
>Ga0136642_1000301_pt1 | contig 28137 bp, 25 predicted proteins | sample LowCatLa1302831Y_FD_115313 | JGI IMG/M metagenome (GOLD analysis project Ga0136642, IMG submission 115313) | Freshwater microbial communities from Lower Cathedral Lake, Yosemite National Park, California, USA - 13028-31Y | ecosystem: Environmental > Aquatic > Freshwater > Lake ... | reverse complement strand
GCGGCGCAACCCGCGCTCGCGTCGACGCTACTTTACGAACGCCTCGCGCTCCTGCGCGGTGAATATTGGCGCTTTTGGACCGGCCATTTCGTGCATTTTGGCTCGAGCCATCTTTCTTGGAATCTGGCCATTTTTTCGGTGGCGAGTATCTGGTCGGAGCAGCTCGCGCCAGGCCGTACTCGCCTTTTGCTCGCCACCTGCCCGGGCCTCATTGGGCTCGCGCTCTACGGTCTCGAGCCTGCGCTTACCACCTACGGCGGCCTTTCGGGCGTCGCTACGGCGCTGCTCGCGTTCCTTGCGTACACGCAACTCGCCCGCCTCGCGGCTGTGCCAGCGCTCACAAACCCAAACGCGCCTTTGGCTCCGCCTTCGACCTCCGATCTTTGGTTTTGGCGCGCAGTGCTCACTTTAATTGTGCTGAAGATCGCCGCCGAATTTGCGGTGCAGCAACCCTTCTTCGCTCACTTTGCTCCTATTGGTATTCGGGCCGTACCACTCGCGCATTTGATCGGTGTTTTAGTCGCCACGGTTATACACCGCAATTTACGTGGTTTTCGTCCCCGACTTTTTCCGCGCCGTCCTAGTTGATTTCTCGTCGCCTCCGGCCCGCAGACAGTTTTGCTAATGGGATGGGATTTATCGACCGCCTTGCTGGCAAAAAAACTTCAGCTCAACCCGCTGCCCCGGCCGCCCCCGTCGCCAGCGTCACGGCGGGCAACCTGCTCCCGCGCCTGGCCGCCGCGCGCGAGCGCTTGGATGCCCGTGATCTTCCTGGTGCCCTAGCGATCTACGAAGAAATCCTCGCTGCGGCGGGTGATCGGGCTGATATTCTTGTCACCATTTCGGGTGACCTGGGTTCCACCGGCAACGTCGCTAGTATCGTCGAACTTATCGCTCCGCGCTATGACGCCGATAAACATGGGCCTGCGACGGGCCTTAATCTGCTTCAAGCCTACCTTGCGCTCCGCCAAGCGGACGCCGCGCAGCACATCCTCGATATTCTTTTTGAGCTCAACCGCCCTGAACTCGAAGAGCGCCTCCACGGCTTCTCCAACGCTATTGCCGAGCTTATCGTTTCAGGAGCCCCCTCGCTTCCGATGCATGGCGCTACCGCTGACTCCTCGCCACTCTCCGCTGCGGAACTGATGGTCGCCAAGGTCGATCTGGTTAGCATCAGCAAACCCATCTGGTTCTACGGACTCGAGCCCCTCGCAGAAAAAATTCTCCCGCCCAAGGGCAACCGTCTTCGGCGTATCGCCTTCGCTCAGCTCGCCTTACCCGGCGCTTACTCCGATATCCTCGCGGCCCAAGCCCTGCCCGAAGATGAGCTCGGTCGCCTCTCCCGCGCGATCCCGCTCTGGTTTGCGGAAACGTTTTATTTTTCTCCGCACTACGCGCCCATCGCCGCCATCGGACTCTTCCAACCCGCAGGCACGACCCTCAAACAACCCGTTATCTTTGGCGCGGAGTGGACGACCGACAACCTTCGCCAGCTTTGTGATTCGCCTAACGGCGACGGTCTCGACTACATCTTTACCGGCGCACTACGCCAGCAAGCTGGCGATTACGAATTACTCCTGCGCGTGTGGGAGGTAAAAAAATTCCGCGAACGTAAGCAATTTCTCGTCCGCTGGACTCCGGCGAGCGCTGACGCCGAACTCGGCAAACTGCACGAGCAACTTCGGCTTTTCATGGAATGGACGCCCGAGAAAAACGGGGTGCCCTACGCTCCCTCCGCCTCTCCCCGCGCTTGGCTAGAAACGCTCGGCGCTTCGCTGGGTCTTTTCCTCGCTGAAAAAACATTGCTGCCCAAAGCCATGCTCCCGCCTTTGGCGTCGGTGTTCCAGGTCCTTGCGCCGCTCACCTCAGGTCACGCCAGTGCTTCGTTCGCCTGGTTGACCTCGCTCCAACGGGCCCGCGCCCTCGATTTAGCCCCGGCCCCGGCCCCGGCCGCGTCAACGCCCACGCTTTCCGCGCATCCCGTTGTCGCCGAAGCGCAGGCTATAATCGGTTGAAACCCTCTGGTAGGTCGTTAATTTAGTTATCGAAACTCAATGCAACATCGATTTCGCGATAAATGGACTGGAAGCGCATTAAAATTTTTTATGGCTTACCTGATTTCACGGTCTTGCGTGTTTCGTCTAAATCGCGATGATTCGCTCTTTCCTGTCTGCCCATGACCGCTCCTGAACTCATTTCTCACCTCCGCTCGCTTCGTAGCGAGAGCGGCATTGCGGCGCAAAAACGCTCTGGCATCGAGCCGCGCACCGAGACCCTTGGTCTCACTATGCCGGTGCTGCGCGAGCTTGCCCGCAAGCAAGGCACCAATCATCCGCTCGCGCTCGATCTGTGGATTTCTGACATCCACGACGCCCGCATCTTGGCCACGTTGATCGCCGATCCCGCGCGTCTCACGCGCGATCAATCTGAGCGCTGGGTGCGCGAGTGCGACAGCTGGGCCCTCACCGATGCCTTGGCTTTTTTAGTCGACCGTACTCCCTTCGCCGCCACCAAGGCCCAACTCTGGACCACGCGCCAAGGCGAGTTCATGAAACGCGCGGGCTTCGCCACCATGGCCGGTATGGCTGTGCACCGCAAAGATCTCACTGACGATGTGTTCGTCGCCTTCTTCCCTGCGTTTACGCGCGAAGCGATTGACGAACGGCTTTACGTCAAAAAAGCCGTCGCCTGGGCCCTCAGCCAGATCGGTAAACGCAATCCCGCGCTTCACAAAGCCGCCACGGCCGAGGCGAAACGCATCGGTAAACTCACCGCGCCCGCCGCTCGCTGGATCTCGAAAGAAGCCCTCAGCGTGCTGAAAAAATAACGCGCTACCTCGATCGCTAGCGCTTTTTTTAGATACTGTCGGCTTCCGCCACGGCGAGTTGACCGCAACCGGCGGCGATGTCGATCCCGCGCCGTTGGCGTACCGTGCTGGGTAGCTGGAATTCGTCGGCGAGGATTTTTTGGAAACGTTTCGCCGCATCGCTGCGCGTGGGCGCGCCCGCGTAGCCGCTCGTGGGATTGAGCGGGATGAGATTTACTTGGGCCGAAAGCCCGCGGAGCAGTTCGCCGACCGCGCGCGCGTGCGCTTCGGAATCATTTTTCCCCTCGATTAGCGTCCACTCGTAAAAAATACGGCGCCCCGTCGTCTCGCTGTACGTGCGGCATGCAGCCATGAGTTCGTCGAGTGGCCATTTTTTGGCGGCGGGCACGAGCGCGGCGCGCTCCGCTTGCGTGGCGGCGTGCAGCGAGACGGCCAGGTGCAACGGGCGTTTTTCGGCGGCGAGGCGCAGGATACCGGGTACGACGCCGACCGTGCTCAACGTGATCCGCTCGGCGCCAAGCGCCAGGCCGGTTTCGTCGCGCAAGATGTCGATCGCCGTCATCACGGCATCGTAATTGTGCAGCGGTTCACCCATGCCCATGAGCACAATGTTGCGGAGACGTTGCGGGTCGCGCGCGGTGCGTAAGACTCGGGCGACATGCACGGCTTGGGCCACGATCTCGCCAGGCGTTAAGTGACGCGTGTAACCCATCTGGCCGGTCGCGCAGAACACGCAGCCCATCGCGCAACCCACTTGGCTACTCACGCACGCGGTCACGCGGCCGGTAAAACGCATGAGTACGGTTTCGATTTTTTCGGCGTCCTGGAGCGCGAGGAGATATTTAATGGTGAAGCCGTCACTCGAAGCGGTCTCGAGCGCCGTGGGCAAAACTCCGAGTTGGGTCTCGGCGGCGAGGCGCGCGCGGAGTTTAGGCGGGAGCTCGGGCATCGCCTCGAGCGAGGCGGCGAGTTCGATATACAGGTAATTCCAGAGCCGGGCGACGTGGACCGGGTTCAGCTCCCAGCGCATCAGTTGCAGGCGCAACTGCTCGCGGGTCAGGTCGTAGAGATTGATGAGGCGCGGCGCGGACATGGGGGGATTTGATGCTACGAGAGGTTTAGCCGGCGGCAATCTCAGCTTGAAGTAAGCAGCCTTGCTTGAAATCCAGAAAATCATCTCCGCGTCGATCTATGTAAGCGCCTGCTCGCGGACCATCTAGTCGGACATCACGCGATGCAGTTTTCGCGCAATGTGCGCGCCGTTTCGCTACAAAGCAGATGAGAGAGCTCATACACGACCACGTAATCGATGAGCGACAGAGGTGCGCCGCCCAAGCGCCCGTTGAGTCGAAGTTCTCACCACAGGTTGGAGTTGACTCATCGTCGCAATTTATTCGCCCATCATCAGTTGTGGCACTTCCTCCATGTTTCACAAAATCTACGACAAAAAACGGTTAGCCTTTGGGCGCCTAGCTCTTCAACGGCATGATTCCGGCTCAGAGAAAACCCGGGGCGTTCGTGGCCCCGTTCCACTGATCCCGGCTCCTGAAATTTAACGTTAAAATTTGATGAATCTTCCGCCTCGGGTTAAGCGCTACCGCCTGCTTCCGCTTCCTATAACCCAACGCGAGGCTAAGAAGCTGCTGTCGCCGGCGCAGCTGCAAGAGGGAATCAAACTGGTCCGCCTGCTAAGATTTTATCCTGACGTGCCGGACCTGAGTCTTGAGCCTTGCGGAGATGGCGTCGAACTACTTCTAGAGGGGGAATGCGATCAACCAGCAGGGTTGGTTGAGGGCTATCTTTTGGGTTCATGATGCCGGGAAGGGCATCTACATCGTCGACCTGTTTTGGAAGAAGACCAACAAGATCTCGGTCGCCGATATTCACCGCGCCAATCACCGGATCCGGCAGCTCAAAGCGTTGCTCGCGGCGGGCGGGCATCCCTGGAAATCAAGGCAGTAGATCGCTGACATCGACGCCGAAAGCGGCGGCGAGTTTTTGCAGGGTTTTCTGCTGCGGGAAGTGCTCGCCGGTCTCGATGACCGCGATGTAGCTACGGCGCAGGCCGGACTTTTGGGCGACGGCAGCTTGGGTTTCGAGGCCGACTTTGGCGCGGTGGGAGAAGTATTTCTTGCGGAAGGCCGCGAGGCGTTGCGCGTCGTGGGCGACGGCTTTCGCATAGGTACGGCTTTCGGCTGCGAGTTTTTGGTCCCAGTCCTCTACGGTCGTGGTGGTTAATTCCAAGGGGGCATTGGCGCTAATCTCCTCCAAGGTGCGCAGTATGTTGGTTTTCTCTAGGGGATCGGTCTCGCGGTCGTATTCGAAGCAGAGTTCAACGATGGACTCTATCCGCGCTTTTTCATCGTCGCTCGGTGTGGCACTTTGGGCGACACGATCCGCTTTAACAAGAAAGGCGCGCAAGGCTGGCCGGGAAGCGAGTTGCTCAATCCCAATTCTACGTTCGGCGATGATTTCTAAGATGCACATGAAGTTTATTACCGAGCACTATCATACAAAATCGAGCACCATCAAGCCATATTTCGAGCAAAACCGAGCTTTTATCTCAGCGAGGCGAGTGCATCGCTGATGGCGACAGATTGACGTTGGCGCTCCAGGAAGAAATTCACTTCGGTGTAGCCGGCGGCTTGAAGGTGACCGAGAGCGGTTTTGTAATTATCTCCGACGCGGGCGGGGCGGTGTGCATCGGCGCCGATGACAACCGGGATCTGGCGCGCGCGCATCAGCGTGAGCATCGTGGGGCCAGGGTTCATCTCGGGGAGAGCTTTGTTGAGTCCACTGGTGTTGATTTCCATCGCGACGCCGGTGGCGGCGATCCGGTCGAGGGCGCGCTCGATATCGGGTTGGATGCGGGCGAAATCCCAATCAGCGGGCGACTCGTTTTTCACCAGATCAGGGTGCGCGATCGTATCGAAAAGCCCACTCTCGGCGGAGAGCGCGAGGTGTTCGAAATAGGTACGTTGATAAGCGAACGGGTCGCCGTTAAAATAACGTTCCTTATACGGAATCATTTGCATGTGCACGGAACCGAGCACGTGGTGGAGCGGCTCACGGGCGTGAAGTTCGCGCAGCCAAGGTTCCAGACCGAAGCCGGGCAGAAAATCGCTCTCGAGCCCGAGGCGCACATCAATGCGGCCGGCGAATTCTTCGCGCGTGCGGGCGATCAGGGCGACGTAGGCTGGGTATTCCTCCGGACTCATCCGGTATTGGAGACTAAGACCGTCCGGCAGCGGGCAATGACAGGTGAAAATGATCCCTTTTAGCCCGCGAGCCTCCGCTTGCGCGGCGTATTCAGCGGGCGTGCCGTGTGCGTGTTTGCAGAGGGTGGTGTGGCTGTGAGATTCGTAAAGAAGCGGTGACATGATTGCGATCGGTCGGCGCGCAGGCGCGCAGGACCGAGGGATGAGCGTGCGTCGAATCCAAGACTGCGCAAGGCCGCGCTTAAGCGAATTCGCGCGAGCGGACAGCGCGCCGTAAAAATTATAAGCGCCTAGCGCGCAGGATTTTTACCGGCGGCTTGAGCGACTGACCTTCAGCGGGCGCTTTTTGGATGGCGCGTACCACCTCCAGTCCACGGACCACGTGGCCAAAGGCGGCGAAGCCTTGGCCGTCGGGGTTGCGCAGGCCGCCAAAATCGAGCTCAGATTGGGCGCCCAGGCAGATGAAAAAATCTGACATCGCCGTGTCGGGGCCGTCGCGGGCCATCGAGATCGTACCGTCGCGGTGTTTGAGGCCAGTGTCGCGGGTGCGTTCAAGGGCGATGGGCGGACCGTCGAGTTTGGTGCGGTTGGGATCGATGCCGGCTTGGATGACCTCGATGCGGATTTTTTTGTCGGGCTGGTTGTCTGGCGTGACGGTGCGATGAAAGACGCCTTGGTCGTAGAGGCCGGTCGCGACGTAACGCAGGAAATTGGCCGTGGTGGCGGGCGCGTGGATCGGATCGAGCGCGAGTTCGATTTCCCCGCGGGAAGTTTCGAGCACCACGCGAATTTCGGCCGGCTCCGCGCCGCGGACCGTGAGGGTAAACAAGGCGAGGGCGATGCCACCGAGAAATTTAGGCATAAATTTAGAGCGTGGCGGGCGTGATTTGCGGCGGCGAAAGCACGGGTAAATCAAGCGCGGGCGGCGTGGTAGTTTTCGGGAGCGCGGTAGGGGCGATCGTTTCTGGTTTGGGCGCTGTAGAAGCGGACTCTTCGGCGAGCGCGGGCAAAAAAGAGGCGGGTGGGGCGGCGGCGAGTTCGCGCGCGATGGCGGGCGCACGGGTCTCGGCGGCGGTGATCCATTCAGGATGCCGCAGTTTTTGGATGCGGGCTCGTACGGTTTGGGCGGTGTCTGCCCCGGCGCCGCGTTGGGCGGCGAGTATCAGCCAGGCCAGACCCTCGGTGTAGTCGCGTTTGACGCCGTGGGCGCCGACATAGGCCGCCCCAACATTGAAAAATCCCTCGGCTTCCCCAGCCGCGGCCGCGGCGCGGAAATAATCCAGGGCGCGGCGCCGGTCTGGCGGGACGCCTTGGCCATCGTCGTAGATCATGCCCAAGCGGAAGGCGGCGGAACCGATACCGCCACGGGCAGCGCGTTCTAAAAGCGGGAGGGCGCGCGCGGTGTCTTGCAGGACGCCGTCGCCGCGCGCGAGTTGCTCGCCCAGTTGCGCGCAGGCTTTGAGGTGGCCGTTGGCCGCGTAGCGTTCGAGTTCAGCGAGGTTAGTCCACGGCACGCGCTCGACGGCCGTGATTTTAACCGGAGTGTCGGTTTGGGCGCTGGGGGTGGCAGCGGCCAAGGCGGACGCGGTGCAGAAAAGCGCGAGACAAAGTTTCATGGCAAAAATTGGACCGTGGAATCAGGCTCGGGTTGCACGGGGTAGCGGAGCAATCACAAAGCAGGCCGCTCCACCGAAGTAGAGCGGCCTGCGGGACAAAAACTAGGAGCAATCGCGGGCAGGATCAGACGTCGTCGTCGGCTTTTGGACCGCTGGCGGTAATGACGACTTTTTCCATGATCGCTTTGGCGACTTTTTCGGCGAGTTCGGGTTTTTCCTTGAGGGCGGCTTTGGCAGCGTCGCGGCCTTGGCCGACGAGGTTACCTTCGTAGGCGATCCAAGCGCCTTTTTTCTCAAGGATTTTGTGTTCGATGCCGAGGTCGATGAGGGAGCCCATCTTGGAAATACCTTCGTCATACATGATGTCGAATTCGACCTCGGTGAAGGGCGGGGCGACTTTGTTTTTGACGATTTTGATTTTGGTGCGGTTGCCGATGACTTTGCCGTCGGGGGTCTTGATCTGATCTTTGCGGCGGATATCGATACGCACCGAGGAGAAAAACTTCAGCGCGCGGCCACCGGAGGTGGTTTCCGGGCTGCCGAACATGACGCCGATTTTTTCGCGGATTTGGTTAGTGAAGATACAGACACAGTTGGTCTTACTGACTACGGCGGTGAGGCGGCGCATGGCCTGAGACATGAGGCGGGCCTGGCTTCCCATGGTCATGTCGCCCATCTGGCCGTCGAGTTCGGCCTTGGTGATGAGCGCAGCGACGGAGTCGAGGACGATCACATCGATGGAATTGGAGCGGATGAGTGTCTCCATGATATTGAGGGCGTCTTCGCCGGAATCAGGTTGGGAGACAAGCAAGTCATCGAGGTTTACGCCGACCACGCGGGCGTATTTGGGGTCGAGGGCGTGTTCGACGTCGATGAAGGCGGCGAGCCCGCCTTTTTTCTGGGCCTCAGCGATGACGCTCAAACAGAAGGTGGTTTTACCGGAGGACTCGGGACCGTAAATCTCTACAATGCGGCCTTTTGGAAGACCGCCGACGCCCAAGGCGAGGTCGACCGCGAGGGAGCCGGTGGAGAGGGTCTCGACCTTCATCTTGGTGTTGGAACCTAGACGCATGATCGAACCGTCACCGAATTGTTTGGTGATGGAGGAGAGGGCGAGCTCGATGTTTTTCTCGCGGGCGTGGGCCACGGGTGCGACGGCGGCGGAAGCAGTTTTGGCGGGTGCGGCTTTGGACATGGGTGGAGGAGGTTGGGCGGGAGGACTGGATTTGGTTTTTTACGAATTGATACTTGGGACATGATGTGTCTTAGGTATCAACGTCAATACTTTTTTATTAAAAAAGCGCTCTTTGAGAGGAGAAATTTTTTAAAGTGCAGCCCGCCAATCCACGGCCTGGCGGGTGGGGTGGGGTCGAGCTTGAGGGCGGGTGCGAACCCGGGCGACGAACCGCAGTTGCGGTGCTTCAAGCCGCGCTGCTTTAAGTGCGGTCCAATTTTAGATGTATCGTAAAATGGTCTGGACTATTTTACGATATATCTAAATATGGTCCCATGTCTAATCGGCCGCGATTTTACGATACATTACTTAAGGATCACATAACCCGGCACCGTCAAATGGCCTTGGTCAGCGGGCCGCGCCAGGTGGGGAAAACGACCACGTGCCGTGCCGTAGCCGATTCCTACCTAAATTGGGACAACAGGGATGAGCGCCGCTTGATGCTGAAAGGTCCCGCGGCGATGGCGACAGCGCTCGGTCTTGATCAATTGCAGCAGCAGCCGCCCGTGGTGGTGCTCGACGAGTTGCACAAGCACACCAAGTGGAAAGTTTTACTCAAGGGACTATTCGATACTTATGGCGACCGAGCAAAGTGGATCGTCACCGGTAGCTCCCGGCTGGATGTATTCCGCCGTGGAGGCGACAGCCTAATGGGTCGGTATTTACTTTATCGGGTTCACCCCTGGTCGGTGGCTGAATGCCTGCATTCTGATATTTCGGACAAAATCATTCGCCCCCCCAGCCCCATCCAGGAGGAGGACTGGAATGCACTCTGTCTTCATGGTGGATTTCCAGAACCATTTCTTAAGCGCGACCCCCGATTTACCAATCGCTGGCGCACCCTACGGCACGAACAACTTTCAAAGGAGGATTTACGAGAAGTAACCCGTGTGCAGGACCTCGGAGCGATCGAGGTTCTAATGCTTTTACTTCAAGAACGCAGTGCGCAGCAGTTGGTGTATTCCAATTTGGCCCCTGAAATTGGCGTGGCGGTGGACACGATCCGACGCTGGATCGATCTTTTGGGCCGCCTTCACTTCGGGTTTCTGGTCCGACCGTGGTTCAAAAATGTTACTAAATCCCTCAGGAAAGAGCCCAAATGGTTCCTGCGCGACTGGTCTGGCATAGCGGATGAAGGTGCGAAGGCGGAAACCCTAGTAGCGTGCCATCTTTTAAAGGCCGTTGAAGGCTGGACTGATCTCGGACATGGCCGCTTCGAACTGCGCTACCTTCGAGACAAACTGAAACGGGAGGTCGACTTTGTCGTCGTGCGCGACGGCAAGCCCTGGTTCTTGGTCGAAGTTAAAAAAACGGACGTCAATTTATCGCCAAGTTTAATCCACTATCAGACTGCGACCGGCGCCGAACATGCCTTTCAGGTCGTGCTCGATCTGCCGTATGTACAGGCCAACTGCTTCGCGCACCGAAAACCTCTGGTCGTACCCGCCAAGACCTTTCTTAGCCAGTTGCTCTAATCGACGCCTACAGCCGGTAGTACTTTTTGAACCACTCCACGAAGTGGCCAAGTCCGGTTTCGAGAGAGGTTTTGGCGCTGTAGCCAATGGCGGCCTGCACGCGGGTTAGGTCAGCACAGGTCTCGAACATGTCGCCGGTTTGCGGCGGGAGCAGCTCGATCTGAGCGGTGCGACCAAGGAGCTTTTCGAGCATCTGCACAAACAGCAGCGTCTCAACCGGGCGGTTGTGACCGAGGTTGAAGATGCGCGCGGGCGGCACGGGGGCGACGGCGGGCGGGTAGAGCAGGGTGCGCACGACCCCATCGACGATGTCCTCGACGTAGGTGAAATCGCGCAGGTTTTTGCCGTGGTTAAATAGTTTTAGCGGCTGGCCCTCAGCTAGGGCCCGGGCAAATAGCGTCGGCGCCATGTCGGGCCGACCCCAAGGTCCATAGACGGTAAAAAAGCGTAGGCCGGTGACGTTGAGCCCGTGGGTCCGAGCGTAACTGTGCGCGAGCAGCTCGTTGGCTTTTTTGGTGGCACCGTAAAAGGAGGTGGGCTGGTCCGTGTCGGCGTCTTCGCGGAAGGGCGCGGTCGCGCCGGCGCCGTAGACGGAGCTACTGGAGGCGTAAACGAGGTGTTTAGGGCGGGTCCGGCGGCAGGCTTCGAGTACGCTGGTGAAACCCACGAGGTTACTGTGCGTGTAGGCGCCAGGGTTTTCTAGGCTATAGCGCACGCCGGGTTGGGCGCCGAGGTGGGCGACGTAGTCGGGCTTAAAGTGCGCCACTAAAGCGGCGAATTTCTCGGTGTCGGCGAAATCGGCCTGCAAAAAACGGAAATCCGGGAGCGGAGCGAGTTGCTCGAGGCGGGCGCGCTTGAGGGCGACGTCATAGTAGTCGGAGAGGTTGTCCACGCCGAGCACCTCGCAACGCTTGGTTTCGGCGAGGCGGCGAGCGACATGGTATCCGATGAAGCCGGCGGCGCCGGTCACGAGCACTTTCATTGTTTCAACCGATAGCGCGTGGCGGGCGGCGGGGCTAGGAAAAAGACCACGCGGTCGCCGGCATCGTTTTTGCTGATGCTAGCTACCACAAAAAATATGGCCCAAAACTAAGAGCGTGCTTGATTGGCCAAAAAGCCGCCCTATTGCTTGCCACTCCTTAGCTCTCATCCACATTCACTCCATGAAGATCAAAGCCTATCTCAAGCCCTCCTGCGGCTGGTCCAATGGTGTCCGCGCCATTATGCGCAAGCACGGCCTCGAATTCGAGGACATCGACATCATCAACAACCGCTCCAATTACGCGGAGATGGTGGCCAAGTCCGGCCAACCCCTTTCCCCGTGTGTTGAAATCGACGGCGTGATGCTGGCTGATATCTCCGGTGAAGAAGTCGAGAACTACATGCTCAGCAACGACCTGGTGAAACCCAACGCCGCTCCTGCCGGGGCCGCGCTTAACGCCGGTTGCTCCGACGAAGAACACGCTAAGATGGCCCCTAAAACTGTCCGGTTTTTCTAACGCTGAGAGCATCCCGCACATAATTTTTGGGCCGCTCTCGCACCAGCGAGGACGGCCCTTTTTTTGCGCCTCGGCCGAGTCGCCGCTCGCCTAACATCTTTTCTCAAAATTTTCCACTCCGTGAACAACGACACCACCACCACCTCTGATACCCTCGACGACAACCGCCCGACCACGGTGCGTCCGGGTAAACAGGGACTTTACGACCCCGCCTTCGAGCATGACGCCTGCGGCGTCGGCTTTGTCGTCGATATGAAGGGCCGCAAAACGCACAAGATTGTCTCCGACGCCCTCCAGGTGCTCACCAATCTTGATCATCGTGGTGCTGCCGGTAGCGAGCCCAATACCGGTGACGGCGCCGGTATCTTGATCCAGATGCCGCACAAGTTTTTCGCCGAAGTTTCCAAGGCCGCGCGCATCACCCTGCCTGAGCCCGGCCAATACGGCGCCGGCCTCATTTATTTGCCGCGTAACCGCAACGTTCGTCGCAAAGTCGAAGAAGTCTTCGAACAAGTGGTTCAATCTGAAGGCCAGGTATTTCTGGGCTGGCGCACGGTCCCGACCGACAACAAGACCCTCGGTAATACCGCGATCTCCTGCGAGCCATTCATGCGCCAGGTGTTTATTGGGCGCGGCCCCGACATCGCCACCGACCTCGATTTCGAGCGCAAACTGTACGTCATCCGCAAGCGCGCCTATAACGATATCCGCACCTCCACTATCGCCGGCGCCGAAGCGTGGTACGTTGCGAGCCTCTCGATGAAGACGCTCGTCTACAAAGGCATGCTCCTAACGGAACAAGTCGGCCACTACTTCCCGGATCTCGCGCACCCCGCGATGGAATCGGCCCTCGCCATCGTCCACTCGCGCTTCTCCACCAACACCTTCCCCAGCTGGGAACGCGCGCATCCGTACCGCTACATCGCGCACAACGGCGAAATCAACACCCTGCGCGGTAACATCAATTGGATGCACGCCCGCCAAGCGCTGTTCGATAGTCCGGTTTTCGGCGACGATATCAAAAAGATCCTGCCGATCATCAATCCCAATGGCTCCGACTCCTCGATGTTCGACAACACGCTCGAACTCTTGGTCCTGGCCGGCCGGCCCTTGGCGCACGCCGTCATGATGATGATTCCCGAGCCTTGGTCTAACCACGAGACCATGGACGATGCACGTCGGGCGTTTTACCAATATCACTCCTGCTTGATGGAGCCATGGGACGGCCCGGCCGCCATCGCCTTCACCGACGGCACTCAAATCGGCGGCGTCCTTGACCGCAACGGCCTACGTCCTTCGCGCTATTACATCACCAAGGACGGTTTCGTCGTCGTCGCTTCCGAGGCCGGCGTGTTGCCGATCCTGGACGAAGATATCGTCGAAAAGGGCCGGGTACAACCCGGCAAGATGTTCCTCGTGGACACCGCGCTGGGCCGGATCATTTCCGACGAAGAACTCAAAAACGAAATCTGCACGGCGCGTCCCTACCGCCAGTGGCTCGACGAGCACCTAGTCCACCTCAGCGACCTGCCCGAGGCACCCAAGCTCGATCAACCCGATCACGCCACGCTGCTGCAGCGCCAGATCGCCTTCGGTTACACCAACGAAGACGAGCGCATCATCCTCGCGCCGATGGCCAAGGATGGCGTCGAAGCCATCGGCTCGATGGGCAACGATGCGGCGCTCGCCGTGCTCTCCAATAAGCCGCGCCTGCTCTACGATTACTTTAAACAACTCTTTGCCCAGGTCACCAATCCCCCGATTGACGCCATTCGCGAAGAGATCATCACATCCTCCGAAACGCGCCTCGGCTCCGAGGGCAATTTGCTCAATCCGCAGCCGACCGCGTGCCGCCGCGTCGAGTTGAAATACCCGATTCTTACTAACGAAGACTTCGCCAAAATCCGCCGCACCGATCTGCCCGGCCTGAAGACGGCCGTACTGCCCATTCTCTTCCGCGTCGCGCGCGGCGAGAAGGGTCTCGCCAAGTCCATGGAAGAACTCTGCATCATGGCTCGCCGCCACATCGAGGAAGAGGAGGTCAATGTCCTCATTCTCTCCGACCGTGGCGTCACCAAGGAATTCGCGCCCGTCCCTGCGCTACTCGCCGTCGCCGGCCTGCATCACTACCTGATTCGTGAAGGACTGCGCACCCGCGCCTCGCTCGTGGTCGAGACCGGCGATGCCCGCGAAGTGCACCACTTCTCCTTGCTGATCGGCTACGGCGCCTCCGCGATCAATCCCTACGTGGCCTTTGAGACCATCGACGACATGATCAAAGAAGAGCTGATCACCGGCGTCGATCACAAGACCGCGTGCAAGAATCTGGTCAAGGCGGCGTCCAAGGGTGTCGTCAAGGTCATGTCCAAGATGGGTATCTCGGCCATCCAGAGCTACCGGGGCGCGCAGGTCTTCGAGGCCTTGGGACTCAATCAGTCCGTCGTGGACCACTACTTCACCTGGACGCCCACGCGTATCGGCGGCATCGGTCTAGATATCGTCGCGCAGGAAGTTCTCGCCCGCCACCGCGCCGCCTATCCCGAGCGCACGGCCAACCTCGCCGTCTTGCCTTCCGGCGGTCAATACCAGTGGCGCAACGACGGCGAAGCCCATCTGTTTACGCCTGAGTCCATCCATCATCTGCAAAAAGCCGTGCGCACCACCAGCCTCGCGGCCTTCCGCGGCTATTCGAAAATCGTCAACGAACAGGGCACCAAGCTCTGCACGCTGCGCAGCCTGCTTGAGTTCAAGTCTTCCACCGCGATTCCGCTCGAAGAAGTCGAGCCCGTCGAGGCGATCATGAAACGCTTCAAGTCCGGCGCCATGTCCTACGGCTCCATCTCCGCCGAAGCGCACGAGACGCTGGCGATCGCGATGAACCGCATCGGCGGCAAGTCCAACACCGGCGAAGGCGGCGAAGACCCCGCGCGCTTCATCCCGATGGCCAACGGTGATTCGAAAAACTCCGCCATCAAGCAGGTCGCCTCCGGCCGCTTCGGCGTCACCAGCGAATACCTCACCAACGCCAAAGAAATCCAGATCAAGATGGCCCAAGGCGCCAAGCCTGGCGAAGGCGGCCAATTGCCCGGCGCCAAAGTGTATCCTCCGATTGCGAAGACCCGCGGCACCACCGCTGGCGTCGGCCTCATCTCCCCTCCGCCCCACCACGACATCTACTCAATCGAGGATCTCGCGGAGTTGATCCACGACTTAAAAAACGCCAACCGCCACGCGCGCGTGAGCGTGAAACTCGTCTCCGAAGTCGGCGTCGGCACCATCGCCGCCGGCGTCGCGAAAGCCCACGCCGACGTCGTCCTCATCTCCGGTTACGATGGCGGCACCGGCTCCTCCCCGCAGACCTCCATCACGCACGCCGGCCTGCCTTGGGAACTTGGCCTCGCCGAGACCCACCAGACGCTTGTTTTGAACAACCTGCGTTCGCGCATCGCCGTCGAGACCGATGGCCAGCTAAAGACCGGCCGCGACGTCATCATGGCCGCATTGCTTGGCGCCGAGGAGTTTGGTTTCGCGACCGCCCCGCTGGTTGCCTCGGGCTGCATCATGATGCGCGTTTGCCATCTAAACACCTGCCCGGTGGGTGTCGCCTCCCAGGACCCACGCCTCCGGGCGAGATTCGCCGGCAAGCCCGAACACATCGTCAATTTCATGACCTTCGTCGCCACCGAGGTTCGCGAGCTCATGGCCCAGCTCGGCTTCCGCACCGTCGAGGAGATGGTCGGCCGCACCGACCGCCTCGAAGCGCAACGCGCCGTCACGCATTGGAAGGCCAAGGGCCTGGACTTCTCGAAGATTCTCTACTCGCCGGACGTCGGCCCCGAGGTCGGTCGCTTCTGCTCCATCAAGCAGGATCACGGCCTAGATAAGAGTCTGGACCTCACCACCCTCCTCGGCCTCGCCCAGCCCGCAATTGACCGCGGCGAAAAAGTCATCGCCGAATTGCCGATCAAAAACGTCAACCGCGTGGTCGGTACCATCACCAGCTACGAAATCACCAAGAAACTCGGCGCCAAGGGCCTGCCAGAAGACACGATTCAGTTCCGCTTCAAAGGCTCCGCCGGCCAAAGTTTCGGCGCCTTCGTCACGCGCGGCATGACCCTCTCCATCGAGGGCGACGCCAACGACTACTTCGGCAAAGGTCTCTCCGGCGGCAAACTCATCGTGCATCCGCCCGCCAACGCCGGGTTCAAGGCCGAGGACAATATTATCATCGGCAACGTCGCCCTCTACGGCGCCACCGCCGGCGAGATCTACGTCAACGGCCGCGCCGGCGAGCGCTTCGCCGTCCGCAACTCCGGTGTCACCGCCGTCGTGGAGGGCGTGGGCGACCATGGCTGCGAATACATGACCGGCGGCCGCGTCGTCGTGCTCGGCCCCACCGGCCGCAACTTCGCTGCCGGCATGTCGGGCGGCATCGCCTACGTGCTCGACCTGACGGGCAAATTCGCCGAGCAGGCCAACGTCTCGATGGTCGGTCTCGAGAAAGTAGAGTCTAAAGCCGAGATCGCCGAACTCCGCGCCATCATTGAACGCCACGTCGGCTACACCGGCAGCGCCCGAGGTAAACAGGTGCTCGCCGCCTTCGAAACGTTTGGGCCGAAATTCGTCAAAGTCTTCCCCAAAGACTATAAGCGGATGCTCGGCTGTATCGAAAAAGCCGAATCGCAGGGCCTCACCGGCGAAGAAGCCATCATGGCCGCCTTCGAAGAAAACGCCCGCGACCTCTCACGCGTCGGCGGCAACTAAACCCTCAAGCCTCTCCCGCAAAAAGCATCTTCCTCCCATGGGCAAACCCACCGGCTTCATCGAATACCTCCGCGAACTTCCCCTCGACCGCTCTCCGCTTGAGCGCACCAAGGACTGGAAGGAGTTCCACGTCCACATGGAGGACAAAAAACTGCGCAACCAGGGCGCGCGCTGCATGAACTGCGGCGTCCCGTTTTGCCACACCGGCAAACTCGTCAGCGGCATGGCCAGCGGTTGCCCGATCAACAACCTCATCCCCGAGTGGAACGATCTGGTTTATCGCGGGCTGTGGAAAGAAGCGCTCGATCGCCTGCACAAGACCAACAACTTCCCGGAATTCACCGGCCGCGTCTGCCCTGCTCCGTGCGAAGGCTCCTGCGTGCTCGGCATCAATAACCCGGCCGTCACGATCAAGAACATCGAAGCCGCCATCACCGATCGCGGCTGGGAAGAGGGTTGGGTCTTCGCCGACCAGCCCAAGGTGCGCACCGGTAAGAAAGTCGCCGTGATCGGCTCCGGCCCCGCCGGGCTCTCCGCCGCCGAGCAACTCAACAAGGCTGGCCACACCGTGACCGTCTTCGAGCGCGCCGACCGCCCCGGCGGCCTCCTCATGTATGGCATCCCCAACATGAAGTTGGACAAAAAGGAAGTTGTCCTCCGCCGCATCAAGCTGATGGAAGACTCCGGCATCAAATTTATCTGCAACGCCACCGTCGGCGACAACGTCGAGCCGCAGATTTTCCTCAAAGAATACGACGCCACCGTTTTCTGCACCGGTGCCACGCAACCGCGCGATCTGCCGATCGAGGGCCGCAACCTCAAGGGCGTCCACTTCGCGATGGAGTTCCTCACCGCCAACACCAAGGCCGTCCTCAACGGCGGCGCCGACCACGCCGCGATCCACGCCCTCGGCAAAGACGTGATCGTGATCGGCGGCGGTGACACCGGCACTGATTGCGTCGGCACCTCGATGCGCCACGGCTGTAAGAGCATCGTTCAAATCGAAATCCTGCCCAAGCCCCCGCTCGAGCGCACCGCCGACAATCCCTGGCCCGAATGGCCCAAAACTTACAAGATGGACTACGGTCAGGAAGAAGCCGCCGCCAAGTTCGGCGCCGACCCCCGTGTCTATCTGACGACGGTGAAAAAATTCACCGGCGACCTCGCCGGTAATCTCCAGTCGATCGTCACCGTCGAGATCAAGTGGGAGAAAAACGAAAAAGGTCAGTTCATCCCCAAAGAACAGCCCGGCACCGAAAAAGTTCGCCCCGCGCAACTCGTCTTGCTCGCGATGGGTTTCCTCGGGCCGGAACAAGCACTCATCAAAGAAATCGGCCTCGAGACCGACACCCGCTCCAACATCAAAGCCGAGCACGAGAACTACACAACGAGCATCAAGGGCGTCTTCGCCGCCGGTGATTGCCGCCGTGGTCAAAGCCTTGTCGTCTGGGCCATCAATGAAGGCCGGGGCGCCGCGCGCGAGTGCGACCGCTACCTGATGGGTTCGACCGATCTGCCGTAAATCGTTTCTGCGCCGCGCCGCGCCGCGCCGCGCCGCGCGGTGAGCGATTACGCCACCGCGCGGATAGTCTGCAGCGCCGGACCGCCGCGGCCCGGGAGCATCACGCTCTCGCCCTGCCGCCGACCCGTGAGTTGCCGGCCAAGCGGCGAGGCTGCCGTCACGACGAGCACCGTCACGCCATCAAGAGTGAGTTCGAGCCCGCCGCGTTGCGGGCCCAGAAAATAGAGCGTCGGTTGCCCGCGCACCTCAAGGGTCACAAGCGCACCGGTAGCAATGGCATCCTCGGGCCCAAATGCCGGCAGCGCCAGCGACTGATAGGCGCCGATGGCGGCCCCGAGCTCGGTGGCGAGTTTCGCCTGACCGGCCGCCAAATAAGCGGCGGACTGGCTGCGCATGTCGTATTTATCCTCGGCGCGGTTTTCCTCGTCGGTGGCCTCGGCGTGGGCGTCGTGCGCCGCAGCGGTGAGGGTGGCCAGTTCGGCCTCGAGTTGGGCGAGAATGGCCCGGCGCAGCGCGGCTTTATCCATGGTGAAGTACGATGTCAGGGGGTGAGAGCGCGGGTCGCAAGCCGCGCTTTTGCTGGCGCGTACGCGTGCACTACGTTTGTTTTCTGCCGTGCCCTCGAAACCTATCCCCGGCTCCTCCGGCGAAATCCTTACCTGTCTGCCTTCGCCCTATGTGCCGCACGCGGCCACGGGCCTACTCCATCTCCCGCGGTTTCTGGAGAAATGCCGCTACGTAAAAAAGCACGGCGCGCTGCCGGCCAGCTACGCGAAAAACTACAAACGCGGCATGGATAAATTTCTGTGCCTGCATCTCGGAGTCGATCCAGTTGCCGTGGAAACCATCGTGCACGAATGCCTCGAGGCCGGCTTGCCCGATACGGAGCGTGACCGCCGCTTACTGGCACTGTTCCCCGCCGATCTGCGCGTGGCCAAGTGGAACCGTGAGTATGTGCAGAAAGGGATGACTCCTTCCGGCCGCGATTTTCTAAAAACCGCCCTCACCAACATGGGCTGCGCTGATCGCACCGAACAGATCATCTGCGTCGCCGACCTGATGGACTTTGACGAAGGCCGGATCGAATAAGCGGCGATCTTCTTTTTGCGGATTTCCTCGCGTCCCCGCCCGCCCCTGGTTCCTCCTTCACCATGGTCAAAGGTCAGAAAGTCGTCTGCATCAACGACACGTTTTCCAGCTTCATCCGCGCGCTCTACAAACAGCTCCCGGTGAAGGGCAACACGTACACGATCCGCGAGGTCTTCCTCGGTCGCGAGAAAATCGTGAAAGGCGGCGAGAGCGCCACCGTCGGTCTCTTGCTTTCCGAACTCACCAACCCGCCTGATCCTTTTCACCAAGGTCAACAAGAGCTCGGCTTCACCTCCGAACGCTTTGCCCCGATGGAAGAACTTCCCCCGGAAGAAGCCTCCGCTGAAATCGGCGAACTCGCCGGCGCCGGCGCCGAAAAACACCAAGGCGGTTTCTGGTCAAACTGAGCGCCAAACGCGTTCAAGGACGCACACTTTTACTTTCCCCATGAACATTACCCTCATTCGTCTTATCGCCCTCTTCAGCCTTTTTGGCTGCTTCGCCTCCGCGCAGCCCGCGCCGGACACGATGGTTTACGAACTGCGCACCTACACGGCTACGCCTGGTAACCTCGATAAACTGCTCGCGCGCTTCCGCGATCACACGCTGCGCATCTTCGAGAAACACGGCATGAAAAATATCGGCTACTCTGTCCCCACCGATAAAGCTGACGGTGCAGGCGAGAAGCTCGTCTACCTCATCGCGCACGCCAGTCGCGAGGCCGCGAAGCAGTCGTGGAAAAATTTTAGCGCCGATCCTGAATGGAAAGACGTGAGCGCCAAAAGCCAGCTCGCCGGTAAAATCGTCGCCAAGGTAGAATCCGTTTTCCTCACCCCCACCGATTTTTCTCCTGCCCCCGCCAAGTACCAAGGCGCTCCGCGGCTTTTCGAGCTGCGCACCTACACCACCCCCACCGGAAAAATTGCCGCTCTCGATGCGCGCTTCCGCGATCACACGATCGCGCTCTTCGCTAAACACGGCATGACTAACCTCGGTTATTATCACCCCACCGACCCCGACAAGGGTGCTGGTCAGACTCTGATCTATTTTCTGGCCCACGCGAACCGCGAAGCCGCGACTAAATCTTGGGCCGCCTTCCGCGCCGATCCCGTATGGGTCGCCGCGAAAGCCGCCTCCGAAAAAGCCGCGGGCGGTCCGCTCACGATCAGCGATGGCGTTAAATCAGTTTTCCTCGCGCCGACCGATTTTTCGCCGATCAAGTGAGATCGGGCGGGGGTGCGCGGCAGAATTGTTCAGTTTTCCAGCCTGAAGCAATCCAGGCTAAAGGGCCCATTGATATTCGGGAACCATTTACTTTTTCATATTGATCAATGTTAGTGATATTATCTAGACACGATAATATCCCTAATTTAGCTATTATTCCAATATGGATCCGATCTACAATCCCTACGCGCCCGGCGCGGGCTCACCGCCGCTTGAGTTGGCAGGACGCGACGAGCTGATCGAGACCGCTCGGGTTGCCCTAGAAAGGACGCGACTGAGATTTCCAACCAAGAGCCTAATGCTTATCGGCTTACGTGGTGTCGGTAAAACCGTGCTGCTCGACTACATTCGTGAACAGGCCGAACGAAGTGGGATTCACACGATCCGTATTGAGGCGCCCGAACAACGCTCGCTTCCCGCCATACTGGCGCCGCAACTGCGGCAAGCGCTGCTTAGGCTCTCCCGTGTGGAAAAGGCTCGCGAGCTGGCACAGCGCGGTCTGCGCGCCCTCGCTGGCTTCGCCAAGGCTCTGAAGGTTAAGTATGATGACATTGAGGTGGGAATGGACTTCGATCCCGAGCCCGGCCTGGCGGACAACGGCGACCTTGAGCACGACCTCCAAGACCTGCTCGATGCGGCGGGTGCGGCTGCCGAGGCCGCCGGCACAGCCCTCGCGCTATTCATCGATGAGCTCCAGTATGTCGACGAGGAGCAACTGGCCGCGCTTATCGCGGCTCTGCATCGTTCTGCCCAGCGGCGCCACCCTGTTATTTTGGTCGGTGCCGGCCTGCCCCAACTCGTTGGCCGGATGGGGCGCGCCAAATCGTATGCCGAACGCCTGTTCGATTTCCCTGCGATCGGCCCGCTGCCCGCAACGGCTGCCCGACTCGCGTTAGAGAAGCCGGCCGCCACCCAAAAAGTGGCTTTTGAGGAGCTCGCCCTAGCGCGCATCGTCAAGGAAACCCAAGGGTATCCCTACTTTCTCCAAGAGTGGGGCAAACATGCCTGGGATGCGGCCTCCGCCTCGCCCATCACGGAAAAGGACCTCGATCGCGCGTCAATCACGGCGATTGCCTCGCTCGACGATAGTTTTTTCCGGGTGCGTTTCGACCGCCTAACGCCCTCGGAAAAACGTTACCTGCGGGCCATGGCCGAAATTGGATCCGGTCCGCATCGTTCCGGGGATATCGCCGAGGTGCTGGGCCGCCCGGTAAACTCCTTCGGCCCTACCCGAAATCAACTCATCGCTAAAGGTATGATCTGGAGTCCAAACCATGGCGACACCGCTTTCACGGTGCCACTATTCGACGATTTCATGAAGCGCATCATTCCCGGCGATGATTGGAAGACCGCCTGAAACCACTCCGTGACGACCAGACAAGTATGGCGCCTATGCCATTAGCTACTTATCTTCAATCGTAGACTAGATTTTGAGAGATTGATTTCGGCCAAAATGGTAGAGCGTCGCGAAAATGCTTTCAGGACATGGCTATTCGCGACATCTCGGAGCCGATAAAGCGGCAGGTCCTCCTCAAGGCTGAAGCCGGGGGCGTAGCACCAGCTATTCGCCAAGAGAAGGTGCGGAGCCTAGGAAAACTTAGAACGAATTGGGGGCGAAAATGCGCCGCTAGCACTCGTAGTGCGTCCACATTCGGAGGACCTTGACGGCTTTCTCCTCGCGATATACTTGATAGACCAATCGATGCTGGAGGTTGATTCGCCGTGAATACGCTCCCGCCAAATCGCCCACTAGTTTTTCGAATGGCGGAGGATTAGCAAAAGGCTCGGTCGCCAGCAGGCTTAATAGACGCTCTGCTTGGGGCCGCAAATTCGACGACGCCAGCTTTTTGGCATCTTTCTGCGCCTGCTTGGTATAGTAAATATCCCAGCTCACCACTTCAAGGCTTTGGAGGACTTACTCAGCGGTTCAGCCAAACCCTTTCGAATCGATTTCCTCAAACCTGGCACCGAAAGAAGGTAGAGGGTCTCTTGTATGCTCCGCCAATCCTCTTCGGACACCAAGACCGCGCTGTTGCGCTTTCCCGCGATAAAAATGGGCTCATGGCTCAGCGCGGCATCGTCCACCAACTGATAGAGGCTCGCCCGTGCTTTGGTTACAGGAATTGAGGTCATCCAATTAGCGTACGTTTTAACGTACGTGTGTCAATTGGCCAAGAGGGGGAATTGATTTAGCCCAAGTGAATTCGAGGCCAGATTGGCTGAGCATTATACTAATGCTGATGCGGGAGATTTTTAATTCAAGGTACTTCAAGGGGCAGCGGCAATGACCATGGGTGAAAATGGAGTGCATCGCGCCCCTTTGATCAGTTGGTCGGCTGCGCGACTTTGGTGATCCGAGTCGGATCGTAGCCTTGGGCGGCGGTGCCGGCGACAAGGGCTTGATAGGTGGCGTCGGGGAGCTGGCGGTCGCGGGCGAGGATCCAGAGCAGGTTGCGCGAAGGGTGACCGATGACGGCCCAACGGTAGTCGGGATCGAGATCGATCACGAGGTAGTCGGCACTAAACGGCCAGATGAACTGCACGGCCCAGTCTGCGTTGGTGGTGCTATTTTTGATTTTTGCCGTGCCGTGCCACGTGACCTCCGGCGCGTCAAAGGTGCCGCGGCGGAAAGTGAAGTCGTTGGTAAAAGTGCCGTCGGGGCGTCGGGCATAGGTGTCGTAGCTGGCAACTTTACCGCGCTCGAGAAAGTAGGGGATGTTGGCGATCACATACCAACGGCCGGTGTAACGCTCAAGGTCGACAAATGGCACCGTGCGCAGTGGCCCAAGCTTGAGTGAACTCGCGCAGCCAACGAGCAAGGTGGTGAGTATAAGCAGCGAGGCGCCGAGGTGAGGACTCATGGTTGTTGAGTACAGAACGCTGAAAAACGATCTACCGCCAGCGGCGGATGCCGAAATCTATGCCAAGATATTCTGTAGAAATCGAAACTGGGACAGCCGCGGATGGAATAACACGAGCGGCTCGGCTCAAGGCAGCGCGCGAATTTTCTGCGTCAGCGCTGCGGCACGGCTTTCGGCCTCGGCGAGCGGGAGGCCCGCCGCAACGCCGGGGCGTTGGTGACCCGTGGCGGTGAGCCAGGCGTTCATGCGGAGTTTGCGGCGCTCGCGGATGAGTTTGAGCAGTTCGCCGTCGGGGTTGGTGGCGAGGTGACCGAGGAGCTCATCGTCATCGGGGCGCAGGCCCCAGGCGTTGAGAATCACGCGGGCGATCACGGCGTGTCCGAGGGCGTCCGGATGCACGCCGTCCTTGGAAAAAGTAAACGCGGGATCGCGCGTGCGGAGTTGAGCGAGCGTGTGGGTCATCGCCGTGTGCGCGTCGATCACCTCCCAGCCCCGGGCGCGCTGCGCGATGAGCCACGCCGAATACTGCGTGAGCACCTCATCGTAACCGGCGAACGGTGTCGGGTAGGCGTCGAGTCCAGCCGGCAGAACTTTGGCCGCGATCGGTCGTGCATCGAAGACCGGCGGGGTGATGTGAATCAAGGTCGCGTGCGTCGCGACGACGGCATCGTGCAAGCGATTCATGCCGTCGCGGAAGCGAGCGAAACGATCTTCAGATAATGGGAAATAAATCCCATCGTTCATGCCGTAGCAGGCGAGGACGACGTCGGGTTTGGTTTGCGCGAGGATGCGCGCCAGCCGTTCGTGGAGATCGGGGCGGGGGAATTTTCCGCCAGCGTGCCCAGTTTCGGAGAGACCGGAAACCGTTTCACTCGAAAGTCCGACATCGATAATTTCGCCACGCCACGCCGGTAGGCGGGTGTGGATGACCGCTTCAATAAAATCCACGTACGCTCCGCCGTAAGTAATGCTATCACCAAGAATCACGACGCGTTGTGCAGCCGCGAGTGCTGGAGGCAGGGTAACGGCATCGGCGGCGCGGGCGCAAACGACGATGCAGAGAAAGCAAATCAGCCGTGGGATGCGTAGGGAATAAGACATGGGGTTTTTCTAAGTTAATTTTACCACTGTAAAATCAGCAGTGAAACGGCTTGGCGTGGGAGCGGAAATTTTAACGTGGCTGCGCCACCGGCGGCGCTGAGGCTGCTGGGAGAGGTTTCCAGCTGGGCGAGTTGGGCGGCGGTTTCGAGTTGAGCGTATTGCGCGCGGGTGGGCGCGTTGGGCGAGCCGAGGGCGAGCCACAGAGCGTAAGCGTTGCTGTGGTTGGCATCGACGCGGTAGTGCATGAGATGCAGCGCGGTGGCTTCGGTGGGCAGCCCGGCGTAGGTGAGCTCGATCTCGGCCGTGGCGCCGGGGATATCATCGTCGTGGTAATGCCACACAAGAACGCACAGTTGGCGGCGGGCGGAGTCTAGACTCGCGAGTGCGGCGACGTCGGCGCTGGCGCCATGGACGCCGTTTTTGATGATGGATTCTACCCCGGGATCCCCGGAGCTCACGGCAGAGAGGCGGCGGCCAGACATTTTGGCCATCATGCGAAAAACATTGAAGACCGGTAGCGTGAGGCCGTTGCTCGCCATGACGCGGAAGCCCGCGAAGTAGGGCTGATCTTCGAATTCGAAAGCCCAGGTGACGGCGCCTTCGAGGTTCACGCCGTGTTTTTCAGCGAGCAAGTGTTTGCGCGCGAAAGCAGCGGCGGTGTAGCTGGAATACATCGTCGTGTTACGGTACGCGAGTTGTGGGCCTTGGCAGGCCGCGCATCCATCAGGGTCGGATTCACCGATGACTATGGGCTTACCTTTGAGTTCAGGGAAAGAGGCAAAGCGCGCGAAGGCCTTGTCGATGGTGTTTAGTTGGGCAGCGAGACCGGTACGCACATGGCCGTCGATAAATGTGGGCGATCCCTTGGCATGGAAGGAGAGAAAATCGAGCGGCGTGCCGATTTGGCCGGTCGCAAAATTTTTACCACGCAGGGCGTGTTCGAGAAAATCATGCATGAACTTGCCGCCGTCACCGGCGGTATCAGGGCCGCCGACTCGGGCCGAGGGCAGCGCACGGCGCACGGCATCAATGGCACAGTCGTGGAGCTTGCGGAATTCCTCGGGCGTACCTTTCCAGTAGGCGATGTTGGGTTCGTTCCAGACTTGCCAGTACCACGAAGAGACCTCGGCGGCGCCGTAGCGCGCGACGCAGTGTGTGACCCATTGATAAACGAGCTCGGCCCATTTCGTGTAATCCTTCGGCGGGTAGGCCCAACCGGTGTAAATTTCGGCATAAGGAAATCCTGGGCGCCACTGATGTTGATAGGGTTTGGGCTGGGTCGAGAGGGCTTCGGGCATGAAACCAATCTGGGCGTAAGGTTTCACGCCGCGGGCGAGGTACGTGTCAAAAATGCGATCAACGATCGTCCAATCGTACACCGGGCGGCCTTGCGCGTCTTCGGTGTAAAGGTTGGTGCTGCCCCATTTGAGGGCGGGTGTGCCATCGCCGGTTACAAGCAGACCATGAGTGCGAAAATAGGCGGGCGCGGCAGACGAGCCTAGTTGACCGATATCGCTGAGGAGTTTTTTCCCGTCCTTCATGTAGGCGTAATTGGGCTCATCGGCACCGAAGAAACGATAGATCGGTTTTAGTTCAGCGCCCGGTTGGGCGGCGTCGATGTGGATTGTGACGGGGAAGGAGGCGGGCACAGCAGCGCGCAATGCGCCGGTGGCTAAAAGGAGCAGGTAAAAAAATAAATGACGCATTGGGTGGGGTTAGAAAAACGAACGTTAAGAGGTGCGACCAAAAAATAACTTAAAAGCTGCGGCGCTAGCCGCCCTGATTTACTCGGGCACAAGTTCAGGGACGATGGGACGACCGACGTTGCGGCGAATCGATTCGAGATTTTCGCGAATGAGTGCCCCCATAGATTCGCAGCGCAAGTACGCGTTGCGACCGTAGTGTTCGGCGAGACTGGTGCGCAGTTCGTAGATTTTTTCAGGCGGAGAGATCGAGTCGCCACTCATGGTGTGCAGAAGCAAGCTAAGACGTTCGGAGGCCAAGCTAGCGCGTTGAAGTAAGAGCGTCTGTTCCTCGCGCTGGTACTGGTTGGCGGTTTCGTGGCGAAGGTGCTTGGCGCAGAAAAGCGTGAGCTCGGTGTTTTCCTTAAAAAATTGAGGGAGATAAAAATTCTTCCGGCTGTTGTAGCTTTGCTGGTCAAAATCCATGGCGCGGATGCGCACCTGCCAGTCGTCAAAATCGGGCGTCAGTTGAACTACAAAATTGTAACTACGCATGTCACCGAGCAGTCGGACAAAACAGCGCTCATTGAATTTCACGAGCTCTTTAGCAACCCGGATCGGGCGTAGCTCTGGGCGCTTCAACCATTGATCGATGAAGACATCGCCGGGCAAGCCGATGATGTGTTCCTCGATCAGGGTCGAGCCGTGCGTGATGAAATTTAGACGGTTAGGCGAGAGCAGGTGTTCGAGCTCGAGGCCGTAAATGCGAGAGGCGTCGGCTTTTTTGACGTAAAAGTAATCCTGATTGTCGTTGTACGCGTTGACGATGCGAATGCGAAATGGCGTGGAGTTACCGAAGGTGCAATAGTCGATGCGGTCCACGTAAAGGTGGCTCATGACGGAGAGGTCGCCGTCAACTTTAAGCAGGGCGTAAACGAGTTTAAGCGCCTCGTTAAGTTCGCGCATCTCCGCACCGTCGTAGATGACAGTGTCCCAGAGCGTGGGAGCACCTTTGGCGTCAGTGAGTGGAATAACCTCCTGAAAAGCGCGAAGCCGTTCGTAAGTGACGGAGAGGTCGCGCTCGCGTTTGTAGCGACGCAGGTAGCCGAGCAGATCCGGGCTGACAGGAAAGGTGGGTTTTTTCCGCGTCAGGGTGTTGGGCATGGCGGGAGGATGAGCGCGAAGGTCAAAACGATGTTTATTGAACGATAACCACCGCGTCTTCGACAATCGCGGCATAGGTGTAGCCACTGCCGAAATCACGGTTGGTCGCGAGCTTGCCGGTGACAAGCACGAGGTCGCCGACTTTGACTTCGACGTTGGTGGTGACGGTGAGGTCATTGGTGCCCTCGGCGCCGGAACCATCGCGCAGATGCACCCAATTTTTACCGAGGATCTGCGCATTATATTTTACCACGCGGGCCCGGACCGCGATCGGTTGACCAGCGAATTTATTTTTGCCCTCAAGGATTTCCGCAACGGTCTGGCCATTAGGCGCGCGCGGGATGTTGGTAAGATTTGCGGCCTTACCCGCGCTCGCAGTGGCGGTGTTGGCTGCCGCGGCCGTCGCGATTGCCGGCTTTCCGTTCACGCGAACGTTGCCGCTGAAGTAGACGACCTCGAAGGTGCGGTTGAGCGTTTTGCTGCGGTATTGATTCATCGGCATAGCGTCGGCCACTGCCAGAGTGTCGCCGACTTTCACGATGAATTGAGGAGCGGCGACCCAAGCTCTTGCCGTGCCCGTGTTGATGAGTGCGTACGTGTACGTGGCGGCGTCCATCGTCTCCACGACCTTACCGGCGAGATTACCCGCGGTGGTAGCCATGACAGTCGTGTTGGTAGCGGCGGCTTGGATGGGCGTGAGGTGAATCGTCGTAAACAAGGCGAATGCGCCGAGGGCAAAAATTGATTTCATAGCTGCAGGTTAGGTTAAGGAGTGGTGTTCGCAAGCGGGGCGGCGAGTAGGCGTTCGCAAACGGCAAGGAGACGAGCGCGGAGGGGCTCTCCGCGGGCGGTGAAGACGCG
>Ga0136642_1000299_pt1 | contig 28356 bp, 30 predicted proteins | sample LowCatLa1302831Y_FD_115313 | JGI IMG/M metagenome (GOLD analysis project Ga0136642, IMG submission 115313) | Freshwater microbial communities from Lower Cathedral Lake, Yosemite National Park, California, USA - 13028-31Y | ecosystem: Environmental > Aquatic > Freshwater > Lake ... | reverse complement strand
TGCTGGTGCTGCTGGTGCTGCTGGTGCTGCTGTGGGCACTGATTTAGATTTTGGAGGTGCTGTTATATACTGAGCATTTGGCCCAAATTTAGTCAGCAGTTCCTGAGCACGTTGCAGCAATTGTGCAGTTTGTGGATCTGTTGAGTTGCTTAATTTGTAGCGCAACTGATTGATTTGTTGAATAACAGCCAATTGCTCTGGGCTAGGATCGATTATTTTTGCAGATTCTGGTTTTACATCAGTCGGATCAGTAGATTGTCCACTCTGGTGTCCAGCTATGGGTGCATCGGGCAATGCCAACACATCCTTGAATTTTTCTGCAAGGTCTGGATACTTGGCAGTCCATGCGCGAGTTTCCTTGCCCATTAAACCATCCACTCCAAATCTAGGCAGTGCTAATTTATCTTTAGCCTTCAATGCATTTTGTAATTCTCTAATTCTTGCTTCGTTGGGATTCTGACCGCTTTGTCCAGCGCCTGCTCCTGCTCCGGGTTCTGCTGCTCCGGGTTCTGCTGCTCCGGGTTCTGCTGCTCCGGGTTCTGCTGCTCCTGATTTGCCTTCGCCGTCCGGTTTCAACGCCAATGCTGCACCTACTAGGCCAGCAACCACCACTGAAGTCTTAACTACAGATTTCAGTCCGAACTTTTTAATTTCTTCTTTTTCAACAGCAGACACGGTTGCATCGGCCAACACTTTTTGTGTCAATGCATCCAACTGTGCTTTCTCTAATTTTTCCAACTCAGCAATAACTTTTTTAGGTGCATACTGTTTAGTTGCTGGGGTTGCTGTGGCTGCTGTGGCTGCTGCACCCTTACTTGATTGTGTTTCACCGGCTTTTGTGATCTGTGCTTGTATAGCTTTAGGTGCAGTCATGCCAGTTTTACCAGTTTTAGCATTGTACTCTGCCCATTCTGCTCCGTTCCATTTGTACAGGTCTCCAGGAGCAAGATCAACTACTTGATCTGGCTTGGGCTTGTACCCAGATGCCACACCTGTAGCCGCATCTTTTTCAGCTGCTTTGACCAATTGGCCTTTGGTAATTTTGTCAGCCATTTGACCTGTGGCTAAATCTTGCCACTCTGCTCCCAAAAATTTGTATTGTTTTCCATTCAATTCAACTACTTGATCAGTGAATGGCTTATAGGCCAGTGCCTTGCCAGTCTGTTGTTTAGGCAGGAAGGTAGCAGGATCCAATTCCAAAAATTTGGCTGGATTGTCTAGGTCTCTTGCCCATATCTTTCCGTTAGGTCCGTCGATTGCATATTTTTCATAATGTTGACTGGAAACAATATCTTTTGCTGCCATGCCACTTCTGTCGATAGCTCTGAATCCTGTTTTGGCTCCTGCTCTGGCATCTTGCCCAGCCAAGTGCGTAAGAAAATCAGCCTTGGCATTCTCGACAACATTAGGTTGTTGTGATGTGTCGATTGATTCCAACAACGCACGTAATTTTGTCATTTGTTCAGTTGGGGTCAAACTTTCATTAGTGCCCTCAGTGCCTTGCTGATCTAAAAATGCCTCTAGATCTTTTCTATCAGTGTCGGTTGTTTTGCTGCCTTGTAGCGCAGTCCTGGTAGGTGTGGAACCAGTGGTGTTGGCGGTAGGTGTAGAACCGGTTGTGTCAGCGACATCGCCATTGTCGGTCACCCGATCATATATGGATTTGCCGGCATCTATCGCAGCATTTGCTCCAATTGACATCATTACAGCTGAAAACCCTTTTGTTACCAGATCTCCCAACCCAATTTTTCCAGTTACCAGTGCTTTGAAGAATTTGAGAATGTTGAGTGGATTCAAACCACGTCCAAGATCCATTGCAACATCCTTTGTGCCTTTTGCAAAAGATCCGATGTATTTTGATCCAGGAATAAATTTCCATGCTGCTTTTAGCAATCCAACAAATCTGCTAATACGGCTAGCATTGGCAGCAATGGCTATAGCTGGACCAACACCACTGGGTGCTGACAAAGTGCCTGCCACAGTGCTGCCAATCAATATACCCAAATCTATCAACAAATCGAGATAGGTGTAGTATTCGAAACCCTCAATGATGGGTTTGTTTAAGTTTTGAAAAATTTCTGAGCCAGACATCTCAGTCAAATGCTCAGCTAGGTAACCTTCTACCAATGCGTCTATTTCGGACTCAGTCAGTGTGTCTTCTTTGAGTTGGTAACCAAAACTTTCTACCAATGCAGACGCCATGAAACTGTTATTAAACGATTCGGGAGTTGGAGTTGCAACTGGCTTGCCAGCTTCTCCTGTTGTGGGTGCAGTGGGAACTCCACCTGGAATTGTTTTTTCCAGCTGTGCCAACAACGCAGTTAATTTTTCAAGATTTTGTTTGGTAGCGGCTGTGGTCACTACCTTGTTGCTGGTGGAACGAAGATTTTTGTCGTACTGATCATCGGTGGAATGAAACAAGTGCCCCAACCATGTGCTGGTGTTTGCTTTTTGTGGAATCAGACCCAACTGGGCAAGTTTGGCATCATCGTCTTTGCTGCCAGTAGCACTCACACGAGGTTTCTGTTCTGGGTAATTACTGGTGTCTGGATTAGCACTTACAAAATACCCGTCCACAGGATCGTATAAACCAGGCAATTGATTTTTTGCAGCCAAGTTCATCAAAATAGGAGCACGTTCGCTGGAACCATTCTTACCAGCAACTGCTTGATCAATTGTTTGCAAAGTCAGTTCTTCGTTGACTGTTTCTATATTGTCCAGCCTATTAATTAGGTCTCTGATGTTCATTTTTTCTTTGGCACACAGTTAGGCACTGTGCGACCTGACTTTTGTTTAGTTCCCACTGGGTGATAACCCTTCCAGCAAGGGTTTGAATTCTTTAATGTTTTTTTCTTGGCGTTGGCTTCTTTGATGGCATTGACTTCACCTAGGCCACTGGGTATGTTGGCACTTCTACGCCCGCCACCCTTTTTGATTTTTGCCAGTTCTTCTATGCCATGACGAATCTGTTCAATGTTCATGGCCAATTCAGGAAAATGTCGGGAAATACTTTCCCACACTGCCAAGTTGCTACTTTCAGCATCCTTGGCCAATTCTTGAAGTTGGCGACGTGCTCGCATGATGCGATATTCAATGCTGCCTGGATTAGCGCCTTGATGATTATGCACAGTGCTGGATGCTGGAGCATCTTTGTTGAAGTCCAACGGCATTTCATCAACTATGTAGTTGCCCATGCCAGGGCCACCTGTGGGATTCAATCCCATGCGATGTCCCTGAGCAGATTCCGCCACACCCTGCTGTCTGTATTCGTCGTGCATGTCTTTCAGTTGTGCCAGTGCCTGTTCTCTACTGCTCATGCTGTCAGCGCCGTTATCTGCGCCATAATGGAAACAGCCCCAACCATAGGGTTCGTCTTGATAGATTTCACCAATTGGCCTGCCATTCTTGCTCTTGATCACTGTTGCATTGGGGTAAGCAGTCTTTTCTGTGCGCTCTTCCGCCACACCTGGCTTTCTAATGCCAAGTTTATCAGCAGGGTTGCCTCCACCAAACATACCACCAAACGCCGCACGTGCCTGTTGCCCTGTGTCTGTTTTCTGTTGTTTAGCCACTGCCCGTTTACCAGTGATATCTTTAAGCATCTTATCAAACTTTGGGTCACCTGTTGCCTCTGCTACACCTTCGTTAGGCACACAGTTACGAACCTGTCCACCATTTTTACCTTTCTTAGTACCCGCTGCATGTTTGCCGGGCCAGCACTTGGTAAATCCATTTGAATCTTTGGCACCTTTTGCAATCTCGTTTAGACTACCATGTGTTTCACACATGCCACAATCTGGACATACTGATTCCATAGTGATATCTTCGTTGTGTTTTTTCTTACCAGCGCAATGAGCCTTTTGACTGAATCCTTTGGGATGACTACAGTTGATGCTGCTCTTGTACTTTTGACTCCAGGTTTCTGCCACACCTTTCTTTTTCTTCTTGGCAATGGCAATGGCTGCTTGTTGTGCTGGATTAACTGCTTCCCTTATCATCACACGTTCAGCAATCTCACTGGCATACTGACGCATCAGTTGCTTCTTTTCTGCCACAGTTTCCAAATGCTTTACTTCAACTTCTTGAAAATATGATTTCAGCATACTGGGTTTTGAAACTGGGAGCTGCGAAGGTTGCTGATAGTGATGCATGGCCATTTGTACTGGCAATGATACTTTGTGTGGATTGCTGGCTTCGTTGAGAATACCAACATCATTTTTCCTAACAATGGATAGAAATTTATCTAAACTATTTTCCTGTACCTTGAACGGTGTAGCAACTGGATTGGCATCTGTGGGATCAGTGGCTGGATTATATTTGTCGGGATGTGGTTCACCTGTTAATTCGATAGTGTCACTCACACCGCCCAGCATCTTTAATTCATCATAACCAACTTGTAGATCTTTTGGCAACTTTTTATTAGCCGCTGATAGATATGCCAATGTTTCTGCATGTGAGCCAGACGATCCAGGAGGTGGAGGTTGCACAGATAAGGAAACGCCAGGGGCAATTGTCATAAATTTGGGCAGTGTTGCTGGATCAAACATACCAGTATGGTATTGCAGATACATCCTAGCTTGCTGTGCAGGGTCAGCAGTGAAATCACCCACTGCTTCAGTTTGATTCAAATCAGATTCTTTGACCACACGAAGAAACTTGGCCATGTCATTGACGCCTGACACAGGCTTTGTAGCCACGCTATACAACGACTGTAGTATGCGCTTCATGTCCATGGTTTAGTCCTTGAACAAATTTGTCAATGCTTTTAACTGATCAACTTCATTTGATTTTTTAACTAGCACATTTTCGTTTAGATTCAAACGACCTGTTAGTTCACGCATACGTGACATGTCAGTTGATTCTTTAACAGTTTCTTTCTTTGCACGTAATGCGGCCAAATCCGACTTCTCGATTTTTCCATTGTGATTTACATCAATCTTTTCTTGATTGCCCGGCAAATCTTTAACAGCAGCTTTCTTTTCAGCCATGTAAGCAGTGGTTTCTTTGATGTTCTTCCACATAGCGGCAGCAGCTATTTTTTTGCCTTTTTCGCCGCCGCCTGCACCAGCAGCCACTTTGTCAAAACTTTTTCCTGGTTTGCCGATGTCACCGCCAGATTTGGCTTTCTTGACAACGGATGATTTTTTAGCAGCACTTAGACCTGCGCTTGGTTTTGTACTTTCTTGCATGCTCTTCTTGCAATCAGCCACCATTTGTTTTAATTCTGCATGGTTGCAGTCGGGATGCATTTTGCAAATCTCTGATACAGATTTACCATCTTGACACATTTTTTTAACATGTGACATTGGTGGACATTTTTTTTCGTCAGTGCCTTCTTTAACAGTTGATCCTTTTTTTGCAAAAGGATTAACACCTTTCTGTGGACCTGCTTTCTTATCAGCAACAGCCTTCTTCATTGACTCTTTCTTGTTGCCATCTTTGTCCATGTCTAAAAAGTCTGGCTTGCTGCCTTTGGCCTCGTCCACATTCTTAAACTTGGCTCCAAAGTTTTCACCACCCTTCTTGCCCCAGGTGGGCTTGTCATGTTTTGCTAACTTGATATCGTTGCTTTTTTCGGCTTTCTTTGTGTCAGCATCTTTGGCTTTGGCATTGCTTTTTGTACCTTCTCCGCCATCATGCTCATCGCTGAATGATTTGGTCTTGCGAGTGTAACGTGTACTAGTAGGAGATGTCTTTCTCACATTGAACTTGCTGCCAGTATCCTGATCACCGCCGCGATTGTCATCATCGAACTCTTCTTCCAGTTCGTCTTCATCTGGGATACCATTATGATTAGCATCTATACGCTTGTGAGCGGCTTTGGTTGCTTTGACCATGGTGTTGTATTTGGCAACTTTGCCTTTGACATGTGATGGAATTGGTTTTGGCTCTTCATACACCATGCCTGATCCATTGCATTCTGCACAGGGGCGTTCGCCACCACTCAGCGCACCTTCAGCAACCTTCTTTTCAGACACTTTGTCGGCTTGTGTCTTTTTCAATTCTTTCATCTTCATTTTGGCCTCCATTAAGCGATCTTTGAGTATGCGTTTTTGACCTTCGCTCAGTGTGTCGCTGTTGTCCAGGTGGTGTCCATATTCACTAAACTTCATTTCGTATTCTAAATAATGATACACGCTGGCCAAGTAATCAGCAGCTTTGGTAATTTTGGCCTGTACCCAAGCTTCTAGTTGATCTTCGTCGCCTAGTTCTTTGTACAATTTTTGTGCATATTTACTTAGTTTGAATAAATCAGCTTTGGCCATTGCGCCTTCACGATCCATTTCACCGTTGTGTAAACCTACAACTTCGCCGGCTTGTGTCTCTTGGCCCATTTCTGGTTCCATTCCTGGCATTGCATTATCTAATTCTGGTGGCATGAGTATACTCCGTTATCTTTATGTATTTAGCGTCTTTTGATGGCAGACCCACCAAACAGATTTGAGCCTTTTATATCCAAGGCATTGGCAGCAGTGCCGTCTTTGTTCTTTTTCTGTACAATTTTGGGTGGTTTGGGTGCTTGGGTACCACTGTGTCCAGGGGTTCCTGTGTAAGATTTTTTACCTCTGTTCTTGCCTATTGCCAAGTGTGGACTCACCACAGTGCCTATATTGGCTGCGCTGGTTGCGCCCATAGTGGCTGTTTCGTTAAACAATTCTCTCAATCTCATTTCATTTTCTCACAGGCTTTTCGCCAGTCAAGTATGGCTTGCTAAACCATAATTGGAACCATTCCTGTGTACCTGGTTTAATATTGTGCTCGCGCATCAGCTTGGCCTTTTCATTACCGGTGATGCTTATGTTACTGCCGTCTAACTCATAAGGTTGCTGACCTTTGTAGTCATTGACTCCAGCCAACTTCTTGATAAGTGCTAGTTCATCCATTATTTCAAACTCGATCTTAGCATCCAACTGTGTTTCTTGTGTTGGTCTTGACGATCAGCTAAGAAATTGCTTAGTCCGTGATCGCCGTGAGCCTCGGCCATGTCAAATGTAATACGAAATATCTCAGCCATGCGGTCACTGTCTGCCAGCAATTCAGTCAACATGCCACTCCAATCTGGTACAGCATTTTCATCCTCTACCTTGGTCAGCATATTGAATTTGCTGTAGCTGGCCGGCGTATAAATTTGCAAAGCACGTAGGTGTTCCGCAAATGGATCTATGGCACCGTATACTTCTTTGTAAATGGTTTTAAACAGTTTGTGTAGCTGTGCAAACAACGGTCCTTCCACATTCCAATGAAAATTGTGTGCTTTTAGATAAAAACTGAATTCACTAGCAAATGCTGTTTTTAGAGATAGGTGATATTTGTCATGTTCCATATTAAATTCCGTATTTGTTCTTTTTAATCTTGGCCACCGGGCTATGTGCTTGTGTACCCTCGGCTTCTTCGCTTTTGCTATTGGCAATGCGTGTGCCTTTTACGCCCATCAGCTTGTCGGCCATTTTGATTGTTTCTTCGTCTTCCGGAGTGAACCCAACAATGGTTAAATTTTCTGCCCAAGGACTTTCTTGTTCAAATTGCACGTCATCTGCTTGGTTCGCACGGGCCGCTGCCAGCGCCAGCCCGTAACGATATTGCATGTACGGATCAGTGTTGCGCAACTGACGTTGTACCCATACTCCAGGCAATGCCGCATCTACGTCAGTGCTTAGACTAGCAAACTTGCCGTGTGTTTTGGCGCCTTCAGGTAAAAATTCTTTTGCCCGCATGCTATATACCGTATTTATTACGTTTAGGTTTAGCCACTATGCTAACTACATTTGTGTTATCGAGCTCTTCACTTTTTATATCACCGTTATTTAAATCTTTATAAATTGCTCCAACTGCTTGATATGCTTGGTGTAACATGCTTTGTTCTATTTCAGTGTAGGGAAATGCTGCCTTTTTGTTACCGATCCAGCTCTTTTCCACGGCAAGCGGAGTTTTGCCGTCAGCACATGCTACTGCTATGCCCATTCTGTACGCAGTATAATCTGAGTTGGCCTTTTCAGCATCAGAAAATATGTTTGCTCCGCGACTGGGTTGTTTTTCTATGTCGGTTCTCGAAGCTCGCATGGCTTCTGCAATTGGCGCTTTGGATATTTCAAATTTTGTTTTTGTAAATTGATGTGCTCGCATTTCTCTTATGACCTTGTTAGCATATTTAATCGAATTTTCTTGTGAATCTTCTTCATCAGGCACTGTTTTCGATTCAGGGTGCTGTGATTTTTGTTTTATAGGAGAAGATTGTTTGGTCCTACCAACCACTTTGTGTATTTGCATTCCAGATCTAGCAAGGTCCATCAAGTGCTTGATCCATGGTACACCCAGTTTGGCAACATCAAATCCTTTGGTCCACAATTGCAATTGTTGCTCTTCGTTGGCATTGGCGTCTTTCAGTATGTTGCGCAGCTGACTGAAACTCATACCAGTACCACGCGGTGTAGCTTCCAACGATGCGGTAACATGCTCATACCCTTGGAATTTGTTAACAGCTTTCATCAAGGCATGGGCAATGGGCATATTGGCTTGATCTTCCCCTACCATTATAATTATATTATCATAGCGCGGCGGCTTTCCAGGCAACGGGTTAATCAATTCGTGTTTAATTTTTTGAAGCAGTGTGCCACCGTCGTGAGTCACAGCACTGATATTTTTGGTATATTGGGGGTATAATTTATGCCATGTTTGCAATTTGGCAGCCACAGGAATAGGATCATCTTTGCCTACTGCACTGCCAATAAACAAATACGGATCTCCACCTAATTCTTTGGCTCTAGCAACTGTGTAGTTAAACAACTGCTCGTGGCCGATATGTCCCACAAAACTGCCAATAGCAACCACTGCTGTGTTATTTTCGTTTTCACGTGGTTGTTCTGTACGTGCGGCTGCTTTGGCTGCATTCTTGGCACTGATAACATCACGCTGTTCTTGACTGGTAACTTTGATAGGACCCAAACGGCTGTTGATCACAATACCTTCGTAGTTTTGACCCAGCAGGTCTTTGCCTAAAATATTGGGATCGTTGATAATGGCTTTTTCTAATTCCAAAGCAACAGGAGCCAGCAGATCTTTGGCTTCGCGCTTTTGTACAAGTTTACCACTGTCCAGCATGGCTTTGATCTGTGCTATATTTTCCAATGGCGGCACAATGGCAGTGACATCAAGTGCTTCTTGCTGTGTCAATGCATTGTTAATAAACATCACACTGCCATGCTGTCCCAGCATGGTGAGTTTTTTAACTATGTTAACAGAATCAGCATCAGCATCGCCTGTGGTAGCATGCGAAACATGGAATGGCACCAGGGCCAGAGTTACCCCGTCTGGCAATTTGTCATAATGAATGCCCACAAATTTTAATTTACCTTCTGGAGTTTCTGTAGCAAAAGGCAAATACAGCACTTCGCAAGCAACTTGCTTGTCTTTGAGAAAATCCTCTCCCAGCTCACTGTCCACAGCTTTGACAGCTTTCATCATTTCGTAAAATAAATTGTCAAACAATTTAGCACGACCTAAAATTTCTGGATCAGTAGTGCCTTTCTTTTCATGGTAAGCCAAAAATCCCGGAGCATATCTGGGCTCAGTACGGCTAGTACCCATAAAAGGTTTGCCTTCGGAGTTTTTACCAAAGCGTCCACCAAACCCATCCACTTTGACATTTAATGGAATGTTTTGTAATTTGAAATTGCCATTGCCGTCGTGTATTTCATCCAGCAAATCCAGCAAGTCAGCAGGCTTCAAGGCACGCAGGTGCGGCATGCCTTTGCGAAACTGTGCCTTTACCACAGCTTCTTCTGCTTCCTGAAGTGTTTGCAATGCCTTGGCTTTTTTCAATGCTGCCCTTGGCTGGCGTTCATTTGGATTGGCTTTTTTATACTCTTCAACTTCGTTGAAATCGTCTTCATAAATCTTGGCCATCTCAATGGCTCTTGGACGTAACGTGCCCATGCCAAGTTTTTCCAGCATGACATCGATGGCAGCAAATTTTGTTTGCGCATCACGAGCTGGATCGTCTTTGGTGATCATTTGACTGCCAACTTCAAAACATATATCGAGAAATTTTTCAACTATGTCTGCTTTCTTTGATTGATCAACATATTTGTTAATCAAATCCAATGTGCCAACAAAACTGTGTTGCAGTTTGCTGTCTTCGGCTGTGGGCGTGACCCCAAACAACATTTGAAATTGCTGACTTAGATTTTGCACATACGGGCGATTCTTGGCTTCAACTGGCTCCAGCACAGGCAAGCCGTCTTTGGTCATGGGTTGATCTGTTTCTGGATCTATGTAGGGCTGAAATTTCTGACTCACACCCCCGCCTTGACTACTCGACACTGCAAAAGATGTTGTGCTGTGTGTTTCAGGAGAATCGCCGATTTGCACAGCCCTGGCTTTGCCTCTGCCTGCCAATTTTGCAACATAGAATTGGCGAGTGCTGAGACCAGACAAGCATCTATAAAGGTATTTGTGAAAAACACCTTTGATGCCGGCTTGAATATCGGCCCAGTCGCTGCTGTGGCTAAATCTAAACCACTCGTCTGGGGTACCGGTGGCCTCATCGTATTTTCCAAATTCAAAATCAATTTGTAATTTCACTGGAGGATCATTCAGTTGAAACAATGCATTGTATTGTTCATTGCCTTGACTGAAACCCAGCAAGGTTCCGTTACCAATTTGTTTGTTGATATTGGATTTTAGAAATGTATGGATTTGTGTTTCTAGTTTTTTGTCAACTTGAGTGTCAATGTCGCCAACTTTGGGTTTGAGAGCTACAAATTGTTCATCGCTGATGTCAGTAGTATTGAGAAAATGCAAACTACTGCCGCCTAAAAATTGTTTACTAGCCAGTAGTGCTGGGCTCCATATGCCCTGATTGTGATGCTGACTAAATGCCGCATTTATACTGTGCAGCAAGTGATCAATAATTCCAACCATGTGAGTACGATTGTTTACTTTGAGATTTATTTCATCCGCCTGATGTCCAGCATCTCCGTCCCATCCGGGAGAATCGCTACTGAGATTGCCGCCTTCTTTCAGCACAATCTTAATATTTTTATACAGTTCACGTAACAGCATGGTTAATCCTCATACTTGCCATCTTTGATATGACCAAGGATTTCAGTGTGTATTTTTCTACATACTTTTTTCATCTGATCTTCTTCCAACGACTTGGGCAGTTCTCTAATGGGGAATTCGCGCAGGTACACCTCATAGCTGCGCTGCACCGCAGGTTTGAACATACTAGGTTTGATAGACTTGTTGTCTTTGACCATATCAAGGCATTTTGCAATCACAGGATAGAAATGACGACGATACACATCGTCATTATTGTGCATGAAATGCATTAGATCTTCGTCTAAATCAAAGTTGATTTTGCGTTTATCGCCTTTGTTCTCGATAAAGTCCGAATCATCAAAATGTTTACTTTCTAATAGTTCTCGTATGCGCATTGTAAGCCCAAATTAATAAATCAGCAGAAACTTCTGCGGTTAGAGTATTTATCGCTTTTGTCGGGCTTTAGTTTTTAACAATACGCTCTACTTTTGCTATGCATTCGCCTAGATGCATTCGAGCCAAAAGTAAATTGTTATCCCCAGTTATGTAAAAATGTGTGCCACCCCAAGTTCTAGTACTGCATAGATCTCTAATACAGCTCTTGGTCAATTTGCATTTTTTATTTGAATCAGCCCATGCTATAAAAGCACTGTGTTCTTGATTGGTTTTACCCAATGTCACACGATATTCGTAATTCATCTTGGGCATAATAATGGTGCCAACAGCCAAATTGGCGTTGTCTGCGGGCTGGCACACATATTTTACACTGTTTTGATCTATCTTTGTCAATGTATCAACGTCTACTTTGCTGTTGGTGTATATACTGACCCATGGACTTTCTATCCTAACTTCAAAATCTGCCATTTTACTCATCGCTTCAGCTAGTTCCAAAGCATAGGCCACTTTCGCCACTTCCTTGTGAGATTTGCTACTGCGCCCTACGAGAGCATCGATCGCAGACTGTATGTCTCCACTGCGAAAACAATGTGCAGCAGAACATACCAGCACAACTTTGTACTGGTATTTTCCACGAAATAGTTTTATGGTATTTTTATATAGCATCTTTTTCGATATCTGCGGTATCTGCCTTGTCCACAGTCAATAACGGAACTTTAACGTCTTTTGGAACAGCCACAATCAACAACTTGCCAGCATCAAGCGAGATATTGGCACTGCCGCCGTTCTTCAATGCTCCAAACAGCATCATCTTGGCAAGGTCACGTTTGATTTCCTTGTCAATAACACGCTGTAACGGACGAGCACCCATCTTGGAATCAAAGCCTTTGGCAATTAACCATTCAGTAGCTTCTTTGTTGATTTTAATCTTGACGCCTTTGTCTTTGACTTGAGCGCGAAGTTCATCAATAAATTTGCTAGTGATCTTAACCATGGTTTCTTTGGCAAGTTTGTTAAATGTCACAATACCGTCCAAGCGATTGCGGAACTCTGGAGTCAGAAACTTTTTCAAATCCACATCACTGTAGGCTTTATCTTGATCGCCAAAGCCAATTGCATTCTTTTCTGCACTTTGCGCACCAGCATTGGTTGTGAGAATAAGGATCAAATTGCGGCAATCTGCACGTTTTCCATTGGACCCAGTGATAAAACCATTATCCATCACTTGCAACAGCACAGTCATTACATCTGGATGTGCTTTTTCGATCTCATCCAGTAACAACACTGCATTGGGGTTTTCTTGGATACTGGTGATCAACTGTCCAGCATTTTCTTCAAAGCCCACATACCCTGGAGGACTGCCAATCAGCTTGCTGATACTGTGCTTTTCTTGATATTCGCTCATATCAAAGCGTAGCAATTTGACACCCAAGTTCTTGGCCAGCGATTTGGCTGTTTCAGTTTTGCCAGTACCTGTGGGGCCCATGAACACAAACGATCCCACGGGCTTGTTTTCTGATTTAAGACCAGCTTGCGCAACCATGATCTTGTCCACCACTTCAGTGATAGCGATGTTTTGCCCATACACTTCTGATTCCAGCTTGGTTTGCAGTGTTGCCAAATTGGTGCTTTCTGTTTCGGCAACCTGTTCCTCAGGCAACTGAATCATCTTGGCAAGCTCGTATTGGATTTCACGCTCACCGATCACACGCTCTTCTGCCAACTTGAGATTGAAACGACTGCATGCCACATCGATCAAGTCGATGGCCTTGTCTGGTAGTTTTTTGTCTGTTTGGTATTTGACAGACAGCTTAATAGCTGCTTGCACAGCATCATTACGGATTTTGACATTGTGAAATCCTTCATAATACTTTTTAATACCTTGCAAAATACTATAGGTCATTGCTTCAGTGGGTTCGTCAACAGTGATGCGTTGGAACCTGCGCATCAGCGCACGATCCTTTTCAAAGTGTTTGCGATATTCTTCCCATGTAGTTGATGCTACAACTTTGATGTTGCCTTTGCTCAGTGCTGGTTTCATCATGTTGGCAAGATCGTTGGCACTGTTGCTAGCTGATCCTGCACCGCTGATCATGTGTGCTTCATCAATGAACAGCACAGTCTTGCCTTTCTTGCTTAGACCTTTCAACACCATCTTGAAACGTTCTTCAAAGTCTCCGCGATATTTTGATCCAGCCAGCATGGCACTGATATCCAAGCTGTATATTTTGTAATCTTTGAGGAAATCTGGTACTGCACCTTTGACGATGTTGTAAGCAAGGCCTTCTGCAATAGCAGTTTTGCCAACACCCGGATCTCCCACTAGGATCACGTTGTTTTTTTGACGTCTACCCAACGCTAGACTAATGTTTTCCAGTTCATCCACACGGCCAATAACTGGGTCCACTTTGTTCTTGGTAACCATGTCATTGAGATTGGTGGTAAATGCTTTCAATGCACGATCGCTTTGTCCGTCTTGTGGAGTTTCTTCTTCAGTTTCTTCAGTGCTGTTGTTGATAAAATCGTTGAATTTGTCTTTGTCAATGTTGGCTTTTTGAATATAGTACTGAGCCCAACTGCGTTTTTCACCCATCATGGCCATGAACACATCACTGGGTTCGATGCGTTGACGCCCGTTGAACAATGTTTGTGTAAATGCACGATTCAGTACACGTTCGACTGCTTGTGTTTTTTTAGGTTTGACCACAACGTCTTGAACAGTGATTTCTTGACATTTATTTTGTAAAAAATCTGTTAGATTGTTTTTAAGCTCGGTTGAATTTGCACCAAAACTTTGTATAACTGCTGCAAAGTCATCTTCTGAAAGCATTGCAAACAACAGATGCTCTATCGTCAGGTACTCATGATGTAGTTTTTTGGCAGTTTCAATTGCTTTCTCAAAAACTGCTTGTAAATTATCACTCGGTTCAACCATTACTTTTCCTTTTCTTTTGTTTTTTAATTGCAAATGCTAATTTTAGCGGACTAATTTTTTCTGTAAAACAAACACCATTTAGGTGATCCAGCTCATGCTGAAAGCATCTAGCATCAGTGTCCTTAAGTTCTATTATACACTTATTTCCGCTCCTGTCAAAATATTCGGCAGTAATTGCACTGTATCGTTTTACTGGAAAAAATAGATCTGGGAAACTTAAACATCCTTCCGGCCCGTCTATGTAATCTTCTGAGTATGCTAGCAGTGATGGATTGAACATGCAAAAAGGCACTCGTCCTTTGAGATGTATAGCAAAAACTCGGTTGAGCAATCCAACTTGATTACCTGCAAGACCGATGCCACCGCTTTCAATCATGAGTTTCACCATGTCGATTTCCAGTTGCTTGGCTTGTTCGAGATTTTCAGGTGACTCAAACGACCACAGCGCAGACTGTTGCTTTAGGGCAGGCGCATTACTTTTTATTAATTTTAGCATCTAATTCTTTTAGCATTGACACAAGTTCGGGATCGGTAACTACCGGAGTTTTAATATTGACTACTGACACAAATCGACCTTTGCGTTGAGTGTTGACATTGGGGAATCCATGCCCTTGACTGGCAAACTCCACACCGTTTTCCACTCCAGCACGTATTTCCAAATCCAGTTTCTGGCCAGTTAATGTAATAACAGATTTTCTACAACCAATCATGGCTTCGATCGGGCTGATATTCACAGTGGTGTACAAGTCATCTCCGTTGCGAACATAGTTAGGATCAGCATCAACAATTATAGTGACATTCAAATTACCTCTGGGTGCTCCCAGCGCACTGTCATCTCCCAATCCAGGGTAACGAATAGTGTCACCGCTTGACACACCTGCTGGCACATTGATTACCACATTTTGATCGCGGCCGCTGGGCAATCTATAATTTGCCTCCAGCTGCTTGCCAACATAGGATTCTGCAAAACTAATATTGCAATGGATATTCAAGTCTCTGTTTCTACGTACCTGTTGTCGGTGCATGTGACTAAAAATGTCACCAAATGGACTGCCTTGAGGGAAACCTTGACCGAACATGTGACCAAATGGATCAAACCCTTCTGCACCAAATCGCACCTCGGGCCCGCTGCCGTACATGCGCTGTTGATCATATTCAGCTTTCTTTTGTGTATCGCTCAAATGGTCGTATGCAACACTGATTTCTTTGAATCGCGCTTGATCTCCACCCTTGTCCGGATGATGCTTATTGGCCAAGCTTCTGTAGGCTTTTTTAATTTCATCCGGGCTAGCTGTTTCGCTAACTCCTAGTATTTGGTAATAATCAGTCATAGTCGTAAAAAAGCTCCATTAATAATAGTAATTATACTATCGTTAACAAAGCCTGTCAAGTTTTTGAATTGTTTACTTTTTCTTTGTTGTATTTTTAGCGGGTGCTGTATCTGGTTTTGTACCTGCTACTTTGGTACCCTGTGCCTTTTTATGTTTTTTAACTTGTTTTTTAACTACAGCTTGGGGTTTGGCAGTGGTCTTTGCTGGTTCGGCAGCCATTACCGGACTGGCCAACACGCATACTGAAATTAATAATGCTAATAATTTTTTCATTTTGTTTTCCTTATAGTTCGGGTTGTGTAAATGTTGGAATAACTTTTGCACCATAGGCATTTACCGCTGGTGTTGCGGCGGCTGCTGGTGTAAAACTACTTGCGCTGTTCCCGCCCAAGGGTGCGTTTCCAAAACTTGTTGTTGGTGTAGCACTAAAACTGGAGTTAGCGAATCCGCTTGTCGGAGGTGCGCTAGGTGTTGCAGTCCAGCTCGAAAATCCTGATGTTGATGCTTGTATTCCGCCATTGTTTGCTCCTGCTAGTTTTTCTTGTGTGCGACCATAGGCCGCAAGTCCCAGTACAGCACCCATTGCAATATGAAATAGGCCCGCACCTTGCAGCGTTAAAGGTTGCCATTGACTGCTGACTTGTCCGTGATTTATGGCTTGATGTAAACTCCAAAGAATTGGAAATAATAAGAAATCACACGCACACACAGTCATGTACATCCAACCCATCATTGGACGCCATTTGCTGTTCATCCAATCTTCTTTTTTCTGCTCACTTACGCTCATTGTGTGTTCTTCAGCCATGTGGCTCGCTCCTGTTGGCTGTAATACGTATTTATTTTATACTGTCAAATATCCTTTTTTGATGCGTGTACCATTCAATCCAGGTATCTACTTTGATTTTGCATTCCTGATATTGACTGTAATTGCTGGCAACCACACCAACCACAGCACTGAGTTTTGTGGTGGCTGGATCTATCAGTTTCAAATCAGGACATGCAACCAACATTTCCGCTGGAACTTCTGGAAATTTTTGTGCAACTGGTGTAGTTAAGCAACCGGCTAGAAACAAAGGCAATAACAACACAGCTAATCTCATTTTTTACTCCTCGGCATGGCTGCTGCATTTAAGTCTGCAATAGCTTCAGGAGCAACCTTACACACTGCATCAATTTTTGTGGCATCTTTTACAATTCTTTCTTGAATCTGTACTTCTATTTGTTTAACTGTTTGTATACGGTCAACATATTCTTTTTGTATCACTATGTTTGTTTCTTTACTTTTGGCTTCTGCAACTGCTATCCGAGCATTTGCTTCTTTGATCTGCTCCTGCCATATAGCAGTGACGCCAGCACCGCCACACATAAACGTGCTGCCCAAGCAAATTGCCACGCATGCAATCTTGAAAGGTTCTTTGTATGCCAATAAGAATGGTAAAAATGCAAATATCAATCCTGAAAAGAAATAGCCAGCTCCGCCAACCAAGGCAAGTACGATCCACACCCATACAGGCAAAGCTCCAATTACGTGCATTACTAGCCAGCTGAACATGTTATTTTATCCTTTTAATACTTGCAGTGCGTGAGTGTAATGCTGTTGACGATCTTCTAATCCCAGTGTGCCGCCGTTGATGCGTTTGGTCATTGTTAGAATATCGCCTGTGTCAGCGTACTGATTCAAATTGTTACTTTCCCAAAACCAGCAAGCACTTTGCACAGCACCTTCAAAAGTGGCCAGAAATTCTGGAATTTGTTCCAATGGTGTGTCAATGCTTTCGGCAAATTTTGTATAGTTTTGCTTGCCTGTCAATTGGATCAACCCACGACCGCAATATCGCCATCCGTCACCACTTGCTTCGTCACCGTTGCCCATACGATCGCAATATGCACGATTTGCTATCATTTCTTGATTATGGGCGTACTGATCGGCTATTTCCATTGTGGGAAAGCGGCTAGGCCAAACACGCATTAGACTGGCAGCTTGATAGTTTAAGTTTTCTGTTAATGCTCTGTACCCGCCACTTTCGTGCATAGTTTGTGCTAGGAATGCTGCCACTCGTTCTGGAGTATTAATATCATAGTCGGGTAACACCTTGCACAATGCTTCGTGCCAATGCTCACTGTATTGATTATTTTGCAATATTTCTGTGCATTTTTGTTGTGAAAAATCAAATGTAAAATCTGTCATTATTTTATCCTTTTAAGCGCCACAGCCCAACCGTTGTTTTCAAATACAAAAGTATTGTGGATCTTGTTAATATTGTAGTTGCCAATGATTTTGGTTAAAAACATAACTTCAGCCATGTCTTTACTTTCAAGCATCATGGGTCCAGCAATTGAATCGTATACTTCGTGTTTGGGCCCACTTGTAATTATGTCAAATGACACGGGCCCGCTATAAATTCGGGTGAATGTGATATTTTCATCCAGTACCACAATCTTGTCTGCATAACTGCGCTTGAAGAATTCACTAAAATTATTTAGATTATGTTCTTCTGTAGCAACATCATATGAAGCTGAATCTTTAGGTATGGCCGCAGATAGATTTTCCAAAGTAGCAGGTTCACTTTTGAAACTTTTGAAATATCTAAAACGCATGGCATCCAAGTCGGCCAATTTTTGAACACCTTCTACAATTTCAAAAATCTGGTCGCCTATATGTCGATTACGTTCCAGCTCAACAAACACACGCCATTTACCATTTTCTTCTTCACAAGGACTGGTTTCTGCATCCAGGATAAAATTAAATCCCATTTCCAGGAAATTTTCTAAATCTTTTGCAGGTTCTTCTTGATCTACAACAAATGTCAGAACACAAATTTCGTCATCTTGTCCAATTTTACTTTTGTAATTGTCAATTTCAAAGACTTTTTTAACAAGGTCTCGTAGGTCACCAGAACGTAAACTTTCTGTTAAATTCATGCTGGTGCTCCTCCTGGTGCGCCGCCTGATGCTGGTGCGGGGGGTGGAGGTGCGCCGCCTGGTGCTCCTCCTGGTGGGGGTGGAGGTGCGCCGCCTGGTGCTGGTGCCGCATCTTTTGGAGTGGATTCTGTGTATTCGTTTTTCATCTTGTCCATATAGCCCTTGTAAATATCAAAGGCAATTTTCTTTGGCATGGTGATCTCAACGATCCAAATAGGTTTACGATCCAGTCGTCCTTTTTTACTATTGGGTCGAATGTCTTCCGGAGTACTTATTTTACGGGGTTCTACCAAATGACTCTTCTGATATGTGACCTTGCAGCCCAGTTCTGTTAATCTTTTACCTGCTACTGGGTTGGGCATTTTGTCTGCTTCCCACATGAATCCAGCTGTGATCCAATGTCGATCCACACGCGGGCCGTAGGCCAACTCACCGTCCTGCCAATTTTCATAGACATACACATCCATTTGATCCAATACTCGTTCAAAGTCCTTCAGTACAGCAAGGCTACTGTTGTTTTCGTATAGATCTTGTATATTCCTGATTACATCTAATATGTCGTGATGCATGTTAAGTTCCTAGAAGCTTCTACACTTATTTAGCTGGTTTTAACTGATAACATAACAGTTTATTATTTGATGTATTGGTTAAATAATTGTGTGGGACCTCTGTAGTTATCAGGGCGGTCACTACAAGTCCTGCTTTAACAACAGTAAAGTAGGAGCAACTTAATGAGTAAACAACGAGTGAAAAAGCGTTTTACATCAGAAGTTAATATCATTGATTTTCAGCCGCATCTTCCGGCCAAAAAGCAGCGTGTCAGTATCAACGCACGCAATGCTAATCAGAAACTTTATCTTTCAAAATTGTATGCAGAACACACTAGCATAGTGCTTGCTATTGGACCTGCTGGCACGGGCAAAACCATGCTGGCTGTACAGTACGGAATCAAATTGTTTCAGGAAGGCAAAGTTGACAGAATCGTGGTAACAAGACCCGCCGTGTCCGTAGACGAAGATTTGGGATTTTTGCCAGGTGACTTGAATGAAAAAATGGCACCGTGGACCAGACCCATATTTGATGTCTTGGGCGAATATTACCAGAAAAAAGAAATAGCTCAAATGCTAGAGGAAGGTGTTATCGAAATAAGCCCACTTGCGTACATGCGTGGACGCACATTTAAGAACGCATACATAGTTGCAGATGAAATGCAAAATGCCACCGTTAACCAAATGAAAATGTTGCTGACTCGTCTAGGCGAAGGTAGCAAAATGGTAGTGACAGGAGATTTGGCTCAGGCTGATCGAATGAACGATAATGGTTTAATTGATTTTTGCAAACTACTTGAACAAAAAGAATATTTGGAACATATTGATATTATTCAATTTGATGCCAAGGACATCGAACGCCATAATGCCGTGAAGGAAATACTGGCAATATACGGAGATGAATAAACTAATTCCTCTAAAGGCAAAGGAGGTGATATACCTTTAGAGGGCAGTCGATAAATAATAGTGCGGGTCGCGTGTTACAAGCACCACCCGCTCTAATGTTACAGGGAACACCAGCATGAATATTTATTATGTCTACGCATATCTGCGTAGTAAAGATTCGTTAACCGCAAAAGCGGGAACTCCTTATTATATAGGAAAAGGCGTAAATCGCCGAGCATATCAAAAACATTCAGTAAGCGTACCTAAGGATAAAACTGACATTGTATTTTTAGAAACTAAACTAACTAATGTAGGTGCTCTTGCTCTTGAAAGAGGAATGATTCGATGGTACGGTCGAAAAGATTTAGGTACTGGTATATTGCACAATAGAACTGATGGCGGCGATGGAACCTGTAGCACGGTACGTGATAAAGAACTAGTTGATCGTATTGCCAAATCCAATACAGGAAAATTACGTTCGAAATCTGCAAAAAAGAACATTAGCATCTCAAAGCAAAAAGAAAATTTATCAAAAGAAACTATTTTGAAATTACAAGTTGCAGCATCTTCTCGATCTAAAGAACATCAATTAAAAATTAATAATAAACTTAAAAAGAGATGTATTTCACCAACAGGGATAATTTTTAATAGTCCCAAAGATGCTAGTGAGATTCTTAATATTTCTAAAGGTTCAATATATGCACTTATACATAGAGGTATCAGTGGTTGGAAATATATTGATTAGCCTTTTTAATCTCTGCCCCAACTAATTTTGTTCCACACTCTTTCGTGAAACCAAAACAACACAATCTTAGTCAGTATTTCAGTAAAGGCAATACCACTAGCAAGCAATACTTGCCCTGTTATGATCCAAGAGATTATAAAAGTATCTACGGTTCCAGTAACTCGCCAACTAATGGCTTTGGCTAAACTGCGTATGGGCTTGTCGTTCATTTGAGACCTAATTCTTTACGGATTTTAGTAGCACTAATGTCTGTTACGGTATCATCAAAAGTTTCTTCGCCACTGGTGTACCCTACTCCTCGTCCCCAACCAATATGTACAATATTAGGAACCACTTGTATTTCATATTGTCCTTGATACAATGGATCTAAGTCTCGACGTATAAATCCTTTGACCTTTTCAACTTCGAATGGATTACTGTCTTGCCATCCTTGTACATCACGCACTTGGATAATAACTTGTCCAGTTTTAGATAACAATCGTTCAAACAGCGCACGATGTCCATCGTGCCAAGGCTGCCAACGACCCAGCATCTGCACAGTTTCTTTCCGCCAGTCAAACACCGGCCGACGTCGATTACTTAAGATATGCTCGGCAATAAAGTCTGCCCATTTTTCAGAATCTTGTTCTGTGATACGGAAGTCGTAATGTTTGGGTTCTTGAAACATTGCATTGGTATCTGCATACCTACCTTCACGTATAGTATCTACCCAAATTGTCCAATCTGCATCGAATACGTCTCTCATTTCAGGCAACGGTGCTACAAAATCAGCAATTCTGAATCTTGAATCACTTGAGTCGGCCAACTCTCGCATTCGGTGGCTCTGTCTAATTCTGCCTTCGTGACTAAAATCCCAATCATTAAATTTAGCACGAACTTCGTCGGCATTAAAATGTGCAGCACCAAGTTTTTTAGATAGAGATTTGGCTAACGTTGTTTTTCCGGCACCAGGCAGACCCATTATTATTATCCGTTTTGATCCAAGATATCGATTAGTAACAGATGTCATTATTGCATCATAATTTGCTGGGTAAGGTGTTTTAACTACGGTATTTTTTTTAGGAAATAACTTATCTATGTCTTCGTACATGTAAGACGCATCAGCAAGCGGCAAATTGCTAACCAGATCGTTGTCATATTTAATGGCAGCAATACTAGCATCAATATCCGGTATGTTGATATCTATGTTGATAGAATTATATCCATCGGTGTCTTCGGGGAAATAATGCCACACATTTCTTTTAGATGCAATGTAATGGCTAGCTATCTGCGCTATTTTAGCGGATCTTTTTAGCGTGATTCTAAAAAAAGTGCCATCAAAGAATTTTTCTTGTAATTCTTTGGGATATAAAGGTATACTGCTGGCCATAATTTTTAATATGTAATTGTTATGCCATCCTGCATAATTTATAAATTGTTGTAGTTTTTCAGGGCTTCCAAAATTAGGTTCATTAAAAAACACAGCATCGGGATGCCATTTTTCTAAAGCATGCCCTAACGCACCGCTGCCACATCTCGGCGCAGAAATTATGACCACTGGAAATTTCGGTATTGAAATCATTACAAATGCGCCAGCCTAATCAAAGTTGCTGCCAAGTTGATTTCAGCATCGCTCACCAGTGTGTGATCTGCAAGACCCTGTTTGATTATAAGGATGGCTTTGTCTTGCTTGTCGTCATCCCCGAAGACAGCAATGTTGTCATACAGCCAACGGTAGATATCCTCCATCTCCTCAGGGCGAGCTTGCCCGCACACCAGTTTACGTGCTTCGGAAATTTTACCTTTCTTGAAAAGATCGATCATTTCAACACGATAGTCTGTACTGGAATCTGCTGATTCTGCGCTGTGCAAGTTGCCATCGAGACTGTTCATCTGCACGTTGTTGATGCACTTGCGCAAATCCGGATAAGTGGCTTTTACATAAGTGTCCAAGGTGTCCAGATCAAATTCCACATGTTCTTCTACAAGGATAGTGGCCACGCGGGCAGTGAATTCTGTCAAGTCAGTTTTTTCAATATGCAATTGCTGACATCTGCTGTGCAACGGTGGGATAATTTTGTTAGGGTAGTTGCACGTTAAGATAAATCTCACACTGTGGCTGTATTCTTCTGTGAGATTACGCAGCGCAGGCTGCACTGATTGCGGGTTCAAATAATCTGCTTCGTCAATCAACACAATCTTAAAATCGCCAAACGGCATAGTTTGACAAAAACCAATCAATTTGTCCACCCATTCAATTTTACGACCTTCTTTGCTGCCGTTTGAATACAGCACATCTGAGTCCTGTACACCCAATTGATTTATCAAGATTTTGGCCAGGGTAGTTTTGCCTACTCCGGCATTTCCACTGAACAACAAGTGTGGAATACTGCCGTCTTTGATCCATTGCTCAATTTGTGTTTTTTGATGGTCATCTCTAAATACATACCCGTCCAGTGTGCTAGGTCTGTATTTTTGTACCCATAATTCTTTCATAGCGATCCTTAAATGTTTGTTTATTATACAAGTGAAAACAGGCCCGATCAAGAGGCCTATTGCTCGAAAAATTATTGTTCGAAGCTGGATCTAGCAAAAGTACTGGGATCAACAGTGGCGTGTGTCACTGTGCTGTGCGATCCAAATGTATTTTCGTTTGGACGTTCATCTGCCACCAGCAAAATACCTTTTGGATCACCGCGGCGAATGGTGATGTCATTGCCAGCATCATCCAGCACTGTGAATCCACGGCTCCATCGTCCGTGCTCAAACAGCACCCATTCTCCAGGTTTCACATCTGTTTGTTGAGGCCCAACTGAATGCACTCGGCCCCAACGATGGCGGACACCTTCACTTTTTCCATCATCACTTGGCAACACAAACATGCCAATCTTTCTCTCGCCGAAATCCATATCCGTAATAACAATGTTGTCACGAATTGGTTTAAGTTTGCTTAATGGTACTTTGCTGCTCATTCGTTGCCTTCTGTATCCATATTTTGAACATTTTTCTTAGCTGGCGCTTTTTCGACCAGCTGATCTTGCACTGCTTCCTGCACACTGATTTGTTCAGGCACAACTGAACCGCTGGCTTGTATTTGGTCAGGTTTGATAATTTTACCGCCGGGACCAATCTTGTCTCCGCGAGCATTGACATGCATATTGCCCACTGCTAATGTTAATTCGTTTTTGGCAATAAGTTTGTTCAAATCAACTTCTTTGCCTCGGGCGCTGCGATAAACAGCTCTTTGTTGTTCTTTCATTGGCATATTAAATCTCCTTAAGGATTATAGTATTACTTATCTCAGAAATTCCTGCCAGTCTAAATTATATTTGACTGAATCTATCTGATGTACGCCCAACAAAAACAACACAAAACTGGCCACGCTACTGCCACGGCCGACTCCCCAAACAACTCCAGTTTCGTTACAGGTATCCACAAAATGTTTGGTCCATTGCAGTAGCGGAATCATACCTCGCTCATGATAGGCCGCCATTTCGTCTGTCACACGGGAAATTTGTTCCGGAGTTGTGCAACGATTCAAGCACCATGCTTCAACATCGAAATCCCTGTATTCTGCGGGCATGAACCAATCGCTTTGTAATGCACTGTCAAAATCTGCAATGTCGATGGTATCCAGTTGTTGGTTAAACTGTTGGAATTTGATGCCAGCAATGTTTTCCAACTGTTTGATATCTTCAGTATAGTCCACTGTGAGATTTTTGATGTTGGTAAGTTTTCCCTGATATAGGAATTTGAAGATGTCTTGTGTGTTAAAAATAGGATTACTGAATTTATCTAGGCGCATAGCCTATATTTTAGTTGACATTGATCAACTTGTCAAGGCCTTTATCACGATTATCCATCATTTTTCTCAACGCAGCTTGGTTGCGGTTGCTCAATTCAGATCTGTAATCGTGCAAGGCACTGGCAATCTGAGCTTTGACACCGGGATTGGAAGTCATAAAATATTTTTTTGACAAATCATTTATCTTAGATTCAAGTTCAGCGTCTTTGAGAGCGCCAATATTGCCTAACAACGGATGCATTAATACTCGCCTATGTTCTTAACAAACACATTGGCACCGGCATCCACAGTCCATGCTTCGATAATTTGATATTTTCCAGTTGTGTTCAATGTAACAGTGGCTGGCAAACTGGATCCATTAGTCCACCCAGTGGCTGGCTTAATTAATCCGCCGTTGGTTGCTGCAAAAGTAACAGTTCTAGTGGTAACTTGATCGCCCACCAGCATTATTCTTATCATACTCCAACGTCCACTTGCAGGCCATTTGGTGGCTGAACCGTTGGTGCCCAGCGTCAATGTGATGTTGCCTGATGCTGTGAACTGTTGAATAGGACCATTTGTGGGATCAATGTTTGCGGCTGTGAGAATTGTGCCGCCGTTGTAGAATTGCCCGTCAAACTGCGAATATATGCCGTTACTGATTTTGCTGCCCAGTAAATTATTAACCACTGGAGCAGTACTGAACGAGCTGGAGTCAGTTAAATTCAATGATGAAGCCAACAGCACTTTGGTTTGTAAATCTGAAATTTCTGTTTTGGCACTGGCCAAGGCAACAGAGATGGCTGTGAAATTGTCACGGAATCCTTGACTGTTGTTATCTTTTCCCGCTACTGGAAATGTTGTGCTGATTGCTGAGTAATTTATCTGACTTGTCATACAGTTATCCTATCGTTTCTGAATACTAGATATTTATCGCCTTGATAACCAGTGACAGAGTCGATTATGAGTCTATCCACAGTGTAATCCAGTAAATTAAAAGCAAAATTGCTGAATTTGATGTTGGTTAGTATGGTATCACCTGTTCCGGGTTTGCAAAAGCACAACGGAATACTTAATGTGTAGCCCAGCTGCTCTTTTTTTCCTGCTGGAATACTGCGCATCCACAATGGCAAATAATTGCGCTCTGACAAACCAGCCACTGGATTACCACTGCTATCAAAATGATTCACAGTTTTCGAAATTCTAGTTTGCCAATTGGTAATACTGCTGGGGTAAAAACTGCTTGGATGCGGATTGCTGGTTTTGTATCCAGTGCTGTCCACAGTAAGTATGGGAATATCCCTAGCATCGACAGGTGCATTTGCGTTCATATCGCTGATTTTGTTGGACCAGAAAATAGTGCTGTTATCCACAGTTATTGTGTCAGATTCTTTGCCATTGGTCGATGTGACCTGCAACGGTAAATGTTTGCCGTTGAATTCTAATGGGTCTATCATTTGTATGTAGACCACTTCGTACACGCTGTAACCGGTGCCGGGATCAACGGCTATAGCTTTGTGTACATTGCCGAACTGGAAACGCTTCTTCTTGACGCCCAATCCCAATGCACCCACATAAGCTGCTGCAACTTCAGTTTGAATTCCAGCATACACTAGCATACGTAGATCTTTTTGTATTCCAAATTCTGGATCATTAATTCTGTAAATGCTGGTGGGTGTGAATATTGTGGAATCGTTAATAAACGTTTGCCATGTTGCTCTTTGATCTGATTTCAAGTATGGTTTTGTTGTGATATTGCTGAATGGCACTGTGTTGGGTGTACTGATAGTGATTGAAAAATTTTGTGTAATTGCACTGAAGTTAAATTGATCCCTAGCTGTTATTTCAAATACATAAGTTTTGTCAATACTAGTGGCATTGTTATCAAATGTTTGATTGTTGAAAGTGACAGCAGTGTTATTTGTGCTGTCTTGAGTTTCAAAAAACGTGGTTAATCCCAATTGACCAGTAGTTGAATTGTAGTATTGATTCACAGTGCCGATAATTTCTCCATCCAAATTCAAAGATAAACCGGGCGGTAAATTTCCGCTGGTTAATCTATACACCATCACAGCATCAGTCACGGTACTGACAGCACTGATTGATAAATTACAAACATAGTTGGCTGGAATGATTCCAAGATTGCTGGGACTAGTCCAGTTGATGATACTATTGAGATTTCCAATAATATTGATAGTGAATGTTCTACTTGCGTTTAGAAATTCTCTATCGTTGTCGCCCAGTCTAGTTGCAGTTATTGTAAATGTGTACGTGTTGGTGACAGCAGGCTGATAAGGCACTAGGCCGTATATGTCACCTGTACCAATATCAAAGTTTACACCTGGCGGTAAACTACTCAGTGTGCCTATGTAAAAATTAGTGTTGTTTGGAATACTCAGTAATAAATTGCCAGTCAGCCCCAGTCGATAATAACCGTTTCCTAATCCAGCAACTGATTTTATTTGATAGACTTTTCCAGTTGCATCTTCCAAATAATTGTTAAAAGTAAGATACTGTCCAACAACTGGAGTACTGGTTGTGAATATTGTGAGATTATTTCCGCCAGCGGTCAGCTGTGTGGACCCAGCAGTTCCTATTGCCGGATGACTGATTGTGATGGACAAAGCACCTGTGTTGATACCGCTGATGGTGGTGCCAGATGATATGCCTGTGCCCGTTATCAGCTGTCCTTGCACCAGACTCAAAATATTGGTAACTTGAGTTATGGTGCTGCTGTCAGTGGTGATGGTACCGGTAAACAGGCTGCCAGTTGCATTGTCTGTTGGCAATACTTGTTTGGCCGTGGCATAAATTTCTTGGTTGGTTGTTTCTATCCTAAACAACACATCTATAGTGTCATACAATGCAATAGGCACTGTTAGAAAATTATTGGCTCTAAATGTTCCTAAATTTTTATTTGTGATCCATACAGGACTTCTGAGATAAGTTGCATCAGCTGTGAAATCGTCTGCTACGCCATTGTATGCAGTGTTGTCAGCACGGAACTGATCGTTGCCCACAACAAATATTTTGAAAATTCTTTGAGAAAAATTTGTGCCATCTGTGATTGTTACTCTAAATTGATAGTTGGCGTTAATAGTAGTGGGCGGTCTTGCCGCCAAATTGTAATCGTAAAACACATTGTCATATCGATAACTGTCAAACCCATCTGTGGGTCGGGCACCGAAATCGTATGCTCCTGCATCAAATGTACTTTCATCGTATGCACCAGTGCCGTCTTGGGGAGTGATCTTCACAGTGGGCTTGATAAATCCTGAAATCAAACCTTTTGAACTCATGGCCAGTCCCGCAGGCAGTGCGCCGTCGTTACTGGTAATAAAATAAGTTAATTTTGCACCAGTCGCGGTATTTAGATCCACTGCTTCAATCTGATAACTGACATACGAATTATCCAGTACATACAATTGCTGCCCAGGTCCAACAGGGAGACTGCCTGGAGTTGTGATGAACTCTGGTAAATTAGTGCCCGTTATTGTGATGAAAAATGTTCGATCAGAAATACCCATACTACTGGTGGCTCTTATGCAGAATTTGTATGATGTATTATTTTTTACAATATAAGGATTGCCAACAATATGATTGTTCTGTATTATTAGCCCGCCTGGTAACGCACCGCTGATTACTCTATAAACTACCCCAGCATCATTTTGCACAGGTAACTGTAGACTGACAGCTATACTTTCAGGAAATGTTCCCAAACTGTATCCGCTATTTTTTGTCCAGACATTTAGTGCCATCCGACATACTCCATTTTAATAGCCAAATCTTGT
>Ga0136642_1000298_pt1 | contig 28363 bp, 27 predicted proteins | sample LowCatLa1302831Y_FD_115313 | JGI IMG/M metagenome (GOLD analysis project Ga0136642, IMG submission 115313) | Freshwater microbial communities from Lower Cathedral Lake, Yosemite National Park, California, USA - 13028-31Y | ecosystem: Environmental > Aquatic > Freshwater > Lake ... | reverse complement strand
GTCGAGTGCAAGGGGTTTTTCACAGAGCACGTGTTTACCGTGCTCGGCGGCGCGAATGGTCCATTCCGCGTGTTGCGAATTCGGCAAGGGTATATAGACCGCGTCGATCTCCGGATCACGTAACAGCTGCTCGTATCCGAGATAAGTCTGGTGGCCCTCCGTGAAGCGTAGTTTACTTGTGGCTAGCTTTCCCGCATCCCGCGAGGCTAGAGCTACGAATACAGAATTTTCTGAACGGCAGATCGCCGGAATCACTGATTCCCGCGCGATTCGAGCATAACCCAAAACGCCCCAGCGAATTTTCTTTTGGGCAAGAGCCATGGGACGAACTTGACGAATTAAAATTCCGGAGCAATCCGGATAGAATCAGTTTTGTCGGATTTGGGTGCCGCAATGTTGATTAATTTTCAGCTGATGTCGTAAAACTGAAAAAAGAGTCGGACCCCATTGGATCCGACCCTTTTGCACTAAACGGGGAAACTTTACCGACCAGAGGGTTAGCCAAGTTTAGGCACATCGAGCCAACGGCGTTCAGCCCAAGACTTCAGACCGATTTCGGCGAGTTGTACGCCCTTAGCGCCCTGTAAGAGATTCCAGGGGAACGGATCGCCTTTGACCACGTGCTTTAGAAACAGCTCCCACTGCACTTTAAACGCGTTATCGAAAATATCATTGGTGGGCTGTGTGACCCAACCGTCCATATATTTGATCGGGCTGTCGGTATCGGGGCTCCACACACAACGAGGCGTCATGGAACCATGCTGGATCACGCAATTACGTAGACCGGCCACGGCGCTACCGTTGGTGCCGTCGACTTGGAGCGTCAGTAAATCATCACGCCGCACGCGGACAGCCCATGATGAATTGAAATTACAAATCACGCCATTGGTGAGCTCGAAGGTGGCGTAAGCCGAATCGTCGGCTGTGCACTTATAGGGTTTGCCGGCTTCATCCCAACGCTGGGGAATGTGCGTAGCACCGAGGCAGGAGACAGACTTCACTTCACCGAAAAGGTTTTGGATCACATACTGCCAGTGGCAGAGCATATCGACGATGATGCCGCCGTCCTCTTCCTTGCGGTAGTTCCAAGAGGGGCGCTGCAACTTGTCGTTTTCGCCTGTGAAAACCCAGTAGCCGAATTCGCCTCGGACTGAGAGAATTTTACCGAAAAATCCAGTATCGATCAGATACTTAAGTTTGAGCAAACCGGGCAGCCAGAGCTTGTCCTGTACGACGCCATTTTTGAGACCGGCGGCAGCGACTTCGTTGTAAAGTGCGAGTGCTTCAGCAGAGGTCGTTGCGGTGGGTTTCTCGCAGTAAATGTGTTTCTTGGCGGCGATCGCCTTGCGTACTCCGACCGGACGCTGACCGGTCAGAGTTGCGTCGAAATAAATTTGGTTACCCGCATCGGCCAAAGCCGCGTCGAGATTCGTGGAATAGCGCTTCACGCCCGCCCGAGCGGCGAGTGCGGCCAGCTTGGTCTCGCTACGGCCGATGAGTATTGGATCAGGCATGATCACTTCGGAGTCACCGATTTTAATACCACCTTGATCGATGATGGCCTTAATGGAGCGCAGCAGATGCTGATTGGTACCCATGCGTCCGGTGACGCCGTTCATGATAATGCCGACTTTGTGCGTGGTCATGGAATTCGAGCTAATGAGGATTTAGTGGCTAGAAAGAAGCCTTACTTTAGCCCAAACCGTGAACTTGCGTTAGTACAAAACCGGCTTTTGATAGCACAAAACCGATCTTATGCTAGCATGGCAACCGCTGCTCATTCAAAAAATTGAAATCCATGCGCTAGATTTCGTGTTGCGGAAACTCCAGTTGAACCGCCATCGCGATGCTGAAGTTGCCTCGCACGGTCACGAATACGCCCAGCTCATTTTATATCTGTCCGGCGAAGGCGTTCAGACGGTCAAAACGCGCAGAAGCCGCGCTCGAGCCGGCGATCTGTTTGTGATTCCAGCCGGCACCCCCCATGGCTTTTCGGTCGCGGGTCGTAGTCGTCCACTCTGCCTCGTACTCGATTACGAACTTGAGGACTCCGGCCGCGTGCGCTCCGCTCATCGCACCCTATCTCTTTCAACTCTTAACGAGTTACACGCGCAACTGGCTAGGGTGCCGCGTAAAGGTCGTCTGACCCTAGGTGATTATCCTGCGATTCTGTCCGTTGTAGCTCGGTTGCTCGCCCATACTCCTGTCACACCCACTCCGGCCCTTACTTTATTTGAAAAACTGAGCGCACAGGTTCGTCGCCCAGAGCGGCTCAAAAAAATTGCCCAAGAGCTAGGATACCATCCCGACCATCTTAGTCGAAAATTAAAACGTGAATCCGGCCTCGGATTGCGTGCTTTACGTCACCGTGTGAGGCTCGAAGCGGCCCAAGCTGCATTGCGCAAGAGCTCAACGGTAGCCGAAGCGGCCACGCAATGCGGCTTTGAGGATCCCAATTATTTCACGCGTTGGTTCCGTCAACAGACCGGGCGCACGCCCAGCCAGTGGCGCGGTTAACGCCCACGAGGCCGGACACCGATTACCTACTCACTCGGGGGTTTTGGTGCACTGCGGCTGGGCGCCTTCGGGCAACGCTGGAATGGCTCCTTCGCCCGCCTTGGGCAACGTGCCGTTGAGCTCCTGACGCCAGTGCGCTACATCCCCACCGGGGCAATAGACATAGATCATGTGCATCGGCTGATCGCCGGTATTGGTCAGCTGATGAAACACCGTCGGGGGCATGAATACCGCCTGACCGGCCTTAATTGGGCTGCGCTCCGTACCTACGCAAATTTCACCTTCACCCTGGACTATGAAATAGACCTCCTCTTGTTCCTGATTGTGCCAAGGCACTTGGCCACCCCGCGGTTCGAGAATGGAGTAGCCCATAGAAAACCCTTTAGCCGCGATCGGCTGACCGAGTTGGCCGACGAGGCCGCGGCCCCAACGACGAGCGGGAAAGGTACCTCCAGGAAGTTTGGCGAGATCAGCAATAATCATGATGGGGATGTGTTGCGGGACGGCCGCGTCAGGCGCGAACTTTTTTTGCCATTAAACCGAAAGACCGCTACGCTCAAGGAGCGCAGCGATATCTGGATCTCGGCCCATGAACGCTCTAAACAGCTCTAACGGATCAGCCGAGTTACCTCGGCTGAGGATTTTTGCCACGAACTCGTGCCCGACCTTGGCGCTGAAAATACCTTCCTTTTGAAAGCGAGAAAAGGCATCGGCATCGAGCACCTCCGCCCACTTGTACGAGTAATAACCGGCCGCGTAACCTACAGGATCAGAAAACAAATGATTGAAACGTTTTAAGATAGTCGGTGCTGGCGGCACGGTCGGAATGAGGCAGTCCGTGATTAAAGCTCGAGCCGTGTTTTCAAGATCCACCTCGTTCGGCCAACCGCCTACTCGCATGTGTAAGAGCAGATCCATTTTAGCAAATGCGACCTGCCGCATCGTCGCAGAAGCGGCTCGAAATTTTTTGGCCGCAGTCATTTTCTGATAGATTTCTTCTGGAATGGTCGCCCCGGTTTCGTGGTGCCGCGCAAACAGATCCAGACTGGCACGCTCCCAGCACCAATTTTCCATAATTTGCGAAGGCAGCTCCACGAAATCCCAAGCCACATTCACGCCGTTGAGCGACTTGATTTCCACCTCGCCCAATAAGTGATGCAGGAGATGGCCGAATTCATGAAATACTGTCTCTACCTCGCGATGCGTCAGCAGTGCCGGGCGATCAGCTGATGGCGGTGTCAGGTTGCCGCAAATATAACCCAAATGAGGGGCACGTACACCCGTCGAAGTAGGACCACCAGTGATCAAATATCCCATCCAAGCACCGCCGCGCTTGGACTCACGAGGATGCCAATCCGCATAGAAGGAGCCGACATGCCGCCCGCGTTCGTCGTGGATTTCATAGAACTTCACCTGCTGATGCCACGTTTCCACGGCGAGCGCAGCGCCTTCCTTGATGCGCAGGCCAAAGATACGCTGCGCCAATTCAAACAAACCCGCGATCACACGATCGACAGGAAAATAAGGCCGCAGAATTTCCTCATCAAAATCATAACGCTCGCGACGAAGTTTCTCAGACCAAAACGCAAGTTCCCAAGGCGCGAGTGAAACGACGCTACTAGCGCAGGTGTGTCGTGCCTTAAATTCCTCTAGCTCGCGACATTCGCGGGTAAAAGCGGGAGCGGAGCGACGTTGCAAATCGTCCAAAAAGGCAAGGGCACGGGCTCCTGTCTTGGCCATGCGGCGAGCCAATACCAGATCCGCAAAATGACCTTCGCCAAGTAGCTCAGCCTTCTCCGCACGCAGGGTGAGAATCCGACTGACTAGTGCACTATTATCATGCGGGGCTGTGGCGCCGACGGAGGCCGCGGCCGTCCACATTTCTTGGCGCAGATTATTCTCTTCTACATAGGTCATGAATGGCTCCTGCGAAGGCATGTGTAGAGTAAAACGCCACTGGGGACATTCATCGGTGCCTAGATTTTTTGCTGCCGCGTTGCGCCGCGCCGCGGCCAAAGCATGAGCTGGTAAACCCGCTAAGCGTCGAGGGTCATCCACGACAAGCTGCCAGGCATTAGTCGCATCGAGCACGTTTTCGGAGTAACGCTGAGTGAGTTGGGCCAATTCGGCTTGGATAGCTTCAAGACGTGAGCGCTGCTGTGCGGGCAAATCCGAACCGGCTTGGCGAAAATCGGCGATCGTCTCATCGATAAATCGGCGGTGTACGCCCGTCTGGGCTATAGCGCTCGGGGTTTCGGCAAAGGCGCGTAGGCGGTTCCACAAATTGGCATTAAGTGGAATACCGGCGTAGAACGCGGATACCTGAGGCAGCATCGTGTTAAACGCTTCCCGAAGCGGGGCGGCATCAGCGACGGCCTGTAAATGCCCGACTTTGGCCCAAGCCACGTTAAGTTCATCGGTCGCTTTCTCGAGTGCAAGAAACGTGTTGGCGTAACTAAGTTGAGCGAGATCAGTACCAGCAATCGCGTCAATTGCAGCCTGTGCTCGTTTCAGCGCTAGGCTGATATCCGGCACAATATGTTCAGCTTGAAGGGTAGACCAAGCCGGCAGAAAGGCGGGTGCTAAAAACGGATGGTTTGGCATGCCTCGCAGACACTCTGCGCTGCGGCGGATGTCAAACCGACATCCTCACCAACCGTAGCTTAGTCCGAGGGATACAAGGCGCGGCGAGGCGGTGACGGCCGGAACTTCCTGATAATTACTATTCCACAAATTGTCGGCTCTGAGAGCCAAGCTCACGCGAGGAAAGGCTCTAGGCTTGAATGAAACCCCCAACGCACTGCTCAAAGTTTCATCGCCGCCGATGAGTCGCAGCGGATTGTCTGCTTGCACTCGAGCGGCATTATCCAGCCGCAGTTCCCACTCTCGATTAAAACGATAAATGAGAGCCGCCGTGAGTCGGTAGCGCGCATAATTGAGCGCATAGAAACTGGCATCAATCAATGCCCCGCGGTAATCCGCCGCTTTAGTCAGGGCGGTAAATCCTATCATCATGTCCGTACTGGACCAGCTTCGCCGTGTAACCAGCTCCAAGCCCGCAGTGGACATATTTACCGCATTGGCGGAGCGAGCCGTGACCCCGCGCCGATATGTCCAATCGACTAAATCCTTATCGCTGCGGTAAAAGAGAACGGCGCTGCTCGTCCAACCCGAGCCCACTCCAGCCACGCCCAATTCAAAGTTACGCGTTCGCTCGCGCGCGAGTGAGGCATTACCGCGAAAAAGACCGGATTGGGGATTCGATTTGAGGGCAGTGTAACTCGGCAGCTGAGAAGCACCGGAGAAGCTCAGCCAGAGTCGCGATACAGCACTGGATGTCCACTCACGGGCCAACTCAATAACTGGAGAACCAACTGCACCCGAGCGATTGGAATCATCCAAGGTTGCGCCTACTTTGGTCGACAGATGACCGGACCGGTCGCTCACCCAAGTTTTTTCGGTCGAAAAAGCAGCCTTTGCTAGTGTGCGTGTACGATAAGGTCCGAAAACAAGGGAGGTAGATTCGATTTCATCGGCAAGCAATTCGCCTCGAAAATTTACGGAGAAATCTCCGGTAGAACGGCGAGCGGATAGCGCCGCACCACTTAGCCAAGTGGTATGTTGAAATGGATGAAATGAACCCAGCGGGGCGTAGTGATTATACGCGTAGTCATCTTTGTTACGGCGATAAAAGAGCGAAGACTCCAAAAAATCCCCGCCAGTTTCTCCTAGTCGTTGGTTTAGGGCGAGGAGCACGGTTTGCAAGTTTTCAGACTCCGGCGAGTTAAAAGGCGTATACAGGTTCCGCCAACCGAACACCTTGCTTTGGTATCCGGCAAAAAGATCCGTTTGGCTACCAGGACTGATCGCCTGCAAGCGGACATTTAAGCGATGAAATTCGTGATCTGAGTCAGGCAAAAGTCCTTCGCTACTCGATTGAGCCAGCGCGACATCAACGCCTAGCCGAGCTTTACTAGCCGCTGATTTCGCAACCTGCGCCTGATACCATGTTGCGCTGAAAAGTTGTCCATCCCCGATGGTCGCGGTTGCTAGTCCACCCGTGATAATGGGCCGCCAGGCGTAGGCGACAGCGCCCGAGGTCGCGTTAGTGCTTTCCAAGGCCAAAGCGCTGCCCGTCAATATCCGCGAAGCGGCGAGCATCTCCAAGGCTACGGGAATTTCTGCTAAATAATGTCCCGTTTGTGGATCGCCGAGTGAGACACCGGCCAGCCTAATCCCGACAGACTCAAACGTACCGCCTCGGATGGTCAGATCGGCTTGAGCCTCACCCAAATTTCGCGCCTGTAAATCGACCTGAGGCTCGAATCGCAACGCGGATGCCGGCATTGCAAAGCCTGCCGCTGAAGCCTGATTAGCGATGCGATCGGAAAAAACTCTCACCTCTGACAAAACATCAGGAGCTGATTGAGCTAATGCCAATTTTACGCAGAGAACGCACGTTACAGCGCTTAGATAAACACGAGGAAATCGCATGGAAAAGACTAGTAAATAAGATAAAATTATTTTATTTACCAACGAAAAAATACACAAAAAAACACCTCAAGTATTGAGGTGTTTTTAAACAAAGAGCGCCGCGGAGGTTATTCTCCTTCGTTGCCGATGGCTTCTACGGGGCAACCTTCAAGAGCTTCCATACAGACCGCGACATCATCCTCCGTAACGGGCTGCTTGTGGACGTAAGAATAGCCACCTTCATCGTGACGCGTGAAAAAACCGGGGGCGGTTTCCCGACATAAATCGCAATCGATGCATTGCTGATCGACATAAAATTTTCCCGCAATGTTTTGCGCCCACTTGTCTGCTTTATTAGCCATATTCTCTAAAGCAAAGTCTGAGCACTTAACGTGTCAAGCGGCCGTGCCTGACTCGACAAAACTCTTCCTTTTAGCGATGAGTCTGGAAAAGACTACGTTTCCCCATTCGTTGACTTGTCTTTTAACGCAACGAAGTTACCTCTATTCCTATAACGATGTTGTCTGACCGTTCATACATGCGCGCCCCTACCACCGAGCGTGGGACGTCGCCACTTGTTTGGTTAATTTCATCGGTCATTGCGGCTTTCGTTCTGCAGCTTTTTTTCCAATCGCTGCAGGTGCGCCCTGGCCCAGACTTAGCACAAAAAGTCGCACTGAGTAGCGTGGGGATCCGAGAATTACACCTTTGGACTTTGTTAAGTCATGCGTGGGTACACGACACGCAGAATATTCTACAGATTATCGGGGTCGTGGCCGGGCTGATCTTGTTGGGAGGAGAGCTATTGGAGCCCATGGGGGCACGTAAATTTCTATTACTGTATGGCGCTTCAATTGTGACTGGGGGGCTGCTCTGGACCCTAATTCACTGGAATACAGGGGGCGTGCTTGTCGGAGCCTCAGCTGGGATTTGTGGGCTGCTCGCCTACTTCGCGTGGCTAAAGCCCAACCTCGAAGTCAGATTTTTGCTGTTTTTTTTCATCCCAGTAACAGTCAGGCCAAAAAAATTCGTGTTCCTGTTTGGCTGTGTCTCAATTGCAGCCTGCTTTTTTTATGAAATCTACGGAGCGACTGCTCCGTTTAGTTACACGCCATCCGCACAAGTTGGTGGATTATTAGCCGGCTGGACATTCTACCAAATGACACGAAGTGGATCAGCCCGTGCCTCCAAATACAGGGGTCTAAATCGCTTCACCGCCGATGCTATTGGCCGCAAAGGTCAAATTTCAGGGGATCCTGAGCGCATGCAGCCTGTCGCAGTCAGCACACAGCGCGAACGTCAGCGCGTTGAAATCGATCGCATTTTAGACAAAATCAACAGCACCGGACTGGCTTCGCTTACAAACCAAGAAAAACGAGAGCTTAACCAGGCCAAAAATTTGGGTCACGAAAAGCGGGACACACAGTAACAAAACCGCCTGCATGATCTGAATGATTACTTTCTTAGAGCATTCCATCTAAACACCTTTTTTAAAAATATCGCCCATAATGAGCATCTCTTTTTTAAACAGAAACTTACGACGCAGCCTTTTTCTTTTTGGCCTTAGTGTAGCAAGCGTCTTGATTGGATCGGACCGTAAATTTAGTACCTCAACAACCCTATCGACTGAAACCAAAACTCTCATACAACTTTTAGAGCAGGCTCATTATAACCGCGACTCGGTTAAGAGCTCTGACTACACTCAGGTTGTCCCGGATTACATGGGTGAACTTGATGGCCAGCGCCTATTTTTTCTGAACACCGATAAGGCCGATTTTGTCACGAAATACGGTAACAGCGTTTATGAAAACGCCTCGTACCTCGGTAACATTGACGCTGCGTATCAGATCTTCACGACCTATGAGACTCGCGCTGAAGCTCGCATCGCCTGGATCTTCGAGGAGTTGAAAAAAGATTTCGATCTTAAGACCAACGCAACCTACCGCAAAGATCGAACCAAGTCGGAATGGCCCGCAACTATCGTCAGCGCGGATGAGCTCTGGCGCGATCGGCTAAAGCTAGAGTTGATCGATGAACTGCTGAACAAAAAAACCGTCGATGAGGCAAAAACTGTTGTTCACAAACGCTACGAGCGCATGCTCAAAAATCTCGCCGAAATTGAGGGCCGCGATCTCGCCGAAATTTACCTCGGTTGCATGGCCCGCCTTTACGACCCGCACTCCACTTATTTCTCTGCCGAAACGTTCGAAGACTTCGGCATCCAGATGAAACTCCAGCTTGTCGGTATCGGTGCTCTACTTGGAGTCGAAGACGACAATTGTTACGTCAAAGAAATCGTTCCCGGTGGCCCCGCCGACCTCGGCCGAGAACTCAAGCCTAACGACCGCATCATCTCGGTCGCACAAACTGGCGCTGAACCTGTCGAAGTCATTGGCATGAAACTGCGCAAAGTAGTAGACATGATTCGCGGCCAGAAAAACACCCAAGTGCGCATGATCGTCCAACCTGCTGATGCGACCGATCCTTCTGTGCGCAAAGAAATCATCATCAATCGTGATGTCGTTAAACTCAACTCCGCCCGCGCCCATTCTGCCGTGTTTCAAGTCCCCGGTCCCAACGGCGGGAATCAAGCCTTAGGCGTCATCTCTCTGCCTGCATTTTACGGACCGGCGGAAGACGGAGACACGGATACCGACGGCAATAAAACCGGTGCGACCAAAGACGTTGCTCGACTGATCGAGCAGCTGAAAGCCGCAGGCATAAGCGGACTGGTTCTGGACCTCCGGCGCAACGGCGGCGGCTATCTTACCGAAGCCATCGACCTCGCTGGTCTTTTCATCCGCCGCGGCCCCATCGTGCAGGTAAAAGACTACTCGGGCGCCATCCAAGTCGACAGCGATAAGTCCTCAAGTATCGCTTATGAAGGCCCGCTCGCAGTGCTGGTTGACCGCTTCAGCGCATCCGCTTCAGAAATCGTAGCCGGCGCGCTCCAAAATTACGGCCGTGCTATCGTCATCGGTGACACCTCGACCCACGGCAAGGGCACGGTCCAGACTGTCATGGAGATGAAAAACATCTCCCGCTTGCTCGCCACTTCTCCCGCTAAGACGGGTGCGGCTAAGATCACCATTCAGAAATTTTACCTCCCTGGCGGCGCCTCCACCCAGCTCAAAGGTGTCGTACCCGACATCGTTCTACCCTCCATTGATGATTACCTGCCGATCGGAGAAGCCGCCCTACCTCATGCGCTCGTCTGGGATCAGATCCCGACCAGCTTCTATGAAGGCAGCCCCTTGGATAACAAAATCCTCAGTCCGCTGCGTAAAGCCAGTCTTGAACGCCAATCGAAGCTAGAGGAATTCACCTTTCTCAAGCACAACATTGATTGGTTCAAGAGTCGCCAAGAGCAGAAACTGGTCTCGCTCAATCTGGAGGAGCGCCAGCAGCAAAAAATTACTGATACGGCGTTTCGTAAAGACATGAACAAGGATCGGGAGCGCCTCGCCAAAAACGACTTCATGTTTAAAGAATTTCGCCTAGGTCCACCACCCGCCCCGCGCATCAAAGCGCCTAAAAAAGAGGACGATGAGGACGCCGATACCCTCTCTGAGGAAAATGAAAGCTACGGTAAAGTGGATATCCACCTACGCGAAGCGTTACGCGTTATTGTGGACGCCATTGAGCTTGGAAAAAATCGTGAATCTTGGGCGAGCAAGCGCCCTCCTCTGACGGCCGACATCAAAGGCTGAAGCTCCGGCGCCTTAAACGCCCGATTTCCAGGCAAAAACAAAACGATCGCGTCCGGTTAGATCGCGTCGTGATTCCACGCGTTCGAAACCCTGATCTGCGGATAATTTGACGAGCTCCGCGTGTTGCGTGATTCCGGTCTCCAAAGCCATTAAGCCACCCGCCGCAAGAAAGGGCGAGGCCTTGCAAATGATTTCGCGCAAATCAGCCAGCCCGCCAGAACCTGAAACTAAGGCCGAGCGCGGCTCATGTCCACGAACCTCGGGCGAGGTTTCATCCGTCTCGGCGTCCGTCAAATAGGGGGGATTGGAGACGATCAAGTCATAGGTAGAATTCGCCGGGATTGAATTAAACCACGCCGAATTATCCAATCGCACACGATCGCCAAAGCCAGAAGCCAAAATATTTTCCGAAGCCAAGGCCAGGGCCTCGGGGCTTACATCTACTGCGGTAACATGGGCTTCAGGAAACGCCTTGGCCAGGGCCAAGGCGATAGCACCCGTCCCGGTCCCTAGATCCAACACCCGAGCGGGTGGTTTAGGACACAGCTCGACGACGATCTCGATCAACCGTTCCGTCTCTGGACGAGGAATCAAGGCGCGGCGATCGACCTTCAATTTTAACCCGCCGAATTCAACCGTACCGATGATGTATTGGAGCGGCTCGCGTTGTGAACGCCGCTTCACGAGCGGGCGGATTTTTCCTAATTCTGGCTCCGTCAACATCCGCTCAAACTGCAAATAAAGCTGCATCCGCTTTAATTCGAGCGCGTGTCCGATGAGCAGTTCGGCATTCAAGCGAGCTGATTCCACGCCTCGGGCCGACAAAAATTCCGCCGATTTTTGGATAATTTCTAAAACAGAAGGCATATTAATCTTCGTCGTCGTTGTGGGCGCGATGAGGCTCGAAAGTGTGTCCGGTCAGGGTCGCAAGCTTGGCTTGATAATCCGCTTTTTGAAGGGCGGCGATGATCTCGTCGATCTCGCCTTCCATAACTTGGGGTAGGCTGTAGAGGGTTAGACCAATACGGTGTTCAGTGACCCGATTTTGGAGAAAATGATAAGTGCGGATGCGCTCACTACGATCGCCCGAGCCGATCTGGTTACGACGCACGGCAGCGTACTTTGCATGTTCCTCGTCTTGGCGGCGCTGGAGTAGGCGTGAGCGTAAGACTGTCATAGCCTTGGCCTTATTCTTAATCTGCGAGCGTTCGTCGGCGCAGGTGACGATGAGCCCAGTGGGCTTGTGTAAAATTTGTACTGCCGAGTCCGTCGTATTCACCCCTTGCCCGCCCGGACCGCTGGCACGAGCCACGGTGATTTCAAGATCTTGAGGATCGATGACCACATCGACTTCCTCGGCCTCCGGTAGCACAGCAACGGTCACAGTCGAAGTGTGGATGCGTCCACTGGCCTCGGTGACGGGGACACGTTTCACACGCTGCACACCGCTCTCAAATTTCAGTTGTTTATAAACATCAGTGCCGGTGATAAGAAAAATGGTTTCCCGATAGCCCCCGCGCTCCGAGTAGCTAGTGCTCATCGGCTGGATTTTCCAGCCACGCGCATCGGCGTAGCGGTGATAAACACGAGCCAACTGTGCGGCAAAAAGCGCGGCTTCCTCGCCACCCGTGCCCGCGCGAATTTCCATGATCGTATTACGTGAATCAGTGGGCTCTGGCGGGATCATCGCTAACAAAACGGTTTCGCGTAATTCGCCGGCGCGTCTCTGCAGTTCCGGCAACTCGGCGGCAGCAAGATTGCGCATCTCGATGTCGGCCTTGGTATCACGGCTCAAATCAACGGCCTCAATCATTTCGCGGGAGATCCGCTCGTGGAGGCGAAAATCAGCTACGAGTTTTTGCAATTTCTGGTGCTCGCGCATGACTTCGGCCGCGCGCCGAGAGTTAGCATAGAAGGAAGGCTCCGCCATCTGCGCATCGAGTTCATCAAGGCGGCGTTGAAAGGGAGCGATTTCTGGCAGAGAATCCATGGAATCTGGCGTTAGAGCGGCGAAGATTTGCGAATTGCGCGAACGATCAGGGACGGCTTATCTGGAACCCGGCTCCGCGCGAGGCAATGATTGCCTAGCGGTGTTGATCTGCAATGGCCACGACGCTCTTCACTCAAAACATCATCGCCTGCATCTGGGATTTCGACAAGACCTTAATCCCCGAATACATGCAGTCGCCCCTTTTCCGGCGCTACGGGATCGACGAGGCCACCTTCTGGGGCGAGACCAACGCGCTCGTAGGCCATTACAAGAAACGTGGCTACCATCTCTCGCCCGAGATCAGCTACCTTAACCATCTTCTTACGTACGTTCTAGCTGGCCCCATGGCGGGGCTCAACAATGAGAAGCTACGCGCCAGCGGTCGCGACATCGCGTTCTATCCCGGTTTGCCAGATTTCTTTAATCTCGCCAAATCGTTTGTCGCCGAACGTACCGAGTACCAAAAACACGAGATTTCACTTGAGCACTACATTGTGAGCACCGGCTTAGCTGAGATGGTCCGTGGCAGTGCTATTGCCCCACTGGTCGACGGCATTTGGGCCTGCGAATTCATTGAGAATCCACTTCAGCCTGGCTTCCTAAGGCAGAAGGAACTCTCCATCGACGCTGCCTCCGAGATCGCACAAATCGGCATGGTCATCGACAACACGACCAAGACCCGCGCCATTTTCGAGATTAACAAAGGCACCAATAAAAATGCCGCGATCGAAGTAAATTCCAAGATGGCCGAAGAAGATCGCCGCATTCCTTTTCAGAATATGATCTACATCGCCGACGGTCCGAGTGATGTACCCAGTTTCTCGGTAGTAAAAGGTAACGGCGGCAAATCCTTTGGCGTGTATAATCCGGCCAAACCCGAGGAATTTGCTCAGAACGACCGACTTCGCCAGGTCGGACGTATCGATCATTATGGCCCCGCCGACTACACGCCTCAAAGTAGCACGACGCAGTGGCTGCGCATGCACATTCACCAGATTTGCGACCGTATTGTGACCGACCGTGAGGCCGCGGTAGCGGCTAAAGCCTCACGCCCACCACGGCATCTCAATGCCTCAACGGAAGAAGAAGCAGCACGCCGTGCCGCCGCGCCTGCCCCCAAACAATCTTCATTTTTAGAGTGAGTTGATTATGAACTAAAAGGGCCTCTTTACTTTAGAGCAAAGAGGCAAAAATCTAGCACCTTATGGGCTAGTGACTATGGGACGATGCCCAAGGATTAACGAGAGGCAATCGCTTGAGAACGCTCGTGCAGATCCGCCGCAATATTCCCCACCCGCACGGCATAGTCATGGCTGCGCCGCGGAGCCCGTCCTCGCACCGTGGCGTAAAGACCGGCGTTCCAGGCGAGCGCCACATTATATACTGATGCCTCCAGACCATTTTTCACCAATCCATCGCAAAGCCAATTATAGTGCTGTACGGCTACCCCATCTGAGCAACGCCGATCCAGTGCATCGGTAAACGGACGCCGGGAATATTGAGCCCAAGTCTTCGCGCGAAATTGATAAGCGCCCAGTTCACCGTAGGGCCCAGGCCGCTTTAAGTCCCTTGGATTTTCGATTTGATGAATCGCTTCAAGCGCGATTAAGCGCGGCAGCGCGGAAGCCGAGGCAGAATTAAAAACGGCCAACGCGACCCAGGCCAAAAACCAAACCGTGCCGCGGATTCTGTTTACGTGGGGGATGATGTTTTTCACTCCCCAATCGACCGGCAGGGCCCTTTTGAAGTTCGAAAAAAATCTATTAAAATATCAGGTTAAAATGGAACCTGACTAAATGACATTTTGCAGGCCGCTATATTTAAGTGATCAAGAGAGTCGTCCCTGTTTTTTAGCGCGAAAGTAATGCGGGTAAAATCCGCAATTTCAAGTTTACCGCCTAGTGCGCTCCAAGACCAATTTTTACTCTTCTAAAAAACCTCAAGCTGCACCCGCATGCAGTGGGGGTTCGATTACCTGAGGCGGGAAACCTTGCTGAACCTAGCTTGCTAGTGCACACAGATCCTCTTTTTTGTAGCCATCTCTTAACTCACTGGCTCGTAATGAACGAGAGTACTCATTGCCCGAATTCCACATACCCCTTCCCTGCTCATAAAAAAATAAATCATGAACTCAACTCGTCGTAGCTTTCTTAAAACATCCCTCGCTGCTTCCGCCACCGCCGCTTTCGCTACGAGCTTGAGCGCTCGTGCCGCTAACACCACCTCGAGCCCCGGCCACGATTATTACGAGTTGCGCGCCTATCGTTTGAAACCCGACGCATCCAGCTCGATCCTCGAAAATTATATCGAGAAAGCGCTCATTCCGGCCCTCAACGCTCGCGGACTCTCCCCCGTCGGTGTCTTCACCGAAGTCGAGGTAGACAAGAAAGCTGTGACCGCCAAACCGAAGATCGGCACGATCGCGGCACCTGTTGCCCTGTGGGTCTTCATCCCTCACCCGACGCTTGAATCATTCGCCCAAGTCAGTGCTGAACTGAACACAGAGGCCGCGGTACAATCCGCCGCCCCAGATTATTTCAAGACGGCTAAGTCCAACCCTGCCTACGAACGCGTCGACACCTGGCTACTCCGCGCCTTCGCCGGCATGCCCAAGCTCGCCCTTCCCGCTTTCTGTAAAAATAAAGTTGCGACCCGTGTTTTTGAACTACGCGACTACGAGAGCCACAGTGAAGAACGCGCGCTTAGCAAAATGGCCATGTTTAACGATGGTGAAATACCGCTCATGCAAGACCTCGGAATGTCCCCCGTCTTCTTTGGCCAGGCTCTCGCCGGCCCCAATCTCCCACACCTGCGTTATCTCACCTGTGCCCAAGATCTCGCCACGCATCTCAACAACTGGAAAAAATTCGGTACCGACCCGCGTTGGTTGAAAATGAAGGATAACCCGAGCTACAAGGACAACACTTCGAAGAACACGGCCCGCTTTATCATTCCCACCGCGTATTCCCAGATCTGAGCGCGAATTTTAAAGCGGCTGCGCCATTATTAAGTAAGCTGTCGATCCAAGCCGATAGTGATCGATTAGAAAAGCGTGGAAATCACACCTCAATCTACTGGCTAGTGTGGACTAGCCTCCCTCGTTTTTTTCGCGAAGTGATAGGTCGGGTACGGCGGGGCGAGTCTAGCGAGCCGCACCAAGGTTAAAGCTCGCTTGTAAAACCCCTCGCCACCAAGCCGTCTGCAGGCGCAGATAGCGAGGCTCAGTTTACCCCACCCCACCCCATGCATTGGTCCCAAACTTACGCTCCGCTTGGCGGCATCGGCGTATCCGCACTCGTCGCGTCGATTCCCGTTCTTGTTCTTCTCGGACTACTCGCTTTTTGGCATGTGCGCGCCCACCTGGCAGCGCTGATCGCGCTCACGCTCGCCGGGGCCATTGCCGTGATCGCCTATGGCATGCCCCTCAAATTAACGATAGCCGCCGCGGGGTATGGAGCGACTTTCGGACTGATGCCGATCGGTTGGCTCATCCTCAACGCGATCTTTATCTACCAACTCTCCGTAGAAACAGGCCAATTCGCCGTACTCCAGCGCCAGATTTCCGGCGTCTCGGGGGATCGCCGAATTCAGGCCTTGTTACTCGCATTTTGCTTCGGCGCCTTCATCGAAGGTGCCGCGGGATTTGGCGCGCCCGTCGCGATTTCCGGCGCATTAATGATCGGGCTAGGTTTCAAGCCTCTGGAAGCTGCCAAACTTGCGCTCATCGGTAACACGGCCCCGGTCGCCTTCGGTTCGCTTGGGATTCCTATCACGACCCTAGCGCCGCTTACCGGTCTCGACGTGCTTTCACTGAGCGCGATGGTCGGCCGACAACTCCCTTTCTTTTCACTACTGGTTCCTTTCTGGCTCGTCGCTGCCCAATGCGGCTGGCGCGGCATGATCGCAGTCTGGCCGGCCTGCTTGGTTTCCGGAGCGACGTTTGGAACAGTGCAATTTCTGGTGAGTAATTTTCATGGTCCCTGGCTTGTCGACATTGTGAGCGCTGCTGCGGCGATGGCTGCGCTCGTGGTCTTAATGCGATTCTGGCGACCGGCCGAAGAATCGTTTAACCCAAGCGCGAATGGCGCCACGGCAGCGTTGAATTACGCGGCGACGCCCAGTTCGGCGTGGAAGGCATGGATTCCTTGGATTTTCCTCACGATTTTTGTTTTCATCTGGGGCCTGCCGCAGGTCAAAACTGAGCTCAACCGTCTGTTTGCGCCTGAGATCAATGTGCCGGCGCTCCACCTCGCAGTGGTAAAAATGCCGCCCGTGGCAGCGGTGCCGACGCCGGAAAAAGCCGTTTTCGTCCTGAACCTGCTTTCTGCTACGGGCACCGCACTCCTGCTTGCCGGTATCGGCTCAGCGATTGCACTTGGGGTGAGTCTACGGCGCACGTTAAAGATTTATTGGCAAACGCTCCTGCGCGTGCGCGTTTCCCTGCTCACGATTTCCGCTATGTTAGCACTTGGCTACACGACGCGCTACAGCGGGACCGATACGACTTTGGGTCTGGCTATGGCTAGCACGGGTTGGCTATTTCCCTTTTTCTCGCCGCTCATCGGCTGGCTCGGAGTCGCACTCACAGGTAGCGACACCTCTTCCAATGTGCTTTTCGGCAACCTCCAAAAAATAACCGCCGAACAACTCGGGATATCCCCGATCCTTACGTGTGCAGCCAATAGCTCGGGTGGAGTAATGGGCAAGATGATCGACGCCCAGAGTATCGTCGTCGCGAGTGTCGCCACGGGGGGCCATCCGGAAAGCCCGGCGGCGGGCACGATCTTACGCGCAGTTTTCTGGCACAGTATTGGCCTTGCAGCTCTCGTGGGGGTGCTGGTGATGCTCCAAGCCTATGTCTGGCCTGGGATGATTCCCGTGCTTAAACCCTAACTCAGTCACGCGATTCGAGGGTCTTACGGACCATCCGAGCCATTGACTCCTCGGGATTGAGCTCGGTCACACGGGTAAGTTCGACCCACGCCAATTCCTTCGACTCGTTGGTTGCACGTACGAGAGGCTCGCGTGGGTCCGCTTCGAGCATAAAGCGCACGTCATAATGCCAGTGGGCGGGCTCGGTCTTGCGGGCCGGAATCCAGTGGCGATCGACGTCGAAGATTTCCTGCTTCACGGGCCGCAACGTCGTCAGACCACTCTCTTCGCGTCCTTCACGCAATGCTACCGCCAGCAAATCTCCGTCGCCATCTGCATGGCCGCCAAGTTGCAGCCACTTTTCCAGCTTCAAATGATGCGTGAGCAAGATCCGACTACGCTTTGCATCGAGAATCCACGCCGACCCCGTAAAATGTCCCGGCAAGCACGTCCGCCACAAACACTCCGATTCGGTCTCACTAAAGCGCAAAGTTTCCGCGACCATCGCCGCTTCATGTGTATCGAGCGAGGTCCGAGCATGAGCCCGCAATAGCTCTTGAATTTTATCCTGCATGGGTAATCCCTAATTAGCGCGTCTCGAACCACTTGGGTTCCAAAGTTACAGCAGAAGCCAATTTAATCTGCGCAAATACGTCATCGACGGTGTTTGCGACGCGAAACAAATCCATGTTCGAGGGTTTGAAGAATTTTTCTGCGAGCATTTTTTCGAATAGCCGTAGCAGATCGTCATAAAATCCATCTTGGTTGAGAAACACGCAGGGCTTCTTAACCACATGTAATTGGCGCAGGGTGAGAATTTCCATGATCTCCTCGAGAGTACCAAAGCCGCCTGGCAGCGTCACAAAGGCGTCAGCGCGGGTCTCCATCAGTAATTTTCGCTCACGCATCGTGATCACCGTGATGAGTTCATCGGCCTCGTCGAAAGCCAGTTCGCGTGCCTTCATAAAATCAGGAATGACCCCTACCACCCGCCCCCCGTTCGACTTCACTGATCGGGCGATCGCCCCCATAAGCCCTGTTTTTCCACCCCCATAAACGAGCCCCCAACCTTGCTCAACCATCAACTTACCCAATTGCGTGGCGGCGGTCATATACTTGGGATCAATCCGGTCGCTTGATGCACAGTAAACGCATAGTAATTTACTCATAAGTTAATTTTAGACGGAGGATTGAGCCTTAGCCCCAGAAAGGCCAAGCTTCGTTCACCGAAATTCACTCAGGCTCCATTTTTTCTCTTTTCCCTTGGCATCTTCTGACCTTTATCGCGGCCGACTCGCCCCTTCGCCCACCGGAAATCTGCACCTGGGTCACGCTCGTACGTTCTGGCTCGCCGCCGAGCGCGCGCGTGCCGCCGGCGGTACATTGTTGCTCCGTAACGACGACCTCGATGCCATCCGTTTTCGTCTCGATTTCGTGGCTGGGATGTTGGAGGACCTGCGTTGGTTAGGTTTCACTTGGGAGGAACCGATTATCGCGCAAAGCCAACGCCTGCCGCTGTACCGAGCCGCGCTCGCCCGCCTGCACGCCGCGGGCGCCATCTTTCCCTGTACACGTACGCGCCGCGATGTACTCGACGCCCTGGGCGCTCCGCACGAGGGCGGCGAGAACGATGAACCTGTTTACCCGCCGCAGTTTCGTCCATCGCTTGAGAGTCCGCTCCCGCAACTCACTGATACGCTAGCGCTTAACTGGCGCTTCCGCGTACCCGATGGCGAAACTCTCACGTTTTATGACCACGCGCTGGGCTCACAAACCGCCACCGCGGGCCGCGACTTCGGCGACTTTCTAGTCTGGCGCAAGGACGGTGTCCCGAGCTACCAACTCGCCTGCGCTGTCGACGACGCCGATCTGCGCATCACCGAAGTGGTTCGCGGCGCAGATCTAGTGAAGAGTACGTTTCGCCAACTCCTACTTTTCCGCGCCCTAGGGGTTCCGGCCCCAGAGTTTTATCACGCCCCGCTCATGCTCGACGAAGCCGGGATACGCCTCGCTAAACGTCACGATGCACTCAGCCTCCGCGCCTTGCGCGAGCAAGGCATGACTCCCACCGAACTAATTCAAAAATTTCGCCAAGCCACTCTATGAGCCTTCCTAAAATCGGCATCCTCAATATTTCCGATCGCGCCAGCGCTGGTATCTATACCGACGAACCGGGCCAGGCTTGCGTCGCACTTTTACGCGCGTGGCTCGCGACTGAGTTCGAGTTGGACTATAAAATCATCCCCGATGAACGCCCGGTCATCGAAGCGGAACTTCGCCGGATGGCTGACCAAGCAGGTTGCGCACTTATCGTAACGACAGGCGGCACCGGACCCGCGCCCCGAGATGTCACCCCTGAAGCGACCCGCGCAGTACTTGAGAAAGAGCTTCCGGGCTTCGGCGAACTTATGCGGGCGACCTCGCTTCAGTACGTGCCCACCGCCATTTTATCTCGGCAGACCGCCGGCATCCGTGGGCGTACCCTCATCGTTAATCTACCCGGCCGTCCTAAAGCCATCGGGGAAAACCTCGCCGCGGTTTTTCCAGCGATTCCATATTGCCTTGATCTCATCGGCGCCGATCGGCTTGAGACCCGCGTCGAAATCATGAAGAGTTTTCGTCCGAAATCGTAGTCTAGGTGCGGCGATGTAGGGGAGGCAAAAAAAACAAGGACTCAATTCTTTGGGTTAAGCCATTCGGTCGGCAGCACGGACTCCGGTCCAATTATGTACACGCGATAGTATAGCCAAAAAACCAACGTACCGAGCAAAAGCAGGAATAAAATTTCACCCAACTCGCCTCCTGTTCGGCGACTACTTCGTTGTAAAGACCCCACCAACCGACCGATCATCGGTGCTACGACAAACCCCACCAACGATCCCCCAAACAAGACCACACCCATGATCGCTCCGGTCCGCAGAAAGGGATCGCCGAAAACTCGCGCTTTGTAGCTTACGATTTCCACGCAGAGATTGAGCAGCAGTAAGCAGCACGGGAGCACATAATAATTACGGACAACCTGGGTATTTTTCATGCGCGGCGGACAAAGTTATATCTTTCAACATCCCGCGACTTGCGTGAAAGGGAAATCTAAATTCTACTCATTTTGAACATGATCAACTACAGCGCTCCCGACCTCACTCAGCATCCCCCCCGCAGCGTCCGCGTACGCATCGGTGGCTATGCCCATCTCGCCCGCCTAATCGATAAGGCTCGCGCCGTTATCGCCAGCAAAGCCGCTGACTACCATTACAACTGCCCGCTGGACCAACAGCTCTTCGCGTTCGCCGGAATCACCGCCGACGCTATGCTCGCTGAAATCAAGAGCGGCAAAACCGACGTCGAAGTGCTGACCTGGTTGAACGCCAACACCAAACGCCAACCCTACGAGGTCCTCGCTTGGTCGGCTTGGCTCGAGCAACTCGGGCCCGGCGATGCCGAAGGCCATGAATGGATCGCCGGTGTCATCAAGGGCACTAAATCCGCCCGTGAAGATATTCGCACCTTCGCGGAGATGCTCGATTTGGACGACTTCATTAGCTACGGCGGCAAGGCCTGATTGGTCTCAGTTAAAGTATTTCAACCAAGGTCGCGCTTCACGGCGCGGCCTTTTTTGTGCCCAAAAGTGACCCCAGGCTCGTAGCTTCAGAGCTCGGTGTATTTTTCTGAGCGCCCCTTAGCTTTCTCGACGGGATATTTTAGGCCGTTGGCTGCCATCTTTGCCTCAATCGCAGCGGCGACATCAATTTGCGCTACGTTGGCAAACTCAAGTGCGTAGATCACGACATCGGCCAATTCCTCCGCAATTTTGGCACGTTTGATGGGATCAGCCACGTGGGCATTCGACGCTTCAGGCGTACTCCACAAAAAATGCTCCATCAATTCACCCGCCTCGGCGGCGAGGGCCATACTCAGATTTTTCGGCGCGTGAAATTGCTCCCAATCTCGCTCACGGGCGAAGGCGAGCACGCGGCTCTTCAATTCAGCCAAAGTCGTGGTGGAATCATTTGCAGCAGCCATGCCGCTGACGCTGCCGCACGCTGCCCCGTCACGCAATCTTCACCGTCATAATAATTTTCCGTCTTGGCACACAGACTGCATAATAAAGGTTGGCAACGCTCCCATGTACCGGACTCAAAACCATCTTCACCGCCAAGCCGGCACTTCGATCACGAAGGCCGCGCAACCGCGCAGTGCGCAGATGTGCCCGGTAACAGCCCAATGGAGCAAAAAAACCGGCACGGGCTTCTCCCGCTAAACCACCCACCTCACGGATGCGTTTAGCTCACTCGAGAAGCCCGGAGCCCCAAGCTCCAGGAAGCCACCGCCATTTCCACCGATGCACACGATCATCAGCCCAATCCAGTCCAACGTCAGCTTAAGCTCCTCGGATGTGACTCCAAACGAGTCATTCCGCCAGCCGAATTATGAATGCTGGAATCAAGGCGACGCGATGAAACTGGAAATCTTCGTACCGGGTGTCTCGGCGGCCGGGGTGGACATCGAGGCGCGCGGGCCAGATCTTTTAATCACCGCGCGTAAGGCGCACTACGTGCGCGTAAATTGGCAGTCATTGCATTTGGAGGGTGCGCAACGCGACTACCGGTTGCGCCTACGGCTCGGGCTGGCTTTCGATTATCCGGCGATGCGTGCAGAGATCCACGAAGGGGTCCTAACAGTGAGCGTGCCCAAGCGGGCATTTGGCGGCGGCCAGCCAGCGCTCCAGCGCGTGGCTTGATGGAATCCCCGCGTGGAGACAAAAAAGAGCGGACCCGTTTAGGTCCGCTCTTTAAAAAATAAAGCGAGATCAGAATCCCGCGATTTAGGCCCTTTAGGCGGCTTTTTCTTGCTCTTCGATCTTTAGCGCGCGGTAGCCACCGATGCTCTTGAAGTAGAACAGCAACAGCAGGTAGATCGCAGCCATCGTGAGAGGAATGTACGAATCGGCCTTTAAGGTAGCGCGGTCACCGGCCTGGTTGGAGGCGACGATGGCTTTCTGGTCGGCCGTGCCCTTGTCGCCGGCCTTTTTAGCCGCTTCGAGCTTGGTGCCGTCAACTGCAGTCACGGAAGAGAGGAAGAGGAACTTCGACTCGCTGGAAGCCTTGGCTGACGCGTAGACTGCGGGAGCGGACTGCTGCAGGTTCTCCGCGGTGAAACGGTCCTTGGCGTAGCCGAGGCCGGGGCCACCGAGCAAACCCGCGGAGAGCATGCCGATGCCGCCCATGATGGACATCGCGACGGCGCCAGAGCGCGGGAAGCGATCGCCGATGACGGCGAGCATGGTGGGCCAGAAGAAGGTCTTGCCGAGGGCGTAAATGCCGAGAGCCGCCAGCGCTACATAAAAGGAATCCATACCGGATGCGAGACGAAGACCCACGACGGCGAGAAGAGCCGAGGTAACAAGGAGAGCGATCGGCGAACCAATCTTCTTTTCGATGAACTCAGCGCAGAAGCGCAGGCCGAACATGATGGCGGAGGTCCAGATGAAGAGGGTCTTACCTTGGTCAGCCGTGAAGAGATTGCCGGTGATGGCTTCGATCCAAGAATCGGTGCCAAGTTCGACCGCGCCGACGAGGGCGTGAGTGACAAAGAGCACGAATAGAAGCAGGGATCCGAGCGAGAAGCGCGTGATGATGCCGACGGTGATGAGCAGCACGCCGCCGATGATGAAGCCGGTGGTGGCGCCGCCGAAGAAGAGAGCGACTAGGTAGCAAGCGACCGCGGCACCGAGGAGGCCGACGTCCTTGAACATTTCGCCGAAGTTAGCACCTTTAAGTGCTGCTTCCGATTTCGGGAAGGTCTGGCCCATGAACATCACCGCGTAGGCGACGGTGGGGACGAGATAGAAAGCGAGCTGACCCTTCCAGCCGAGTCCGAGACCATGAGTCCCGAGCGCGTAGGAAGCGATGGCACCGACGACCATACCGAGCGGCCAAGAGGCGTGCAGGATATTTAGATAGTGTGTGCGGTTTTGCGGGAAAGTCGTGGCGACGAGCGGATTGGCCACGGCTTCGAGGGTGCCATTCGCGTAGGCGAAGATAAACATACCCCAATACAAGAAGTCATAAGCATTCTGCGGCGTGGAGGCGCCGAAGGTGACAAACGCAGAGACGATGTGCCCCACGAGGGCGAGGGCGATCAGTTTGCCGTAGCCGAATTTATCGACCAAGACGCCACCGATGATGATACCGAAGCAGAAGCCCGAGAAACCGGCGCCACCGATCGCACCCAATTGGGTAGCAGTGAAACCGTATTCGGAGGCCCAGGCACCGAAGATGCCGCCACGGAGGGCGAAGCCGACGCCAGCAGCAAGGATGGCCATAAAACCGGCCCAGAGGAGACGCTTCGAATTAGGCGCGATTGGCGCAGAACTATTTTGTTCGTTACTCATAATAATAACTAGGGATTAGGGGGATGGGGTTGAAACAAACGAGAGGAGCAGTTGTGGGAAACTGTGATGCGGCCGGCAAGGTCGCTTTTAATGAATATACCGTGAGGGATTTTGCTTAGTATTAACAATTTTTCTTTCCCATGGCACTTTTTACGTCGATGAAAGTCTGTTAACCCCTCTGACATGCCACTCCCCATTGATTACCAATACCCGCAAAGAATCGCGGAAAAGCCTCCTATCGTGCAATTCGTGACGCGTGAGGACGTTTTGTGGAACCGTCCTATTTTCCGGGCTCCCCCGCTCCAAGTTTCACCACCGAGGGTGGACTCAAAAACCTTTCAGCCTGCTCCCCGTCCCTCAACAACGACGAGCAGCGCGTGAGCGAGAGCGGATAAATACTTAAAAGCTGAAGCGGAGACCGCACGTCTCCGCTTTTTTGTACCCACATTACACGCTTGGCGGCCAACCATGGTCTGATTTCAAAGGGTCGCCCCATGCCGCTGTCCCCGACCCAGCTCAATGCCCTACGCGCACTTCTAGATCGGCTCATTCCGGCCGATGAATACCCTGGGGCCCTGGCCGCCGGTACCGATAAATTCATTTTGCAACTGCTCACTCACAGTTGCGCCGCCGAAGCTACGACCCTCGCGCAAGGTCTGATGCGGCTCGACGCAGAAGCTAATTCGTGTCACGGACAGCGCTTTGCCGCACTCCCCGCCACCGCGCAAGATGCTCTGATCCGTGCGCTCGTGCAAAACCGAACTACTACACCGTGGCCCGCGACAGTTTCCGCGGCCGCTTTTGTTAATCGTCTGATCGATCTCGCCGCTGAGGGTTTTTACGCCGACCCCGCCAACGGCGGCAACCGCGACGCCGCCTCGTGGCGTATGATCGGCTACGACCCGCTCTTGCCCGTTCGACCCTCTGCTCCGTGAACGCCAGCCATTCAATTTACGATGTGATCATCGTGGGCGCCGGCCTAGGCGGGGGCATAGCCGCCGGCGTCCTAGCTGAAGCGGGCCAACGGGTTCTTGTCCTCGAACGCGGGAGCGATCTGCGCTACCGCGACATCCCGGGAGATCATCTGCGTCACCATCGGCTCTCTCTTTACGGTGATAACACCACCCATGATCCGGCTGGCCACCCGCGTGTGTTCGTCGATCCCCAAGGCGGCAGTCGCACGGTTTTTCCCCACGAAGCCGAATACCACAACAATGCGCTCACCGTCGGCGGGGGCTCCCGTGTCTGGGGCATGCAAGCGTGGCGCTTTCATCCCGACGATTTCCGCATGGCCACGCGCTATGGCAGGCCCGCCGGCAGTTCCCTCGCTGACTGGCCGATCACCTACACCGACCTCGCCCCTTACTACGAACGCGCTGAACACGAGGTCGGCGTGGCCGGAGATCACACGACTACTCATTACGCACCGCGGGAGCGTGCGTTCCCATTGCCGCCGGTGCCATCCACACCGACAGGCGCATGGCTTGCTCGCGGTGCCGCCAAGCTCGGCTGGAACGCCTTCACGCCTCCCCTCGCCGTCAACACCGCGCCTTACCAAGGCCGAGCCCCCTGCGTCCAGTGCCGACAATGCATCGGCTTTGCCTGTCCTACAGATGCGCGCAATGGCTCCCACAATACGCTACTACCCCGCGCGCTCGCCACTGGACGATGCACGCTCATCACTCGAGCCCATGTCGCCCGCGTCCTGACCGATACATCGGGCCGAGCCATTGGCGTCGAGTATTTCGCACCAACCGCGCCCGACTCCGCGCAAACGGAGCGACGCACGGCCTTTGCCACTACTATTATCCTCGCTGGCGGAGCCATTGAGACTGCACGTTTACTGCTCCTCTCGAACTCGCCGCAGCATCCGCACGGCCTCGGCAACCATAGCGACCACGTAGGCCGTCACCTCCAAGGCCATTATTACCCGGTCGTCTCCGGTCTGCTTCCAGCCGGTTTCGAAAACCCCAACCTCGGCCCTGGGGTCAGCATCGCCACTACGCAATTTAACCACGGCAACCCCGGGGTCATTGGCGGCGCCATGCTGGCCAACGATTTCGTCAAACTGCCCATCATTTTCTGGCGATCGCACCTGCCCCCGGACATACCCCGCTGGGGCCTCGCCAACAAAAAAGCGATGCGCGAACTCTACCTGCGCGGCATCGATCTACGGGGTCCCGTGCAAGAAATTCCGTCGCCTGATTCCCGCGTCACCCTCGATCCACACGTCCGCGACCGTTTTGACCTGCCGGTCGCTCGCTTAAGTGGCACCACGCATCCGGAGACGGTGCGCACCGCCGAATTCATCCGCGCCCGCGCTGAAGACTGGCTACGAGCCGCCGGGGCCGAACGCGTCTGGAGTTCTGCGATGGATCTGCGTCTTTCCGCGTCACAACATCAAGCGGGCACCGCCCGCCTCGCCGCGGATCCGCGCGAAGGCGTGACCGATTCTTTTGGTCGCGTCCACGGCCATGACAATCTTTGGATCACCGATGGCTCGCTGCACGTAACCAATGGTGGCTTCAATCCCGCGCTTACGATCATGGCCCTCGCCTTTCGGGCAGCAGCGAAAATTGCCGCGGCCCACTAAAACCCAAGGAGTTCGCTCAACGCTCTGGCATAAGCCAGAGCACGTCGCCACGGGAGCCCGGACCTTGCCCGAGCAAGGAGGCGAGAAATTCTACCGTCAGCGCCGCCTCGCCATCGAATTTCCAAGGGGGATTCACCACGACGAGTCCACAGCCAACCATCTTCGCTGAGGGCGGATTGACCACCAGCTCGGCCGCAAGCGTAGGCGGCAATTCCAAGCGCCGTAATTCAGCGAAAAATATATCCACTTTCGCGCGCTCGGTCAGCGGATACCAGATGGCGAACGTACCGCTCGGCAAACGACGCAATCCATCCTTCACCGTCGCCACGATCTGCGCCCATTCGTTTTGCGCCTCAAACGGCGGATCGATCAAAACGAACGCCCGTTTCTCGAGTGGAGGCAACAAAGCGCGCACGGCGCCATAACCGTCCGTCTCGCGCACCTGAGAGCCTTGCGTAAACTGAAATCGCTCTTTGAGCGCGGCCGCTTCCTCTGGCTGCCGTTCGCACAGCACCAACCGCTCCTGCGGCCGCGCGATAAGACTCACCAGCAGGGGCGAACCTGGGTAAAACCGCGGCTCGGGCGTAGCGTTTCCTTCGCGTCGATCGTAGGCGCGAGCGAGCGCCACATACTCCGCGATGCCCGACGGCAACTCAGCCGACGGGTAAGTCCACAAACGGCCCACGCCTTCAGGCCACTCAGGCGTGCGTGCATGTGTATCGCCGGTCGCTGCGGCCGCGAGATCATAGCTCCCGCGGCCGGCATGCGTATCGAGACAAAGGAGGCCTTTCTGCTTTTTCTGGAGCGCGCGCACGAGCTGCACTAGCAGCACATGCTTCATCACATCGGCAAAATTCCCCGCGTGATAATGGTGACGGTAGTTCACGCCGGGACCGGCACCTTCACGACGACCTTGCGCACCAACATCGGCGCACCTGCCGCTACAAGAGGACGATGACCGTCGATAGGGTAAAAGACGGCAACTTCACCCGCGGCGACGCGCAGCGAGGAAAATGTGGACGAGGGCTGATAAAACAAAACGTCCTTCGCTGGACGAAGATCTTCGCTCACGGTCAGTTTAGTGACATCGGAAACCTCCATCACTTCATCGCCGATGATCACAGCTTGTACGTCGATGTAGGCCTTATGCGACTCCCACTTTGGAACCGCCGGCACGCCCGCGGGCTGACTCATGCAAGCCTGCGGTAGCGCAAAAACGCCTCCCGCCAGTTCCACGCGCTGCATTTGCTCGGGGGCGAGGCCGTCGAGCAACGCGCGTTCCGGTGAACCGGGGCGCAGACACGCTTCGACGTAAGCGAAGGCTGTCTTGAAATTTTCCGATGAGGCGAGCTGGGAGCGCACCGTTGCGAGGGAACCGAATAGAGCCATGCGGACATCCTCAAACCCGCCTGAAAAACTGGCAAGCCGCGAAACTTTGTAGGCAGAACCGCCATTTATTGATCATTTTCTTTACCTTGACCTCCTCCCGGCCCTGAAGGGCCGGGATTCCCTTAAGCAGCACGCCTGCGAAGCAGGCGGGCGCGTTGAGGGGCGGTTCCCGCTTCACCGGAGCCTGAAGCTCCTCCACGGACAGTGGCGGCAAGTCCTGCCGACATTATATTCTGAGCTGCGATCACATCGGCATGGCCGGAGTGAGCGCATTTAACGCAGCGGAAAACAGACCGGGAAGGGCGGTTTTCTGGGCTGATATGCCCGCAGGACGGGCAGGTCTGGGATGTATAGGCAGGGTTCACCCGCCGCACTTCCCCGCCAAGCCAACGAGCTTTGTATTCAAGTTGGCGGAGGGTTTCCGCATG
>Ga0136642_1000297_pt1 | contig 28382 bp, 35 predicted proteins | sample LowCatLa1302831Y_FD_115313 | JGI IMG/M metagenome (GOLD analysis project Ga0136642, IMG submission 115313) | Freshwater microbial communities from Lower Cathedral Lake, Yosemite National Park, California, USA - 13028-31Y | ecosystem: Environmental > Aquatic > Freshwater > Lake ... | reverse complement strand
TCCCTTGGCATAGTTGGATGTATTACTAGTAAAGAGGGACACTGTGGAGACAGGGGTTGACCAGTCCTGCAGAATCCCCTTGGCATAGTTGCTCGTGTTGCTTGTGAAGAGAGAGACTGTGGAGACAGGGGTTGACCAGTCCTGGAGGATTCCCTTGGCATAGTTGCTTGTGTTGCTTGTGAAGAGGGCAATGGACGAAAGTCCTGAGGAAACTACACCAGAAAGGCCTCGTACCGTCGACGTAAGTTGCGAACTAGAGATGTAGTTTGCATTTCCAAGGCCCGCAACAGTGCTCTGAAGATTATCAGTCGTAATGCCTCCCCCTGTTCCTCCAGAACCAATCCCAATCACCGTTGAAACAAGCTGGGCCGTTGAAATGTATCCTATTGAGCCAAGCCCTCGCACAGTGGAAAAAAGATCCCCTGCATTAATTCCTGCAGCAGTTATACTTGCATAGAAATTGCCCAGCCCATCCACAGTTGAATTTAGATTTTGCTGAGTGAGTGTACCTCCTCCACCAGCACCTCCCGTCGACCAAAAGGTGTTTCCAGAACCGTCCGTATACAAGACAGTACCCGCAAGTGGATAAATAGAGTCGATGTTTTGTTGAATGTGTAGTTCTCCTACACGCAATATATCTATTTCGAACGATCTATACCAGCTCATCTACTAGTAATATAGGATTTATCTATTCAGATATTTATTTACCGCACGATTGTGCTTTAATAAGTATCTATTTCTTATGTCTGCGCGTTTTTCTCTTAGGGTGTTTCTTGGCTCGGCGGGTTCTTCGTCTGCCTCCTCGCATAGCACCTAGGCTTATAAGATTTTCAATCGCCTCTTGTTCTTGCTTATCTATATCTTTAAATTCTTGATAATCACGTTTTAAGGGATGATCCTCTCGAAGCCCATGAAGTATAGTAGTAGCTTCCTCCGTTTCGATTTTATCTAATTTTAAATAGGAATACGACGCAGCGACTATCGATTTAGACATGTAAGATTTGAAAATATTATATCTTATATATGCAAGTCTTCTGCCTATAGCATATGTTATATCATTTCTATTTTTTGAAGTTTTAGCAGAAATCCCCGATCCTGCAGTCTCTCCTAATTGTTCTACACTCAAATAAAGATCCTGTAGATCTCTATAGATGCTTGTTTCTGTATCTTCTAAATCCACAGTATACTCTGCCTTTAATTTAATATATTTTGAGTATAACTTATCGTGATTTAATAAAAGGCGACGTAGTACACAGTATTTATATGGGTAGGTTGATCGATCTGGCTCTGTAACCCCATCCAAGTGCTGAAACTTGTGCCGATCATCTTCAGTTATAAGGTAACGATCTAACACCGAATACAAATTCATATTTCGGTCCGATACGTATTCTCCTTGTATTGCTTTGAAATTTTCTAGAGAAGATTCAGTTGTAGTCTCTTGATTACGAGATTCAACTAAGGCATCATCGCCTCCAATAACAACTGGCAGTATAGTACTCACATCAGCTTCTGAAGTAATTGCACGCTTCTTTAAAACAATAATACTTCTGTCGCGTATATCATAGAAAATATCTTTGAGGGTTTCACGGCCACCACCCGCTTGCACTGCTAGCATAATATCTAGAGTTTTCTTCAGATTCTTCAAATTGTCTGTCATATAGGCTACACGTCTACCCACCTCCCCAAAAGACTCTTGTGTAAGTTCTGCAAGGGGGTATCGTATACCAACAGCTTTTATAGAATCTCGAATAGGATATACAAGCTTCTCCATATAATTTTGATATGCGATGGTCACCGTTACATTTCCACCTCGGCGTATCGCATTGATCAGATTATCGAGTACTTCTCCCTCTCTTTCAGGAATTCTTTTTGTATTACGTATATGTGTATTCTGTGTGATAACGTTACTTATCATAGCTCGTAAGGTAGATGAAGAAAGTACCTTTCTTTGTCCCAGTTCATCCTCGAGGCCCATGCCGTCTATAAGGGCGAGCATGTTCTTACATTCTGTTAGAAGTTCATTAAGTTTAGCCACAGGGGTAGTGTTTTGAAGGTTAGATGATGTAAGATAGATCTGCTCGATATAATTTCCAAAAGGTTCTGTGGAGATAGAGGTGGCTTCGGCAGTGGTCTTTTCGATATAGGCTGTTGTTGTAACTATTTCATTTTGTATACTTTTCTCTAATGCGCCCAATGCAGCAATCTCCTCCTTTAGTTTACCTTCATCCGTTCTTCCTCCCGCCGCACTATTTTTGAAATGAAGAAGCCAGTGATCTCCCGTGGGGAAATGGATGGTGAAAAATACGTCTACGCCAATGAGAATACAATATGAAAGAAGTACCTGGTCATGCGTTAAGACGCCCAGTTCGCCAGTACCCTTTATTGCTTGTAGAGTAGGCCTTTCATTTTTATGACCTTCACCCCCTATAAGTTTATAGATTCTATATAAATCAAGCAAACAAAGACCCTGGGCCCAGTCCCCAATTCTCTTAATAAGGAAATTTACTAGGATTTCCTTCATTTTAACTTCACCTACCGCACCGCGTCCATAGGCTTCTAAATACAGCTGAACAGCCTTAAACGAAGCCGTCGCGATTTGAGATTCATTCTTTAGATCATCGACCACCACCTTTGTAGTATCATTTATAACGAATTCTCCGCGAACAGTTTCCCCCCCAGGTAGACGATGGGTCGTAAATGGAATCGATGCATAGATATTCGCATTTTGGGAGGGATCCTCCTCACTTGCAAATAGAGGGTATGAAAGCGTGTCCTGTATATCCTCATAGAGAAAAATATTAACATTGTTGTTCTCACCCTTTACATAACTATCATACCCAATCTTTCCAGCAGAATCACTCTTGTTTTCTGAACTCGAAAGGAGATTTACTGTAAGGGGTACAGCCGTCCCAGAAAGATCTACATGACTCTGTTTGACGCCTTCCACTGTTTGGATTTCAGGGTCGAGCGTAGGATCTTCAAAGCCTTGTTCAGCATTCTTACGTAACTCTGTCATCTTCAGATTGGATGCATCCACAATAAGAGTAATTCTATCGTTGCCGCCAATTAATGTTTTTATGGCTTTTGAAAGGCACGATCTCTTATGGTTTCTTTTGTATCTAACTGCGTTTATAACATAATTTCTTACAACTCCATTTAAGTTCGTGTTTGTCTTTCGTATGTCCTCAAAGTGGTTATACTCGGAATTTCGTAGCATAGTTTTTATAGGGTGCATTTTCACTCCTATCATGTAGTCAATTGTATTTATCTCATCTGTAACATCAACTGTACCATCAGGTCTATTTGGGGGATTTGGGTTTAAGTATAAATTTTCGGGAGAGAATATCTTATGAATATGGTCTTTAAAAAAATCATATACCGATAAATCTCCGTATCGTAAACGCAATGTAGCTACAGCAACCAGACGATTCTTGAATGTTTGACTCGATTCAAGAGGAATTGCATCAAATAATTCTTTCATTTTTGTACTCCCAAAGTCGTGTCTATTATCACTCTTTGCTAACATCCAGAATATATACTTTAATCGTTCACGGATCCCTGCTGGAATACCCAGGTCAGGGGCCCTTGCTGCTTGAGCAGAAGGCTGCATATCTACAGTAAGAGCACAAAAAGAACACAAAAAAGGCGTGGGTTGCTGTGGACACACTTTAATATAACCGGGGCCAATCGGTTATACTATGTAGCAGTGCGAATGATAAAGCATTCATTGAGACAGGCTCCCCTATATGGTGTTGCTGTGCGGAGCCTTTTCAATAAATACTTTATAAATATACTGGGGTTTGCTGTATGCACCCTTAAGCCGGGTGCTTATTAGATTTAATAAGTGGGTTTGCTGTATCCATCCTTATCAGGATGGGGATCGTGAATCAACATAGTGTAACGTCGTGACTCTATTTTAAGGAAGCCTTGGCTTCCTTAAAATAGAAGTCCAACGACCTAACTGGTAATAAACTCTGCAATAAAGAAGCTCTTTGAGCTTCTTTATTTCTGAGTATCACCGGTATGTATCCTTTTCACACTGAATTTTTTGGGAAAGCGGCCCGTCAATTTTTAGGCCTTGAGGCTGCGAAGCTTCTCGCGAATCGGATCGTACCGTGCGTCATCGAGCTGCATGCGCAGAGCCTCTCCAGGAGTCTGCACCCTTGCACCCTCCTCCGTGAGAACCTTGAAGAGACTCGGGGACCAGCCGCTCAGCATGATAACACCCTCTGTGTCTGCCGTTGCGTGGAAGTCGCTGCAGCTGGCAGAGACGTTCCAGATAACGATACGGGGAGGAGTCCAACCACCGAGGCCACTGTCTTCGAGTAGACCCCACATGTCCTCGCCAGCACGGCGGAAGGCCTCACGGATCATCTGAATATGCGTCTGCCACCCACCCGTCTTCACCACATGGCGGTAGCTGTGCCCTGTGAAGAAGCTGGTCTGGTTAGAACCACATGCGGCATCCCACGCCATGTCCGTGATCACGATGAGATCCTTTGGCTCACCTCCAGGGCGAACCCGCTTGGCCTTCAGAGTGGCCAGTACGAGGTCCATCGCCTTCTGGAAGTCGGTACTGAGACCCTGGCCACAGTTGCCAATGCTAGCTGTGCGGCTGAAGATATCACCAGGGGGAAGCGTGTGCCATCTCGGCGAGGAGTCGAAGGTGAGAAACGTGTCCTTGAACTCGTCGCTGGTCACCTCTGAAATCAGAAGGCCCATGGCCATCGAGACCCAATAGGGCGTATCACCATTCGGCCCGCTCTGCATAGAGCCACTGAAGTCGCACATGGCGATCGTGCGCCCAAGACCACCCAGAGCCTTTGCATTCTCCACCATGCCATTCCAAACAGCGATGAGGGCGTCACGCTCTGCACCCTCATTGCTTTCGCAGCGCATGACATCCTTGATCACCTGGTGCGGGTAGCGGGTCACAGAGCCATTCACCTTTGCATCACCCTTAGCAGCCTTCGCCATGTGCTCCTGGAAGTGCTCGCGACAGGCCTCACGATCCTTATCATCTGGGTGGCGCAGACCGTGGCTCATCTTCTTCTGATTCAAGAAGGCCTTCATGTGCTTGGCGAGGCAGACACCAGGAACCGCGGCGGGCTCAATCTCTGCCCAGACACGGCCGCACATCTTGATCTCCGTCGTATCGAGGCGGCGATTGAGGCCAGCAACCAGATGGCGGTACCCCTTGAGGCGCTGGCTCAGCTTTGGCTCAGTAGGAAAGAGGTGGGCGGCCATCGCCTTCGCCAGGCCCGTGTTCTTTCCCTCACGGGGCGCCCACTTTGCACAGAGGCTGATGCTGGCCTCTGGATTGGCTGAAGCATCCTTCTTCAGCTGGGCTGCAGCGATATTCACGACGACCGCTTCGTCTAAGGTGAAGAGGTCGCGCCAGCAACCATACTCGGGTACAAGATCGAGAAGGCCGATCATGAGATCGTGGCGCTTCTCAAGAAGCACCTCTACCATCTTCTTGAAGAGCTCTCGCTCTCCCTTGCCGCCACGAACGTCGCGGGTCTGGAAGGCGAGAACAAAGGCATCCTCCTCCGACAACTCGAGCGCCTTCGCAAAGAGATCTGCGAGGTCGGTCGACCAGCCTCCACGTACAAGGCGCACTGAGAGATCTACAAGGGCATCCCCGCTGCTGCTGTAGACATCCGAGCCCTTCACACCCTCGACCTGGGAAACAGGAACCTTGGAAGACGACATCTTACTCAGGTTATGCGATACATAAGAAATACGAAGCCAATCCTTCAAATTTTGGCGGCGAAGCCTAAATAGATGGCACCCTCATATAGTAGATGAACTTTGAAACCATAATCGTGGGCGGCGGCCCCGCAGCCCTTCAGCTCGGATACTTCTTACAAAAGGGAGGACACAAGTATGTAATCTTAGAAAAAGCACCTATCGCGGGCTCCTTCTTTGATCGGTATCCCCTTAGCGGAAAGCTCATTTCAATCAATAAGAAGCACACGGGAAGCTCAGACCCTGAATTTAATCTCCGCCACGATTGGAACTCGCTCCTCTCAGATGATGAAACTATGCGATTCACGAACTACTCAGACGAGTATTATCCTGATCAAAAGGATCTCGTGCGGTACCTCAATGATTTTGCGACAAAGTTTCAGCTAAATATCAAGTATAACTCAGAGGTTCTTGAAATCAACAAGGAAGAGGATAGTACCTATAGTCTTGATGTAATTCACGACGGTAAGAAAGATATTAAGGAGTTCACGTGCACCAAGCTTGTGATTGCAACGGGTCTCTCAAAAGAAGTGAAGCCCAATTTTGTTGAAGATGTCAAGAGGAAAATCATGCATTACAAGGATTATCCTAAGGACTATTTTAAGAAGGCCGAGAACCTTGAACAATTTAAGAATAAGTCTGTTCTTATTATTGGTAGCGGAAATTCCGCATTTGAGTTAGGAAATCTATTAACACCCTATACAAGTAATATTGTGATTTCAGGAAGATCTACGAAACCATGGGCGATGACAACACACTATACTGGAGACTTACGTTCAGTTTATCTTCCATTTTATGATACATTTCTTTTGAAAAGTCAGAATGCATTTCATACGGGGGAGAGTAAACGGCGTTTTATTGATCAAGAAACATCTGCTGCCCCATATGTTCTTTCATTAAAATGCTCGGCATCATGTGAAGTAAAGCATACCTTTACGTTTGGTTCAAAATCAGAGTTTGATCATGTTATTTATTGTACGGGCTGGAAGTTTGATGATTCTCTTTTCCAGTTTGAGGTCGCAATTGTACAGAATGAGAAATATCCTTCAATTAATATGAATTATGAAAGTGGAAATAACAAAAATCTCTTCTTTATTGGTTCTCTTATGCATGCACATGATTATAAGGAAAGTTCGGGTGGTTTCATTCATGGATTTCGCTACCTTATAAAACTTTTCTATCAAATAAATTATTCGAATAAATATGATCTACAGACCTTTAATGTAAAAGGTAATTTTAAACCTCTTCTGGATTATATTTATAAGAGAATAAACCAATCTTCTGCACTCTATCAAATGTATGGTAAAATGTGTGATATATTTTACCATGATATAAAGAAAGGAGAGGTCGTATATTATTCAAATGTACATATAAATCTTCTTAATAGCAAAATGTTTAAAGAAATAAACCAGTATTTCTATACTCTGAATTTTGAATATGGAACAACTTTAATTACAAATATAAAAGAACTCGGTAGAAATGAAGTAACGATAGGGAGAGAAAGTCATTCCTTTCTTCTTCACCCTATCTTAAATATATTTTTACCTGACGAAAATGGGCAAAAGGTTATAGTTGACAGGGTGCATTTCTCGGAAGACCTTCTAGCGGATTTTTCTGACAAGGATAAGTATTACGAGAAAATGGGGAGGGCATTGCGTATGTTTTTCTGAGACCTAGTATTATAATCCCTATACACCATGCGATGCTGCCTATCGTTCGATGAAAGAGTTCTTGTCGACGATAGGGCAAATCCTCTTTTTATATACCAGTTCATAACTGTAGGATCATCGACGGGTATTAACCAGACACTTCGTACTACTCCATGAAGGGTTCTTTGAACCACCTCATGAAGTAAATCACTTCCATACCCGCGACCCTGGTATCGTTTCGCAATACCGATATACTTGATCTCATTACCGACAACGAGTGCAAATCCTCGTAACTCCCCCCTTGGAGAAAAGAGTCCAACCGAAGAGGGAGATCGGCCCTTCCAGGTTGCGTCAAAATAGGGTACTTCCGATGAATCAAAAATTGATTTGAAGAGAGAGAATACGATCTCTTTCTCGTTGGGAAGAAACTGGCGAATTGGCTCAAAGAGGATGCCCATGGTTCATCTGTTTAGTCGCGCGACTAAAAGTATGGTCTAAACAGTCTAGCAATTCTATCTGTAGACATGAATCCGTGGCGTATCTGGGGATGGCCCCTCTATTCGAACACCTTTTCCTACATCAACAATGGGTTCTTCAGGGCCCTGAAACATATGGGCCACGACGTTGAGTGGCTCGACGATACTGTCGAGAATGGGCTGGGCTCATTTGCAGCAGGCACCATATTTTTGCTAGAAGGCCAGGTAGATATTCATGTACCGAAGAGAGCCGATTGTTTCTATATTCTGCACTGCTGTGAGAAGAAGAAGTACTTGGCCGCTGGGATTCCTGAATCTAATATCCTCTGCTACAATGTGCTTGATTATCGTCAGGGAAAGCTCTATGGACCTAGTATGGTTGGAGAGGAAGTGGATGGCCGGTGGTGGAACCGCTTCATGAGCTATGATGTACCAGAGACTGTTCGCCTTGCCGTTGATAATTGGACACCAGGACGCAATGGTGAAGGAAACTCTCTGCATTTTCCTTGGGCCACTGATCTTCTTCCTTCCGAGATCGATTTTAATATGCAGAACCTAGAAAAGATTGCTGCGATTCCTAAGACGGGTGTTCATTTCACTGGATATAATATTAGTATCCAGTGCGAGTATGAGAGGCTTGTCCGCGACCACTTTGGACTCCCTTATACATCTCTCGGAGGGTACGAGCATCGCAATGTATCTATAGAGGAAAATATCTACAGAACCCAGTCGAGTCTCTTTGCACCCGCTGTGCAGCCCGACTATCAGCAGGGATGTGGATATCTGCCGTGCAGAATCTTCAAGAATCTCTCCTATGGTGCCTTTGGAGTTACGAACAACCCTGGAGTTGCCGACTTCTTTAAGGACTATCTGGGTGGTGCTATAGTATACGATCTAGATCTGGTTAGCCTTACGCAAAAAGCAATTGCGCGTGCTGGGGCGCGTGACTTTGAGGGTGAGAGAAAGGCGATGCGGTTTATCCGCGATGAGCACACCTATATCAATCGTGTGAATGCCCTGAAGGCTGGGTTCAGACATCACTGGGCTCTCCTTGGGATTACTCCTTTACTGCTGCAGTAACGGCGTTACCGGTGATACTCGGGGTGCTCAATCAGGTAGACTGCAGCATCTTGGGTAACCTCATCCTCGCCACCCGCAGTGTCCTCAAAGGTGTCGAAGTTCCAGAGTCTCTCATCCCTGTTAAAGGAGCCCTTCTGCTTGAGATAGTGGATGACCTTCAGGACAAAGAGCTGCCACTGGCGGGAGCCGAGCTCCCCAGTCTGTGCCTTTACTTCTGCGAGATCTAGACCAGAGTCAGGATCGAGGAAGTAATCATAGCACTCGACAAGAATGTTTGCAACATTCTTTACGAGATCGCCCTTGATTGCCTTCTTCCAGTTGGACTTGTAGTGGGCACGCGTCTCGAAGGCAAGGGCCATGGTCTCCATCTCCTCCTCGAGGAGCACCTTGTCCTCGATAGGTGCCTTCACCTCAATAGGTGCCTTCACCTCGATAGGTGCCTTCACCTCGATAGGTGCCTTCACCTCAATAGGTGCCTTCACCTCGATAGGTGCCTTCACCTCGATAGGTGCCTTCACCTCGAGAGGGGTTGCAGCTGTGCATCCGTGAGTCCGCTTGTTCCAACAGGGATAACAATGGTTCATTCCGAGCATGGTCGGCCCCGTATCTCCGCATTCTGGGCATGCACGGCCGCGGATGAGAGAGGCGATGTGGTCGCGCACAGCCTCAAGATCGACAAGACTCATTTGGTTCGTCAGCATACAGACGGGTACAACGAGGGGGGAGGCCATCTTAGAAGATAAACTGTACAATAGTATTGGCTATTAATACCTTCAATTTTTACAAAAAAATGCGGATTTGTGTTGTTTTTGCGGAGCGAGTTTTTTTTGTCTTTTTTTTGTTTTTACCACAGGTTCTCTGGAACATCATACGAGAAAGCAAAGTTGTTGCAGAGGATGCGGGCAATGATGACTTTCTTTGTCGCAGGATTCTTTGGCATTTCGTCCCAAGAATAAAGTCTGTTAAGTGCTTCAGCTGGGTTCATATTGAGAAAGCCCACGCGGTAGAGAGCTTCTGCGAGATCAGTCTCAGTCTTTGTCTTTAGCACAACAGCCACCTTGCGTTCCTCCACAATGGAGATGAAGTATGCTACAGCGGGAGGCGACGCGAGCAATAGGCAGATCTTGCCGAGCTCGCGGAGCCTCTTCGTAGCATTCTGCGCCTTCTTCCAGAAGAGGTCTGCTTCCTCCCTGATAGCCTTCTCCTCCTTAGTTGGGGGTTGCTCGCTGCCGCGCTCGAGCTCCAGCTTATTACTCTTCTCACCAAATCTGGTGTGGGCTTCATACATCTCCTGGCGGAACTTGTAGAGGTCGTTGTGCCAGAGGCGAAGGAAGACGTTCTTCACCACAGCGTCAGCCTCCTCGCCAGCAGTGGGAAACACAGCGAGGTAGTCCTCAATGTCGAACTCCTGTCCGAGGAATTCATTCCACTCAAGACACGCTGTGTTCTTATAGTCAGCCCTATCTGCCTCGGGCCAGTCGAGAACCACGCCGTGAAGGCGGCGGTAAAGCTCTGCAAACGGTGGCGTAGTCAAGAACTTGGGCTCTCCGTCCTCATTCAGGGACCACCAGTCCAGCGTCTGGCCTCTCGCGCTGAGATACTCCAGCTCCGCGACCACAGTGTCGAGGAGCTGGGTAAATGCGTCGGAAAGGTTGAAAACCATCTTGGGCTGTTGGTGCACGTAGGTGTGGTCGACAGATGCGTAGGGTACGGACATTTTGCGCTTGAGTAGTTAGATATGTGTGTTTGTGGATGTGTGTCTGAAACTGTACTAGGAGTACAGTGGTCAGACTACTTCAATTTTTACAAAAAAATGGGTTTGTCTAGAGCGCTTCTTTTAGACCAACGAACATTTTAAAATGTTCGTTGGACGGCGGCCCGCGAACTTTTCTAAACAAGATTCAAGCGCAAAATGCCGACGGGAGGCTTCGCTTAGTGGCGGTTTGAAATGTTCGCGGGTCTAATATCTTACTCGTCCTCAGGGTTGTTGATCTGAGGCGCGCGGACATTGTGGCCGCCGCACACGTCGCAGAAGCCATCCGTAAGGTAGGAGCAGACGCACGTGCACGGAGGCTTGGCTGCCTCAATCCCGTCTGCGTAGAAGCGGGCGATGATCTCGTAAATGCGGGGCTGCATGCCAGGTTGGCGCGCAACGGTGGGTCGCACGCGGCACTTAAAGAAGCCTGGTGCGAGGCAGTTTGCTACGCGCTGAAGAACGTCCGTCTTCTCGAGAACCTCGCCGAGCTCGATGCCGTCTCCGTCGGCCTCCTCCCACTCGGCAACTGAGTAGGTGCGGAGGACGACCGCGTGGCTGTAGTCACTGTGAGACTTCGCGATGGCTGCCTCAAGGGCAGGAAGGAAGGTGATCTTTGCGTCCCGCAGGATGTCGCGTCTCACGGACCAGCGGCGGCTGTCAAGGCGCCGCTGGTGGACGACAATCTCGCGCTCCTCCACAAGGCGGCGAAGGGCGTTGATATTGTTAGCGAACATCTTGGCTTCTTGATTACAGATGTGTATTTCTGAAGCGTATCGGCTACCTGGTGGCTGAATCAATTCAATTTTTGGTAAAAATAAAATAAATAAGCTCTTGAATATCACCAGTAAGAATAAGTTTACACGAGCCTCTCAGCACGGAGGCGCTCGTAGAGAAACATGCTCGAAAGAGCCTTTACGTCATTGCAGACGCGCCACATCTTCTTGTACTCGACGAGGTCGAGGACGATCACCTCGCCCTCGTCGAGATTACCTGTGGCCTTTCCACGCATGGCGTCCAGCTCTGAACGCGTCACCGCGCGGCGGTGCAACATGAAGCGCAAGAACTCGTCACATCCACCTGGGCTCGGGTAGACTCCATCACCGAGCGCGAGCCCCGTCAGATCAATCAGATCAGCTGAGGTGAGGTCGAGACCCGTCTCCTCCTTCATCTCCTTCGCCGCCACACCCGCAAAGGCCCCGCTACCGTCGAGCATTCCTGCAGGAAGCTCGAGAAGGTCGGCACGGCCAACAGGAACACGCGGCTGGCGTGTGCAGAGAACCCACTCCTCATCCTCGCACTGCAGGATCACCAGAATTGAGACGGCGCCTCCACGGAGAAAGCAGATTCCAGGGATCCGCTTGCCATGGAAGGTTGTAATCGTCTCGATCTTCAAGAAGCCGACGCGGGGACCGAAGTAGTCCACACTCTGCACACGGATATTCTCGACCTTCAACTCAGCCTCCAGAGACGAGGCCCAGTCCTTGAAGAGCTTCGAGTCGATGCAACGCTGCAGGTCGATGCCGTCTGCAGCCTCGACGGGGACAATGGTGTCGTTGATCTTAAAGGAGGCCATTTTGATCGAATACGCTTCATGGCACGCGAGCCGTTTCAAATTTTTCATGAAAAATAAATAAGGTTTTTTATGATTTGTTTAGTAGCGGTGGAGCGCAAGATCGCGATCCATCCGCGCGAGATCCTCCTCATCTGCCCAGCAGAGGCAGGTCATACGGCCGTTCTCAACGGGCTTTCCGCAGTCGCAGTGCTTCTCATCGTGCTTGTAGGTTGCGACCAAGATGGCCTCATCTTTCACCACCTCCAGGGAGGAGGAGACGTGGTAGTCGTGCTCAAGAGTGTGGACCTCGACCGTGTAAACGCCGGGAAAGTCGAGGATCTCGCCGAGCTGCTCTCGGAACTCGAGGGAGTTCACGACGTCTCGCATGAGGATCTCGCCGATCTTGAGTTCCCAAGGGAATGTCCAGAGGGTAAGCTGCAGGGGCATGTGCTGGCCGAGAACCCTCGAGAACGCCCGCCGCGGGATCATTGACAGAACGCGCGTGAGAGAGGAAGACATCTCAACAAAACAGAGGGTATTGTTTTGAGATGGATACATAAAAAGATAAGGGTGGTAGTTTCAAATTTTTACCGGCAGGCCCTGGGACGTTACTCAGACTTCTTCAGAATAGCGCATCCTGCATCCCAGACAATCTCATCACAGCCACCGGCCGTGTCCTCGAAGGTGTCGATGCGGGCATCACGGCGGAAGCTGTCCTTGTTATGGAGATCCTTGATGATCTGCAATGTGAAGAGCTGCCATGGGAGGCTACCAATCTTGCCCAGCTTCTTGACTGCGGCCACAATGGTCTCGTTGCCCTTGCGCCAAGGGCCATGGCAGCCGTTCACGAGGCCCTGAACGTTGTCGAGCAGACCATCAGCAATAGCCTTCTTCCACTCAGCCTTGTTGGCGGCGCGTGTCTCGAAGGCGAGAACACGCTTCTTCATCTCAGCATCGGAAAGCGGACGTGTCTCCACCGGATTCTCCAGCTCCCACAACTGCTTCTCAAGGGCCGCGAGGTGGGTAGTCTGCAGCTTGAGCTGTGCCTTTCCCTGCTCGACCAGCATCTTCAGGAGCTCGATAGAGGTTGCCATTATATCTATTGATGTAATGGTATACCCATAGTCTCTGTATCGCTGCTTCAATTTTTAATGAAAATAAGTAAGTTTTTTATAAGATTTCTTTACCGTATGAACTTAGTCACGACGTTACCGGGCTTCCTCCTCAAGAATCTTCATTCCCACATTCCATGCAACCTCATCACACCACAACCACGTGTCCTCAAAGGTATCAACAAAGGTGCCCCGGCGCCAGAAGCCACCGCTATCGTGAAGATTCTTGATGATCTGCAGCACAAAGAGCTGCCATGTGAGGCCGCCGAAGGGACCCAGATAGGCCTTGAATTTCTGGGACCTCTCCTCAGCCTCCTCCGTTGCATCCTCTCCCACATCAATTGCAAGATACGCCCGATAGGTATCCTCATTAAGGATATTCTGCATGTTCTCCAGAAGGCCCTTCTGTAAGGCTATCTTCCAGTCTAACTTGTAGGCGAGCCCCCTCTCCATAGCCAGAATACGCTCCTTCATCTGGTCCTGCGTGAGAGGAGGATTCTCAAGCTCATGGATATTCTTCTTCGCGATAGAAAGCTGGATCTCGTGGTAGTTCGCAAGAGCCTTCCACTGGTCGAGAGGAGTAGAGCTTGCCATTATATCTGTTGATGTAATGGTATACTTATAGTCTCTGTATCGCAGCTTCAAATTTTCATTGAAAATAAATAAGTTGCTCTCTTCTTTCTATTTTGTTTACTCGTCCTCGGGGTTCATGATCTGTCTCGGTAGGCGGTACTCGATCTTGAAGTAGATGAGGCCATTCTCGTAGAGCGGCTTCACCTTGATGTTCTTTCCTAGCTGAGACTCAAGGCGGTCCAAGGCGTCTGTGCGGTAGATCAACTGCTTGATGCTGAGCCACTTCGTCGGAGAGATAGACGGGATTCTAAAGCGGTAGTTGGGATCGTAGCTGCGCCCTGCGTAGACCCAGAGCTGTTCTGGGCGCGAGGAGAACTGCATCCTGTTGAGGAGCTGCTGCTTCAGATCCCGCTGGATTTCTAGATCCGTCATCTCATCTACGAAGACGTTCACCACCGACTTCTCGAAGAATTCCTTGCTGCGCTCCCGCCACGTGGCCGCGAGCTCAACATCATCTGAGGCGGTAAGAAGGCGGAAAGGCATTTTTGCTTTGTCTTCAGGATACTACCTCCTCATGTCGCAGCCGAGTTCAATTTTATACAATAAAAAAAGATAATGTTTCTTACTTGCACGGCTCGCAGTACTTCATGCCCAGGGCTGTAACGGGCCTTTCTTTGCAGTCTTGGCAGAGAGGGAGCTTAGTAAACACCTTGAAGCTGCCGTCTGGCTGGCGGACACGGATCACCACCTTCTTAGAGGCGGGAGAGGGCTGGCGGGTCGGCATTTTGCAAGAGGATGCCGATCTACAGGGGGGTGATGGTCAATTTTTCTCCACCAGCTCCTCTGCATCCATAATGAGATGGTTAATACGATCGATCTCTGCATCCACCGCACCCATCTCATCGAGGTTCATCTCTTGCTGTTCCTCCTCCAGCGCGTCGCAATACGACTCAAGAACCTGAATGGCGCGGAGGAGGAGGGGCGTGCGGAAGATGCGGTCGCTATAGAGCAACTTCATCTCGCGCCGCAGAGTGATCGCGTCTCGCTGGAGGGCCATGGCCTCATGGAAGCTGATCGCCCGCAGCTCTGCAAGGATGTCGCGGAAGATCCTCTTTGCTGCGCGCGGCTTAGGCGAGGCAACAGAGGACGACATCTTTGTTGTAAGGCAAGGATACTATCAGAGGAGTGCCCCGCCAGTTCAATTTTACACACGCAAAAAAAATTTGTGGGTTTTGTTTGGCGGGCGCGTTTGTGGGTTTTGTTTGGTCGCGTATTTGTGGGTTATTTAGACGTCGAGATCCTCCGGCTTCTCAGCGTCCGTGTCAATCTTGCCGTCCACACTCATGTGGCCGTACCACTCCATGTCCTCCGTGAGAACGTCCCCGCGGTCATTCTTCAAGAGCTTGAGCGGCTGCTTGAGGCCCTTAACTGAGAAGTCGAAGGGCTCGAAGTCCATCACGTCTGCGGCCTCGGGCTCAGGGGCGGGCTTAGGAGCGGCCACAGCCTTCTTCTCCTTAACCTTGCGCTCATGCTCCGCGAGCTCCTCGGGCGTCATGTCCGCCTTTGCCTTGCGGCCGCGCTTCTTGGCGGGGGGCTCAGCGACGGCGCTAGGCGCGGACGGGCTCTTCTTAGACGCCTTGTCCTTGCCCTGCTCGACCATCTTGGAGATGGCGGGGGGGTCGGCGAGCCAGGCCTTGTAGGCCGCGGAGATCTGGGCGGAAGAGGCGGAATCCACCATCTTGCTCTGCTCAGAGTCCCACTTGCCCTGGAGGCCGGCCGTCTTCAGCGCGGACGCCACCTGCGTCACGGCCTTAGGGTGCGGCTTCTTGCCCTCCTCCATCTCCGTCTCGAGGCCCTTTCGGACTGCGGAGGTGAAGTGGATCCAGTCCGACGGCTCCTTCTTGGGGGCGTTCAGGTCCTTCTCCTTCTTGGCGCGCGGGGCCTTCTCCGAGAGGGGCATCTTGCCCTCGGAAATTCCCTGCAATGCCGCGCGAACGCCCTGCTCAATGAGGGCCTTCAGCTGCTCCGTGCTCACCTGGATGATGATGCTGGAAGAGGACATTTTAAACTTTGAATACTGTTGTAGTTTTCAAAGGATACTGTTTTTACTGGCCATCGCCCTTTCAATTTTTTTCATAAATTGAATGGGATGATAAAATTCTGAATGGGGCCTCTGGTACCCCTCTTATTTGGTATATCCGTTCAATTTTCAGATAAAATTGAACGGGCTCTGAGCGGTAAAATAGGTATCCCTTTGAAAACATAATACCTTTTCAAATGGCCTCTTCCGCCCCCGTAGCCTCTAAGAGGCCCTCGTGGAAGGATGATGCCGCCGCGTGGGTAGGCGAGGCGCGCAAGGACCCCGTGGTGGCCGCTGAGATGGACGCTCAGAAGGCCTCGCGGGAGGCCGAGGCGGCCGCTAGCAAGAAGCGCGCAGAGGAGGTAGCGAAGCGGTGTGCAGAGTTCCACGTCTGGCGCGTCGCTACGCCCTACGTGCAGATGCGCGTGCAGACCTCTGCGGGCGTGCGCGGCGGCGAGAGGGGGTGGGAGAAGGAGCCCACTACGGCGGTGAAGACGGTGCCGAACAAGGAGACGTGCCCGTGCTGTGGCGGAGGCCTCTCGCGCCAAGAGCGCAGCTGGTAAATAAAACAGAACAAAAAAACACTCTTATTTTCATTTTTTTATGAAAAAATTGACATAGACCCGCCCCCCATTCTCAGTACGGTTTCAGATACTCTCTCTCAAACCACCAACGCAAAAATGTCTACGCTCTCCCCCGAGACGCTCCTCTTCACGACGGAGCTAGACGCTGTTGTGGACCACGAAGAGACCTACGAGCTCTGCCAGCTCCGCCAGCGCCTCTACGACGACCGCAAGAGCCTCCAGATCCACAACCCGGATTCGGCCTATGCGAGCCTCCTCGGACTCGAGGGGCTCTACTGGAAGCTCCGGTTCTCGTGGGCCGATCTGCAGGACTACGTAGAGGAGGCCAACAACGCGCTCATTAACGAGGCGCGCGGCTTCCGCTCTGAGTGGCTCTGCGTGAAGGAGCTCGCTGATGGCTCTATCGTCCCTGACCGCCCGCGCCTTCACCGCCGCCAGACTCTGGCCGACTACGCGCTCTGCTCGGGCTCTGACGACTACCCCATCTTCGCGTGGGAGGAGGAGGACTATGAGGCCGCCACCTGGCCCTCGGAGGACGAGGAGGAGCGCATCCCCGGGGAGGACTACGACCAAGACGACATCAACAAGATGGACCGCCAGCTGAGCCGCGGATACTAAAGAAAACCCACAAAGACACGCACTCTTACAAAAAAAGACAAAACACTCTTTTTTTGTAAGAGCTCTTAGACCCATCTGAATAAAAATTGAATAGGATTATCCAGTGGGATTCTGTATCCCTACAGATACACACCTCTGTAAGAAACCGCAAAAGATGGCCTCTGTTCAGCGTCGCTCCGCGCGCGTCGCAGTGAAGAACTTCATCCTTGCGGAGGCCGACGCTGATCGCTTCATGAGCGCCGCGCGCCTCTGCTGGGAGCAAGGTCTTGAGCTATCTCCGCACGTTGTGAAACTCAGAGACATCGCCGATGCCTCTGAGGCACGGTGCACGCCCGCAGCAAAGAGACTGCTAGCCGCGTGCATCAACGACCAGCCCCTCCCTGGCTATCTGGAAGGGCTCCGTGATCTCGGCACTCTTTGGAACACCTTTGACCTCCCATCTGTGCTTGCCGAGATTGAGGCACTGGAGGAAGAGGAGCGCGCGGACAACCGCCGATTCCGCGAGCAGATCTCTGGTATGGGCTTCGGCCTGCAGCTCATTTGAAGAGAAAAAGACAAAAACAAGCCCCGCAAAAAGAAAAGACAAAAACACCTCTTTTCTTTTTACTGTAACGCCGTGAGTCTATTCTAACGAAGAATTGGCTTCGTTAGAATAGAAGTCAAACGACCTAACTTGTAATAAAATTAAACTTTACGCGCGGTAGAGAACAACTGTAGTGGAGGTGGCGATGCGAATAATGAAACGCGCAGACGTAGTAGCGGCAACTGTCACCACGCCAACGAGCGTCGTGCTACCATCACCAGCCGTAACCGTGGCAACGTTAGCGCTCGTGTTAATATATATGAACTCGCTTGTTGTTCCGACATAGGAGCCCATGGCGCTGATTATATCAGCGGTGGCGGGAAGATTAACGGGCTGGGTGCTGGTAGGGGCTTGAGTAACAACCCCGCCAACCGTCTGCGCGCCGGTCAACGTAAGGATGCCAGTGCCTGCAGCAAGAACGGGCTTCTGCTGGATAACAGAGCCACCTGTGGTGGTAATATTGCCAGCCGTAAAGATGGGCCCACCTAGGCGCGTGGCCGCGCCGCCCGCAGACTCAAGCGCGTCGCTTATCTCAATGGCCTTATCTGTGCTGTAGGTTGTGAAGATAGGTCCATTCGGGTCAATAAACCCGCGAACACCTGTCTGGGCATCATAGACGAGAACCCAATACTTGTTCGTCGCTGTAGTGCCGACAGTAGCGCCGCCAAAGGTGTCGCCAACTGCGAGACCTGGGTGGGTACCCGGGTAAAGCTTGTTTCCAGTCTCGCGGAGAATGCGGCCAGGGGGGCAGTTCACAGCAGAGAGAGCCACGCCGGTAGGGGCCGCGCTAATGGATGTAAGCTTCCCCTCCCTCTTTAGCGTGATGCTGTTGAGCTGAGTTGAGTACTGGAATATACCGCCGTTGAAGGCAGCCACTGCAATGTAAGAGTGCTCTGTGCGAGGAGATGCAAGGGGCATTATAGTATTGTATAAGATTTTTGCTGAGGTGCCTAGCAAGGGGTAAAATTGAAATATCGGTTGCCTAACCTCTTCGTATACTTACAGATCATCTTATCTGTAACATAAGCGCAAAGATGTCCTCTCTATGCGAGTGTGAAGGCCAAGGCCCCTCTCGCCTACACGCAGCGGAAGCTGCTTCTCTCGCACTGGAGCCCGCGTATCGCTAAGGCCGTCTGCCACAGCGTGTACCCAGACTTCCTCGGCACGTACGAGCAGCACCTCTGGCTCCTGACGCTCAAGGCGGCAGAGTCAGCGACGGGCCCCAAGCCCATGGGCTGGACGACGTATGCATGGGAGGCGAAGGAGAAGGGTGTGATGTTTCTGCAGCCGTATCCGCGCATCGAGGACACGCGCACCTGTAGCCCCTCTCACTACCTCCACTACATCATGCAGTGCGAGCAGTCGAAGATCAACGCTCTCCTCGCGGGTGCTTACCGCTGCTCCGCGCGTCTAAACGCCAAGTACCTCGCCAAGGCCCCGCGCCTCCATGAGGTCTACGCGGCTCTGCCCGAGACTCCTTCTCGGCGCTTTGATGAGGATGAGGATGAGGAAAAGCCTCGCCCACCCTCTGCTGCAGACATCAAGCTGCGCATTATGAGGCGCAAGGCTCTCAAGACCTGCGCAAAGGCGCAGATGATGCTCTCGCCCGATAATCTTATCGAGTACAAGGCAATCGCCTATGGCTGGACGCATCTGAGGAAGTACCGGTGATACTCAGAAATAAAGAAGCTCAAAGAGCTTCTTTATTGCAGAGTTTATCACCAGTTAGGTCGTTGGACTTCTATTTTAAGGAAGCCAAGGCTTCCGTAAAATAGAGTCACGACGTTACTCAGAAATAAAGAAAACCCACAAAAAAATTTACTTTTTATTTGAGCGGCTTCTCTTTCTCGTCTTGTTGCCACCATCCTGCTTGAGGTAGGAGAGGTCGCTGAGAACCTTGCGCTCATTGAATGCACGGATCGCATTCAGATTCAGCTGATAATCCTTAATTAGATGCTTCATCACACGGATTACGGAATCGTGTGTCCGGAGTAAATCCGTCTTCCAGTTCTGATAGGCGGGATCATTTACAGTCTCAAAGAGAGCATCCTTCAGGTGCGCCATACCGTTCAGAGTGCTCATCGCATACGAATACTGGATATCCTTATCTTTCACAGAGGTAATCCGCCCAACATGCTCGAGCTCTGAGTTCGCCCACATCATAAGACCCTTCGCAGTCGTCTCGTACTTCTTCGGAGAGGCCATTCTATATTTACTCTTACGATTTTTATATGTGTAAAATTGAAAGGTATGGGGCCACTTATCTCTATACGTTTCACAGTAATTACACTCTGAAACACTGCAGCAAAATGGCCTCTCACACCTTCTTCTGCTCCGAGGCTTACTGCGGCGTCCTGGTCGCGGCGAGTGGTAGTATCTGCAGCCTCTGTGATAGGAAGCATGTCTGCAACGGCGAGATGGACTATGAGCTCGCCATCAAAATCTGCGATGACCGCGGCGATCCACTCTGTCCGCAGCACAAGGCGCCCGTAGAGAGCTGCGAGACCTGCGGCTGCTCTGCAGAGTTCCGCGATGGCGAGCGCGTCTGCTGGTGCGACTCGTGCCAGAAGGACGGTTGTCAGTATGAGCACCACTTCAGCGGCGGGCCAGAAGAGCGTCTCAGCCCCTCCAACAAGCCCTCTAACTATTCCACTGGCAACCACGTGTGCAGTGGAGAGCGCCTTTGCGATGGATGGCCGCGGCTTCTTATCTGCGACGAGCCAACCTGCTCTATCCGCCGTCCCCGCTGCTGCGCCGACTGCGGATACACTCCAGAGGACGGCTACTTCAGCACCTTCCGTGGATCCCATCCGCTCTGCGAGCCTTGCGCAGAAGCAGCGTATGGCCCTCCATCCCCTTCAAACTGCCGCGAGCACACCGGGCATTGCGCCCGCGGCTCGCATAACTATGATCTCATCTGCTCCTCAGACAGGAGGGACCTTTGCTACGAGTGCAAGTAAACATACATAAAATCTTATTTATTTTTGATAAAATTGAACCGGTTGCCTCCTAACATCACAGTATCCCGTTTAACCGAACAAAATGGCCTCTCCCCGTATCATCACTGCTGAGGAGATTGTTGCAGAGCGCGTGCAGCTGCGGGAGCAGCTCGGCCACGTCCCGCACGGAACGGGTACCGGTTGGAGCAGTTACTTCTGGGTCTACTGCGACTGCCCCAACTGCAGCGAGTACTACGATCCCACGGGGGCAGAGCGGGCGAAGTATCTGAACATGGACCCGTCTTCCTTCTACACAGCCCAGAGCGACCAGCCCAGCTTCGCCTTCTCCAAGATCGCGAGCGAGTCCTTCCTCGCCGCAGCAACCCCTGGCTTCTACTTCGACGCAGATGCGCGTGTGCGGACCCTCGAGAGCTTTACTGAGCAGCTGGCTCTTTACCCGAAGCACATCCTCCACATTAGTGCGGACGGTGTGTGGAATCGGCTCGCCTTGGAGGAGAACCAGTGGGTTCGGAGCACATGGAAGAATGGCCGCAGTGTCTGGCACGCGGAGGGGGCGAACCCGCCTATTCCGTTCGAGACATCAAACGAGGCTCTTCAGAAGCGGCTCAAGGAGCTCTTCGCATAAACCATAAAAAATTTGACTTCCTTACTCACTTCTTTTTCAGTACCCCCTCTCACCTGCAACGCAATAATGGCCTCTTTCCTCGCCCGCCTCATGGGCCGCCGCTCAGCGCGTGTTGCTCCCGCACCTGAGAAGATCCGCCCGCCCCTGCACTGCCATATCTTCTGGTCGGCTACGCGCACACGCCACTTCGCACGGATTCTCACTGGAGATCCGAAGCGGCGCGGAACCTACGATGAGAACATCCGCCTCCTGAACGCGGCGTATAGCAAGAAGGTTGGCATGGAGGCACACGTCCGCCTCTTCATCCAGAAGGTAAACCCGATTCTCTTTGCTCGCGCAATGGGGTGGAATCCGCGAGTTGCACGTAAGCTCATCGGCTATCATTCTTGGTCTACCCTCTACAACATGGTGATGCGCTCGAAGTGCGAGCACTGCCGCACCATTGGAAACACACTTCTTATCTAAAAACGCTGCTCCTTATTTATTTTTACTGTGATTCGCTAGTAAAATTTGAACCCGCCCGCACCAAATGCGTCCATTTACATCGCAACAAATGGAGGCCGATATGTTCAACATCATCATTTCCCTGGGGATCCTTCTTGTCTCAATCAGCTTTGCCTTCTGCGCTAAGATTAGGGACGCAGAAAGAATCGTGCCCATTCCAGAGGACCACGGGATTCCAGAGGAGGATAGGGTTCTAGCAAGTGCAGAGGATGAGGACACCGATGAGGCCGAGACAGATGACACCGATGATAAGAGTGACTCTGAAGCAGTAGACGCTGAAGCAGTAGACGCTGAAGCACTAGAGGCTGTTCCCCCTGCACTAGAGGCTGTTCCCCCTGCACTAGAGGCTGTTCCTCCTGCACTAGAGGCTGTTCCTGGAGGAGGTGGCCCTGAAGGAGAAGAGATGGCCAAGCCCGAGCTCGACTACCTCAAAGCCCAACTCGCCTTTTATCGCGGGGAGAAGGAGGTGTGTGAGGCAAAGATGAGAAACCCCACCATCACGCTGGATAACTATGAGCTCCTGAAGAAGCATTGGGACGGGCTCACTGCGATGATCACTGGCGTGGAAGAGGTTATCGCCTAAAAAAATTGAAACAAACGGGATACCCAGACAGGTATCTCCTCTAACGACAACATGGAGTACGAGCCCAAGGACCGTCGCAAGAAGAAGGACAAGGCGCGCGAGAAGTTCGAGCGCAACGGTGGACACACCGCCGCTCATGCGCGTGCCTACGAGCAGCGCATCAAGGACATCTCAAAGGGCAAGGGTAAGGGCAAGTAAAAATTGAAAACGGACACGGTAAGTATTTTTTGTATCCCTTTCACAGACAAAATGGACTGCTTCGATTGTGGTAGCGCACTAACAGAGGAGGAGACCCGCCAGTTTTCTCTGGACCCCGAGTTTCGCGTGAACAGTCGCTGGGATCACGAGGCCGGCATCGATGTTCCTCTCTGCGATCTCTGCATCGCCTCCCCTAGCACACCGTCTATCTCAAGTGAAGAGGAAGAAGAGGAAGAGGAAGAGGATGAGATCTTTGAGGTCTACTGCGACGAGTGTGGACACGGCATTTACGGTGCGTGTGAGGAGGATTACACAGGGAGCACCATCGTACCTCTATGTGAATCCTGCAACGAACCTGCAGACGATGTCCTTTACGAGTGAAAAATTTGAACCATTGCCCCCCTGCACAAAGGTATCCCCTTTCAAACGATAAAATGCCTAAGAACATGCAGAAGTCTCTTCGTGGTATCGAGCGGAAGGCCAGGAAGAATGATCGTGTTGAGACAGATGCTCTGGACGACCCCGATGTTCTCTTTGGTCGCACGGTGAAGCACCTTGGCCACGGCCAGTTTACAGTTATGGTACAAGACCCCGATCACCGCGAGCGACTCATCGAGGTGATTGCAAAGATCATCGATAAGAACACAATGCGCATCGCGATCAACGACCTCGTGATCGTAGTGAAGAGCGGAAAGTCCTTTGAGCTGAAGGGCAAGCTCTCCACCAAGTCGGCCAAGAAGCTACGGAACGATAAGAAGATCCAAGCCGCCCTTCTTCAGGAGGCGACCGAGGACGATCTCTTCTCCTCTGAGGATGAGGAGGCAGAGATCAACGTTGATAACATCTAAAAAAGATACCTTAGAATAGAATGGAGTCAAACAGAAAAGAAATTTTTGCACGTAATCGCAGCGCGGCCAAGAAGAATCTTACACGTAAACTTGGGCGCAATCCCTCCGCCGCAGAGATTCTTGGCCTTGTTGGTGTCCGGCGGCGCGGGGAGAGCGAAAATTCTTTTTATGCCAAGGTGCAACAGGGTGCAGAAAGCAGAGCGGCACTTGCGGCGGAGGCGAAGGCTGCTGGCGCTGCTGCCGCGGCTGCGGTTCGCATGAAGATGAAGGCGGCGAAGATGGAGGCCAAGCTCCTCATGGCGTCGAACACTCTCGTACAGGGCCTTACAAAGAAGGCGCGTACCCCTGAACAGAAGACTGCCGCCGTGACAATGGGTTCAATGACTAAGAAGGCCGCGCGCGGGCAAGCAGCAATCATGAAGGAGGAAGCGAGAAAGATAGCCAAGGCTGCCAAGATGGACGCGAAGGTGGCGAAGGCGGAGGCGAAGGCGGCTGCAAAGATCGAGGAGGCAGAGATCTATGAAGGACAGAAGGCTGCAGCGGCGCAGAATCTCCGCTCTGTTCTTGGGAAGAACCCGCGGATGGCAAATGTCCTACGCCTCGCGGGCCTTCGGCGCTCAGGTGTAAATGTAAGTGTGAATGATTTTCTCAAGGTATCACGCCACGGACGAAGTATGAAAAATAAGACTTCGTCTACAGCAAAGAGGGGTGAACTCAACGCCTTCTCACCCGAGATGGACCCGTGCGCGCAGTGCGAGTTAAAGAAGTTCCTCGAGAAGGAAGATTAGTATTTCATAAGGTGCGGGAAATAGCATCGTATGAGTAAGATGGATAACAACATAAAAATGTAGATCGATATTTCTAGATTTTTATTTCTCTTTGAGATGATCTCAATACCAAAGAACACAATACCCCACATTGAAATCCATAGAATAACATTGATAAAAGAGCTCATAAGGAATGTCGGCGTATCCTCTTGTCTTTTTTCAAGTTCGCACGTCATCTCTATAGTATACTGCTCAATTTATAATTGCAGCGTTATTCCTTGGCCACCCGCTTAGCATTCACAACGCGCTTCTTCGTAAGGTTCAAGGCCTTATTGGCTTTTGCGAGTATTTTCTTTGCACGCGTAACTCTCCGGGTGGCAGCAACTACGCGCTTCTTCTCGGCCTTCACACGATCGTGCTTCATTATATTTAGCAAGGACATATTTATTTAAAGGTAAGGCCATAAAGCCTATAGATGAAAGTATCTATTGATATCACAGGGTATCTAGGTAAACAATTCTATATCGGTAATCACTTCTTTGAAATTGCCGCAGCCTACGCATACGCGCAGCGACACGGCAGAGCCCTCTATCTTCCTACGCGGGGCGCTGGCACAGAACCTTTCATCTACTCGGGATATTTCGAGAAGTGTCTACCCTTTGTTCGAGATCTTGAAGGCGACGTTGCTAGATATTCTGAGCCCGCCTTCTCTTATAATGAGATTCCTGCAACTAATCTGCCCGGGGTGTGTTTACAGGGATATTTTCAGAGCGAGAAGTATTTTGCAGAGTATGCGGCCGAACTTCGTATACTCTTTCACCCCCCTCCCTCTATTTCATTAAAGGCGGTCGAGAGATGGGGGGCTTATCTTGGCTCTCCAGAGACGCATGTGCTTGTGCATGCGCGGCGCGGAGACTATCTGAAGGCGGCGGCGTTCCATAATCCATTACCCTTGCAGTATTTTCTGAATGCCATGGCGGAGATGAGAAAGCATGTGGCCTCGCCCACCTTTATTCTTATGTCGGATGAACCAGAGTTCTGGAAAGATATCTCCGATGATTCTGTCATCGTGGATGAGAAAGATCCTGAAGTCGCCCTATGCTTTATGACTCAATTCAAGAACTATATTATTGCAAACAGCACCTTTTCTTGGTGGGCCTCCTATCTCTCCCCTTTTGCCGACCAGGGACTCGTGATTGCACCAAAACAGTGGTTTGGTCCATCAGGGCACCGAGATACTGCCGACGTATACAGAAGGGGAATGATTCTTATTGATCAGGTCTAACTCGATCCACTCATACAGTTCACGAAGCCCCTCTTCTAGCGAAATGCGGGGCGACCACCCAAGAACCTCTCGGGCCTTTGCGGCATCTGCACAGCGTCCACGATCTCCCTCGGGCTTTGTACGATCGTACTGTATCTCAATCTGTTTTCCAGAGACAGCCACGATCTTCTTGGCGATCTCACGAATCGATGTACAGGTCTCAGGACCCACTTGAATAACGCCATGGCCCAGACCCTTTCTCATTCCAAGTACAAGAGCGTCGACGGCATCTTCTACATGAAGAAAGGCGCGACCCTGCTCTCCAGATCCCCAGACAACAAAGGGTTCTGCAGGATACTCGATCGCCTTGCGAATTAAAGAGGGAATTACCTGGGATCGTGTCCCATAGTCGCTCGGCGAACCGTAGACGTTGTGGAATAGAATCGAACACGTCTTCTTTTCCGTTTCCCTTCCTAAGAGATCTGTCTCGTAGCAGCCCATGAGCTTGCTCCACCCATAGGATGTCTCAGGATCTGCGGGATAGAGCTGGTCTTCATGCAGCTGCGACGTGAGAGAGTTCTGGAGAGCCTTGGGAAAACTGCATGCGGTTCCCACATTTACGAAGGCCTTCACTGTGGGGCTTCGCCTCACAGACGCAATCACGTTGGAATTAATCATCAGATTCTTGTGAAACACCATTCCTTCGTTTGCACATACATAGTCGATCCCTGCAACAATGTCGGCAAGGTGGATCACTGTGTCGATTTCATAGTCCTCTAGAAGATCATCGAGCTGCCGAGGCTCCGCGAGGTCTCTCTTGAAAAAATAGACTTGGCCTTCGACATCCCTTATATTGTCAAAAGAGCCTCTCCAGAGATTATCAACGATGTAGATGGAATCTCCGAATCCACTATCGACAAGCCTCTTTACAAGACGAGATCCTATCATTCCAAGTCCACCTGTAATAAGAATCTTTCTTGGGGTGTGCATCTATAGACAACGTAGACCTAAACCTTAAGTGCGGACTATACTATAGAGAAGATGGCGAAGAAAGAGATCTGTTTATCGATACCGCTTCTGTGCGCGATTCCAACATTTTATGAAGAGGCAGGGCAACAAGATATTGCGCTGGCTTTGCAGTTGGGCGCAGAGGCAGTGATTCACTTGAAGGGGAGTGCAATGGAGAAGATTCGCAATGAGACCCATTCAGAGTCCGTAAAGCATTATGAGGGAGAGGTCGCAGCAGTGAAACGCGAGGCGGCGAAGGAGAGGGAGAAAGTGGAGGAGCTTTTGCGGAAGGCGAATCAATCCCTCCGGGGCCAGGAACAGACCCTACAGGAGTATCGCGAGAAGTGCCAGAAGGAGGCTCGGGCTTCCACCCTTGAACTCGTCGCAATGAAGGATAAGCAGATCTATGAACTTCGTGAGGAGCTGGCGCGGAGCATGGATTCAATGGGAAGGAAGTTCGATACTCTTCATAACAGTCTTGTGAAGACACTCAGTTCTTCTAAGGAGAAGGGTGAGCTTGGAGAAGGAATTATGGAGGATCTCATCAAGAAGGCATATGATTGCGATGTGTCGATTATTTCGCGGGGTCGCGAGACAGCTGATATTCGCATGACGCGTGCAGAGGGTGCCTATTTCTGGGAGGTGAAGAACTATACTCGCATGGTCTCGAAGGAGGAGGTGGAGAAGTTCAAGCGCGACTTGCGCCTTCACCCTGATGTTCGCGGTGGTATACTCGTATCTCTCAATCAGGGTATTGTGGGAAAGACCCGGGCTGGAGATATTGATCTCGAGTTTCTCGAGGATGGGCGATTTATTCTGTATTTGAGCCACCTGCTCAAGAAGGATGATGTGATTTTCTACTTGCAGACGCTGCGCCCTTTTTTGGAATGCATGGAGCAGAAGAAGCATGTTGCTGAGGAGACCTCTGATCTACAGCAGAAGTCGAGGCTCATTCTAACGTTGATGCGATCTCATGAGCAGAGTATTATGAAGCACAAGAATTCCATTACGGGCCACAAAGCTCGTATTGCCGCGATGTTCACGGAGTTCCAAGCCTATCTGAGCGAGTCCGAATCACAGGTACGGACACTTCTCCGTGTCGCTGTGGGATCTGAGGATGAGATGGAGGGGCTAGTGTCCGATACGTCCGCGACTCTCCCCCTTCAGATCTTTTCGAAGGATACATTGGCCGCTTATTCTGAGAAGGAGAGGGAGTTTGTGAGGTGGATCTTGGAGGTCTGCAAAGTGAACGGGGATGGGGAAATCCAGATTATTGAGTTAATTGGAAAAGGGAAGGGGTCTGGATTCAGCGAGAAGTTTGTTCGTGGTGCACGGGAGTGTTTTCAGGAGGGGGCTTGGAAAAAAGGGGCGCAGGTGATTCGTGGACTTTCTTGGATATAGAAAGACACTTATTGTATTTGTATTCTTCATTGTAGCATATGCGGAATTTTTCTATAAACGACATTACCTTGCACATTTCATATTCATTGGACAGGGCTTTGCAGTCCATTTATGGTTCAGAAAGAAATTTAATCTCTTTATAAAGTAGATGACAACTCCTAAGATGACAACTCGGAAGCGCAAGCGCAATTCACCTTTTGTAAATGTTGTTGCAAAGGCTATGGGATTATCCAGAAGTGAACTCTACAATCAGCGTAAGAAGCGTGGACTGCTTGGGCATTTCAAAAATAATGCGTTCGTACGGAGTGTTTCGGGAGGAACACGGAGGAGAAGACACTGAAAATTTGAACCCCACATATCCTTTTCGTTATGAACGAAAAGGATGAGTGGAAACGCCGAGTTTACCGCAG
>Ga0136642_1000296_pt1 | contig 28386 bp, 37 predicted proteins | sample LowCatLa1302831Y_FD_115313 | JGI IMG/M metagenome (GOLD analysis project Ga0136642, IMG submission 115313) | Freshwater microbial communities from Lower Cathedral Lake, Yosemite National Park, California, USA - 13028-31Y | ecosystem: Environmental > Aquatic > Freshwater > Lake ... | reverse complement strand
CCCGTTCCTGACGGGCATCTGCAAGACGTGCGGAACGCTGGCGGTGGTCAATCCCGCAGAGGGCATCTACTCCTGCGGCTCGTGCGGCAACAAGACGGACTTTGTGCAAAAGACCATTCCGTATGCGATGAAGCTGTGGATGCAGGAGCTGGAGGCCATGCATATCGTGCCACACATGGTCATGGAGTAGCCCGTGCACTCGCTTCACTCGCTCCTTACTAAAGTACCCCAACTCACAGGAAACTTCGTCTTAATCAACTCACTCACTCGACTCGCAACACCGCGAATCTCCGCCTGCGCATCAGGTCCCATGCGGAGATGGCATAACCGAGCATATGCGGCCAACGAGCCCGTCTCGATAAACTCCGTCATCATATTTTGCGGTAACACCATGCGTGCTTGCTCGGGTGGAACGTCATTTTTCAACATGAGTTCGTAGGCATACACGGCGTCCTTACATTCGCTCTTCAGATAGTCGCGAAGAGACTCAGTATCCTTGTGGACATCGTCGTTGCTCCCTTGCTTTTTGCCTGGAGCCCGCGTGCGGAACTCGGGAATGTGGAAGGTCGGTGGGTCGTCCACGTAGCGACGACTCACCTCATTACGAGAGAATCCGATGGTGTGGCGGAACCACTCGCGCGCCATCCAGATCGGCATCTTCAGTCGGAAACGCAGCTGAGGATGAAAGAACGGCGAAGTGTGCTCGTGATCGGCGAGATACTTGATTAACTTGGCATCCTTCTCCGTGAACTCGTCTGCATGCTTGCCCAGTGACACGCGGGCCGCGTTGACTACGGTCAGGTCATTTCCAAACGTCTCCAATAACTCCACCTTGCAATCCTCGAACATCTCTATGCTTCAGGATCCTCTTCGAGCTCGTAAATTGAATTGCGACTGCGAGTGATAAAGTGGTAGAAAAGACCTCCAATTCCACACCCAAAAACCATACACACCACGGCAAGTGCCATCCATTGGTCTTGGTCAATGTCCATTGCTCCTTTTTGCCATGTCCGTATAAACGGCTCATGCGCGCAACACATCGTAGATGCCTGCCTGTTTCAAGGCAAGCCCCCCTGCTGCAATGATGCTGGACCAACTCGTGTAATAGCACCAGATGGATGCACCCGAATCTGTGTTTTGTCCGTAAAAGAACCCCACTGCAGGAAGAACGACAAGGGCCGCAAGGAAGAGACGGCTGCGGTTCCAGAGAAAGAGAAGTGGAAAGAAGATGACAAATGCCCAGTAGTAATAACCAAAGGTTATTTCGGCGGGGGACGCGACACTCCAGTCTGATCTGCGACTCCAGTTCAGATGCCCTTCTTTTGTAACAACAGTGCACATCTTGTCGGCATTGTAGAAATGCATCGCGTAGACAGTTGCAGCTGACACTGTTAGAGATGCGACGGCATATGGCTTCAGCACGTTTGCAGGATAGACGAAGAAGGCGCCAAGCATGGCGGATACTCCTTGAAGAAACAGCGCAAGTGGGATCAATGTCGCAGTTATCAATTTGTTGTTTTCGGTGCACTCTTTACGGGGGTTCTCAGACCACAACAAGTACTCTGCGAACTGCATCGCGCACCATCCAAACAAGGTGACACCCAGCCATTGAAAGTGTGGAATCCCCGAACTCAATAGGTAGACGATGGCAACAAACGATACCGTAGATGTGTACAAGCTCGACTCCTTGCTGTAGCACATTGTTCAGTTGTTCATATTAACTTTCATATTGGTTGATACTTCAACTAAATGTCGGTTGAAGTGGTGATTGGACCCATGTTTGCGGGGAAGACGTCACATGCTTTGAGCTTGGTTCGTAAGCATAAGGCTCTTGGTCAGCGCGTGCTGGTTATCAAACCCGCGTGCGATACGCGATATGGAGCCATCTCTGAAATCACGACTCACGATGGCGACTCGTTGCCCTGCATGACATTGAACACTCTGAATGCCGTGACACACGAGATCTTTGGGACTTGTGACGTTATTGTGATTGACGAGTCTCAGTTCTTCTACGGATTGGTGTACTTTATTCGTGAGGCAGTTGAGCGTCGCCACAAAGACGTGTATGTTATCGGATTGTCGGGTGATTACCTACGCCAGCCCTTTGGTGAGATTCTTGCCGTCATTCCGTATGCCAACAAGGTGACGAAGCTCTCTGCTATTTGCGCATGCGGTGGTGAAGCACACTTCACTCACAGATTGAACGCCAATACAGGTCAGGTCATCATTGGAGGAGCCGAATCCTACCAGGCGGTGTGTCGTGCGTGTTTTAATGGGTAGTCGTCGTCCCTGAGAAAACTTTCTTGCGATGGAACATAACAGCAATATGGGTGGTGGTCTTCTTCAGCTTGTCTCGTACGGCGCGCAGGACATCTACATCAGCGGCAACCCCCAGATCACGTTCTGGAAGGTGCTGTTCAAGCGCCACACGAACTTCGCCATGGAGTCGATTGAGGTCACCTTCAACGGCCAGGCGGACTTCAACAAGCGCGTGACGGCCATCATCAACCGTAACGCGGACCTGATGTACCGCACCTATGTGCAGGTTGTTCTCCCGGCGGTCGACCTGAGCTCGGCGAGCACGGTCGCGACCTCGGTGTCCCGCTTCCGCTGGCTCAACTACGTGGGACACCGTCTCATCAAGACGGTCGAGCTCGAGATTGGCGGCCAGCGCATTGACCGCCAGTACGGCGACTGGCTCCAGATCTGGACGCAGCTCACCCAGGATGCGGGCACGGTGCGCGCGCTCGATGAGATGATCGGCAACAGCCACGACCTTGTGCTGATGAAGAGCAACACGGGCTACGCGCTGGATCAGTCGTGCTCGGGCGCCGAGCTGACGAACTCGTGCGCGCCGCGTGCGGGCTGCCCGGCCAAGACGCTCTACATCCCGCTGCAGTTCTGGTTCTGCCGCAACCCGGGTCTGGCGATCCCGCTGATCGCGCTCCAGTACCACGAGGTGCGCATCAATGTGGAGTTCGAGCAGTGGATCAACTGCTCGTACACGGAGCTCAAGGCGGGCCAGTCGGTGCCCACCTCGATCCAGTCGCTCACGGCTGCGTCGCTGTACATCGACTATGTCTACCTCGACACGGAGGAGCGCCGCCGTTTCGCCCAGCAGACGCACGAGTACCTCATCGAGCAGCTGCAGTTCACGGGCGCCGAGTCGATCACCAGCTCGAGCAACAAGATCCAGCTCAACTTCAACCACCCGGTGAAGGAGCTCATCTGGGTGTGCCAGCGCGACTCGTTCGTCGACTGCTCGCAGCCGCCGACGGTCCCGATCCAGGAGGTGAACGGATGCCAGCCGTTCAACTACTCTGACGACTTCACCACGGAGGGTGTCGTGTTGGACGTGCTGGCTCGCGGCTCGCTGGGTGGCGGTGCCTCGACGCTCGTTGTCCCGACGACTGCGGGCGACGGCCCGTCGGGCCCCTACCTCCCGGGTCTGGGTATCCAGCAGGGTCCCTCGCTGGGCGGCTCCAGCTGGCTCGACACGAACGCGGGCTCTGGCGGCAACGACCAGTCGGCGCTCTTCGAGGACACGACGAACTACCTGCTCGCCAAGGTCCTCCTCGACTCGGGTGTCAAGTGCTCTGGCAAGAACCCGATCGAGGTTGCCAAGCTCCAGCTCAACGGACAGGACCGCTTCACGGAGCGCGAGGGTCGCTACTTCAACTATGTGCAGCCGTACCAGCACCACACCCGCACGCCGACGGTGGGCATCAACGTGTACTCCTTCGCGCTCAAGCCCGAGGAGCACCAGCCCAGCGGCACCTGCAACTTCTCGCGTATCGACAAGGCCACGCTGCAGCTCACGGTGTCCGTCAACACGGTCCGTGCTGGCCGCACGGCGCAGGTGCGCGTCTACGCCGTCAACTATAACGTGCTGCGCGTGATGAGCGGCATGGGTGGACTGGCCTACAGCAACTAAGGTTGCTGTCTAGCAGCACGGGACATCCGAGAACCCATCGCAACCCCCAACACAAAACCACAAACCGCCATGGAACATCATGTCGATTTGCGGTGAAATAAGTGGGATGAAAGATTCGACTACTACAAATGCACGCTGTTCACACTGTCGTGCTGTGCGGCGGACAGGGCACTCGGCTCGAGGGTCTCGACTTTCCTAAGCCCATGTGCACTGTCCGTGGAAAGTCGATTCTCTACCACGTTCTTGCTAACCTTCCGTCAGATGTGGACTCAGTGTCGATTCTCTACAATGAAGCGCTCGACCGTGTTCAGTTCCAGCGCCACACTGTTCACACCTGCCACGGACTCAAGAAGCTTGCCTTTGCAAAGATCAGCATGGATACGCGGGGTCCCGTTGAGACGGCCTACTCGGGTGTTCACACGCTTGGTCTTGACCTGGCGACTCCTCTCTTGTTCGCCGACAATGATGTCATCAATCGGTTCTCCATGACAGACATTGACAAGGAGTATCTTGGACTGGGTACCTTCCATACAGACGATCGGACGCAGCCGTCCTCCTTTGTCACCCTGTCACCCGATGGCCTCGTAACGGAGATTAAGGAGAAGGTCGGTATCTCCAACACCTACTGCACGGGTCTCTACTACTTTCCATCTGTCAAGGTGTTCTATGAGCTGTCGAATGCTCTGTTTGCAGAATATCCTACGAAGAAGGAGTACTTCATGAGTGATTTGTATGCACAGGCGTTGAGCATTGGTTCTCCGATTCACACTTTTAGCTGCTCGGAGAACATCTCGCTGGGCACGAAGGGGGAGATTACTCGCAACCTCCATCGGGTCAAGCACTACCCGATGCGAATCTGCTTTGATATCGACAATACCATCATCACCAACTCGGATGTCCATGGGCGCGGTACAGGCATCGAGCCAATTCCCAAGATGGTGGACATGATACGCAGGCTACACGAAGAGGGACACACCATCGTGCTTGCGACAGCTCGCAGCATGGAAACTTGCAACTCGAACCTCGGTCGTGCGGGAAGGCGCGGCATGATGAGCGTACTGAGCAAGCTGGAAGAGTTCAAGATCCCCTATGATGAAATCTACTTTGGAAAGCCTTGGGCACATCTCTATGTGGACGACAAGGCGTGGAATCAGTACACGAATCCGAACTTTCCCGAGTTCATGTTCAATTACATTGCAACTTCCGAGCCCGTCTGTATGCCTCGCAACTGCTCGAACAATGAGAACTCGCTTTTCCAGCGGGGATCCACACTGATCAAGGAAGGTCCCGCATCCTCCTTGGAGGGCGAGATCTACTTCTATAAGACTGTATCGGGTACGCCAATGCAGTCCATGTTCCCTGCATACTACGGCTCCAAGCACACCGTCGAGAAGAGCACGATTGAGATGGAGTTCATCAATGGTGTCACTCCCAGTCGTCTGTTCCGCAACAGCTTAATGACCCGTAGTATTCTGTCCTCGATCTATGCTGCAGTGAATGGTCTGCACACATCGACCCTCGACGACGGCTCAACGGTAACACCCCAAGAGATCCTCGACAATTACGTCAAGAAGTTGAATGGGCGTATTCGTGATGAACCAGAGGTCTATAGACTTCCTCGTATCTCTAAGGTTGTTTCGATCATCAGCAAGGTCATAACTAAGTACATTATGAGTCCTTCGTACACTGTGACGGGTGTTATCCATGGAGATCCTTGGTTTGATAATATGATTGTGGCACCAGACAACAATGTGAGGCTCCTCGACATGCGGGGCAAGATTGGATCGGTGTTCTCGTTGAAAGGCGACAAGATGACAGACTATGCAAAGCTCTACCAGAGTGTTCTCGGATTTGACTTTCATATCAATCATGAAACATATGATCCCGCATACGAGGCTCAGTGTCGCATGTGGTTGAGCGAATTGTTGCCAGTTCCACTTGATGATCCGGTGCTCGAGTGCGTAACAGCATGCATAATTCTCCGGACCTTCCACTACTTTTCCGACCGTTCGTGCATCCCCGTAGTATATGCAAGTGTTGGAAAGATGAAACTCTTTTCCTTCTTACTGGATGCGTAGTCCTCCCTTCAGTGCATGGTTCCTGAAGGTCGCGACGCGCTGAATAGCCAGTGCAGTTGCGTCCTTTGACAGGTCGAGCTTCTCCATCACGGCATCGGGGACCGTGATGATGTGGCAACCCGACGCCTCGGCACGCTGAATCGTATACGGCTCGCGAGCTCCAGCCCACAGAATACGACTGTGCGCTCGTCTCGCGAACGCTTTCACAGTGTGCTTGACAAACGGGGTGGGGTCCAGCTGTAGGTCAGACAGAGGACCGGCAAAGATGGAGATAATCTCGGGTGCCGTCGAAGTCTCCAGGAGAGCGCGGACGTGGGTCACCTGCTCCGGAGTGTAGAGCGATGTCACATTCACCGGGATGACGTTCTTCACGACATACCGAAACAGTTCATCATTGTAATCGCCTCGTGTATTGACAATCGGGATCTTCACATAGATTGAAGCATCAATCGCGTGAATGTCCTTGATCTGCTGCAAGGCTGTCTCCGTGTCATCCTCCCAGATCTGCATCGAGAAGGGCCGTCCAGCAAGGAACGGCTTCGCGCTTGCATACACAGAGGCGTAGACGCGGTCCGTGTGGGTGGAGAGGAGCGTGCAATTGGTCGTGAATCCCTTGACTGCAGGGTGCGCTGCCCATCGCTCAATGTTCATGCCGTCATAGAAGATCTCAATCATTTGACTATCGTATTCACCGTTTACCTAAATCACCGCTTGGATGATTCTGTTTGAAGGCTTCCTTTGTGAATCCGTTCGATTCGGCAAGTCGGATACCAAGGCGGTCCAAGAAGATCATAAAGATCACAGACGACACGGTGGGCGCGCAGTTTGCAGGGTCTGCTTCTACGAACTTACTACCTCCTATCATGATGCGCCCACTCACAGACGTCACCTTGGGGTTAGGATTGTTCGACACCAAGAACTGTGCAACAAATGGCTTGTGCGTATTGATGTAGTCGGTACACTGAATCAGCTCCTCCGTGTTCCCTGAATTACTCGTGTACAAAATGACATCGCTGGGTTGCAGCACGCCAATGTCTCCATGGAGCATATCCGCTATGTTCAGGTAGTGACACGGGAGCCCAAGACTCTGCCAGGTTGCCACGCATTTCCGCGCAACCAGTCCAGATTTGCCAATTCCAGCCAAATAGACCTTCATGTTCTTCAGCCGAGGTGCAAATACATTGATCGCATCGTCGATCGACTGCGCCGCACCCAGAATCTGCATTGCATACGGATCCCGATAGCTGAATGTGTCGGGAATATCTCTCAGCTCGTTCTGAAGACTAGCCGGATTGATCGTAAAGTCTCCTCCGCCCCCTCCCTCTTCCGAATTGATCAGAGTCAGCGTGTTTCGTTCACGGATTCTGTCATAGACCCATTCCATATGGGTTCCAAAACCAAAGGTAGAATTAAGGACGATGACATGACAATCCTTAGCAAACAGCACTGCATTCTGAAGCGCCGACCCCTGCTCGAGAATGAGGACCTTCGCCCCCTGCACGATCCGCGCTTGGTCCCGAAACGACTCGAGTGTATCCACTTGCACGATCCGAATGCCATTGTCCCTGCATGTGTCCACAATCTTCTTGTGATTCAGGAACTTGCGAGCATTCTGAGGATAATTCTCATTGAGCGAGCGTGTCATGTAGATCCGATCACGAGCGTCAAAGGAGTCCCGGAAGCGATTGAACGTGTCGGTGTACTCTAGATTCCACCGATGGATGGATGATCCATATGTGAATGGAGGAACCAGGAGGATTGCACAGGTTCCCGGATCGGGCAGGATATACCGATGGTACCCATTGTCATCTTGGCTCTCGGAGAAGGTCGATCCCAGGACAATGTCAGATTCGTTGAATCCAAAGTCGCGGAGCACCTGCAACTTGAACTTGCGCGTACGATGAAGCAGAATCTTCAGGTTCGGATACGTGCGTTTGTATGACACGATCGTGGGCAGTAGAAATGCACACTCGACGACCCAGTGTCCGAAACAATCCGATCCCTCGAAGGTGTCGAGACTACAGTAGACCTCACCCTCTGTAGAGAGAGTCTGTATTTCCATGAATGCGTATTGTAGTATAGGCCGAAAGTGCGAGCGTAATCTCGGCCGCATACTTGCATGGACACACAAAGACATCCGACAGTGTCGCCACAGAACTAGGGAGATGGCTGACACGGTCGGTCCCGTAGAGACGCACCCCGTCCTTTTCGATGTTATTGTCAATGAACCCACGAATCGTGACGCCCCGTGCCTTTGCATGGTACCAGACCATTTGCCCCAATGCGCCCGCAGGAGAGACGAACATGTCGTCCTTCACATCCTTCATGGTCTCTGCGTAGTTTGCATGAAGGGCCGCGATCTTGTCTGCAATCTGAATGATAGGGAGGGGCGTCGCGAGACATCCAGTGTGGCTGAATCGGATCATGTGCGTTGCCGCCGAACCAATGTGGGAGTGGTATGCACTCATTGTGTAGCCGTACAGCGCAAACATGTAGCGTATCTGCTCAAGGTCACAGTAGTAGGTGTGCTGTGTGTTCAAGACATGGATCGTAGACTCCCACAGTTCGGTCTCAAAGTTCGGAATTGCAATGAAGACATCCTGAACACCACCAGCCTTCAAGGTCGCCACGAACTCTCTGGGATGGTAGAGATGCTCGAACACATGCGACATTACGACGGTAGGGTGTCCGGTGTAGTCAAATGTCTCGCAGTTTCCTTGCACGAATGTCACGGAGGCTGGCATGTTCTTGTCACGAAACATATCCAGAACAGAGTACTCGACACCTGGAAGCTTTGCCACGAGAACTCCTGTATTTCCACCAATCTCAAGGATGCGCTGCGTGGGCAGATTCGTCTTGACAAACTCGGCAAAGACATCGTGATGATGCTTCCACGCTGGGGAAAAATTCGGTACAGTGTACTCGTTCGTATAGAGGACCGACGGGTCAACCAGTCGTGTAAGCTGAGCACATCCACACTGTTCGCATGCAGCAATGGTAAAGTCAACCACGATATCTGCCTCAGGGGGACAAACAGTGGACAGAGAAGTTGCCGGAAAGTTTGGGTAGGAGACCAGCGTGTTCAGGGTACAGTGGCCACAGATGATACACTGCGCTCGCTCCATGATTACTTGCGAGCAACGATTGTCTTCAGGAACACCGCGGGAAAGTTCATAGCGAGAACTTGGTCAATTGTAAGGTATGCGTATTCAGTGTGGACCCACGGATCGACGATGGGCTCGAAGATATCTCCACACAGCGAGGTTGTGTTTGCATAGCCGTGCTTGCCTGCGAGGTAGGACGCGATGCGCTCCATGCACTCAAAGTCGTACTTGGTTGTCACTTTCGGAATGTAGTCGAGGAACTCGAGTTCCCGAACAAGGTCGTGATCCAACACAATCATGTTTCCAAAGCATCCAGTCTGTGTCGTGTCCAGCATGGGCTGGTAGTCCTCTGCGGGAAGAATCCGTTCATATCCCTCGTCGTTCCTAGGGCGGTCGAGTGACGGCTCATTGAAGTGGTAGACAAACTGGAAGCGATCCACGGGCTCCACCGGTCGTGTCAGCACCACGCTGTCGTGAATCACAAAGGCCTGGTCTGCGTAGTGGTGGTGATGAAACAAGTACAGACATCCCCATGTAGAAAAGTGGGGATTCTCCACGACTTGCGTATGCCCATCGAATGTAACGGTCAACCGACTGCCCTTTGCGAGTGCAATGATCACGGGTATGGTTGGATGAAAGCGCCGAATGCTTTCAACGCACCGAAGGAGAATGCGAGTGTGCTCGGGGTGCTCCAGCTTTGTCGGAACCAGAAAGCACAGCGGCGCACGGGACTTAGACATTTAGTTAGGAAGGAGGATAACAATGCCCGGAATTTCCCTCGGCCACAATTGCAGGTCTGCAGTCATGGGCGTCGGAGAGGGGCGTCGTGACACCAAGGCGAACGGATATATGACATGCCCATTCGACGAGATGAATTGCAGTTATGAAAGAATGGTCAAATGCATCAAAGACGACTTCAAGTACTTTACAGACCCATTCTACTTGCAGCTTGTGACCCATCCTTTCTCGTGTACTTACTATCCTGGAGAGACACTGCTCTACAATACGCGGTATGGATTCATCTTTAACCACGAATCTCCAGGACATGCAGACCTCTATCTCACACAGGCGTGGCCCGGTGGAAAGACACACTACATTGACAATTCGTTTGAGCGCTTCCGAGAGCGCTACGATCGGCGTATCGAACAGTTCCGGACCTATTGCAGTCGGGGAGGTGTGGTGACTCTGTTGATTTCGAGCATGCCCCGAGTATTTGATGACCTCTTGAAGGTGCTAACGACGCGATACCCCATGACCGAGTTCAATATCCATCGGTATGACATTGACAATCTTGATGCATGGGCCTACCACATGGATCTCATGGGTAGAATATCCCTACCAATGTTTCCATCATCTGACCCTCCTTACATCGATTGTCCGGGGTTGTTTGTTTGAGCCGAATGTGGAAATAGTCGCTGGGTAGCTGCTTAATGTGCTCGGTCACGAGGTCTGGATCCGGAAGATCAAACCGACCAAAGTGTTTTCTACACACATCGTGAAGCGCGCGGCCGAATGACACATCGTCTGCACCCTCGCCGCCCGCCGCGTTGGCATCTCTCCCCAGGTATACGAGCTCTTTGCGCTGCAGTAGCCGTTCTGCGACATCTCGTGTCATGCAGATACCTGCACCCGAGATACCTCCTTCGCCCAGATAGATACCTGCATAGAGTCCAATCTGCGGAGACGCCTTCAATCGGTCAACAAGACGGGGAAGAATCCAGAACGAAGACATGTTCGTTCGGACGATGTGAGTGTAGACAGGCGAACGCAAGAAGAACTCGAGGCTTTCCAGGGTCTTACGGCGAATGTTAGGGAACGACTCCACTCCAGGAAGACGCAAGGTGTCGCCATCCAACCAAGGGGGCGTGACAGGATGATATTCAATGAAGAATGCGTCCACATCTGGATGCGTGTGCATATAGGTTCGCCAACTTTGACGGAGCCCCTCATATGCAACCTCTGTATCACTCGAGATGATAAGGAGTAGGACCCGCATTATGTATACCCACTTTCAGTTATGCAATGCTGAAACGCTAAATGAAGATCGGCACAGTGATGACAGCAACGGATCTGAACCCCCTGTATTCCGACTTCATCCCCAGCTTTGTCAAGGCGTGGAAGGCCGTTCTGCCCGAGGCCGATGTGCATATCGTGCTGGTAGCCGATGAGATCCCCGACTCCTTGAAAGAGTGGTCGGTCCACCTTATTCTCTCCAAGCCCATTCCTGGCATGCTCACGGCCTTCCAAGCCCAGTGCATTCGACTGCTGTATCCGCGCCAGGTGACACGCGATGAGGGCGTGCTCATTACCGACATGGACATGCTGCCTGGGAACCGCAATTACTATGTGGAGGGTGCAGCACACGGCGACTCGGACTCCTTCGTGGTCTATCGGGATGTCTGTTTCCCAGGCGAGATTGCCATGTGCTACAATGTGGCACATCCGAAGATCTGGACCTCCATGTTTGGTAATGAGGACTCGGATGTGATCCTGCGCCGCTGGTATGCCGAAACCAAATACGATGGTCAGCATGGTGGTGTGGGCTGGGGGACAGACCAGGTCAAGTTCAAGCAGATCTTTGACCAGTGGGATGGACATAAGGTGGTACTCAACGATGCGCTGACACAGTTCACTCGCCTCGACCGTATTCACCCATGGGACTTTGTCAACCGGGTCCATCTCCGCAATACCCTGCTGACTGGCTTCTTTTGCGACTACCACTGCCTGAGGCCGTACTCTGAGAATAAGGAGATTAATGACTTTATCGTTTCATGTCTACAAGAGAAAACATGGTGAATGCCTTCTCCTTCTGTTTGTACGGCCCGACCAAACCCATCTACCACGACGGGTTCCTCGAGAACCTAGCATTGATCAAGACCTACTATCCCGGGTGGGTCGTGTACGTATACCTGGGATCCGACACCGAGTCTGCATTCAGGGACAGCCTGCTGGCCGACCCAACGGTTCGGGTCCGAGACACGGGGATCGTGGGTTCCAAGAACATGGTTCATCGTTATTTTGCGATTGACGATTCTGACGTGGATGTCTGCTTCTTCCGCGACGCAGACAGCCGTATCCACTGGAAGGATCGATGGGCGATAGACAACTTCATGAAGACTGGATACATATGCCACATTATCCGCGACAATCCCGATCACAATGCTCGAATTATGGGCGGGCTGTGGGGACTGCGGAAGGGAGCTGTTCCCTCGATACGACGCCTCTATGCGGGGTGGACTCCTGCAAGTGCAGGGTATGGTGACCCCAACGACCTGGAAGGGTATGGAGTCGATCAGAACTTTGCTTGTCTAGAGGTGTATCCCCGCGTTGCCGAACAGGCTCTCGTTCATTTATCGCACAATCGGTTTCCAACGGAGACGACGGCTGTTCGGTTTCCGTTTCGCTACACAAACGATGTCTACTGCGGCCGCGTTCAGACAGGTCGATTTGTCGATAGCTCCGAACCCACTCTTCCAGTCTCGTTCTTAAAAATTCCCACGCATAGACAATGAAGCAGCAAACCGTCGGATCTCGTCGCAAGGTGTGGAATGGAACGGCTCTCAAGACTCCTGGCGGTCTCACGCGCAAGGACCTGACACAGAACAAGCACGGACGCATCGTTTCCCGTAAGCGTGCTGCTCGTGCTCGTTCGGGTCGTGCCTTTACGCACCGCCACAAGTAGATTTTTTGATACGCATGAACAATGGCGCTCTTCGGGTTGCCCCTTGCGAGTCTTATCTTGGGGGTCCCCCTTGGCGTGGATCTTGCCTACCTCAATGCAGCAAGCAAGAGCGGCTCAAGCGGCTCAAGCGGCTCAAGCGGCTCAAGCGGCTCAAGCGGCTCAAGCGGCATAAGCCAGATAGCCGCAAGCGGTATTCGACTTGAACTGAACCAAGCGTTACGGGCAGAATATGCAGCGTTTGCGGCGGCTGACAAGGCACTGATTACACAAGTTCTGAAGGATGAGATGGACACGTGGAAGAACAAGCGCCCGAAGGCGGATACTCCAACGGTTGGGTCGCGTGCGATCGGGACGTTAGGAACAGTTCTTGCTGCACCGATTACACTTCCAGTGGCGGGTGTGGCGTATTTGTACAGATCTACCCAGGCTCTACTGAAGAGACGGAGCGATGCGGCGGCGGCGGCAAAGGCGATGGCAGAGAGGGCGGTGGAAGCGGAAAGAGTGGCATTTGAAGCCGCGGCGCCGGCAAGGGCTGCGGCAGAAGTGGCGAAGGCGAAGGCCGAAGCGGCCAAACAAGAGTTAGAAAGAGCCGCATCTGCGGAGGCGGAGGCCAAGTCGAAGAAGGCGACCGCAGAAGCCGAGGCAGCTGCCGCTGAGGCAGCCCTGAAGAAGGCAATCGCGGAAGCAGCAAAAGCAGACGTGGAGAGAACCGCAGCAGCAGCAGCAGCAGCAGCAGCAGCAGAGGAAGCGGCCGCACGAAATGCGCGAGAGGCTGCCGAGCAGGAGATGGCCAGAGCAGCCAAGGCGGGGGAGGTAGAGGCGGCTAGGGCGGCGGCGGCGGCGGCGGCGGCGGCGAAGGCGGCGGAGGCTAGGGCTGCTGCGGAGGCAGCAGCAGCGAAGGCAGCAGCAGCGAAGGCGGGGGAAGAAGCTCGTGCTGCTGCGGCGGCGGCCTTGGCGGTGCCAGCGGCGGCCTTGGCGGTGCCAGCGGCGGCGGAGGACGCTGCTCCAGGAGGGGCGGCGGTTCCTGAAGGCGCTCTCGCCGCGCAAACACCCGACCAGTCGTTATCTATTCCTACACCAGCAGCAGCAGCAGTTGAAACATGCAGTCCGGCCGCCTATAATGAAAAGAGGACTGCCTTGATTACGGCGCTTGAAAGCAAGACAAACTTTGCAGGGATTCCGAGCCTATGGAAGGACTTTGTGGCCACATGTCTCAAGGGTAACGCGCCGCCAATGCCTCTCCCTGTCCAGTGGGCGAAGGCAGGTCAAGATATCGACAACCAAAAACACGCACTTGTGAATCTCGTGGCCACACTGAAGAGTATGAAGGTGCTTGACGAGACACTTGAGAAAGAAATTATAGATAAATGGTCCAAGAGTTCATCAGGTGGCAAGCGCCGTCGCAAGACTCCCAATCGCAGGCGGGTCGGCAAGGTGCGTAATTCGACTTTCAGAAGACACCGCAAGCATTGATAAACCATGTCGGACGATCTGGTTGTTGCCAAGACTGTCCAGACGGCCCCGATTCGCATCCTCGCTGAGGGCCTGAAGTCCATGCTGGTGGAGATGAGCCTGGTGTTCGACAAGGACGGGATCCGCATGATCGCCATGGACAATACACGCACAGTCTTGACGCACATGCGCCTGCATGCGTCCAAGTTTGAGCACTACGAGTACAATCACACCGCACCCAAGTTGGATGTGGGCCTGAACACCGACCACTTCTACCGCATTGTCAAGACTGTAACGAACGATGATACCATTACCTTTTCAGTCTCCAAGTCGGAGTCCAACCACCTGTGCATCACCCTGGAAAACGGCGAGAAGAAGCGCCGTATCCGCAACAAGCTGAACCTGCTGGACCGCGACGAGTCGGACATCAACATGCCCGAGACAGAGTTCGCCACGCGCATCACGATGCCGTCCATGGATTTCCAGAAGATCTGTCGCGACATGACCCTGCTGTCGGCCAAGACTGTGGACATCAAGAACGTGGGGTCCACACTGACCTTCACCTGCAAGGGGCCGTTTGCGTCCCAGACGGTGACCATGGGAGATTCCACGTCCGACATTGCCATTGACAAGCAGAAGCCCGATGAGATTGTGAGCGGTACGTTCTCCTTGCCGCACCTGGTCCTGTTCACCAAGTGCTCCAACCTGTCGAACAACCTTGAGGTCCACATGAAAAATGATTGGTTCTTGATGATCCGCTATGTGATTGCGAACCTGGGCGATATCAAGCTGTGCCTGATGCCTTGTTCCAGTTAAAAAGGGATTTAATTACTCCCGGTGTACTATTAACCAAAGAATGGTTGCACACCCCTGTCTCAAGTGCAAGTATGAGTTCGCAACGAAACAGCGCCTCACTCGGCATCAGGCACGCAAGACACCTTGTGTATCTGAGGATGAGATTCGAGACACCGTTATCAAAGAGATTGAGCGGCAGAAGGCACCCACTCTGAAGGTTGTAGACCTCTTCTCTGGGGCAGGTGGACTGACCATGGGATTTACCAACCCTAGGTACGAAGTTCTGTTCGGAGTTGAGCACGACGTGGCAGCGGCGACAACGTATTCCGCGAACTTCAAGCACCCAATGTTGAACAATGACATTACCAAGCTTGACGCAGATGCGCTTCGCAAGCAGTATGGGGGTGCCGACATTGTGATTGGCGGTCCACCTTGTCAGGGATTCAGTATGGCGGGGAGGCGCGACGCAAAGGACCCACGGAACAGCTTGTTCATGGACTACCTGCGGTTCGTAAAAGCGTTTGGTCCCAAGTACTTTGTGATGGAGAACGTGCCAGGTATCCTCACAATGAAGACCGCAGAGGGACAGCTGGTCTCTGAGATCATTCGATCCGAGGTGGCGGCCGCGGGCTACTCACTGAAGTGGAAGATTCTATTGGCAGCCGACTACGGCGTACCGCAGAAGCGGAGACGTGTTATCTTCTTGGGGTGGCGGACAGATGTCCCTGAACCACACCACCCAGAGCCAACGCATACAAAGGACACGTATGTGTGTATGCACACTGTCTTGCTTCCGCGCGATGAGGTCCCGAAGAAGTACTACCACAGTCAAAAGATGATTGATGGGTTCGTGGCCCGAAAGGCCCGTAACGAGGAAAATGGTAAGGGTTTTGGTGCACAATTTGTCAAGGAGGACCAACCCTGTTACACCATCTCGGCGAGGTACCACAAGGATGGCTCCGATGCGCTGGTCAAGTACTCAGATACAGAGATTCGGCGATTGACTGAAAAAGAAGTTGCTCGGGTACAGAGCTTTCCCGACACTTTCGTGTTCCCTGGGTCGGGGGTGCAGACCTACAAGCAGGTCGGCAATGCGGTTGCGTGCAAACTAGCGGCTGCCATCGGCGGCGCCCTGCTGGAAGTCCTTCATCCGACGGATGGCCTCGGCAAATGACCACGTGTACTCCGTGATGGGCGCGTGGGGGTAGACCACGACGCCGCCGTGGCGGCCAATCGACTCGACCGTCGTTGCGTCGGGCACATCGCGCGTGAGGTAGACGAGCTTTGCGCAGTGAGGAATCATCCAGACGTCTTGGTTCCACCGCTCCTTCAGAGTAGTCTTGGCAGATGTGACCAAGCACTCCTTGACTGTGTCTGGACGCACGGTGCGTGAGACATAACCATCCAGCGCGTGGGCGGCACCCTTCACTCGCTGAACGTCGTGCGAGAGGATTTTGCCCTTCTTGTCAACTGGAATCTCGGTGACAAGAAGGACGCCCGCGGCTCGCATTTCCTTGTTACACGCGTCCATGAACCAGTTGCCAGAGCTGCACTTGGCACTCTGCATCTCGCTCGCGACCATGTTGCGCAGGTGGTGCTTGCCCTGTTTGTCCTCGAGGGCGTAGTATCGGGAATGAAGGTACTCTTCATCCGTCATGGCCTCTAACTCGGCCTTGCTCTTGTAGTGCTCGATCTCAAACCCCCGCGCGCGGCGGGCGGCGGCGAGCTGATAGGCCCTCCACGCGGTTTCATTCGCGAGGAGGATGCGGTCGTCAGGAGAAGATGTAGGTGCAGTGCGGGGTGCGAAGAAGGCAGACATGGTATCGTAGTGTTAGATGGGGGCCGACTCTAGGTACCTTTTGGACCCACGGAATCCGTTTTTCGGAACAACTCCATCAGCACCCTTTGAATCAGCGGAACAATGCTAACACGGAGACCCGTGTTGACATTGGCTTTCCACATGGCTGTAGCGATACACTCACGCAGGGCAACTTCCATTACTGAGTCTCGGGCTTCTTGGGTAAACCGCACTTGCGGCAGCGGCGGTAGGTGCGGCGACGACCATCGCCGTATGTAAACTCCGCATCTGGACCTGTACCCTTTTCCAGCAGGTTGTCCGTGTTGTCGTTCGACGTTGCGATTGCGACCCCGTGTCCACCCTTCTTCGCCTTTAGCACTCCAGCTATCTTTACATAGACAGTGTCTGCAGCCAGCTTGCTATCGGGATCATCCGCACCCACTGCGAGGTAAAAGTCATCCTTGCGTCCGAGCTTCACATACTGACGGGCTTTGGTGCCCGACATATTGGCATCGTCCTTTTTCTCCAAGTCCTTGTCGCGGTCCGCACTCGGTACGAGTACAAAGTTTTTGGCGAGCAGTGAGCCCGAATCGACCTTTCCACCCGGTCCAAATCGGTGAGCAGGCGTTTTCGTACCGTCGTCGTTCTTCTTCTCCTTGATGTTCCATATCGGTGCGGTTGGACCGAAGTCGCCCGTGTGGTCGTCGCCTACGACCAAGATGATGTTCTCTGCTTTGTGCTCGTGGTCCAGCAAGTAATAGAAGGCCGCAATTGCGCCGCCACATGGTTTTCCTTTTTCCTTGCATTGGGCAGTGTCCACGAATTCCACACCCTCCTGCACCAAGTGCTGCAGAATCGGCATCTTGTCTGTGGATTCCAATGGGTTCTTGTCCTTCGGAGTGGTGGTCGATGACACAAAGACATATGCCTTCCCTCCTTCGCCCGCCGCCTCCTTTACTCGTTCTATCAGCGACTTGTGTCCAATGGTCGGCGGCTGGAAGCGACCGATTGTATACGCCACTGGCATTGTTATTCCTACTGAAAAAGCAATGGACGAGGGGACGGGTACAGCCATTCTCGTGGTCAGCACCACGATATTCCACGCCTGGATTGTGTACGCATCCTTCTACTGGATCTCGAATAATTGTGAGTGCGTGTAACAATGCCTGGACTCCCACCGAAACCTCGCATCGGGACGGAAGACATTGGACCCGACGCCACCGCTGCACTGAAGCACGCGAAACATGCCAAGACCCCCAAAATGAAAGCTCGGTGGGAAGCGGTTGCAGAAAGAGCATATGCCGCCTATATCAAAAAGTTGAACGAGCATGGTATTGCTTCGGGAACCACGCGTCGTAAGGTGTTTGGAAGGGGACGGAAGCGTACTCGGCGCTACTTCGGCCTCTGATTGTGGGCCTTGTAGGCAATGTCCGAGCCCAGCTTCATCTTCAGGGTCGGGCTGAAGGACTTGTAGTCCGAGAGCTTGGTTGTGGAGTTCCACACCTTGATGATGTGGAACTGGCCCTTGGGGCTGACCGTGACGCCCGACACGGTCTCGTTCTGTCCCTTCAGGAAGGAGTCTGCGATGCAGTGCACCATGCAATCCACGAAGATGGTGTGCGTATCGGACGCATCCACCTTCTTCGACCATGCACCGCCCTTGTCGTTTTCGGGCGCATCCCACAGCGGGGGAATGTCGCCCCGCATGAAGAAGAACATGCCCGACTCCCACATTTCTTTGGGAATACCGTCGACGATGGTCCAGAAGTCAGAGACATCCTTGACCTCAAAGACGCGGATGTAGCTTTGCAGAGAGTAGTCATTGTTCGCAGGATCGTGATACCAGAGAGTCCACATTCTGGCAGTACTTCCTTACCCTGTTGCTCACGCTTCCGTTTTTGGTCGAAAACGAATCTCTGCGTTAGCAAGGGAACTTGAGGGTGGGATGGATTCTGTACTCAACATCTACAGCAGCCGCGCTACCCTCACTCGCCCCCTTCCAGCCGAGACTGCGGCTCTTCTCCAGAAACTCGCTACAACCTTCCGTCCTGCCTTCCGCCGTCCCATCCGTCGCGAAGCGCCTCCTGTCCAGAATGACAACTGGCGTTCTCATGTCCTCGTCGAGGTCGCACGGAAGGTCAGGGACAAGGAAGACCCCGACTACGACGAAATTAATGCATTCCTGAACAAGCTCTCCAAGCAGACCTACGACAAGCTGGTGTCGGCTATCAAGACCAAACTGTCCGCGCGCGATGCCATGTTCCGCTTGCGGATCACCACCCTGCTGTTTGACCGCGGCATCAAGCAGAACTTCTATGCCTCCATGCTGGCAGATGCGTACAATGACATTATCAAGTCCCACGAGGATGCCCGCCAAGATTTGGCCGTCCAGATTGGGATGTTTGATACGTTGTACGACACCAGCGCTGTGATCCTGGTGCCTCCCTCCACGGATCCAAAGTTCAACGACATGATCATTGCGTGGACCAAGCAGAAGGAGACAAAGCGCGGCTTTGCGGTGTATACGGCTGAGCTCTTCACCCGTGGTCTCCTGCCCCCTGGTGTCATGGAGACCATGGTTCGCCAAGTGGTGGACGATGCCAAGGAGAGTATGCGCCTCCCCAAGACGCCTCAGGGCGAGGAACATGTGGACCACCTAGTTCGCTTCTTGGCTGCCATCTCTCCCAAGGTGAAGCTGGTGAAGGAGTTGGCCATCGGACTGCTGGCGGTTCCGCGCACCGAGACGCCGTGTTTGTGCATGAAGTCTCGGTTCAAGCTGGAGGACTGCAGCCGCTAGCGGCGAAGCGTTCAAACGCGACACTTCCAAGCCTCGGGGTGGTATAAATGAGCGCACCTGCCGTTCCCAGTGCCACTGTCATGGCTGCCGCGGCCAAGATTGCCATCGAGAATGATCGCCCGATCTACCTGGATTACTACGCGGACAGCCTCGGCAAGGCATGCTGTATCGGTGTCCGCGGAGAAGAGAAGTGTCTGGTCAAGTCCGACACAGAGTACACGTCCCCTATCACCTCCATCATGCGCCTGAAGGAGGAGAAGGTCTTTTTAATTCTCACAGAGAACAGCCTTTACGTCGTGTCGGCCGATGTCCCTGTTAAACGCATCGTGGCGTCAACTACGGAAGGGACCGCGTAATGTCGTTCCCCCCTCCCCATCGCATCCTGTACGAGTGCATGAACGACCGTTTAACCGCAGATCACTGGGTCGCTTATAAGGCGACCCACTCCCATCAAGCTGAATTCGAAGAAGTGGACGCAGCCGTCATGAACTCCATCGACGACTTTGCCCCCTGGTTAGCCCAATGGATGTCCTTCGTCCCTTCTCAAACCCATATTCGTCTGCGCGTGCTGCTCGTGTGGCACGCCCACTTTTTGAGCGCGGCCTGTCAGCAGACCCTGCGCCGTTCGTTAGAGCAGAGGTCCTTCCGCTGCCGAATCTGGTTTCATGTAGAGGAACCCCTGCTGCAACCTGCGATTGTGAGCCGATGCAGTATCACCTCGTTTCCCCGCTACCTCCACTTGCCCATGGTCCACGGCAAGCTCGACACCGCGTATTGGGACGACCCTGCGGCAGCCGAAACGGAATTACAAAAGACAAGGGAGTAAGGAGTATGCGAGTATTCACTGATGGATCCTGCCCAAGCAACGGACGAGCGGGCGCACGCGCAGGATTTGCGGCTTGGTTTCCCGAACACCCCGACTGGTCCGAGGGACACCGAGTCCCTGATACCGAAGACCAAACAAACAACCGAGCTGAACTCTCTGCTATACGCCTCGCCGTCCAGATTCTGGAGACGCGTGGGTGCTTGGACGAAGATGTGGTCGTCTACTCTGACTCGGATTACTCCATCAAGTGCGTGAGTGTGTGGGTGACGGGATGGATGAGTCGCGGCTGGAAGACCTCGGAGGGCAAGGCAGTTCTCCATCGCGACCTCATTGAGGATATCGTCACGCGCATTTCCAAGTTCAAGTCGCATCGTTTCGTGCACGTGCGCGCCCACACGGGAGGATCCGATGACCTGTCCATTCAGAACGACAAGGTGGACAAGCTCGCGCGCGAAGCCGTGGACGGCAAAAAAGAGATTGTGGTTCCTCCGCCCACCGCGGATATTCTTGCAGGGTGTCCTCTTGCGGTGTTGGGACCTCCCGTGGCTCAGGGGGTTCTGCTGCACTGGATTCGCGGAAACCTAGACGCATTCGACAGGGACTTGGTGGACAAGCATCTGTACAAGGCATTTCAGGAAATGTGCAAAGCAAAGAATGTGACGCTGACCAAGAACGTGAGCCAGCGCACCACCATGCTGCGTGCGGAACTAACGACTGTCTCCATCGAGAAGACGAGTTAAAGATTGGCGGAGTATACTACCAAATGAGCGTCGTTGCATACAACTTTTGGTCTCCTACCTGCGGCCCCTGCAAGAACATCAAGCCTGCTCTTGAGCAGATGAAGGAGGATTTTCCTGCTGTGGCGTGGCAGTCGATCAACACCCAGGAGGATCCCACGGGGATGGCAAAGGCTCTCCGCGTCCAGGTGGTTCCGACGGTTGTAGTGGCTAAGAATGGTGTGGAGATTGGACGTCATTCGGGCACGAATGTGATCATGTATTACAGTTTGCTGCGGAAGGCCATGGCTGCTTAAGAGCACTTCTTCTCTTCGCCCTCCTTGCCCGATCCGAGCGTTCCTGTCGCGTCGAGAGCCTTGGCCATGTCGTCGGGAGACGTGGCTGTTCCATTTGCAACTGCCTGTTGTCCTGCAGGCGAGTTCACAGAGACCAGTCCCTGACCTGGCACATACACGAAGCCAGTGGACGAGATACTCGCAACCTGCGACGCGTAGTTCTGGAGGGGGATGACCGTGCTGGGAAGGTACATCGGATAGAACGCCTGGAAGAACGAGTAGAAACCGCTTCCAATCATCGTGCCGAATACCATCGCATACAACACGCCCGATGTGATTGTGCGCTTGTCCTTGTCTGCAACGGGGAAGCAGGTCGGGGAAATTGCCATTGCCTCACCGATCAGGAGGAGGATACCTGCCACGAGGATTCCGATTGCATTGATGATTCCGCGGTTGAACCACAAGTCAAAGAAGAAGTACGAAACCACTGACACGGTCACGACAAGGGTCTGAGCCGTGCGGAATCCGTCGGGGATCCCACGTTCTGCGCCCGTGACGGAACATCCATCGTAGTCGCCGCCACCATGCATGGTAGTCCCACCACCCGACGGCCTCGACGCCGCACCCTCGGTGCCCGAGGCAGTCATGATGTTCTTGAAGATGTTGTTGATGAGCGTGATTAACGAATTCGTGATCGTCTCCAATGTGGAGTGAAGTCCCGCAGCCGACAATCCCACGATGGTCGAAGTCCAGTAGACACCATCGTAGGTAATTGCATCCGCCATGAGACCGAACAACAAGAGCGCGTGCGGAGTCAACTTCAGGAGGTCCTTGCCCCACGATACATCGGGTGCACCAGGCACGCCCACACCTGACATGGCGGAGTACGCACCGATTAACCCTACGAGCGTGCATGAAAACGCAAGCAAGAGGGATTGCCACCAGTTGAGGTAGCCAGGTTTGAGGTCCAGTGGGTTCGGGTTGGGACGAGACGACATCTTGTTACTTTGGGATACTTGATTTCTCTCCTCCATACAATGGGAGGTGGTAACAGTACACCGTCTTTTCCAAAGCGGACTGTGACGCGGCCAGAGACGAACAAAGCCCATAACGTTCAGCAGGGCTTACAAATCAAAACATCTGAGGGATGCGTGGACTGCACACTGACCATCGACCCAGGTGTGTCTGCGTCGTCCGTCAAGATCACCGTCAATCCTCGGCCTGACACGGAGGGGAAGATTCCGATTTCCGCAGCCGACAAGACGAAGACCGTTCCCAACATTTATCAGCCGTCTAACTCCATCACCCTGACACCTTCGGCCCCTTTTACGGGGTCATTTAATCCGAAGGCTGCCATGCCGTTTGGTGTGCAGGCAGTGTGGTGGGACACCATGGAGTTATTCTGGGGTGCACCCTTGCGTGCAGAAAGCAAGAAAGGCGCAGGTATCCAAGGAGACGCATGTCTCTTGGTGCGCTCGAGCACGGCTCCCATCATTCTGATGATTCCGATTCAAAAGACGGTGGATGCGAGCAAGAAGGGTGTCAAGTTTTTCAGCCGCGTTGCTAGCCAGTTTCTAGCCATCTCAGGCCACGAGCTCCCCACCACTTCGTACGACCCCGCGAAGGATCCCAAGATCGCAGCGGATTGGATGAAGCTGGGGGCTGGGGACACGAAAGTCAGGAAAGATGAAATCGATGCATACATCAAGTATGCATCTGAAGGACACTACAACACTGGAGCAACGAGAGTTGCTGGACCCGATTACCCCACGGCATCAGCTGACACGGGAAGCGACTGGTCTCTCCACTCATTGGTGTCGGGCAAGGAAGGATACTACACATGGATCAACACGATCTATTCTCTTGCAACTGACGGGGAGTTACTTGAGAATGTGAATGGTGTCGTCTTTGATACAACATATCAGAAGTGGGCGCCTGCCGCCGCGGCCCAGAAGCAAACCATGGGCAACCTGACCCCACGCGTCATCTACTTCCAAGAGCCCGTGTACATGCTTGAATCCGACTTTGCATCCTTGCGTGGGTCCGTAGACGCTCGCCCACCGAACGAAGTGGTCCAAACCCTGTCGCCCTACGATTCGAAGGATCCAAACTCAGTGAATGACCCCAACCACGTGTACTACCACCCCGCCTGCTGCGGCGCCGAAGGAACTTCAAAGAATCCGACCAAAGCAGTGCAAGCCACGTTCAACAAGATACAGCTCCAATCCAGCCTCGACTTCTGGACCAGTCCCATCATGCAGTACATCATATCTGCTGTTATCCTGCTTCTGATGTTCCTATTTCTGTCTTGGCTCCTGACATATATTCACGAAGACCCCAACAACATCTTTGCCGTCGTTGCCCACACGATTCGGCCACGACCTGCGTAAAACGGACTTACGAAGGTGAACACAAAGAGGCATAATGGTTGTCGCAACTGCAATCGGCGTCTCTGGAACTTTGTCTGAGTTGACTGTCCCTCCCAAGACGGCCGATGTCCTTGAGTGGCTTCGCAAGAAGACTCGTCAGCCCGCGCTCCAGTTTCAAGGCAAGATTCCACACGAAGAGGAGGTCTTCGCGGTCTTTGGTGTTCCATCCGACGACCCTGACGACGAGACCACAAACCAACACATGTTGCCCCCACCCTTTAACGACGACATCTTCTCGGGAACCCTGGTGGTGATGAAGTCTGCGAACAGCAACACGGACGACTACGACTCTCATGCTAACCAGTACCACGACCTGCGGACCACAGAGTACGATGACTTCTACCAGTCGTGCACATTCCGCGAGGACGAGGAAGAGGAGGTTGCGGAGGACGACGACGAGGAGGGCGCGGGACCTGTAGAGGACGACGACGAGGAGACGGCAGCCGAGGCTCGGCAGTCGGCGCCTGTCCACACGATCCACGCGTCCAATGTGTTTGTGGACCACCCGTTGCGCACGCGGGTCCGTAATCTGTTCGACAGCAACGACGTGGAGACAGCCATTCTGCAGAGGTGTGTCCGCGAGGCCCAGCAGTGGCTGATTGATATCGACTGGGACAACTCGGTATTCCTAGGGTTGTATCGCAATCGAGCCGTGGAGTTGCACCCTCATCGCGCCCAGCTAGCCACTTTGGACCCCGCAGAGTTTGCGGAAATGTCGCCTGTCCAACAGAACCCTCAACGATGGGCCGACTTGATCCAAAAGACGGTCGAGAAGGACAAGGCGTTGTATTCGAAGGAAGTGACGGCATCCATCGTCTTGTATTGCTCTCGTTGTAAGCGCAAGACCAAGTGCGACTACTATCAGATGCAGACACGCTCTGCTGACGAGCCCATGACGACATTCATTACCTGCTTGGAGTGTGATAAGAAGTGGAAGTTCTAATCTCATGGAATGACAATGAGTCTGACAGATCCCATGAAAATCGCCGAGTGGCTCATCAATCGGGCTGGGGCCACGGTAGGCGCCGAAGTTTACAAACAGACCATCGTCAAAGCAAAGGGACTGCTTTTAACTCCAGGAGCATCGGGCGTGGATGCAGTGAAAGTAGCCGCCGACATGAAGACACAGGGTGCTGCTGTGCGGACGACAGAGGCTGGGGCTCCTGCGGCTCCTGCGGCGGCTGCTCCTCTTGGGGCTCCTGCGGCGGCTGCTCCTCTGGCGGCTCCTGCTCCTGGGGCGGATGCGGCAAATGCGGCTCCTCAGGGCGGTCGGACTCGCAAGGCCCGTCACCAGACGCCGAAGAGGAAGAGGCTTTCAAGGAAAAAGTCAATCAAACGCAAATGAGCGCCAATGCCGACGAGATCCGCGAGACGCTCCGTTCTTGGATCGCTGCCGACGACGAGATCCGCACACTTCAGGCCCAAATCAAGACGATCCGTGAGCGCAAGAACCAGCATGGTGCTGCGGTTCTTGAGTTCATGAAGGGAAACAACCTTGACAATTTTGTTCTGGATGGCGCAGGTGGTGGTGGAACGATTGCGAGGTCAGAGCGCACCGTTCGTCCCGCGTTGAAGAGGTCTACTCTCCGTCAGCAGTTGCTCCTGCAGTTTGCTGACCAGCCTGAGCGTGTTGCCGAGGCCCTGCGAGCCATTGAGGGAATCCCCGAGGGAGGAGACGACATGAGTGTGGGCGGGACCAAGCGCGAGGTCCTGTCCCGTCGTTTGCCCCGTGCTCAGAATATCACGCTGGGTTGACAAGGGGTTTGAGAGATGGAGTGGTGGGTCTTTGTGCCTGGTGTGGTTCTAATCACGTATATCCATCTATTCAATGCGATTGCCAGCATGTACCTCGATTCGGGTCGGCAACTGCAGTTGGTGGGACTGTACCGACGTGTGGTGCCTCCGATGGAGTTCAGTGTAAAAATATAAGTTCACTTCTTGCCCTTGGTGGCCTGCGCCACCGCGCGCTTGGCCCACAGCTCTTGGATGTTCATCGTCGCGGCGGCTCCCTTGACGACGATTGTCTTGCGAACCACCTTCTGGGGTGGCATCTCTTGGAAGTGGGTCAGGCAGAGGGCGTAGAAGTCGGTGACGGTCTCAACCTTGTTGGCTTTGAAGGCATGGACGAAGCACCAGCGGTGGTCGTAGTTGGGGGGCGGGTCGGCAGTTGAAGGGTTGAAGAGTTTGTGGCAGTCAATGCAGCGGAGGGTAGCCATGGTGTCCATTTGTGCTGGGGACGGGTACAATCTGTCTGGGTCCTTAGAATCCGTTTTCAGCGCTCATTCACCAGCTTGAGGAAGGTGAGAAACACGAAGACGAAGACCAACCACAAGGCAATATGCAGAACGATATAGACCCACTCTCGTGTATACGCCTTCCGCTCTTCAAGCTCATCGGGTGAACTCATTTGCTATACATGGAATCTCCTCTTAAAGTCCGCGACACTGGCGGATAAACTGGGCTTGTTCCAGAGAATCCACCTCGACAACGCACCTGGTGTGTCGGGCTTGTTCCAATGTTCGCCCCGCCCCGAGTGCCGTTTGATGTACCGCGCCCTACGAGTCACATCCTTGTGCTTCGTATAGTCGCTGTATCCCGTGGCTCCGAAAGGAACCACGCGTTCCTTGCCTTGAACATCAAAGACCGCATCCCACTTCTTGCCCTTGGTCCGAGAACGACGCAGGGTCTTGAACCGAAGCTTGCCCATTGTAAAAAGGTTGGATTGTTTTGTATGGGGGCTTCAGAGCGCGTCAATCCACGGCTCCCACTCGTCCTCGGGCACGCCGAACGTCCGCAGTCCGCGCACACCCTCAGCTACCTTCTCCAGAAGGCTGCACTCCTTTGCCGACAAGGCCGCGAAGAGGTTCTGCACCTTCTCTGCTGTGCTCAGTTCGGGAACGAAGGCGTCGTCAAATCCCACGAGCACATTGACCAGCCGCGTGATGTGCCCATCGCAGCACATGCCTACCGAGTCGTTCATCTCCTCAAACAGGCGCTTCAACAGCTCGGCGCGCAGCTCCTTGTCTGACTTCCGACAGATGGTCAGAGCCAGTCCGTCAAACACCCGCTTGTACAGCCAGTCGTCTGTTGAGCGGCAGGTCCGTGTGGCGTACCAATGCGTGTGGTCCGCCAGAACGCGCGCAGACACCTGCTTTGTAGTCCACTTGAGCTGAACCGCCAAATCTACCAGCGACGCGGCAAACTTCGCTGTCCGCTCAGACTGGCCGCTCTTGATGGGAATAGTCAGCAGGTTCTTGACTCCCTCGTGCGTCTGGTTAGACACCACGCCCGTGTGGACATTCTGCGTGTCCGCCACAAAGGCCCCCAGCGTACCTGGGGCGTGGCGCGCCGCCGCCCCCGCACGCACGCGGTTAAAGTGCCAGTCGATAATGCCGTTGACATCCATCGGGTCGTTCGGGTGGTCCAAGTTCCACAACTCGCGGATGAAATACTCACCTGCGAGGCGGATGCGCAGACCCCGAATCTGCTGGCGCCACCACGCATTTGTCCCTAGGTCCGCGGGCGGCATGTGGTCTGCCCACCCCTGCACAATCTGGGGCCAGCGCGTCGGGTCAACCTCCATCTGGTCAATGGCTCGGAGCCACTCCGTGTTGACATACGCAACCCTGCGGCGCGTAGTGTCCCGTGTCAGGTGAGTCCTGCAGAGTCCACGGTCCGCAATAATGCAGTCGCAGCGGGCCATGCGGCACCGCTGTTCGGGCGGCAGGTCAAGGCGCGGGCGAATCGCTTCGCAGCGGGCGCAGTACTGTGCGCCTGGGATGGACAAGTTGCGGCACTGGAATCGGTCGCCCCAATGCGCGTGGTCCTGATTCGTGATGCAGCGAACCCGCGGCAGAGGCGGGGGGATGGGCGGCAGGCCTGCGGCGGCAAAGGCGCGGATGTCCGCGCGGTGGCGGTCCAAATCCGTCTCCGTCACCTCGGGGTGGGCGGCGCGGTAGAGGTCCGCGGCGCGGCAGTGGCGGCGGTCATGGCCTTGGGTGCCGCAGAGACCGCAGGTGCGGCGACGGGGTGCAGGTGGTTCGGGGTGGTCGTGGTCCATTGTTTTCTTGTTGAAGAAGATTGTGGTGTTTGTCGCGCCCACTTCCCTTTTCGGCGGGAGTTGAAAAATCCATTTTTGGCGTGACCTTTCCGCGGTCACTTGCCCTTGCGCTCCTTGAGTGCCTCCGACGCGCGAATGTGCTTGGTTGTCCCAAGTCTATGTTCTTGTTTACCCTTCTGCTTCTGGTTCTTCTTGGTCTCTTGGCGTGTCTTGGGCGGGTCCATGGCCTCTGCTTACTCGTACTCGTCACGTTCCTTTTCAACGAAGTGCTCCCCCGCAATGAAGTCCAGAACCTCCCAAGGTCCCAAATTCAGGTACGAGAGCTTACCCGATAGGCGTCCGAGAACCGCGTTGCGTTCGTTCCTTGGTACCACGCGTTCCACGAGGTTGAACAAACTGTCCAGAGTGATGGACTCAAT